>Ga0182014_10004831_pt1 | contig 15240 bp, 14 predicted proteins | sample 612S2DmetaG_FD_120489 | JGI IMG/M metagenome (GOLD analysis project Ga0182014, IMG submission 120489) | Permafrost microbial communities from Stordalen Mire, Sweden - 612S2D metaG | ecosystem: Environmental > Terrestrial > Soil > Wetlands > Permafrost | place: Sweden: Stordalen | collected... | reverse complement strand
GTGGGTCGGCGCCTGGCCGGGGGACCCGAGTTGAGGCGGCGCCAAACCGAGGGACCCGGACGGACCATTCCAGAGCCACCGGCAGGTCATGATGGAATGGGATGGAATGTCCAAACTGCAGACTTCATGCCCGGGCGGAGCCCGGGCATGAAGTCATCCCTGCTTGTTCTTGAACTGGGCGATGATGTCGTCCACCGACTGCTTCTTCCCGTCCGCCTCCAGGGTGGTCTCGAAGATGTGCTCCTGGGTGGCGGCGATGCGCTTCTCGAAGATCTGCGGCTCTGCGGGCTCGCCGTTCACGTCGTTGATGTGGAAGATGTCCAGCAGGCGGTTGAGGCCCTCCTTGAACTGCTTGAGCAGGAGCACCACCTTTTCCACCTTCTGGCGGGTGATGTCCTGGAACTGGAGGGTGTTGAGAATCTCGAAGGCCTCGTCGGAGACGGTGTTGATGGGCGCGAGCAGCGGGGTAAGGTCCACGGGCGGGGGGGGCGGCACCAGCTGGTGGGCGAAGATGAACTCCAGGATCTCCTGGGCCACCTGGGCGGGTTCCGTGCCCTCGCTGGCGCGGGCCAGGAAGCTGTCCATCTGCGCGTTGAAGGCGGCCTGGGCCTCCTGGACGGCCTGTAGGGCCTTGGCGGCGCTCTTGACCGCGGCCCCGGCCTGGTCGCTGGCGGCCATGAGGGTGTCCAGGCGGTTCATGACGTTCTGGGTGGCGGTTTCGGTGTCGGCGGTGATGGCGTCAAGCTGGGCGGCCAGCTCGGGCACCTGGGTGCTCTGCTGCTTCACCGAGGTGTCCAGTTGCTGGAGGTTCATCAGGGTCGCGTTGATGCTGGCCACCAGGGCCCCCAGCTCGCCCTTGGCCTGGATGTCGATCTGCTGGAACACCCGGCCGTTGGCCATGTCGTCCGCGGCCTGGGCCAGTCGGGCCAGGCCCTGCTGGGAACTGTGGTGCAGTTCGCCGCGGATCAGCTCGATGAGCTCCTGCAGGGTGTCCAGGCGGTTGTCCAGGGCTTCGCTGCGTTCCCTGAACTCCTTCAGCATGGTCTCCGGCTGGAGGTCTTCCTGCTGCTCGATTGCCGTGGTGGTCAAGGATTCCTCGGATTCCATGGAGTGCCCCCAGTTGGTAGTCTAGTGTCAGAGTGCGGGCCGGATGCCAACGAAAATTCCTTCTGGCAGCTCCCACGATTGCATAAGTTCCCTTGAAATTCCAATTGTCTGATCGGCCATGCCCTTGACGAACTGCACCTCGGCCAGAACCGAGCCCCGGGGCCAGACGATGCGCACGTGGCCGATGGGGTTGGCGCCGTAGGGGCCCATGGCCAGCCAATGCGCCTCGTGGATCTTGGCCACCTTCACCTGCTCGCCCTTCTTGAAGAAGCCGGTCCTGGCGGCGGTGACGGCCACGGAGACGGTGGGTTTCAGCAGGGCCAGGCGGCCGGCCGCGTGGAGGGTGGCGCACACCTGCAGCACGGCCACGTCGCCCAGCCCGGAGTCGGTGATGATCTCGTTGAAGGTGTGGTAGCCGTCCAGGAAGCCCAGGATGGGCCGGTCTTCGGGGAAGATCCGCAGGTCCTTGGTGAGCTGGGGATCCTTCAGGGTCGGCCAGGGCGCCAGGTTCAGGTCGGTGAAGATGCCCGCCAGGTGCTTGCGGGAATCGGTGGTCCGGGCCGCCTCCATGAGCAGGTCAGGCACCGAGCGCTTGATGGAGGCGGGCGTCTTGACCGGGGTGGTGACGAACTCGAAGCCGCCCTGGTCCCATTCCAGGATGTCGAAGGCGGCGGTTTCGCCCTGGGCCTTGGCGGTCTCGGCGTGGACCACCTCGCCGTTCAGGACGTACAGCACGCCGTGCTGCTTGCCCCGGGTGACCAGCAGCTCGCCGGTCTTCCGGTTCGCATGGAGCAGCTGCAGCACATCCACCAGGGAGATGCTCTGCAGCTTGCCGCGGAGGGTCGACATCAGCGGCTCCCTCCGGGACGGTTCATGCCATGCCTTCGTTGGTGAGCGCGAGCATCTCCCGCACCGCCCGCTCCATGCCCACCAGGACGGCCCGGCCGACGATGCTGTGGCCGATGTTCAGCTCCTCCACCTCGGGGATGACGGCGATGAGGCCCACGTTCTGCAGGTTGAGCCCGTGCCCGGCCAGGATCTTCATGCCCAGCCGGGAGCCGAGCCGGGCCGATTCGCGCAGGCGGGCCAGCTCGGTGGCGGGGTCGGTCCCGGGCGCGAGGTCGGCGTAGACGCCGGTGTTGAGCTCCACGGCGTCCGCCTCCAGCTTGGCGGCCATCTTCACCTGCTCGGCCTGGGGGTCCACGAACAGGCTCACCCGGATCTGGGAGGCGTGCAGTTCGCGGATGATCTGGCGCAGGTGGGCGTGGAGGAAGAGCACGTCCAGCCCGCCCTGGGTGGTGGGCTCCTCCCGGGTCTCCGGCACCAGGGTCACCCAGGCCGGCTTCACCGGCACCACGGCCTCCAGGCCGTCGGCGGTGGCGGCGCTCTCGATGTTCAGGGGGATGGCCAGGATCTCCTTGAGCAGGCGCGCATCCCGTTCCTGGATGTGGCGCCGGTCGGCGCGCAGGTGGATGGTGATCCCGTGGGCGCCCGCGCTCTGGGCCAGAAGGGCTGCGGCCACCGGTTCGGGCTCGTGGGTGCCGCGGGCCTGTCTCAGGGTTGCCACATGGTCGATGTTCACGCCGAGGCGAGCGGGCACGGGAGACTCCTGGAACGGGAAAGAGGATTGGACACTAGGCTAGCACTAATTCACCGCGAGATCGGCCCGGGCTGCAAGTTCCAGGGACTCCAGGGCCCGGTTCATGAGGCCGGTTTCCCTGGCTTCCACCATGAGCCGCAGCTTGGGTTCGGTGCCGGACCACCGGATCACCATGCGCAGGGCCGCACCGTGGCGGGCCTCCAGGTCCTGGATGGCTTCCACCAGGCGCGGGCAGGCCTCCACCGGCCGGCGGTCGCCGGCCAGGATGTTCACCAGGCGCAGGGGCCAGGGCCGGAACCGCCAGGACCAGCGCTCGGCGGCGCCGCGGCGGAGCAGGGCGACCAGGGCGGCCAAGGCGGTGGCCATGCCGTCCCCGGAGGGCCCCACGTGCTTCTGCACGATGTGGCCGGAGGCCTCCGCGGCCAGGTCCCAGCCGCGACGGCCCAGCTCCCGCAGCATGTGCTTGTCGCCCACCGGGGTCCGCACGAAGGGGATGCCCAGGCCGGCCAGGGCCTCCTCCAGGCCGCCGTTGCTCATGACCGTGCCCACCACCCCGGGCAGGGGCTGGCCGCCGTGGTGCAGGTCCTGGGCCAGCAGCCAGAGCAGCTGGTCCCCGTCCACCAGGACGCCCTGGTGGTCCACCATGAGGCAGCGGTCCCCGTCGCCGTCGAAGGCGATGCCGGCGGCGGCGCCCTGGGCGGTGACCCTGGCCGCCAGCTGGTCGATGTGGGTGGAGCCGACGCCCAGGTTGATCCGGGCGCCGTCGGCCGGAACCCCCAGCCAGTGGACGTCCGGGCCCCGGAACAGGCGCGGGGCCCAGGGCGCGGTGGCGCCGTGGGCGCAATCCACCACCAGGCCGAAGCCCGTGGGCAGATCCAGCCCGCCCAGGTGGTTCAGGTACGCTTCGGCGGCGGCGCTCTGGACCGGCAGTTCCGGCGTGGGGGCGGCGCGGGCGGGCAGGGCCTGGAAAGCCGCCTCCAGGGCGGCCTCATCCTCTTCCGGCAGCTTTTCCCCCCGGCCGTCGAAGCCCTTGATGCCATTGTCCTCGGGCGGGTTGTGGCTGGCGCTGAGCACCAGGCCCCAGGCCAGTGGCCGGGTGGCGGCGGCGTAGGCCACGGCCGGGGTGGGCACCAGGCCCAGCACGCACAGGCGCAGCTGGCCGCCCAGTCCGGCCACGAAGGCCCGGGCCATGGGTTCGGAACTGAGCCGGGGATCCCAGCCGATGACCAGCTCCTCGATGCCCCGGGCGCGGGCCACCTGGGCCCAGGCCTGGCCCCAGCGGCCCACTTCCTCCAGGGTCAGGGGCGGCTCGAATGCCCGTCCGCGAATCCCGTCCGTTCCGAAATAGCTCAATTCCATGGTGACCCTTGGGGGTTGGCAAATCCCGTCATTATGCCGCTTCAATTGCGCCGTCGTCTAGAATTAACCGGAACAGGTCGTTGCGGCCCCGGCATAAAGTCCTTAGATCCAGGTCAACGCCTGCGTTTACCTGGGGGCCGTAGCAAAATAACCTGAAATGCACAGGTTATTTCGCAACGGCCCCTAAACATTTGTCACCCGCAGTGGCTGCGGAAGACCCGGTAGCCCATGGCCATGGCCTCCCGCTGGGCCTGGGCGGTGAGGGCGTCCCGGCTAGCGGGGGGCAGGTCGGGGCTGCCGGCGCGCCAGGCCAGGAACCGCTTGCGCGAGATGCCGATGCAGAAGCGCTCCACCGGCCAGTCCAGGGCCGCGGGCAGGCCGGGCAGCGCGTTCCAGAGAGCCAGGTCGCCGGCGTAGGAGGTGCCGAAGCCGAAGCCGGGGTCCAGCAGGATCCGCTCCGCGGCGACGCCGGCGAGCAGGAGCCGGTCCCGCACTTCGGCCAACTCCCTCATGCAGGCTTCGGGCTGGTCCGGTGCGGGCTCGCCGTAGGGGGGCATGTGAAGGGTTCCGGCGCGCATCGAGCTGCGCATGGCGATGAGGCCGCAGGCGCCCCCGGCGGCCAGAGCCAGCAGTTCCGGATCCCGGAAGCCGGTGACGTCGTTGATGATCGCCGCGCCGGCCCGCAGCCCGCGGGCGGCCACCAGGGGGTGGCGGGTGTCCAGGCTCAGGGGCAACCGGGGGAGGGCATCGCGCAGGCCGGCCAGCACCGGTTCCAGCCGGGCCCATTCCTGCTCGGGGGTGACCGGAGCCGCGCCCGGGCGGGTGCTCTCCGCCCCCAGGTCCAGGACGGCGGCGCCCTGGCCCACCAGGTCGAGGGCGTGGGCCAGGGCGGCGCAGGGTTCCAGGAACCGGCCGCCGTCGCTCATGGAGTCCGGGGTGATGTTCAGGATCCCAAGCACCAGCGGGGCGGTGAGCGGCACGGGACCGAGCCCGGTCCGCCAGAGCCCATGCCGGGTCGGGCTGGCGATCATGCGGGGCTGAGGGCGGGGTTGAGGCCGGCGGAATCGGGAGGGGTGTCGGCCTTGTGCACCGGGGGCTCGACGGTGGCGGGCTTGGGCGGCAGGATCTGGCCCTTCATGAGCAGGACCACGTCGTTGGCGTCCAAGGTCTCCCGCACCAGCAGGGCCTCGGCCAGGCAGGAGAGGATCTCCCGCTTCTCCTGGATGATGGACTTGGCGCGGTGGTAGTTGCGCATGACGATGTCGTGCACCTCGGCGTCGATGACCCGGGCGGTGTCGTCGGAGAAGTCTCGGCGCTGGCTGAAATCCTTGCCCAGGAAGATCTCGTGCTCGCCCTGGCCGAAGCTGAGGGGACCCAGCTTCTCGCTCATGCCATAGTCGCAGACCATGCGCCGGGCGATGGAGGTGGAGCGCTCGATGTCATTGGAGGCGCCGGTGGAGACCCGGTCGAAGAAAGTCTCCTCGGCCACCCGGCCGCCCATGAGGATGGCGATCTCCCCTTCCATGTGCTCGCGGGTGGCGGAGTAGCGGTCCCGTTCGGGCAGCTGCCAGGTGACGCCCAGGGCCCGGCCCCGGGGGATGATGGTGACCTTGTGCACCGGGTCGGCCCCGGGGATGCTGGCGGCCACCACCGCGTGCCCCGCCTCGTGGTAGGCGGTGTCGCGCTTGTCCTCGTCGGTCATGACCATGCTCTTGCGCTCGGTGCCCATGAAGACCTTGTCCTTGGCCTGCTCGAAGTCGATCATCTCGACCCATTTCTTGCTGGTGCGGGCGGCGTACAGGGCGGCTTCGTTGCACAGGTTGGCCAGGTCGGCGCCGGCGAAGCCGGGGGTGCCCCTCGCGATGACTTCCAGGTCCACGTCGGGGGAGAGGGGGATCTTGTCGGCGGTGTGCACCTTGAGGATCTCGAACCGGCCCTTGAGGTCGGGGCGGTCCACCACCACCCGGCGGTCGAACCGGCCGGGGCGGAGCAGGGCGGGATCCAGGACGTCGGGGCGGTTGGTGGCGGCGATGAGGATCACCCCTTCGTTGCCTTCGAACCCGTCCATCTCCACCAGGAGCTGGTTGAGGGTCTGCTCGCGCTCGTCGTGGCCGCCGCCCAGGCCCGCGCCCCGGTGCCGGCCCACGGCGTCGATCTCGTCGATGAAGATGATGCAGGGGGCATTCTTCTTGCCCTGCTCGAACAGGTCACGCACGCGCGAGGCGCCCACGCCCACGAACATCTCCACGAAGTCGGAGCCTGAGATGGAGAAGAACTGCACCTTGGCCTCGCCCGAAATCGCCCGGGCCAGGAGGGTCTTGCCGGTGCCCGGAGGCCCCATGAGCAGGACGCCCTTGGGGATCTTGCCGCCCAGCTTGACGAACTTGGCGGGGTCCTTCAGGAACTCCACGATCTCCTGCAGCTCCTCCTTGGCCTCGTCGCAGCCGGCCACGTCGGAGAAGGTCACCCGCCGGGCAGAGGTGTTGAGGCCCCTCGCACGGGCCTTGCCGAAGCTGAGGGCCTTGTTGCCGCCCATCTGGGCCTGGCGCATGAACACGAACCAGAGCACCACGAAGACCAGGAGGGGGCCCCAGAACACCAGCATGTACATGAAGTTGTTCTCGCTGGGCTTGGCCGCCTTGAACTCGTCCAGTTGGCCTTCCTGCTTCCAGCTGAGGATCGACTTGCCCAGATCCTGCATGGGCGGGGCTATGGTCTTGAAGTGGTCGATCTGCTCGCCCTTGGGCCCCTTGATGGGCGACTTGTAGATGCCTTCCACGTCCTGGCCGGTGAGGGTGACGCTCTTGTATTTGCCTTCGACGCCCTCGGTGTAGAAAGTTGAGAATGCGATCTCGTTCACTTTGGAGTTCTGGGGAATCTGCTTGAGCGCCAATAGGACCAGCAGGATGATCCCGATCCAGACCAGCGCGCTCTTCATCATCGAATTCAAGGTGCCTCCAGGGGGAAATGTCCCCTAACCATCCAGTCTAACCGGTCCGGGCGATGAGATTCCTAACTTTGGGTGGTTTGATCACGTTCATGGGCCGCCCAGCCTGAGCAGAGCCCAAGGCAATAGTAGCCCCTGGCCCGCCCGCGCGCTATGGGCCGGGGTGCCGGTTTTTTCAATCGCCCCCTCCAGCTGCCACCCACCCCAAGTCTTTTGCTTCCCAGGTTTCCTGCGCAGGTGAGGCAGCATCCACGCCGCCAAATCGCGCAGCAGCTCCGGTTCCCGGGGCCAGCCGCAGGCCCTGCAGGCCGCCTCCAGGGTCCAGCGCAGCTCCGGCTCCTCCCAGTTCCGCCCCAGCAGCAGGACTGGGCGCGGCTCCAGCGCCAGGTCCCAGCGGGCGCCCCGCCACGCCTCCACCTGCCGGTCCCGGAACCCGGCCAGCTCGGCCACCTGGAGGTGGGTCTCCCAGAGGTGCCGGTCCAGGGCCGGGGCCTCGGCGCGCATGGGCTCCAGCAACTGGCGCCAGCGGTTGCGGGGGGTGAAGGGCTCCTGGTTGGAGGCGTCCTCCAGCCAGGGGATGCGCTTCTGGACGAGGTAGGCCCTGAGCTCGGCCCGCCGGGCCCCCACCAGGGGCGACCAGCGCAGGCCCTGGACCCGGGGCAGGGGAGTCAGGCAGCCGGCGCCGCCGCCCCGGGCCAGGCGCAGCAGGACGGTTTCGGTGTGGTCGTCCAGGGTGTGCCCGGTGGCCACCGCCGCGGCCCCCTCGGATTCAGCCACGGCCCGCAGCCAGGCCCAGCGCAGTTCCCGGGCGGCGGTCTCCAGGCCCAGGCCCGCCGCCCGGGCGTGGGCCCGCACTTCCAGCCGGGCTTCCACCAGGTCCAGGTCCGCGGTCCGGCACAGCCTGCGCACCAGTTCCGCCTCCTGCTCCGCCTCGGGCCGCAGCCCGTGGTGGGCGTGGGCCACCATCAGCTCCAGCCCCAGGCTCCGGCGCACCGCCCAGAGGAAGGCCAGCAGCGCCACCGAGTCGCCGCCGCCGGAACAGGCGACCAGGACCCGCTTGCCGCGGATGCCGTCGCCCGCGCGGCGCACCGCCTCCAGCCAGCCCGCTTCGAATCGGTTCACGAAAGCCGGCCCAGGAAGGCCAGGAGCGCGGGGGGAACCGGCTTCTCGGTCCAGAGCGCCTCGGCCCAGGGGACCAGGATGAGCGAGCCCCAGTGCATGGCCCGGCCTTCCACCCCGCGCCGGAAGGCCGGGTTGGAGATGCGGGTGGGGGGCAGGGCCGGGTCGGCCGCGAACTGGCTGCCGAAGGCGTCGAAGGCGGCCATGCGCTGGGTCCAGGCCGCGCTCACGTCCACCACCAGGTCCGGCGCGCCGGGGGTCTCGCCGCCAACCCAGGCCACCGCCTTGGGCCGCCAGGGCTCAGCTATGCAGGGAGGGGGGCAGGGATAGTTCTTCAGTCCGGCGTAGTACGCCGCTTCCCGGGCCAGGCGGAACGCCCGCCGGTGGTCGGGGTGCCGGTCCTCGGGGGCGGGCAGGATGAGCACTTCGGGCCTGAGTTCGCGGATCTGGGCCATGACCGTGAGCCGGTTGGGCTCGCCTTCGTCGAAGCGGGCGTCGGGCAGGTCGAGGATGATCCGCCGCACCCCCAGGATGGCCGCGGCCGCCATGGCCTCGGCCCGGCGGGAGGCGGCGCTGCCGCGGGTGCCCAGGTCGCCGGAGGTGAGGTCCAGGATGCCGGCGTCCAGGCCGTTCCGGGCCGCCAGGGCGAGGATGCCGCCCACGTGCACCTCAGCGTCGTCCGGGTGGGCGCCGAGGACGAGGAGGTCGAGGTTTCCGTTCATTTTTGCTCCAGCAGGACCAGCCTGGACCCCTTGCCGAGACTGGCTTCCATCCGGTCCAGGAGTTCCTCGTCCCGCAGCCAGAACAGGCCGGGGAGGACCCGTTCCTGGGGCCTGCCCAGGGGGAACAGGAACTGGCGCACCCGCTCCGGGTCCCGGCCCAGGGCGCGGGCGGCCAGGTCCCGCAGCAGGCGGCGGTCCAGCTTCAGCAGGCGCTGGGTGGCGCGGGACAACTCGCGGGTGAAGCGCTGGGCCAGGGCGGGGTCCCACCCGGGGTCGGGGCGCAGGCCGGACAGCGCCGCGCTGGGCAGGGACCCGGGATCAGAGGAGAAGGCCTCCCACCGGGAATGGCGCAGGGCTTCCAGCTGCCCGGCGGTGAGGGCCAGCCCCCGGGGCAGGACGAAGACCGAGGGGCGGTCGACGATGCGGGGGGAGGTCAGCCCCACCCGTTCCCAGAGCGGCTCGGTCAGGCGCCAGTAGGCTCTCTCCGCCGGGCCCAGCACCGCGGCGGCCAGTTCCGGGAGCAGCAGCGACTGCATCAGCGGGCGCAGGGCGGCGCCGGGGCTGAGCCAACAGTGCCGGGGACACGGGTCCCCGGGTTCCAGCCGGCGCCGGAGCCCGCTGGCGGGATCCAGGGAGAACCACGCGGCCTGCTCCCGGGGATCCAGCGGGAGCGGGATGCCGGCCTGCTCCAGGCGTTCCGCCTGGCGGACGAGATCCCGCTCCAGGCCCAGGGCGCGCCAGCGCTCCAGTTCGCCTTGGATGGGCCCGCGCGCGGCCGGATCGGTGGGGGAGAAGGGGGTGAGGCCGCGCCGCCACAGGGGCGCGCCCAGGGCCAGGGCGTGGCCGCGCAGGGTCGGGGCCCGGGGTTCGGGCAACCCGCCCCACAGGGCTTCGGCCTCCCGCTGCTGGGCTGCGGTCCAGGGCAACCAGCCGGCGGCGGTGGCTTCCGGGGCCTGGAAGCGGAACCGGTGGCGGACCAGGCGCTCGCCCTGGAAGCCCACGGTGGCCGCCACCTCCAGCCGGTCGTGGTCCTCGTCGGCCAGCCAATAGACGGCCTTGCCCCCCAGGCGCCGGGCCTCGGCCAAGGCCGCCAGGGCCTTCACCACGGACAGGGCCGGGGTCCAACCCGCACCGATCTGCTGACCGGTTGCCACCAGGGGACAGGGGGAGGATGTCATGCTCAAAGCCTATCTATAATCGACCCATGGAGTCACCTTCATTCACGCCCATCGCCCCCTGGCTCCCTCCGGAACAGCCGGATCTGGCCCGCCTGGCCATGGCCGCCGCCGACGCCGCCGGGGTCCGGGAGTTGCGGGCCTGGCCGGAGCTGCGCAAGGGGGGCATCGGCTTCGGGGATCTGCCGCCGTTCCTGTCCTGGCAGGGCCAGGAGGGCGGCCGTCGGCACCTGGTGCTGGTCCAGCCCCGGGAGGTGGGGGCGCTGGTGCCGGGGGCGCGGGTGGCGTCGCTGCCGGAGAGCTGGCTGGACGGTCTGGATCTGGAGAGTCTGGCCAGGCCGCTGGCCTGCCACCCGGATTTCCCCGGGGGGGCGTCGGTGCATGTGGTGCATCTGGCCAGGGCCGGGCGGGCCCAGGTGCGCACCTGGGGCGAGCCGGGGCCGGCCGTGGTGGGGGCGGTGCTGGAGCGGCTCACGGGGGTGGAAAGGTGGGACTGCGCAATCCAGTGAGGGAAATGCTAGACCTCCGCCAGGGTCACACCCGCGGCCAGGGCAGGGAGTAGGACTTCAGGTTGGTGAAGCTCTTCATGGCCTCCAGCACGCCTTCCTTGTAGCCCAGACCGGAGTCCTTGATGCCCCCGAAGGGGGTGAGCTCCAGGCGGTAGCCGGGGACCTCGCGCACGTTGACGCTGCCCACGTGGAGTTCCCCCACCAGCCGGGCCACCACGTCCAGGCGGTTGGTGCACACGCCGGAGGAGAGGCCGAAGGCCGTGCCGTTGGCAATGGTTATGGCTTCGTCCAGGGTGCGGAAGCGGATCACCGGTGCCACCGGGCCGAAGGTCTCCTCGCGCACCAGGGTCATGCCGGGCTGCACGTGGTCCACCACCGTGGGGGCGTAGAGGGCACCCCGCCGCTCATTGCCGAGCAGCAGCCGCGCGGCCCCGCCCACGGCTTCGTCCACCCGCGCCTCGAAGAGCTTCGCCGCGGCCTCGTCGATGACCGTGCCCATGTCCATGGTCTCGTCCATGGGATCCCCGTACCGCCAGGCCCTGGTCTTTTCCACCAGGAGTTCAACGAACCGGTCGGCGATGGGCTCCTGGACGAGGATGCGTTTCACGGCTGTGCAGCGCTGGCCGGAATTCTTGTAGGCGCCGGTGGCGGCGAGGGTGGATGCCTCGTCCAGATCGGCGTCGTCCAGGACGATGAGCGGATCGTTCCCCCCCAGCTCCAGGACCGCGCGCCGGTATCCGATCCGGGCGGCGATGGCCTTGCCGATGGGCGCGCCGCCCGTGAAGGTGACGAGGTCCACCTCCGGGTTGGTGAGGAGCTCGTCGGCGATCTCGGCGGGATCGCCCGTGACCACCTGGAACATTTCCGGGGGAAGCCCGGCCTCGTAGAGGATGTCGGCCAGGAGCAGCGCCGACAGGGGCGTCTTCTCCGAGGGCTTGAGCACCATGCGGTTGTTGGTGGCGATGGAGGGCACCACCTTGTGCGCCACTTGGTTCATGGGATGGTTGAAGGGGGTGATGGCCGTGATGACGCCCAGGAGTGGGTCCCGCTGGGTGTAGACCCGGCGATCGCGGCCGTGCGGGGTGATGTCGCAGGAAAAGATCTGCCCGTCGTCCACGAGGGCGGCCTGGGCCCCGAAGACGAGCACGTCCCGGACGCGGCCGGCCTCGTACCGGCTGTCCTTCCGGCACAGGCCGGCCTCGGCCGTGATGAGCAGGCTGATCTCCTCGGTGCGGGCGACCACCAGTTCCGCGGCCTTCAGCAGGATGCGGTGGCGCTCGTAGCGGGAGAGCCGGGGCTTGAAGGCGCTGGCGGTCTGGATGGCGCGCCGCACATCGTCCACGCCCGCGCTGGGCACGGTGCCCACGCAGGTCCCGGTGTAGGGGTTCAGGACCTCGATGACCCGATCGCGATGGACGCGTTGGCCGCCGATGCGCATGGCCTCGTTGCGGAATTCCATATCCAGGCTCCTTTGATTCAATGTACGGCCAGGCCGGGCACGATGGCGGCGCGGAGGACGCGGCGCGCCGCCGCGTCAGCCATGGCCTGGCCAACCTGGGCCAGGGGATATTTGCCGTCCACCAGTTCACCGAAGGGGTATCGCGTCCGGTTGGCCACGACGAAGTCCAGGGCCTCGACCAGGTTGCGCGGATGGTAGTTGTGGACGCCGCGCAGGGTGAGCAGCTTCCGGAGCAGAAGGTTGGCGTCCAGCTCCACCATGGATCGCGGATTCACCACGCCGCCCAGCACATAGGTGCCGCCCGGACGCAGCAGCTCGAGCCCGAGGGGGATCGCTTCAGGGGCGCCGCAGACCTCGATGACCGCATCCGGCCCCTCGGGGCCGCATTCGGCGCGCACCTGGCGCACCAGCGACGCCGGGTCCCCCGATGGGTCCAGGGCCAGGTCGACGCCGAAGCGGCTGGAGAGGGCCCTGCGTTCGGGCACCCCGTCGAAGCCGATGACCAGGGAGGCGCCCCGGGCCTTGGCGATGGCGGCGCCGTAGAGGCCCAGCAGGCCCAGGCCCTGCACCACCACCCGGTGCCCCAGCCGGATGGAGGCCGCTTCGGTCACGGCCACCATGGTGGCCACCCCGCAGTTGATGGGCGTGGCCTCCTCGTCGCTCAAGCATTCGGGCAGGCGCAGGATCCAGGACCGGGGCAGGATGTAGCAGTATTCCCCGAAGCCGCCGTGGTGGTGCGGCGGCGCGTCCATGGCCATGTGCCCGTACTTGTCCACCCCGGGCGATTTCTGGGGCAGGTCCAGCACCTCGGAGAAGTAGTTGGGGCCCGGAATGAAGTACTCGCTCCAGGTGACGCGGTCGCCCGGGGACAGGGGCGCTCCGCGCATGTCCACCGTGATCCCCTCGCCCAGGGCGACGATCTCGCCGATGATCTCGTGACCCAGCACGCCCGGGCAGGGGTTCGGCCGGCGCCCCTGGTAGGAATGGATATCCGAGCGGCAGATGGTGGACATGCGGATGCGCACCAGCGTCTCGCCCGGTCCGGGCGCCCGCAGGGGCAGGCTGACCAGGCGGAAGGGCGCGTTCGGGGCATCATACACGGCCAGGCGGCCGGTTGCGGGCAGCTCCATCCTAGGCCTCCACGGCGTTGAGGGCATATTCGAAAATCTGGTGGCTGCTGAGCCCGGCCGCCGCGCGGTCCCGGTATTCGGCACTGAGCGGGCGGTTCAGGATGAAGGGCACCCGGGCCTCGGAGAGCCCCCCGTGGCTGCGCAGGCGATGGCCGGCGAGCTGGGCGAGGTCGTGGTCGGCCTCCCCCGCGCCGATGACGGTGCGGGCATCGGCCAGGACGGCCACGTCCCCTTCCCGGTCCGGCGGCAGCTGGAAGCGGCGGCAGGTTTCCTCGCGGTCCAGCGCCAGCTCCACGCCGGGCAGCTGTCCGGCCAGGGCGATGATCGCCTTGGGCGTGGCCTTGCCGCCGCGGCACCACACCCGCACGAAGCCCCCCAGGGCGCCGTGGTGGCGCACGAAGGCGTCGGTGATGGGGCAGATGACCCGGGTGTCGCCCACTCCGAACTCCCGGTCCAGGAGATCCTGGAGGAAGATGACCTTGGGCCGGCCGTCCACGAGACTCTTGTCGTTCATGCCGTGATCGGCGATGAGCGCCACCACGGCCCCCAGGGCCTCGATGCGGCCGAAACAAGCGTCCAGGCTGGCATAGAATGCGTTGGCGGCCGGGGCGCCGGGGGCGTGCTTGTGCTGGATGTAGTCGGTCAGGGACAGGTACATGAGATCCGGGCGGCGCCGCTGGAGCAACTGGATCCCGGCCTCGAGCACGAAGAGGGAAAGCTCCCCGGAGTACATGTCCGGCTGGGCCATGCCGGCCAGGTCCAGCACGTTCTCGATGCCGTTCTCCGCCAGGGTGCACTGGTCGGCGAATTCAGCGGAGAAGCTCACGCTGCCGCGGGCGAGGTCCAGGTCCTTGCCCAGTTGGCGGCGCAGCTTGTCCTTGGCGGTGATGGACACCACGCTCGCCCCGGCGTCCGCGAACTGGGCCAGGATGGTGCGGCTTCGCATCAGTTCCGGGCCGGTCATGACCACGGCCTCCCCGGCTTCGTTGAGGTAGAAATTGCCGGAGATGCCGTGCACGGCGGGCGGGGCGCCGGTGATGATGGAAATATTGTTCGGGCAGGTGAAGCTGGGCATGGTCCCTTGCGCCACCGCGCCGAAGCCCTCCCTTTGGAACCGCGCGATGGTGGGGAGGAGGCCTTCCGCCAGGCCCTGGTCCAGGTAGGCCGGATCGCCGCCATCGATACAGACCACCACCACGGGGACCCGGGGGCCGCGGTAGGTTACGCCGTTGAGGTGCACATGCTCCATGGTTCAGTAGGCTCCTGGTGTGGGGGGTTCAGATGGCCCACCTGCGGATGCGGGCGGAGATCAGATCGATGAGGGTCACGGTGAGGACGAGGATGATGAGCAGGGCGCAGACCTCCGCGTAGGCGAAGCTGCGGACGACGTCGGTAAGGATGACACCGATGCCCCCGGCCCCCACCATGCCCACCACCGCCGCCGAGCGCACGTTGGATTCGAAGCGGTAGAGGGTATAGGAGATCCATAGCGGCAGCACCTGGGGGATGACCCCATAGAGGATCTCCTCCAGGGCGTTGGCCCCCGTGCCGCGCACCCCTTCCACCGGGCGGGGGTCGATGGCCTCCACGGCCTCGGAGAAGAGCTTGGCCAGCACGCCCGTGGTATGCACCCAGAGGGCCAGCACCCCGGCGAAGGGCCCCAGCCCGACGGCCACGATGAAGAGCATGGCGAAGACCATCTCGTTGATGGCCCGGCAGGCGTCCATGACCCGGCGCACGGGCTGGTAGACCCAGCGCGGCACCAGGTTGGACGAGGACAGGATGCCGAAAGGGACCGCGCAGATGACGGCCAGCACCGTGCCCCAGATGGCGATGTGCATGGTTACGATCATCTCGCTGAGGTAGATCCTCCAGTCATGGAAGTCAGGAGGAAAGAAATCCTTGAGGAGTACCGCCATGTTGCCGGAGTCGTGGATCAGGGCCAGGGGATGGATCTCCGCGCCGTGCCAGGACCAGACCAGCAGCATGCCGAAGAGTCCCCAGGAGAGTGCCCTCAGGAGGCTTGACTTGGGCGGACGCGGAGCGTCCCTGAGTTTCTGCAGGTCAGTGTTCACGCCGGAAACTATTTCAACTGCTTGTCAAGGGCGGCCAG
>Ga0182014_10004829_pt1 | contig 15244 bp, 12 predicted proteins | sample 612S2DmetaG_FD_120489 | JGI IMG/M metagenome (GOLD analysis project Ga0182014, IMG submission 120489) | Permafrost microbial communities from Stordalen Mire, Sweden - 612S2D metaG | ecosystem: Environmental > Terrestrial > Soil > Wetlands > Permafrost | place: Sweden: Stordalen | collected... | reverse complement strand
GCGCATCGCCTTGATGAGCTATTGCCATGGAACTGGAAGCCAGCGGCATCCGCGGTTGCCGATGTCGCGGCCTGATCATGGCGCCGGTCAATATAGCCCTGCGGCCCACGCCGGATGATTACCAGTTCATCACACTTCCTTCTACTATTGTGGTCTCATAGCCAATCAAATTCGGCATCCGACCAAAGGAGCGTAGGATGGGTGAGCGCAGCGTAACCCATCAATCCTCCTGCCCGCCGAGATAGCGATGGGTGGCGCTGCGCACCCATCCTACGCTTGCTCTATTCCGTATCCTTTTTTTAGCTCCGGCAAATGAGCGACCAATTAGTGGGGATACTTGAGCGTTATGACGACCGATAGGTCATGATTACCCAACAATATGCCCGCATTTTTGAAGGAAGGCGCCGAAAGGAAGCCTTCCGCGTTATTGCTGAACGCGTAACCCTCCGTCGGCTCCCCCAACCAGTTCTCGTCGAGCTTGCCATTGTCGTTGGCGTCATGGAACGCGATGACGGCATAGGTGCCGGGCTTGAGGTTGGCAAAGACCACGGTTTGCGTTCCGGCAATGGCTCTCATTGCGATTCCCACGAGCCGCGCACGGTCGTTCAGTAATCCCACCTTCCCAGCATTCCCAATCGCTATACGAAAATTTTTGTCGCTGTCGTACAGCCCGACCATTAGCGTTCCCTGTGATGACGCGACGCCTCCGATCGTAACCCAAAGGTTACTTGCCGCCGCGCCAGAACAAAAAAACAGAAGCCACGCCAGCGCCGCTCCCAATCTCAGGAAAGGTCTCATCCGACATTTCCCCGGTGATGAGTTTGCCTTGGTAGACTTTAACTCTTTGATCCAGGCGGTGCAATCATCTTGCGTGGCAAGCCACCGGCACCCCCACCGCACCCCCACACCCCACCTCCGCCCCATCCAACGCCCGCCTCACCGAAATCCGCCCCTTCACCCCCGCCGGAATTGCCACCGCGAACCCGCAGCAGCCGTTCCCAAAACCCGCCGCCCGCACATCCGCCCGGTACCCATTGGCCAGCACCCGCGCCACCACTTGCCCGCCCGCCAGCACCAGCAGCGTCACCGGCACTTGCCGTGACGCCTCACACAGCGCCCAGGCCATCACCACCTCCGGCCCCGCCACCTCCACCGCCCCGCGCAAAAACCCGGCCACCTCGGCCGCCGGCGCAATCCCCGCCCGCAAATTCACCCCGGCCTGAATATCGCGCAGCAAAAACCCATGCTCCTCGCGCACCGCGCAAGGCACCGCCGCCGCGGTCTGCCCCGGATACAGCGCCGCAAATTCCGCCGCGTTGTGGAACTGCCCCCTAAACGCCTCGCCGAAAAAACTCTCAACCGGAACGCCCTCGGCAAAAATCACCTCATGCGCATCAAACTCCACATGGTAGTAGCTCACCCGCGCCACGCTCTGCGCCTGCGTGACGCTCACCCCGTTCACCAGCCGCCACGCCGGCACCAGCACGCCTTGCATAAAAATCCCATGCCCCGGCGAGACAAATAAATCCCGCTCCGGCCCCACCCCCAGCGCCCCGGCCTTAATGCACACCGGCAGCATCAGATGGTTGCCGCGCAAAAACCGCCCCTCGTAATGGCTCACGCCGATCCACTTAACCCGCCGCGCCTGGCCGGAGAGCGTCATCACCTCATCGCCAATCGCCAACAACTCCACCGCCACCGCCCCGCCAGGCACGGCAATGCGCGTGCCCGCCACAAAGCACAGCACATCAAACCCCAGCGCGCTCAGCTCAATCTTGTCCACCGAGGTGATCGTGTTCACCACGCCAAGCTTAGCATAAGCATCGAAGGGATCGTCGGCGGAGGGAAGCGCCCAGTCGGAAAGGTCGGAGGCGGTGGAAAAAATCGCCAACGCCGTGTCACCGCCGTCGATTGAAAAATATGTCGTATCGGTGCCGTTGGTCTGCAGCACGCCTGGCGATGCATATCTGTACAAGTCCAAAATAAACTTCGGCGGACCGCTGCTGGAGCCGATTCTACCCAGCGCATGCGTCAGTTCATGCTCTGCGGTAGCAACAAAATCATACTCATTGGCCGGTATCGTGGTGGCGGTGGTGCTGAAGTCCAGCGTCGTTCCCTCCGTGCCGAAGGTAACAGAGCCACCCAGCCTTGGCGTGGGAGACGCCGCCGTAAGACCCAACGCCTCGGCCTGCGCGACGGAAAGTAACAAACTGCCACTTCCGGTGGGGTCCAGCGTTGGCAAATTGGCCGCGGCCTCAATGGCGGCCGGGCTCTCGGCATGGGCCTCCAGTGCTGTAACCACACTGGAATAGCTGAAACTTGCCACCCGGGGGCCACCCTCACCAAAAACACTGTCATTCCACGAAACCGAAATGCTGATCGTCACCGGATCGAGAATCAGTGCATCGAGCTGATCGGCGGCATACTGCATCGCCGCGACAAATCCGCTCGGCGCCAGGCTTGTGCCCGAAGTATAATCAAGCTCGATATCCATCGCGTTTCCCGCCCTGTTGTTCGCGCTGAGATTGTGACGCCGTTACCTCCGTATAACAACTTCCCCCGCAAACCGAAACAAAACCTTCAACCTTCCAGGAACCGCCGTATCCCCACCACCGCCTCGGCCAGCCCGGAGCGGATAATCGGCGCCCCTTCGGGAAACGCGCTCAACAGCCGCGAGGGCATCTGCCGGTCCAGCAACACAAACACCCCGCGGTCATCGGCCCGGCGGATCAGCCGCCCAAACGCCTGCCGCAACCGCAACCGCACAATCGCATCGTCATATTCCTTGGGCACCCCGCCGGAGAGATGCGTGCGCCGGGTTCGGTGCAGAATATCGGGTCGCGGCCAGGGCGTGCGCTCAAACACCACCAGCCGCAGCGCGTTGCCGGGAATATCCACGCCGTCACGCATCGCATCCGTGCCCAGCAAGCAGGAGTGTTCCTCGGCCCTGAAAATATCCACCAGCGTGGCGTTATCCATGGCATCCACATGCTGCGCGTACAGCGGTATCCCCGCCGCCTCCAGCGGTTTGGCAATCCGCGCCTGTACCGCGCGCAACCGGGAAATCGCGGTGAACAACCCCAGCCCGCCGCCCCCCGCCGCCTGAAACAGCGCCTGATACGCCCCCGCCAGCGCCCCCACATCCTGCGTGTTAACATCCGAGATCAGCGCAATCCGTGTGCGCTCCGCATAATCAAACGGCGAGTCAAACGCCGCGCGGATCGCCGGCATTGCCAAATGCGCCGCCCCGGTGCGCGCCTCCGCACCCTCCCACGCCGTCTCGTTATCCGTGCCGTCGCGCAATGTGGCCGAGGTTATCAACATGCCATGGGCGGGGCGCGCGATGGTCTCGATAAACGCCTCCGTCGGGTCGAGCAGATGCGAGAGCAGCAGCACGTCGCGGTCCGTCCCCGCCTCGCGGTCCAGCCGCAAAAACTCAATCCGCGCCGGCCGCTCGCCCGGCTTGGCTTCCGACGCCAGCCCATCCAATATCCGCCGCCACGCCGTAATGCTGTCGATGGCGCGCCGCTTCAAACTCCGCGCGCTCCCCTCCAGCCGCTGCCGCGAGGTCTCATCCAGCGTCTCCGCCTCGCTCTCCAGCCGCTCCAAAAACCGCTGCCGCAACGCCACCAGCGGCACGCGCAGCTTTTCCAGCGCCGCCGAAAGTGCCGCCGCCACCGGCAGAATATCCGGATCAATCGGGTGCAAATCCACCTCGAACGGCAGCGCGCCCTTGATCTCCGTCTCCGTCCCCCGCGCCAGCGCCTGCGTGCGCACCGCCCGCAAAAACGCCTCCGCCGGGTTTTTGTCGGACTCCAGCTCCGGGTCCAGCCGTGTCGAGAACATCGGCGCCGGCAGCGCCTTCGCCGCCAGCAGCACCGCATCCAGCTTGCGGTTTATGGTGTCATCAGTTGCAGCCAGATCCTCCAACCGCCGCGCCAGCCCCCGCGCCCGTGAGCGCGTGCCCTCCGCCCCCAGCAACCAGCGCCGCAGTTCCGCCATCGCCCCGCCGGAAAGCTCCACCGAGAACGCGCTGTCAGCGGCATCAAAAATATGGTGCCCCTCATCGAACACATAGCGCGTCGGCACATAATCATCGTCCAACCCGCCCCACACCGCCTGCGCCATCACCAGCGCATGGTTGGCAATCACCAAATCCGCCTGCCGCGCGTTGCGCACCACATGCTCAATCACACAGGTGGAATAATGCGGGCAGGCGGCATGAATGCACTCACCGCGCCGGTCCGCGATTTGTGCCAGCAGATTGTGCCCAAAAAGCTCCGCGAACCAGCCTGGCAGATCGCCGCCAAAAAGATCACCATCAGCACTCGCCATCGCCCAGCGCGCCACCAGCCCCAGCGGCACCGCGTAGCGCTCCACGCCCATCGCGTCCTCAAAGTTCAGCAGGCACAGGTAATTCTCCCGTCCCTTGCGCAGCACCACTTTGGTGCCCGCGCCCAGCTTGGCCGCCTCCTGCTCAATCTGCCGCTGCAAATGCCGGGTAAAGGTGGAAATCCACACCGCGCCCTTGTTCTGCTCCGCCCACAGGCTCGCCGGCGCCAGATACCCCAGCGTCTTGCCCGTTCCCGTGCCCGCTTCCGCCAGCACGACATGCGGAAACCCCTCCGCCTGCCGTGGCTCAAACGCCGCCGTCACCGCCGACGCATAATCCGCCTGCGCCGGCCGCTGCTCCGCCTCCGGCCCCAGCAGCGTCGCCAACCGTGCCCGCGCCTGCCCGGAAGTCACCGGAAACGCCGAGGGCGGCGGGCGAGGGGCGGTTTCCTCCCATTTCGGCAGCCGCTTCCACAGCCGCATCGCCATGCCATCCGGCCGCGCGGCGGGCTGCCCCAATGCCGCCAGCACATAAGGCGCCCAGCCCCAGCCGGAAGCCCCCATGCGCGCCGCCAGCCCCGGCGCATCCAGGTTCGCCGGCACATTTTTCCCCGCCGCCAGCCGCGTCAGCAGCACCTCGGCCATAGGCGCCAGCATCCGCGCCGCCTCGGGCAGGCTCTCCGGCACATCCATATCCAGCGCGCGTGCCAGCCCCGCAGGCGTCGGCGCCAAGCTGCGTGCCGGGCATACGAACGCAAACAATTCCAATAAATCCAGCACCTGCACCGCCGGATTACCCAGCCGCTTCAGCGTCGCCGGCCCATGCACCACCAGCGGCACCGCCCCGCCGAGCTGTTTCGCCACCGTGCCCGGCCGCAAATCCACCACGCCGCCCTCGGGCGTCAGCAGCACGGCATGGCCATGCCCGGCAACAAGGGCGGGGGAGTCCGGCAGGAAAGTCATTGCTCTCCGTATAGACGCGGCTGAAATTTGACCATAGAGCAGGGCGCATCATGAGCGAACAAACTGCCTCCCAGCTAAGCTGGCCCTTCCGTGAAGCCGAACGTGTCGCCGCGCGCCTGAAGCAAAAAGGCAAGACCGAGGCTTTGTTCGAAACCGGCTACGGCCCCTCCGGCCTGCCCCACATCGGCACCTTCGGCGAGGTCGCCCGCACCACCTGGGTGCGCAAGGCCTTCACCGAACTCACCGGCCTGCCGTCGCGCCTGCTGGCGTTCTCCGACGACATGGACGGCCTGCGCAAAGTGCCTGACAACGTGCCGAACAAGGACATGCTGAAGGAGTTCCTTGGCAAGCCGCTCACCAAAGTCCCAGACCCCTTCGGCAAGTTCGCCAGCTTCGGCGAGCACAACAACAACATGCTGCAGGACTTCCTCAACGAGTTCGGCTTCGAGTTCGAGTTCGCCTCCTCGTCGGATTATTACAGCTCCGGCCGCTTCGATAACGCGCTGCTGCACGTCCTGGCGCATCACAACGCCATCGTGGACATCATCCGCCCGACCCTCGGGCCGGAGCGCCGCGCCAGCTATTCGCCCATCCTGCCCATCCACCCGCGCACCGGCATCGTCATGCAGGTGCCCATTGACCAAGTGGACGTGGAGCACGGCACGGTATTCTGGACCGACCCGGACACCAACACCAAATACGAGACCGCCGTCACCGGCGGGTCCGCCAAGCTGCAATGGAAGGCCGATTGGGCCATGCGCTGGCACGCGCTGGACGTGGATTACGAGATGTCCGGCAAGGACCTCATCGACTCGGTCAAACTCTCATCGGCCATCGTCCGCGCGCTCGGCACCGAGCCGCCGGTCTGCCTCACCTACGAGCTGTTCCTCGACGACAAGGGTCAGAAAATCTCCAAATCCAAGGGCAACGGCCTCTCGGTGGAGCAATGGCTCACCTACGCGCCGAAGGAGAGCCTGGGCCAGTTCATGTACCACGCCCCGCAGCGCGCCAAGCGGTTGTTCTTCGATGTCATCCCCCGCGCCACCGACGACTACATCGCCGCCGCCGCCGCTTTGCCCACCGCCGAGGACCCGCACGCCAACCCCGCCTGGCACATCCACGGCGGCGTGCTGCCCGAACACGCCGGCTCGCCGATCGGCTTCACCATGCTGCTCAACCTGGCCTCGGTCATCAATGCCGACAGCCCGGAAATGCTCTGGGGCTTCATCCGCGCCTACATCCCCGAAGCCAACGCCGAGACCTACCCGTTCCTCGCCCGGCTGGTGCACCACGCGATTATCTACAACCGCGATTTCGTGGCGCCGAAGAAGCAGTTCCGCGCCCCCACGCAGGTTGAACGCGGAGCCTTGAGCGACCTCGCCGCCAGCCTGGAAACCGGCGAGCAGGACACCCACCCCGGCGACACCAAGGCGGAAAAACTGCAAAACCTCGTCTACGCCGTCGGCAAGCGCCACCCCTTCGCGCCGCTCAAATCCTGGTTCGACTGCCTGTACCAGGTGCTGCTCGGCCAGGTCGAAGGCCCCCGCTTCGGCGGCTTCATCGCCCTCTACGGCGTCGGGCGCACCATCGCCCTCATCGAAACATCCCTGGCCCGCGACCCGGAGGCAGTGTAAACCCGCGCTGGCATTCCACCATGAAGCAGCGCGCCCTTAAATACATCCCGCCGGTGCTGGGCCTCATCGTCCTGGCGGGCATCGTCATTGGCCTGCACGGCGCGCTCAAGCGCATCGGCCTGGGTGACGTCCTGGCAGCGGTCGCCGCCACCCCGCGCCACGAGTTCATCCATGCGCTGATGCTGCTGGCGGCCTCGGTCTGCCTCATGGCCGGTTATGACCTCCCCGGCATCCTCTTTGCCCGCCGGGGGGAAAGCGTGGCCCGCATCGGCGCCCTCCATGTCGCCTTCACCTCTTTCTGCGCCTATGCGCTCAGCCATGTGCTCGGCGCCCCGGCCATTTCCGCCGCCGCCATCCGCCTGCGCCTCTACGCGCAATGGCGTGTGCCGGCCGCCGGCATCGCGCGCATCGTCGCCATTTCCGGCAGCATCTTCACGCTGGGTCTGCTCACGCTGCTCGGCCTGCTGCTGCTGTTGGACCCCATTGCCGTGCCGCTGTTCGGCCACGCCGTCCCCTCCTGGACCCTGCGCGCCGCCGGCGCCGGCCTGGTTTTCGCCATGACCCTCTACGTCGCGGCCATCGGCGGGCGCTCCTCCATCCAGATTTTCGGCCAAACCCTCGCACTCCCCGGCCCCGGCCTCGCCCTGCTGCAAGTGCTGTACGGCTGCGCCGACACCGCCACCGCCTGCGCCATCCTCTACGTTGTGCTCCCCGACACCCCGGGCCTAAGCTACCCGCATGTGCTCGGCGTCTACCTCGCCGCCTTCGCCGGCGGCATTTTCTCCGGCCTGCCGGGCGGCGTCGGCGTGTTCGACTCCGTGCTTCTGCTCGGCCTTTCCGACTATTTGCCGCCGGCCACGGCGCTGGGGGCAATCCTGCTGTTCCGTGTGCTGTATTTTCTCGGCCCGGCCAGCGTCGCGGCGCTGTGCTACGCGGGGCACGAACTGTGGATCAACATGAGGAAACAAAAATCATGAGCATGCAGCAGACGATCTCCCCGGTGGACGGCAGCGTCTACGCCGAACGCCCCTTCGCGGACGCAGCCCGCATTGACGCGGTGTTCGCCAAAGCCGTCGCCGCGCAGCACGCCTGGGCCGCCCGCCCCCTGGAAGACCGCGCCGCCCTCGGCCAGAAATTCTGCGAAGCCCTGCTGCGCCACAGCGACGCAATCGCCCTCGACCTCGCCTGGTCCATGGGCCGCCCCATCTCCCAGGCCCCCGGTGAAGTCCGCGGCTGCGTCGAGCGCGCCCGCTTCATGATCGAGGCCGCCGCCGAGGGCCTCGCCCCGCTCGACCCCGGCCCCAAACCCGGCTTCAAACGCTACGTCAAACGCGTGCCGCTGGGCGTCGTCTTCGTCATCGCGCCGTGGAACTACCCCTTCCTCACCGCCATCAACACCATCATGCCGGCCATCATGGCGGGCAACACCGTCGTGCTCAAACATGCCGCCCAAACCCAGGTCATCGCCGAGCGCTTCCAGCAGGCGTTCGATGAAGCCGGCCTGCCCGAGGGCGTGTTCCAATACCTGCACGTCTCCGGCGCCACCGCCGAATCCCTGGTCAAAGACCCCCGCGTCGCCCATGTCGCCTTCACCGGCTCGGTCCCGGTCGGCCACGCCGTCTCCCGCGCGGCGGCGGACCGTTTCATCTCCGTCGGCCTCGAACTCGGCGGCAAAGACCCCGCCTACGTCCGCGCCGATGCCGATGTCGCCTTCGCAGCGGAAAACCTCGTCGACGGCGCCTTCTTCAACTCCGGCCAGTCCTGCTGCGGCATCGAGCGCATTTACGTGCACGAGGCCGTCTACGACGCATTCGTCGCCAAAGCCGTGGAAGTCACCAAACAATACCGCCTCGGCAACCCCACCAACCCGGAAACCAACCTCGGCCCGGTCGTCTCCGCCAAAGCCGCCGCCTTCATCCGCGCCCAAGTGGACGAAGCCGTCTCCCAAGGTGCCCGCGCCCTCATCGACCCCGCCCTCTTCCCCGCCAACCAGCCCGGCACCCCCTACCTCGCGCCGCAAATCCTGGTCGATGTCACGCACAATATGAGGGTGATGACCGAGGAAACCTTCGGCCCCGTCGTCGGCATCATGAAGGTCTCCTCCGACGCGCAGGCCATCCGCCTGATGAACGACAGCGAATACGGCCTCACCGCCGCCATCTTCTCCAGCGACGTCGCTGCCTCAGAAGCCATTGGCGCCCAGATCGAAACCGGCACCGTCTTCCTCAACCGCTGCGACTACCTCGACCCCGCACTCCCCTGGGTTGGCGTGAAAGACACCGGCCGCGGCCACACCCTCTCCATCTGGGGCTACGAGCACCTGACCCGCCCGCAGTCCTTCCACTTCCGCCTGCCGTAAGGTTTACCCCTCACTTCCCCAGCCTCCCGGACAAGGTCCATCACCAACATGTGTATTGAAGCTGCCCCCGTTTCTCACTAACTAAACGTAACGGAATACCCGGCCCGGCCTTCAACCCGCGTGCCGGGCCGGGGAGCCTTCTATGTTTAACTCATTTTTCGCCGCCTGCCGCCGCCTCCATGGCGACCGGCGCGCCGTCACCGCGATCGAATATGTCCTCATTGCCTCGCTGATCGCGATGGTTATCATATTTGGTGTAACAAAAATCGGGCGCAACCTACCCGCGACCTTCAACAGCGTCTCCAGCGAGCTGTAACCTTAAACCTTGCAGCGGCGCCCAAAACCTCCTATCTCCCACCCATGGCTTCCACCGCCCCCACCGCCGGGCTGCTCCTTCGACTTATCCGCCCCTGAGCGCATAAGTCTTCGCGCGCGCCACCACACCGCGCCACGCCGCTCAGGGGAATGCCTAAAATCCACACCACGGCATTTTAAAACCACGGCATTTTAAACGGAACCAAACCATGACCATCATCCACCCGAATTTCGGCAAAATGGACGCCAACCGCGTCATCATCTTCGACACCACCTTGCGCGACGGCGAGCAATCCCCCGGCTTCTCCATGAACCTGGACGAAAAATTGCGCATGGCCGAAACCCTGGCCGAGCTGGGGGTTGACGTGCTGGAAGCCGGCTTCCCCGTCGCCAGCCCTGGCGATTTCGAGGCCGTGAACCGCATCGCCCAATCCATCAAAGGCCCGGTCATCTGCGGCCTGGCCCGCTCCGCCCCGGCTGACATCACCCGCGCGGGCGAGGCCATCCGCCCCGCCGAGCGCAAGCGCATCCACACCTTCATCTCCACCAGCCCCCTGCACATGAAGTACAAATTGCGCATGGAGCCGGATGCCGTGCTGGAAGCCGTCATCGCGTCCGTCACTTTGGCGCGCAACTTCACTGATGACGTGGAATGGTCCGCCGAGGACGGCACCCGCACCGACATGGATTTTTTGCTCCGCTGCGTCGAGGCAGCCATTAAGGCAGGCGCAACCACGATCAACATCCCGGACACCGTCGGCTATGCCGTGCCGGAAGACATGACCCGCATCTTCACCACCGTGCGCGAAAAAGTCCCCGGCGCCGACACCGTTATCTTCTCCAGCCATTGCCATAACGACCTCGGCCTGGCCGTCGCCAACACTTTGGCCGGCGTGCGCGCCGGTGCCCGCCAGATCGAATGCACCATCAACGGCATCGGCGAGCGCGCCGGCAACGCGTCGCTGGAAGAAGTCGTCATGGCCATCCGCACCCGCCCGGACGCCAACCCCTACCACCACAACATCGAGACCACCCGCATCCTGCGCACCTCAAAATTGCTCGCCACCATCACGGGTTTTGACGTTCAGCCGAACAAAGCCATCGTCGGCCGCAACGCCTTCGCGCACGAATCCGGCATCCACCAGGACGGCATGTTGAAAAACGCCGCCACCTACGAGATCATGACCCCCGAGAGCGTCGGCTGGCAGAAAACCTCCCTGGTCATGGGCAAACACTCCGGCCGCGCCGCCTTCCGCGACAAATTGAACGCCATGGGCTACGGCGACATCGGCGACAACGCCCTCAACGACGCTTTTCGCCGCTTCAAGGACTTGGCCGACCGCAAAAAGATCGTCTACGACGAGGACATCGTGGCTTTGGTCGACGACGAAGTCACCCGCGCCCACCAGCGCGTCAAATTCGTCTCGCTGGAAACCTGGGGCGGCTCCAAATCCAAACCCCGCGCCTTGCTGGAACTGGAAATTGACGGCGTCACCCAAACCGCCGACTGCCTGGGCGACGGCCCCGTGGACGCCACCTTCAACGCCATCCACGCGCTCTTCCCCCACACCGCCACTTTGCTGCTGTTCTCCGTCGGCGCGGTCACCGAGGGCACCGACGCCCAGGCCCGCTGCACCGTCCGCCTCGAAGAAGACGGCAAAATGGTCGACGGCCAAGGCGCCGACACCGACACCATCGTCGCCGCCGCCCGCGCCTACGTCCACGCCCTGAACAAACTAATCACCAAACGCACCCGGTCGGAACCGGCCGCACTGTCGGCATAAGGAAAGGCGAGGGGGCTTTGCCCCCTCGACCCCCACGAAGGGCCGCGCCCTTCGAACGCATTTACAAGATTTCTTGCAGGCCCTCACCCGTGCCATCGCAATGTCGTGCCGTGAGCGCTCGCCCCACCGTCATGCCCCGCGAAAGCGGGGCATCCACGCCTTACTTACCCCCCCCCACACGCCCCCCTCACACCTCACACCTCACACCTCACATCCCCGCACCTCACCGTCACGCCAGCGCAGGCTGGCGTCTCCCCCGCCCTCACCACGTCATCGCGAACGCAGCGTGGCGATCCATCTTTGCAGCCGTCCCCCCAGCTGCCATGCCAACGCACGCACCGTCATGCCAGTAGCACAAGGGCGCAAAAGCGCAGTCCATTCCGCCACCTGCTCCGCCCCACCAACCTTTATCTTGGCCCAATCCCCCAAAACTGATACCATCGCCCACGAACGGATCAGAAGAATGCAGTATGATCGGAATATTCTAGACACGCGGCATTGTTTGTGAGGCAGTCATGGGACTAGGTATTTTCATAAACGCCCTTCGCCTCCGCTCCGCGGCAAAGAAGTATGCGCGTAATCTCGGCCCTCAATTAATTCAGGATTATGGGGCGAACGAGACTTATAACGAAGCGCAAATTAGAGCAGCCATCCGCAAACGGAAGCTGCCTGAAGCCGACATCAAACTTGGATTTGCCGCTTTCATGCCCGAAGCCGAGTTCATAAAAAGGTTTGAGAACGCCGACGATTATACTCTGTTGCGTAACCTATACCATAGTTTCCTGCACCATCAGCCCACCGGAGAATCCGGCGAGGCGGGTTCGTACAAGGAAAACGGCACGGGATTCGGTGGAGCGGGTTTAATGAACTGAAATTTCAAACTGCCCCACTTCCGTCGCACCCGTAGGGCGGAAAAGCGCAGCGTATTCCGCCTCTTTCGGCTTCACCCACATCGTCTCATGAATACCGGCAGCCGCCGCTAAAAAGGCGGATTGCGCTACGCTGATCCGCCCTAACCTGGCTTCATCCCAACAGTCGCATCGAATGATGCGGACGACGGGTCGTGTTAAGGCGCGCCCCACGGATTCGGCTGCTTCGGATTTTGCAGTATGTCTTGGTAATTCGCCTTTTCACCATCGGACCCATTCATTGTTGGGCACAAATGAGTAGTCCCCGTGTCGGCGCTTTCTGGATTCCACAAATAACAGAAAGTTGTGAAATGGGGTGCCAGGAAAGCATCCAGGTAAAGAATTTCTCCAAAAATAACAGCACTGCAATTTCCAGTTTTGAGTTTGTTGACTTCATCTTGGTCGATAGAGATATCGACCTCATCCCACGTGTCATTTTGATCGGGGAAATACACATCTCTCAAATGTTCCTTTTGCCATCCCCCAGGTTTTGGAACATTGATACCCTGCATTCCACAGCTAAATTCACCAGTTACCGCTACATGCACATGATATATGGGAGTTTGCCCAATAGTATTGTAACTAATATCAACAGTCCCGTTAGAACCGTTCAAAGCGGCACTTTTTACAGAAGTATAGATATATCCCCGCAGTTGCCTCTGCTCTTGATCCTGCATGACGGCAGTTTGAGTTTTCATAGAGTGCCATTCCCTGCCGGTATAGACAGCGGCTACAGCTGCTGCTCCGAAAGCGAGAACAGTAAAGATGAATACAGCCCATTCGAGCGGATGCTTTCCGGCCCAATAGGCTTTCCACTTGCCGTAAATGGAATTTTCCTTTTGATGTTTGTCGAAGAGGCTTTTCTCAAGCTCTTCCTCGGAGTGCCACTGATAATTGGCGCTTGGTTCTTGATCTTTCTCCAAGACGATTCGCCCCCTTACGTCTTAAATGCATTTTCAAGTTCTTGTCTTACCGAGTAGGCACCTAGCCCAACAACCTCCCAATCACCCGCGCCGTATAATCCACCACCGGAATAATCTTCCCGTAATTAATCCGCGTCGGCCCAATCACCCCAATCGCCCCCACAATCCTGTCCTGCGCATTCCTCGCCGGCGCCACGATCATCGAAACCCCCGCCGAGCCGAACAACCCGGACTCCGCCCCAATAAAAATCCGCACCCCGTCGGACGTCTCCGCCAAATCCAGCAGCCGCAGCATCGTCTCCTCGGTCTCCAGCCGCTCGAACAGCGCCTGGATCGCCCCCAGCTTCTCCAACTGGTCCACATCCGCCAGCAGCCGCCCCTGGCCGCGCAGAATCAGCGATCCCGCCCGCCCCTCGCTCCCCCACGTCGCCAGCCCGGCCTCGATCACCGCATTCGTCAACGCATCCAGCGCCGTCCGGTCAGTCGACAAATCCGCCGCCACCCGCTGCCGCAACTCGACCAGCGACAACCCCGAGAGCTGCGCATTCAAATAATTACCCGCCTGCTGCAACGCTGATGGCGGCAACCCCGGCGGCGTCTCGATAATCCGGTTCTCCACCTGCCCATCCGCCGAAACCAGCACCACCAGCGCCCGCCCCGGCGACAATGGCACAAACTCAATATGCTTCACCGGCCCATCGCTCTTGGGCGCCAGCACCAGCCCCGCGGCGGCGGACAGGCCAGAAAGCATCGTCGAAGCCTGCGCCAGCGTATCCTGCAAACTCCGGCCAGACTGCGCCAGCGCCAAATTAATCGTGCTGCGCTCATCGTCCGAAAGCTCGCCAAACTGCAGCAGCCCATCCACAAACAGCCGCAACCCCCTATCCGTCGGCAACCGCCCGGCGGAAGTATGCGGCGCGAACAACAACCCCGCATCGGTCAAATCCGCCATCACATTGCGGATCGTCGCCGGCGACAAATTCAGCGGCAGCAACCGCGCCAGCGTGCGCGACCCCACCGGCTCCCCGGTCTCCACATATTGTTCCACAATTTCCCGCAGCACCGCGGCTGAGCGCACATCCAGCCCTGGCGGCAGCCGTGGCGGCGATCTCGGGTTCAGTTTGCTTCTATGGTCCATCGGCACAGCCTCGGGTAATAGCACGGCCAAGCCAAAGTACACAGGAGTTTAACAATGCGGCCATCAGGCAGAACTTTCGACGAATTACGGCAGGTCAGCATCGAGACCGGCTTTTCCCACCACGCCGAAGGCTCGGCCCTCGTCCGCATGGGCCGCACCGAGGTGCTCTGCACCGCCAGCGTCGAGGGCAAAGTCCCCGGTTTTATGCGCGGCCAAGGGGAGGGATGGGTGACGGCGGAATACGGCATGCTCCCCCGCGCCACCCACACCCGGGGTGACCGCGAAGCCGCCCGCGGCAAGCAATCCGGCCGCACGCAGGAAATCCAGCGCCTCATCGGCCGCAGCCTCCGCGCCGTGGTCGACCGCAAACTGATGGGCGAAATCACCATCACGCTGGACTGCGACGTCCTCAACGCCGACGGCGGCACCCGCTGCGCCTCCATCACCGGCGCCTACGTCGCCCTCTGCCTGGCCGTCAAAAAACTCCAGGCAAAGAACGTGCTCAAAGTGAACCCCATCATCGGCCAGGTCGCCGCCATCTCCTGCGGCATCTACAAAAACGTGCCGGTGCTGGACCTAGACTACGCCGAGGACTCCTCCGCCGACGCCGACGCCAACTTCATCCTCACAGCATCGGGCGGCATCATCGAAATCCAGGCCACCGCCGAAAAAGCCACTTTCGACGACGCCGCCTTCGCCGCCTTGCTCGCCCTCGCCCGCAAAGGCACCGCCGCCCTCTTTGCCGCCCAAACCGCCGCCCTAAAGGCCTAGCATTACAGTTGCACTTTAGATTTAAAATGTGCCTGTTGTGCCACGGCTTGATGAGCTCGTCGCCACAGTGACCAAGCTATGACGTAGGCGGGTCGGATACGTTTTTGTGCGAGTCGG
>Ga0182014_10004828_pt1 | contig 15252 bp, 13 predicted proteins | sample 612S2DmetaG_FD_120489 | JGI IMG/M metagenome (GOLD analysis project Ga0182014, IMG submission 120489) | Permafrost microbial communities from Stordalen Mire, Sweden - 612S2D metaG | ecosystem: Environmental > Terrestrial > Soil > Wetlands > Permafrost | place: Sweden: Stordalen | collected... | reverse complement strand
GGCTGCCGCCCCCACGCACATAGCCGACAACACGCTCACGTAAATCAACACTGTAGCTCATCATTCACCCCCACAAGGTGGCAAATATTAACACGTAATATTGTTAATGTGAATCACTATAAACGTGGAAACATCGACAAACTCGCCACTGAAGCTGAAACCGTGCTGATTAAATCTGGAATCCCCGCCTTTCAACAGGGTAACAGGCTGGTGCGCCCGTACAGAAAGGAGCTCCCGGCCTCGCACGGGCGCGCGACGGTTGCGGCAGGCTTGACGGAAATTGAGCACGCCGGTCGGCTTAGTGCTGCGTGATCCGGAGGATGTAAAGGTACTGGCCGGGCAGTTTCAGCAGGATTGGAAGGCCGCGCAATAGGCGTGACACGCCGCAGATAAATGAACATCCAAAAATTCAACAAACGGCTGTACCGGAAAAGAAATCTCGTCGAACGGTTCTTCAATAAACTCAAACACTTCAGGGCAGTCGCCACTCGATTTTGGAAGCACGACGCAAACTTCCTCGCCCTCGTTAAGCTCGCATCAGCCAGAATTTGGATGCGGTTTATGAGTCGGTGACCTAGGGCTTTTGAGCGGCCATGACGAGTCGTTGATTTTCTACTGCCGCATCAACAATCCGCCGCACCTCTGCGAGAAAACCAGAAGTGACCTCCGTAATAATCGCTGATGGTACGGGGGCGGCCTCTTCATACATATTCGCTGCTTCCGGCCGTGGTGGCGAACACTCCTTCCACCTTGTTCCAATCCGCCACCCAGGCAGGCAGGGGCTGGGGCGGGCCGAGGGCGAGTTCGGATGGCGGGGTGAGTTTGCCGTTGCGGATGAAGCCCGCGCGCTGGATGGCGATGCAGGCCAAGCCCTCGCGCCCATGCATGGTCTGCTCAAGATAGACCCAGGCTTCATCCCAGCCCAGCAGCCTGGTTTGCAGGGTGAAGGGCTCGAAGGGTTTTAACGCCCTGCGATAGCGTACCACGCTGGCGCCGAGCACGGCGGCGAGACGGTGTTTGTGCATCAGCCGCCAGATGCCGGCGCGCAGAATCAGATCCAGCCGGCCGAGATCCATGATGGCGAAATAGCGTGAATTTGTCATGTGCAGATTGAAATCGAGGTCGTGCGGCCAGACGCGCAGACGCAGGTGGGAGATGTCTGTTGGTTTCAGCCTCGGGCGGTAGAGTACGCCGAGGCTGACCAGCAATACGCGCAGGATCAGGTTCATGGCTAGGCGGCGCCCTCCTCCGCGATCAGCTCTTTTTTCGAGAGTTTGCCGACGGCGGTTTTGGGCAGGTATGCGCGGAACTCGATTTTCTTCGGTCGCTCCACCGGGGAGAGATAGTCGGCGAGGAAGGCGTGCAGCTCGGCTTCGGAGAGGGACACGCCCTCGCGCAGCTTCACGAAGGCTTTCGCCACCTGACCGCGTTTAGCGTCGGGGATGCCGATGACGATGGCCTCGGCGATGGCTGGGTGATGGTAGAGGGCTTCCTCGACGACCCGGGGATAGATGTTGTAGCCGCCGGAGATGATGATATCCTTCAGCCGGTCGGAAAGGAAAATATAGCCGTCCTTGTCAATATAACCGGCATCGCCGGTGCGCAGGGCGCCCTCAAAGAAGGTTTTGGCGGTCTCGTCCGGGCGGTTCCAATAGCCTTGCATGACTTGCGGCCCGCGGATGAAAAGCTCGCCGATCTTGCCTTGGGGGAGAAGATGGGCGGGGTTTTCCGGGTCGCGGATTTCCACGATGGTGCCGGGGAGCGGTTTGCCGATGGAGCCCTCGCGCAGTTGGCCGAACGGGTTGCAGGCGACGACGGGGGAAGCTTCCGAGAGGCCATAGCCTTCCACCAGCGCGCAGCCGGAGAGGGCCTCAAACCGTTGGCGGACATCGGCCGGGAGCGGGGCGGCGCCGGAGACGCAATAGCGGAGGGATGAGAGGAACCAATCCTCCTTGGCGGCGGCCTCGTTGATGGTGGCGTAGAGCGTGGGCACGCCGGGGAACATCAGCGGCTTGGTACGGCGCAAGGTGGCGCGCAGCAATTCCTTGTCAAAACGCGGCAGCAGGATCATGTTCATAGCGCAATGAACGCTGAGATTCATTGCCACCGTCATGGCGAAGACATGGAAGAGCGGGACCATGACCAGGATGCCCCCTTGCCCTGGCTGCATATCCGGCAGCAACGCCGCGATCTGCTGGCAATTGGCGCTAAGATTAGCGTGGGTGAGCATCGCGGCTTTTGGAATTCCCGTGGTACCGCCGGTATATTGCAGCACGGCGAGATCTTGCGCCGGGTTGATGCTGACGGGCGTGGGGGAGCCTTGGGCGGCGAGTTGGGCGAAGGGTATCTGCCGGGAGTCGGGCGCGACGCGGGCGAGTTCCTTGCGTTTCAGCGCCCAGAAACCTAGGCGTTTGAGGAGCGGCAGAATGCCGAGCATGGGGCAGACGATCAGGCGGTCGAGATCGTTACTGGCCAGCAACGGGGCGATTTTGCCGTGCAGCTCGGCAAGGTCCAGCGTGACGGCGATGCGCGCGCCGCTATCCTGCATGAAATGGCGCAGTTCGCGCTCGACATAGAGCGGGCTGAGATTGACTACGATGCCGCCGATTTTGAGAATCGCGTAATAGCAGATGACATAGTACGGCGTGTTGGGCAGGCAGAGCGCGACGCGTGCGCCCTGGGTGACGCCGAGGCGCTGCAGCCCTGCGGCGGTTTTGTCCACGAGTGCGGCAAGCTCGGCATAGTTTGTGGATTTGCCAAGGAAATCCATCGCCGGACGGTTCGGGAAGCGCGCGGCGGCGCTCTCCAGCAGCGCGGGGACGGCGAGGCTGGGTGGGGTGATGCTCATGGTGCCTCCGGCTTACTGGCAGGGGGGCAGGGCGGCGGCGGGGCGGGTCCAGGTCTCGTTGCGGCCAAACAACGGAATACCGAGATAGCCGCGCACGCGCAGCGTACCATCTTCGGCCAGATGCAGGTTTGATTTATAGGTGTTGCCGCTTTCAGGATCGTAAATCCAGCCGCCATGCCAGGCACCGGCGCCATCTGGCGTGAAGCCGCCCAGCATGGGGATGCCGCAGAGCAAACGTGGGCGCAAAGCGGCGTTGGTATTGTGGATGTCAGTCTTTTTCTGTCCGACGGCGTTTAGTGGGGTGCGCAACCAGTCGATGCTGCCGCACAAGGTGCTGCCGCCGCAGGGAGAGATGAGGATGCCGGCGCGCCCGCTTTGGTCCAGCCACCAGCCAGTGAGGGATTGCGCGTGTGCTGCCGGGGCGCCGAGACACCATGCGGTGAGCGCTCCGGCGGCAAGAAATAAAAATTTCGTCCTGAGTTTGAAAGTGAGCACTTGCGTTTCCCCTCCTATTTGGTGTTTAACCTACTCATTACGTCAGGTACCAGATCAATTCAATAGGCGTGAAGACAAAGCGGTCCCGGCGTAATGCAAAAAACAAGGAGGAAATGAACATGGGAACAAACAGCCAAGGACGTAGAATTCTACTGACTTCGACAGCTTGCTTTGCGGGGATGCTGGCAACGGCGCCAATGGCGCACGCTTCCGGCTTCGGGTTGCGCGAGGGCTCGGCCGATACGCTGGCCAACGCCTTCGCCGGCGGCCCGGCAAAGGCCTATGACGCCAGCACGGTATGGGACAACCCGGCCGGCATGGCACTGCTCGGCCAGGATGAGGTTGAGACAGGCGTCAGCTATATCGGCCCATCGGCGACATTCACCGGTTCGGCGACCAACCCGATCGGCGGCAATGTCTCCGGCGCGCAGGGCGGCAACAGCATTGCTGCTGCTGCGGCGGCGGCTGCGTTCGGCGTGTTGACGCTGGGCCCGGACTGGCGGATTGGCGCCTCTCTTACCTCGCCGTTTGGCGAGCGTGTGGCTTATCCGGGGGATTTTGTCGGGCGATACCAGAGCCTGACCTCCAGCATCACGGATATCAATTTCGGGGTGGCGGCGTCCTATCAGGTAAACCCGCAACTCTCTCTCGGTTTTGGGCCAAATTTTGATTATTTCGCTGCGCGGCTGACGCAGGACCTGAATATGGGGCCGCTGAGCGTGGGGACCGGGCAAGATCCGAGCGTGGGGGTGCACGGCAACAGCCTGGGCGTTGGCTATAATCTGGGCGCGCTGTATAAGTTCGACGATGCGACGCGCATCGGCATCGATTATCATTCGCGCATCCGGCACAGTATTAACGGGGCGCAGAACGTCACTATCCCGGCGATTTACTCGTTTGCTGACCCGGGCGTGGTGCCGCTGCTGGAAGCACTAAATAGCAGGGCGACCACCAGCATCACCCTGCCGGATAGTCTGAGCATCGGCCTGTACCGGCAGATAACGCCGGCCTGGTCGGTGATGGCCAGCGTGCAGTGGACGGATTGGTCGCTGTTCAACAAGCTGGCTGTGCGCGCGACGAATGGCTCGGGCACGTCTGTGATCAACGAGAACTGGAAGAATGCCTGGTATGCCGGCGTGGGTACGAATTACCAACTCACGGATCAGATCATGCTGCAAGGCGGTGTAGCTTATGACGGCTCGCCCGTAACCAATGCCAACCGCACGACGCGCGTGCCGGATTCCGACCATTATGACGTCGGCGTTGGGGTGCAATACGCGCTGAACGCGAACACCCGCCTGGAGCTGGCTTATGGGCATGTGTTCACGCCGGGCGGGAGCATCCACAATACGGCGTCCACGTCGCCGCTGACGCCGAGCGGGACGATCAACGGCAAATACGCGACCTCCGATAACAGCGTGACAGCCGGGTTGGATGCGAAGTTCTGATCCCATCCAGCGGCGGGCGCGGGTTTTGGCGCGCCCCGCCCCCTGGCCCGGCGGTCAGTGATGGATTATCGGGCGGTGAGGCGCATGACTTAATGGTAATGTGCCTCACCCCTGACGCCTATGGAGATGCCGCCATGCCGCAACAATACCCGCTCTACACCGTTACCCAGCTCAGCGCCGAGCTCGGCATTACCGTGCGCACGCTGCATTTTTATGAGGCGCAGGGGCTGCTGACGCCGCGCCGTGTGGGAAATAACCGGGTGTACGCGCAGCGCGACCGGGCACGCGTGATCTTGATCCTGCGCGGCAAGCGGCTTGGCTTCTCGATTAAAGAGATCAAGGAATATATTGAGCTTTATGACATTGACCCGACCCAGGGACAGCAGACGAAGACGCTTTTGAAGGTGGTGCGCAGCCGGGTGGCGAAGCTGGAAGAGCAGCGCCTGGCGCTGGAGGAGACGCTGGTTGAGCTGCGCAGCATCGAGCAGCAAGCCCTGGCGGCGCTGAGAACTCTGGAGACCACGCCCACCCCACCTGGGGTGGAGAAGACCAAAGTGAAACCACGCCGCGCGGCAGGGGCCGCAGGCGGTAAATTGACTGGGAGAGTTACGTGAAACATGCCGTTATTGCGGGTTATGCCCGTTCCCCCTTTACCTTGGCCGGAAAAGGCGCGCTCGCGCGCGTGCGGCCCGATGATATTGCCGCACAGGTTGTCGCGGCGCTGGTGGCGCGCACCGGGGTAACGCCCGGAGACATTGAGGCGCTGGTGCTGGGCTGCGCCTTCCCCGAAGGCGAGCAGGGGCTGAATCTGGCGCGGCTCGTGGGCTTGCTGGCGGGGCTGCCGCAATCGGTCGGCGGATATACGGTTAATCATTTCTGCGGTTCCTCGATGCAGGCGGTACATATCGCGGTGGGGCATATCGCCGCCGGGGCGGGGGATGTGTTCATCGCCGCCGGGGTGGAGAGCATGAGCCGCATCCCGATGGGGGGATATAACGTGCTGCCCAACCCGGTGCTGAACGAGAAAGTGCCGGGGGCCTATATCGGCATGGGCGATACGGCGGAGAATGTCGCGAAAAAATGGGGCATTTCGCGCGCGGCGCAGGAGGCGTTCGCGCTGCGCAGCCAGAAGCTGACGGCGGCGGCGATTGCTGACGGGCGGCTGGCCGATGAGATTGTGGCGATCAAATCGCGCGCCGGGATGGTGGCGAAAGATGGCTGTCCGCGCCCTGAGACCACCGCAGAGGGGCTGGCCGGGCTGAAGCCGGCGTTTGACCAGGCGGGAAGTGTGACGGCGGGGACGTCCTCGCCGCTGACCGATGGGGCGTCGGCGGTGCTGGTGTGCAGCGAGGAATATGCGGCCAAGCACGGGCTGAAGCCGCTGGCGCGGATTCTCTCCAGCGCTACGGCGGGTTGCGCCCCCGAGATCATGGGCATTGGCCCGGTGCCTGCCGTGCAAAAGGCGCTGGCGCGGGCCGGGCTGGAGATCGGGGCGATCGACGTGGTGGAGTTGAACGAGGCGTTTGCTGCGCAGGCGCTGGCCTGTGCGCAGGATTTGGGCATTCGCGACGAGATTTTGAACATCGATGGCGGGGCGCTGGCTTTGGGGCATCCGCTTGGCGCCACCGGGGCGCGGATTGTCGGCAAGGCGGCCAGCCTGCTGGCGCGCAGCGGCGGGCGCTATGCGCTGGCGGCGCAGTGCATTGGCGGCGGACAGGGCATTGCCACCATTCTTGAACGCATCTGAGGGAGGCCGCGATGCTGACCATACGCAAAGCCGCCGTGATTGGCGCCGGCACCATGGGTGCCGCGATTGCCGCGCAATTCGCCAATGCCGGGGTGCCGGTGCTGCTGCTGGATATTGTGCCCCAGGGGGCGGCCAGCCGTAACGCCCTCGCCGAGGGCGCGATTGCGAAAATGCTGAAGACCGAGCCGGCGCCGTTCATGTCCGCCCGCGCCGCCAAGCTGGTGATGCCGGGGAATATCGAGGATGATCTGGGGCAGTTGGCAAGCTGCGACTGGGTTGTCGAGGCGATTATCGAGCGGCTGGATTTGAAGCAGGATTTGTACCGCAAGATCGACGCAGTGCGCCGGCCGGGGACAGCGGTGTCTTCCAATACTTCCACGATTCCGCTGGCAAAGCTGGTGGAAGGGCTGGGCGCTGCGTTTGCGCGGGATTTCCTGATTACGCATTTCTTCAATCCGCCGCGCTATATGCGGCTGCTGGAGCTGGTGACGGGGGAGAAGACGGACCCTGCGCTGGCGGCGCGCATCGGCGCGTTCGCGGATGTGGCGCTGGGCAAGAGCGTGGTGCGGGCGAAGGATTCTCCGGGGTTCATCGCCAACCGGCTCGGCGTGTACTGGCTGCAGACCGGGGTCATTGAGGCGATTGACGCCGGGATTACCGTGGAAGTGGCGGATGCGGTGCTGGGCACGCCGGTGGGCATTCCCAAGACCGGGGTGTTCGGGCTGATCGATCTGGTCGGGCTCGACCTCATGCCGCATATCAATGCCAGCCTGTCGGCCACGCTGCCGAAGGATGACGCGTTCCATGCGGCGAACCGGGATTTGCCGTTGATCCGCGGGATGATCGCGGCGGGGAATATCGGACGCAAGGGCAAAGGCGGGTTTTACCGCAAAGGCAAGGCGGGCAAGGAAGCCATCGACCTCGTCAGTGGCGAATACCGCCCGGCGCAGAAAACCGTGTTGCCGGAGCTGGCGGCGGCGGGGCGCGATTTGCGGGCGCTGCTGAGCGCGCCCACGCCGGCGGCGCGCTATGCTTGGCGCGTGCTGGGGCAGACGCTGAGCTACGCCGCGCGGCTGGTGCCGGAAGCGGCGGAGCGCGTGGACGCCATCGATGAGGCGATGCGCCTTGGCTATAATTGGCAGTCCGGCCCGTTTGAGCTGATCGACAAGCTCGGCGTGGATTGGCTGGTTGAGAAACTCCAGGCCGACGGCTTCACCGTCCCGCCGCTCCTCGCCGCAGCAAAGGGCAAGACCTTCTACCGCCTGAACGGCATCGAAACGGAGTTCCTGGGTGTGGATGGCGCCTACCATCCGCTGCACCGCCCCGAGGGCGTGCTGCTGCTGGCGGATTTGAAGCGCGGGCAAAAGCCGGTGCTGAAAAACGCCTCTGCTGCGGTCTGGGATATTGGCGACGGCGTGCTGTGCTTTGAGTTCACCTCGAAGGGCAATTCGCTGGATGCGCAGAGCCTTGAACTGCTCGGCAAGACTCTCACCGTGCTGCCGAAAGCACATAAGGCGCTGGTGATTTATAATGAGGGGCAGAATTTCTCCGCCGGGGCGAATTTGGGGCTTGCGCTGTTTGCCGCCAATATCGCGGCCTGGGGCGAGATCGAGAAACTCGTGAGTGGCGGGCAGCAGGTTTACAAGGCGATGAAATACGCGCCCTTCCCCGTGGTGGCGGCGCCGTTCGGCATGGCTTTGGGCGGCGGCTGTGAGATTTTGCTGCATTCGGATGCCGTGCAGGCCCATGCCGAGGCGTATATCGGCCTAGTGGAGTGCGGCGTGGGGCTGGTGCCGGCCTGGGGCGGATGTTCGGAAATGCTGGCGCGCTGGGCAGCTTCACCCGGTATGCCGCGCGGGCCGATGCCGGCGGCGGCGAAAGTGTTCGAGACGGTGAGCACCGCGACGGTCTCAAAATCCGCCGCACAGGCCAAGGAGCTGCTGTATTTGCGGCCCGATGACAGGATTACGATGAACCGCTACCGGCTGCTGGCCGATGCCAAGGCGCGGGCATTGTCCCTGGTGGAGGGGTATCAGCCGCCTGCACCGCCCGTCTATCAGCTCTCCGGCGAGGCCGGGAAGCTGGCCTTTACCGGCGCCGCCGAGGGATTTCACAAACGCGGCGTCGCCACGGATTACGACATGGTGGTGGCGGATGAGCTGGCCGGGATTTTGTCCGGCGGCCCGGCGGATATTATCGACCGGCCGAGCGAGGCCGATATTCTGGAGCTGGAACGCGCCGCGTTTATGCGGCTGATCCATCAAGAGGGCACGCTGGCGCGGATTGAGAGTATTCTCGCCACCGGCAAACCTCTGCGCAACTAAGGAGAGAGACGATGCAAACCTATACTGCGCCGCTGCGCGATATGCGCTTTGTTCTGCACGAGCTGCATGGCGGGGAGGCTCTGCCGGGGCGCGAAGAGTTTACCCCGGAGCTGGTGGACAGCATTCTGGAAGAAGCAGCAAAGTTCTGCACCGAAATTCTGCTCCCGATTAATGCGAGCGGAGATGCGGAAGGCTGCGTCCATGAGAATGGCGCGGTGCGCACGCCTGCCGGGTTTAAGGCGGCGTATCAGGCGTTTACCGAGGCCGGATGGGGCGCGCTGAATGCGGACCCGCAATATGGCGGGCAGGGATTGCCGGAGACGGTGGCGAAGCTGGTGGAGGAGATGATCTGCGCGTGCAACCTCTCCTTTGGGCTGTATCCCGGACTCAGCCATGGCGCGTATCTGGCGTTGAAGAGCCACGGCTCGGAGGAACTCAAGGATTTCTATCTGCCGAAGCTGGTGGCGGGGAATTGGGCCGGGACGATGTGCCTGACCGAGCCGCATTGCGGCACGGATCTCGGGCTGCTGCGCACGAAAGCCGTGCCGCAGGCGGATGGCAGCTACAAGGTGACGGGCGCAAAAATTTTCATCAGCGCGGGCGAGCATGATCTGAGCGAGAATATCGTGCATCTGGTGCTGGCGCGCCTGCCGGACGCCCCTGCCGGGGTGAAGGGAATTTCGCTCTTCGTCGTGCCGAAATTTCTGCCGGATGCGCAGGGCAACCCAGGCGCGCGCAATGGGGTGAGCTGTGCGGCCATCGAGCATAAGATGGGGATCAAAGCCTCGGCGACCTGTCAGATGAATTTTGACGAGGCGACGGGATGGCTGGTCGGCGCGCCGCATAAGGGGATGCAGGCGATGTTCGTGATGATGAACAGCGAGCGGCTTTCGGTCGGCACACAAGGCCTGGGCGTTGGCGAGGCGGCGTATCAGGGCGCGGTATTTTATGCGCGCGACCGTTTGCAGGGGCGCTCTTTGTCCGGGACAAAATACCCCGACAAACCGGCGGACCCGATTATCGTGCACCCGGATATAAGGCGCAATTTGCTGACCATGCGAGCCTATAACGAGGGCTGCCGGGCGATGGGCGTTTGGGTGGCCGGGATGATGGACCGCGCCGCTAATGCCGCGACGCAGGCCGAGCGCGACGCAGCGGAGGAATTCGTGGCGCTGATGACGCCGGTGGTGAAGGCGCTGTTTACCGACCTTGGGTTTGAGAGCGCCAATCTGGCGGTGCAGACCTATGGCGGGCATGGCTATATCCGCGACCACGGCATGGAGCAGCTGGTGCGCGATGCGCGCATTGCGATGATCTATGAGGGGACGAACGGGATTCAGGCGCTGGATCTGGTGGGGCGCAAGCTGCCCGCGAACATGGGGCGCTCGCTGCGGCGGTTTTTCCACCCGGTGGCGGAATTCATTGCGGCGCATGAGGCGCATCCGGCGTTGGGCAAGCTGGTGCAGGGGTTTGGCCGAGCGTTTGGCGCGTTGCAGTTGGCCTCCGGCTTTATCGCCGAAAAAGGGCTGGCGGATGCGGAAGAGGCCGGAGCGGCGGCGACCGATTATCTGCGGCTGTTCGGGCTGGTGGCGCTGGGCTTCAAGTGGGTGCGCATGGCGGTGATTGCCGCTGAGAAAGTGCAACTGGGCGCGGTGGATGCGCCGTTCTACCAGGCCAAGCTGGCGACGGCGCGGTTTTATGTGGAGCGCGTTCTGCCGCAAGCCGGCGGGCTGCTATTTGCCATCAAGGCCGGTAAGGCGCCGCTGATGGAGATGCCGGAGGCCGCGTTCTAGAGTCTCTATTCTTCTGATACCATGTGTGGACATCGGGTAATCGCGGCCGGGACCAATATCCCCATATTACCGTGACTCGGGCGCTTTCGCCTGGTGTTTTTCACCGTGGGAGGCACGTCAATGACCCTATTTGTTGGTTTGGATGTTTCGTAAAAGATTACTTCGGTCTGCGTTGTTGACGATACCGGTCGAAGGGTGTGGCGTGGTCAGTGCACCACGGACCCGGAACAGATTGAGCAGGTGGCGCGACAACATGCTGGAGGCGACGCACACATTGGGCTTGAAACTGGTCCAATGACACCATGGCTTGTGCATGAGTTGCGCGCCCGAGCACTTGACGTCACCTGCCTTGACGCGAGGCACGCGCGCGCGCGGCGCTCAAGATGCAAATCAATAAGACCGATCAGAACGATGCGGAGGGACTGGCGCAGATCATGCGTACCGGATGGTTCCGGTCTGTGCATGTGAAATCTTTTGATTCCCATCGGGCACGAGCCTTGCTCGGGGCACGCGCCCAGATGGTCGGGATGACGACACGGTTGTCGAACAACATCCGTGGTGTACTCAAGGTTTTCGGGATGATGTCATTAGCCCGCTGCTCGATGGTCTTTACCACCACCGATCTCATGCTGGGACGCGATGCAGCCTCACTGATCGCCGCGGCGTCGTTGCGGTCATTCTTGCCGCGTTTAACAAATGGTTTGACATATTGTGGCGGGATCAGGCGAACGCGATGCCCCATGCTGGTCAAACACACGGGCCCAGTGGTGCGATCCGCCGCAAGCCTCAAGAACCACATCCACTGGCGGCAACTTGCTAAAAAATGCATCAACCTGGCCGCGCTTAAGCTCGCGCCGCAGAACCGGCCGCTCCTGCTCATCCACGCCATGCAACGTGAAAACATGTTTAGACGTATCAATTGCAATGCGCTTACTCACGCCCAGCTTTCACAGGGTTGCTGATGCAGTCAGCGATAAACACGGCGACGTCGCCGTCATCGATCGGGTTGATGCGATGGGACCCGTCTCCGAGCACCGTATGCCGTCCGTCCTTGAGTACCGAGTCGAATGCCCGGTCGGTCAGAGCGCTGAAATCGGCGGTCGGCCGGATGACCGTGAACGCGGCGCCGGCCTCACGGCAGGCCGCACCCGTGGCATCGACGGGCAGCCTCTTTTGCGTCGCTGAACGCGGTGACGTGCCGGGAGGGCCGTCCTTCGAAGGTCGCAACGAGGATCACATGCGTGGCACCCGCGCTCAGGGTCATCCCTCTCTTGAGCGTCGTATGACGTCTGGGACGTTACCGCCTCCGCGGTTACAACCTCAGGGGCGGAAAATACCTACGACATGGCGCCTGCGCTGGTTTGTTGCGGCAATTCCGGGAAGTCTCTCGCTGGCGCAGGCGCGGTTAGTAGTTTCCGAGCCTTCTGCACGTTACCGCCCGCCGGTAGGGTTGCCCGAGCCCAGAGAAGGAGGCCACATGAACTGTGGAATTTTCAACTGGCCTTGGAGGGATGCGCGATGACAGAGGGAAAATCGAATGAATTCCCGATCGTCTGCGTTGGCTCCTATTTCGGCCAGTAGAGGTGATGGTTTCCATGCACCCCAAATTGTATCATCCCTGTTCCTTTTTCATCGCCGCATTGACATTCGACCATGAAGGTTGGGGCTTCCTCCATTTTTCTAATTTCATCTGGGTCGGTAGCATCCACCTTTTCACCGTCGATCCAGTTTTCTCCCATCCAGGCGCCTAATTTAAAGCCTTTGTAAGGCCAATAGCCGGCGGCGTGGATAAAAATGACGGTAATAACGTTGAAGGTAATCACGATTTCATCGCCGCCTTCCGTTGTGTAAGTAATGCGCCCTGATTTCAATTGCTTGGTACCAGGAACAAGCTCAAATTCAACTTTTTCGCCAACAAGCGCGGTCGCTGGGCGATTTTTATGGAAGGCGTAGGATATGCCGCCACTGAAATGAACCAAGTTACCTTCGTGATCTTCACGATGCTGCGAAAGCAACCACCAATCCTTAAATTGCAAGGTATTCCAATCAAAGGTCAAACCATGAAAAGGTTCGGGAGGCTGTAGCTGCATCTCGGCAAAGTTGAAGTTTGGATGCCAGCGAACGCCCCATGATCTGTCGCGATGCGCTACCCATTTGTCAGGCGTAATCTCGTAGGTTTTACCCTCTACCTTCACCCAACCTTTGGCTCGGCCCGTTTGAGCCCAACGACACATATTTTCTTTGAGCCGGCCACGGCTTCTGGCAAACTGGGGTATCTCTTCGCGTGGCGGCATGGTCGCCTCAAAGGTGATATCCCAGCTAATGCCGTAGTCATTTTCAGCCAACAACCACCTGACTGAATGCAGACCCTCAACAATTTCGTAGGACATGGGGCCAACTTTTATGTCGGCGTTGTTTGGCCGTAATTCTCGTGAAGCCCTGATGGTGTATTGGGTTTTGCCGTCAATAGTCAGCTGAGCTGAGCTATCCATGACATTGCGGTTTGTCGAGACGCCAAAAACGGCACCTATAAAGATTTTTCCTGTTACATCATAAATACATGCCCACTGATTTTCACGCCAATACTCACCGCTATCGGCGACATGATCGAACGTTGTCGGCGTTTGGTGGCAGAAAAATTCATCGTATTTTGTGAGCATGGGATTATCGCCTACTGCAGTGGTTGAGAGTTGATCATATCACTGTATCAAATTAGCTAATTCTAAAAGGCTAAACGTTTTAACAGTGACAAACGATCAGGGGATTGGCACCCTTGACAGGGTGCAATCCCAGCTGACGAATGCCCGGAAAAATTGGGGCTTTGGGCTATGCTTCTTGTATTTGCGCAATGTTCAGGGGGGCCCGTGGAACCACAAGCGCGTCTACCGCATCTATCGTGAGTAGGAGCTGAACCTGCGGATCAAGCCCCGCAAACGGCTGCGCCGTGGCCAGCCTGATACCTTGGCCGTTCCTGATGCGCCGAACGTTTCATGGTCGATGGATTTTATGGCGGACCGGCTGGGGGATGGCCGGGCGTTCCGGCTGCTGAACGTGCTGGACGACTTCAACCGCGAGGGCTTGGGCATCGAGGTTGATTTTTCGTTGCCGGCCGAGCGCGTGATCCGCAGCCTGAACCGGATCATTGAATGGCGGGGCTCGCCCGCGAGCATTCGTGTTGATAACGGCCCGGAATATATCAGCGGCAAGCTGCTGGCGTGGGCTGAAAAGCGCCACATCAGCATCCGCCACATCCAGCCGGGCAAGCCGCAGCAGAACGCTTATGGCGAGCGCTACAACCGAACGGTCCGCCACGAATGGCTGGACCAGCATATCATTGAAAGCATAGAGGAGGTACAAGACTTCGCCGCGCAATGGCTCTGGACCTACAACAACGAACGGCCCAATATGGGCATCGGCGGGATGACGCCCGCCCAGAAATTGAAACTGGCCGCGTGAATTCTACAGACAGGCCCCGTTACAAACGGGGGAATTACCAGTTGGAGTCTTGACGCTTTTACAAAACGATTGAGTGGCCGGCATGCCGCCGCTCCATAACGCTGGAAACCTCCTTCAAAATGAGCCATAATCCCACCGACAAGCGGCCAGCCTTGGCCACCTAACCGGAACTCGATCCCGTCGGGGGGCGACGGCTCCCACTCAACGCCGTAGGAGGCGAACTAATGCTGGGTGAAATAAGTTAAGAAAAATGAATAAAGCTGAAACCATAGAAAATATAATAGCCGCCGCTACCCGAGAAATTAACCTCAAAGGGGTGGACAGGGCAAGCATTAGCACTATCGCGGAAAATGCCGGCGTCACAAAGCAGTTAGTTTATCATTATTTCAAAAACAAAGATATTTTATACTCTGCCGTATTGGAATCTGTAGCCAACGGAATTCGCCTAACAAAGAATATTGAAATATATGATACGTTATCACCAGTGGAATCAATAAATCATATTATTGATACCATCATTTCTGGATTTTCAAGAAACCCAAACTATGTCATATTGGCTCTTGATCAATCCCTCCATGAAAATAATCACATTAGTAAAAATAATGAATTTATATCATCAATGAACTATTTTGTAGATAATGTTTTTTCTTTAATTATAAAAAAAGGAAAAGAAAAAGGCACCTTTAGAAAAAGCTTGGACAGTCGCCTTGCATTCTGGATGATTTTTAACTTGGTGTCATCGGGTTTTTTAAATAGCAATATGATGTTATCGGTATCAGAAATTAATATGCAAAGCAATCATGATATAGAGTTGTGGCGTATATCAGTCCGTGATTTTGTGTTAAATGCTCTTCTATTATAGTTTTAATGGAGACCTCTGTCAGAAATTTACATTGTCAGTTTTGGCGGCGAACGAGACTCTGGGAGTTTGATCCGAAATTATCCTTACTAGTGGATAAAATCCAACATTTGAGTCTAATTTAGGATTCTCATTTTCCTTCACGCGTGCGATTCTGTAGCATGCTCAATGGTATCACAGTTGCCATAACGGCCAAGGATCGCGCGAAACTTGAGGCCGTTGTGGCCGATCGGAACAGTCCGCAAAAACATGTCTGGCGGGCGCGGATCATTTTGTTGACCG
>Ga0182014_10004825_pt1 | contig 15258 bp, 15 predicted proteins | sample 612S2DmetaG_FD_120489 | JGI IMG/M metagenome (GOLD analysis project Ga0182014, IMG submission 120489) | Permafrost microbial communities from Stordalen Mire, Sweden - 612S2D metaG | ecosystem: Environmental > Terrestrial > Soil > Wetlands > Permafrost | place: Sweden: Stordalen | collected... | reverse complement strand
TTTGTCTTTGAAAAAGACACTAATAGTATAAAAACTTTAGCTACGCGAATGAAGAATAAAGCTGCAGAGGGAATCCAACATTTTGAAAATTTAATAGTAGAAAAGCCATTTATGAAATCTAAGTTTCAACCTTTCTTAAAACGGCTTAATATGGTCGTAGATAAAGGAGTTCCTGGAGTGAATACTGCTCCTTACTTTATTATAGTTGCTGAACTTAGAGGCATTCCACCAGCTGAACAGGAATCATTAGCTCATGTATTGGAGAATATGTGGCTTAAAGCAACTGCATTGGATTTAGGGTTTCAGTTAATATCTTTAACTAGTCAGATGGCGGAAGATGATGAATTAATGAAACTTTTAGGGCTTCCTGTAAATAAATTTGCTCTAAATGGTTGTGCCATAGGATACCCTGCAATTACACCTTCTGCTACCCCACGCCCGGATACTCTGAAGGCCACTCGATGGATGGAATAAAAAAAAATTTCATTATGGGCTTAAAAAAATGTCTTATTCAACCCATATAAAATTAAAGCCAGTGGCTCCTTACAATTTTGAATTAAATGCTAGGATATTCACGGGTGGAGATCCCCAGATCAGTGGGTATGAGAACGGTAAGTTTTGGCAGGTTATAAATGTAAACAATGTATTAATTCTTGTTATTGTGAAATCAACAGGAACGGTTGATGAACCAGAGTTATCAATTACATTGAAGTCTGATAAAAAAATTACTGATGAGGACCTAAAATCAGCAGAAAATATCATTATTTCCATGTTTAATTTGAATTTTGACCTTAAAGAATTTTATGAATACATGGAAAACGATGCAGTGATGTCAAAGTTAATTCAAAAACTTAGAGGACTGAATAGCCGTACAACTCCAACTGTTTTTGAATCTCTTGTTTCCTCAATAATTGAACAACAAATTTCACTTAGAGCTTCCCAGAGCATAGAGAGACATATGATTAAAGATTATGGAGACGAACTCCCTATAAATGATGAGGTTTATTATGCTTTCCCAACTCCACAAAGATTATCAAAACTAATTAAAGAGAAATTACGTGAATCTGGACTGAGTTTAAGAAAATCAGAGTATATTATAGATATATCAAAGCTTATTGTAGATGGAAAATTAGATTTAGATCATTTGAAGGAATATAAAGATGTAAATAAAATTATAGACGAATTAAGTCAGTTAAGGGGTGTTGGTGAATGGACAGCCCATCTTACGGCATTAAGGAGCATGCACCGTCACAGAGCATTTCCTGCTGATGATTTAGGCTTAAGAAGATCTATATCCCACTTCTACTGCAATGATAAAAAAATTACTGCAGATGATGCACGGAAAATTGCAGTTAAATGGGGTAAATGGAGAGGTCTTGCAGGTTTTTATTTGATTGCAGGAGAAATGAGAGACATCAAGATATAAAAAAAATGATATTTCAATAAGAAATGGTTATTTTTTTTAATTTGGAAGGGTTTAACTCCCTCCATTTTTTTTATTGATCAATTGATAAGTTCTTTCATTGAACTTGGCAGACTATAAAATCCTTATTTTCATATACTACTTTTATGTAGTTGGGAAGTATCTCATTAATATTAGAGTGGATGTCTTCACTGTAATAATATATGTTATAAAATTCAGCATCATAACTCAATTTATAAAGTGTTCCATTAGTAGAATTGAGAGATAATCTTTTATCTAATACAATGTAATAAACTCCATTTTGTTTAAGGGTTGATTCAGGAGTATTATTACTGAAATTATCGAAACTGACATCACTAGTAAGAGACATCCCTGTTTGAGTAGTCACAAAAGAGAGTGGAAATAAATCATTAGACATTATAGATTTACTCTTATTACCATATTCATTGAACCACCTTGCCAGATCTATCTCTGAAGAAGATGGTGGTGCAATTTGAAATGTTCCGTATTGATTTGATATATCAAAAGAAAAATTATTTGGATCATTAACAATTATAATTCCACTTATTGTAGCTAATGTAAATATTATTATTAAAAACGCGGTTCTATAGTTTGGGGATGAGAATTTTTTATAATCCTTGAGTTTATAGTAGACCCAACTTACACCAAATCCTCCTAGAATGGAAAGGGGTATTAATATGTAAACAAGCAAACGATAGGATATAACGTTTACACCAAACACATAGGCATAGCTCACTAAAATCATGAGGATTGCCCAGCTAAGTATGAATACATCTTTTTTCCGTCTTTTTTTAATTGCAATAATTGTTCCTGTTAAGGCGAATATTAAAACTAGATAACTTAGGTTCCATAGATAACTTAATATTCCTAGTGGCTGATTAGTGGTAAGAGAAGTACCATAACCGGTGCCTGCTTTAATCCCTTCATTTATAATACTGTGAATAAAGTTTGGTGATACTATAAGTAATGCTACAACTCCTATTACAAATATTGTTATTAGACATAAGAAAAAGGCACAATAATTTTTTAAAACACTGGTATTTCGGTAAAAAAATAATTCAATAAGTGTAAAAAGGGTTATTATTAAAAATAAAATTAAGGTAGCCGCTTGATGGATTAAAGCAACAATTATAAATATTGATCCCGCTAAAATAGCGTATTTAAACGATTTTATTTTTATAGAATAATAATAGAAATAAACGGATAAAGGAAGAAATATTAACGCTAAGTTTTCTGGTAAGGGATAAATCAAACGATTTCCTAATAGGAAACTGGATATAATTAAAAATCCAGCAGCTATTCCTGCAATGGTCCCATAAAACTTGCGGGTTACATAAGAAACAGATAGTACTATGAACATTACTATGAATGGTTGTAGAAATCTGGCGATTTGGAAGTAATTTACTTTACTTATGGCTCCTAAAGCAACTATTAGAAAATGGAAAAGGGGAGGGTAACCTATTTCCTGTCCAAAAGGCGCATTTAAGAGGGGATCTTTTAATACAAATCCATATTTTGCATAAACTTGGGCATATTGTACATGATAAATTATATCCCAGCTTAGAGGCCACTGATACTTTAGAGTAGGAATTAATGCTAAAAAAAAGACTATTATGGCAGGTATGATCCAAATCAGACTCTTAAAAAGATTTTTGTTAATATTCATTTTATATCACAATTAAATAAATAATATTTGAGATTTTAGAATAATTAGATTATATCAGTGTAAGTTAAAAAATTTCATGTTTTTATTGATAATTTTATAACCCAAATTAGAACATTTAAAGAAAAAATAGCACTATATTTTAATATGAAGGAACATCCAATTTAGTCTTTTTACTGGTTTTTTCTTGAAAAACCAATACATTTACATCAAAAATTTATTTTAATTAAAATTTCATACATTAAGGATCATTCCAGTCACTTGCAATTAGTCCTTAAATAATAGGACCAGTAACCCGTAAATTCTCCATAACTATTTGCAATCTTATTTAAACTTTCTTCGTTAGTATCCTGACCATAAAGTCTTCGGGCATAATTCATGAGCATTTTATCATGATGTGTGGAAAGTTCTTCCATTCTCCCAAGAGCTCTTACAAGTTCTAAGTGGGCTGAATATTCTCCAATTCCTTTTATATTTAAAAGCCAATCTTTTACATCTTCTATAGGAGCTTTTGTTAGGAAATTTTCATTAACATCGTCAAAAGCAGTAGCAACCGCCATTAAATATTCTGATTTCCTTTTATTTTTTATGATAGATTGTAGTTTTTCTACGCCCAAATTTGTTACTTGATGTGCATTGGGGAAAGTCCAATAATCAACTTCATCAACTTGAATATTATCACCAACAGCTTTAGTAAGCCTATCTTTCATTAAGTGGGCTACTTTCATTGATATCCTCTGGCTTAACACTGCCCAGGCCGCTCCCTCAAAAGGAGTTAAAAATTTAACCTGATGTAGGCCATAGAGATCTTCCAAAACAGGGTTGAACTTAATATCTTCCCTTCCCAGAGCATAAAATGGTTTTAAATCATCTTCCAAGCTTAGATAAAATTTTATTCTTTCTAAAAGATCAAATTTTTATTTCATCTCTAATTTCATCATATGCATATAAATTGTAAGATAATACAGGTTTTTCAACTGTTCCAATATCCTTAACTTTAAAAGCCATGGTCATTTTTTTCAGATAAACTGCCTTAGTTAATGAAGCGCCTGAAATGGTCTGTTCATCACTTGTTGGTGAAAACATACCTGCAAAACTTAAAGATTTAGAAAAATCAAAAGGAGGCGTAGGAAACAGTTTTCCACTAATTTTATAAATTGTCATAATTTTTCCATTGTGGATTTTTATAAACAAATTATATGTTTTTTTGAGAACGCCGGGGACGGGATTCGAACCCGCGAGATCCAAAGGATCATTGGCTTAGCAGGCCAACGCCGTACCAGACTGGGCCACCCCGGCATAAGTAAATGTTTGGTTAAATAAATTATGAATTCAAAATTTAAAGTGTTGATCAAAACTTCTGTACATCTTGAGATAAAAGCCTTTTGCATTTAAATTTATGGATCAAAGATATTCTAAGATTTTTTTTCATTTATTAGTTAATTTTTCCAACTGTTTTTTGGAATATAGATGTGAAATTTTTAGATAATATATTATGAAAATAATGGGCGTGTTCAAGAGTGGACAAATCTTCCAGAAGTTGGTGATCCAAAAATCGAGCTCCGCCCCGTTGCTCCACAAGCATCAGCTGTCCAGAGTAGAGCTGCTTCTTCCCAGACCTGACACGTTTCCCTGGTTAAAATAGTTAATTTCGGCCCTACAGTCGAAATCCGATTACCACTGATCCTGCGGGACAGGGTTTCTACGCTGAATTTTTGGGCCAACAACCAGTTAATATGCCGCCTCTTGAACTTCGACCGCGCCGTATAGGGGATATGCGCTTACAGAGGACCCCTAACCCTCCAGTCTAGCCTATTATTAGTTTAGACTTTTTACTATTTTAAGCTTACGATCATTTATTCCACCATTAAAAATTTAATAATATTTTTTCATAAAAGTAAAAAAATTAAGTTTTTCAGGGGATTACCAAGATATTTCTATATCTAATAATTATAAATTATGTATATGAATTGGTTACTCATATTTGGAGTCATTATAAGCTTTTATATGGCATTTACTATTGCTGCGAACGACATTGGTAATTCGGTTGGTACTGCCGTAGGAAGTGGAGCGCTCAAAATGCGGAGAGCCTTGATTTTAGGCGCTGCAACCATGTTTATTGGAGCAATATATTTGGGAGGTAATGTGACTCGAACCATTGGAAATGGAATTATTGGTTCAGATGTATTAACAACTACTGGAGCTTTGATTATCATATTAGCGGCTGCTATCTGGATCAGTTTTACTTTGATGCGAAAAATTCCCATTTCGGGTTCAGATGCTGTTGTAAGCGCTGTTTTCGGTTACGGGCTAGCTGCCGCTGGCCCGTCACATATACACTTCAACGTGCTAGGATTTATTATTTTAAGCTGGATTTTCTCACCTATAATAGGATTTGCTTCAGGATTTACTGTATATTACATTTTAAGACGTGAATTTATCCGTAATATATCTACAGTTGGACTTAAAGACAGAGTAGAAAAAATATTTGGCTATTTACAAATTGGAAGTTCTGGATTTGCGGCGTTGAATGTAGGAGCCATAGATATTGCAGCTTCAACCGCGGTGATCTACTATGCTTTTGGAGCAGGATTTAGTATGGACATAAAGCTTATAGGTGCCATTGGAATGGTTTTAGGTATATTAATTGCGGGGGGAAGAATTACAGGTACTATTGGTAGACGTATCACAGAATTAGTTCCAAGTAGAGGTTTTTCAGCTCAAATATCTATGGCATCTGTTGTTTATATATTCGCGTTTTTAGGAAGTCCCATATCACCAACTCAAACTTTAGTAGGTTCAGTTATTGGGGTCGGTGTAGCCAGGGGAACTGATACTGTGAAAATGGATGTAATCAAACACATAGCCACCACTTGGATACTCACCATACCTGCTTGTATTGCTCTTTCTGCTGGCATGTACTATGCATTCACACTTGTATTTAACTAATACTATTAGTTAACTGATATTTTTTTACTTTGAATTGTTTAAATAACTATAATTTTATTTAAAAGTATTTAATATAATTTTTTAGACCCTATTAAATAAAATGATTTTTTTGCATAAAAATATAATACTTTTACTACATAAATAAAACTGGAATTAAAAAGAATTTTTTTTAGTATTTTTTTGTGGGGGAAAATAAGAATGAAAGCAAGTGCTCGGAAGATTAAAGATGGAGTATATTGGATTGGTGTTCATGACTGGGATATAAGAAATTATCATGGATATACCTTAAATGGAACCACTTATAATAGTTACCTGGTTTTTGGTGCAGATAAAGTGGTTTTGATTGACAATACTTACCCCGGAACGTCTTCGCAGATGTGGGGTAGAATTGAAGATGCCTTCGATAAGGAGGACAGGGAATTAAAAGTGGATTTGATAATCCAGAATCATATTGAAACGGATCATAGCGGAGCCTTGGTTGAGATCCATAAAAAATTCCCAGAAGCACCTATTTATTGTACAAAAATAGCCGTGGAAGGACTTAAAAAACATTACCCAGCACTGGAGGATGTCGACTTCAAAACAGTTAAAACAGGATACGTCCTTGATATCGGAGATAGGCAGTTTGCATTCCTTGAAGCCAAGATGTTGCATTGGCCCGATAGTATGTTCACATTACTCGTGGACGAAGGCATATTATTCTCTAATGATGCATTTGGACAGCATTTATGCTTTAAGGATCGTTTTGATGTAGATATTCCCAAATATATTTTAATGGATGCTGCTAAAAAATTTTATGCTAACTTGTTAACGCCATTATCAATGTTGGTGTTACGTAAATTTGAAGAAATCAAGGAATTGGAATTATTAGAAAAAATAAATATGATAGCTCCTTCACATGGACAAATTTGGACTGATCCTATGCAAATAATATCTGCTTACAGTGATTGGGCCACTGGGAAGTGTGAAAATATGGCTACTATTGTTTATGATACTATGCACTACTCAACCCAAAAGATGGCTCATTCATTAGCGGAAGGACTGATTGATGAAGACATAAAAGTTAATATGTATTTTTTACATGAGGATGAGCGAAGTGAAATGGTTAAAGATATTTTAGAGAGTAAAGCATTGCTGATTGGAGTGCCTACACTTTTCAATGAACCATATCCTAGTGTTGGGGACTTTATGTATTACTTGAAGGGTTTAAGCTTCGCCAGAACCGGTGTCCGTAGATTAGCTGTTACATTTGGTTCTAAAGGGTGGAGTGGCAAAACAGTGGATAAACTGGCGGAATCCCTAGAAAAATGCGGATTTCAGGTGCAAGATAAATACGAAGTGGATTACCTTCCCACTGAGGATGAATTGAATAAATGTTATCAGATAGGTCGCAAATTAGGGGAAGAAATAAAGAAAGCCGGGTAAATTTAGATTAAAATTTAAATCATAGGATAATTTGAGGATTAATTAAATAAAAAAAATATTTTGAAATGAAATAAAAAAAAGAGTTAAGGTGGAATTTAAAAATGAAGACATTGGAATTTGAAAGTGGATTAGACCCTAGAAAAAAATTAATGACAATTCTCTTCTGGACTAACCGTAAAGCAGCTCGAACCGAAGGTTGCGCTCCATTTACTCTAAAAAAAATTGTAACTCCAGAGAATACTTACACTGCAGAGGAAACAAAGTTACTTAAATTAACTGATGAAATATTGGATGATTTGGAGAAGAATATAGAAGATGGTAAACCATTATACTTTGAGATAAGCATGGGTGAAGAATTTATAGAAGCTTCCCTGGAGGGTAATGTTTTTTCAGTATCTGCTCAAAAGAGCGGTGAAATTGAAGAGGAAATAATTGATAAGTTGAATATAGAATTAGGAAAGAAATATCCCAGTGTTTGTGAATCATTTGAACCTAGAGTAACACCTAACAAATAATTTCAATTTATTTCAGTATGGTTTAAATATAATTTCTTTTTTTTTAGCTACTTAATTATTGTAAACTTTAAATTATACCATGAGTCTAAATAGCAATGTTTTAAAACTAGTTATTACAATTCCTAATTAATAGTTTTTAACATGTGGTATTATGACAGTTAATCTCAGGATAAACCTGCAAGAGAAAGGCAGAATTGTGGCCATTGTAATAACTCTTGTGTCATTCTCATTTTTAACCTGTTATTTTCAATTTCGTTTTGGTAAACTCCCGATTTCTTCTTTATCAAGTTTAGCTTATTTACCTAATTCATCACATCCCTCTTATTTATCCTGTTTCTCCATTATTTTAACTTCTGCTTGGTGGAAGAAGAAAAGAATATGGTTCGCACCTGCATTTTTAACCATACTTTTGATTTTAATCCAACTTTTATTTGTGACATTTGCATTTCAGAGGTTCACGGATTATTTCTTCTTAGTGATGTTCATTTTCGTGATTGTTATAGTTGCATTTTTAGGTGAGAGAATCGAGAAGGTGAAAAGTTTAAGCGATTTGAATGAAAAACTTGACAAAGAAAAAGAGAAATTAGAGGATGCTAACAAAGAATTAGATGCATTTGCATATTCAGTTTCGCATGATCTAAGAGTACCTTTAAGAGCTATAGATGGTTTTTCGCGTATTTTAATTGAAGATTACGAGGATAAACTTGATGAAGAAGGTAAAAGACTCATAAACATCGTCAGAGGAAATACCATGAAAATGGGTCAATTAATTGATGACATTCTTCAATTATCTAGGGTGGGACGCCAAGAGATAAAAATATCTGAGATAAATATGGAGGCTCTAGTTAAAAATGTTTTTGGAGAACTAAAATCATCAATTCATAAGAATATAGTATTGGAAGTAAAATCTCTTCCACCTGCTTATGGTGACAGAATATTAATCAAACAAATTCTGATTAATCTTCTTTCTAATTCCATTAAATTCACTAAACCGGGGGAAACACCTGTAATTGAAGTTGGTTCTGAAAATGGAATAGATGAGACTATTTATTACGTAAGAGACCATGGTGTGGGCTTTGACATGAAATATGTTAATAAACTTTTTGGTCTATTTCAGAGGTTACATAGTCAAGAAGAGTTTGAAGGAACGGGTGTGGGACTTTCTATTGTTCAACGTATCATTAGAAGGCATGGTGGACGTGTTTGGGGGGAAGGGAAGGTTTATGGGGGCGCAACCATTTATTTCACTTTACCCAAGTGAATTATGAAGTTTTTAATAGGTGTTACATTTTTATATAATTTATATAGTATTAAAAATTAAGATTAAATGATTGAATAAATTTTTTGAAGGAGATCCTATGGATTTAGATGAAATAGAGATTTTATTAGTCGAAGATAATCCCACAGACGCTGAACTTACTATGCGAGCATTAAAGAAGAAGAACTTAACTAATAATCTAGTTTGGGTTAAAGATGGTGCAGAAGCATTGGAATTCTTATTCGCCACAGGATCCTATTCTAAACGGAATATAGAAGGAATTCCAAAGTTAATACTTCTAGATTTAAGAATGCCTAAAGTGGATGGACTTGAAGTTCTCCAGAGAATAAAAAAAGATGAAAGAACCAAGAAGATTCCTGTAGTGATTCTAACGTCTTCAAAGGAAGATAAAGACATCGTGGAAAGTTATGAATTAGGAGTTAACAGTTACGTGAGCAAACCTGTAGAATTTGATGAATTCACAGAAGCAGTGTCCACTCTAGGTTTATATTGGATGCTGTTAAATAAGCCGCCGGAATAAAGTGAATATTTGATAAGGGGGAGAAATATGGGAGGAGAACTTAAATTATTAATATTAGAAGATGTTCAGTTTGATGCTGAGTTAATGGAGTATGAATTGCGCCGTGAGGGAGTTAAGTTTTTATCTGAAAGAGTGGAAACAGAAGAAGATTTCATTAAGGGAATTAATAATTTGAAACCTGATATAATACTAGTTGACCATTCCCTACCCCGTTTTGACGGAGTCTCTGCATTAGAGATCGCTAAGGAATATTCTCCAGATACGCCATTCATTTTTGTAAGTGGGAAGATAGGAGATGAATTTGCTGTTGACGTGCTTAAAAAAGGGGCTACTGATTATGTCTTTAAAAATAATCTCTCGAAACTAGTACCTGCAGTGGAAAGAGCTATAAAAGAGCGTTCCGAGTTTATGGAGCGTAAAAAAGCAGAGGAGGAACTTAGATCAACCTATGCTCAGATGGAAGTTAGGATAGAGGAGCGGACCAGAGAATTATCCTTAGCTAATCAAAGGTTACGAGCAGAAATTAAAGAACGCAAACAAGTGGAAGAGGCTCTGCGTGAAAGTGAGAATAAAAATCGTATTCTTCTTGAAGCAATTCCGGATTCAATGTTCATACTTAGTGAAAATGGCACTTATCATGATTTCCGCTCTAAAAATGATGATTTATTATCTATACCTCCAGATGAAATTATTGGAAAAAATATAAGTAATATAGGACTTTCTCCAAATGATCTTGATCTTTTCTTTAAACATATTACACGTGCTCTAAAAACCAATACATTACAAGAGTTTGAATATGAACTCTCCCCATCATCAGAAATGTTCCAATTTGAATCTCGTATAGTTAAATTGAATGATCAAGAAGTTCTCTGTATAGTTCGAGATATGACGGAGAAAAAACAGATAGAAGATAAAGTTAACAGATCCATTAAAGAGAAGGATGTACTTCTCCAAGAGATTCATCATCGGGTTAAAAATAATTTACAAATAGTATCAAGTTTGTTAAGTCTTCAATCAAGATACATTGAAGAAACAGAGTCTATTGAAATTTTCAGGGATAGTCAGAATAGGATAAAATCAATGGCACTCGTCCATGAGAAATTGTATCAAAGTGGAGACTTAACTAGAATTGATCTAGCAGAATATATTCCTGATTTAGTTTCAGATCTTTTCAGATCTTATGGTGTGAATTATAATCAAGTTCAATTTAAAGTTAATTCTGAAAATATTTCACTTGATATTAACACAGCTATTCCATGCGGACTAATTATAAATGAATTAGTAACTAATTCAATAAAACATGCCTTCCAGGGGATAATGAAGGGTGAAATTATTATTGAACTCAAATATGAGAATGAATGTTTAAAAATGAAGGTGCAGGATGATGGTGTGGGTTTTCCAGAAGAAGTGAATCTAAATAACATAAAAACTCTAGGATTACAACTGGTTATTAGTTTAACAAAACAATTAGATGGTTCAATTGAGCTTATAAAAGAAGGTGGAACTTGTTTCAATATTATATTTAAGGAGCAAGCAAGCATGAAGGAGGATACTTAAAAAGTTGGATTTCCCATTTTTTTATTATCTAATTTTTCAATAAATTCCTATAAATTAATATAGGCTTCCCAAGAAATTTTAAGTTTTTATAGCCTTTAAAATATCTCCATCTGATATTATTCCTATTATACTTCCTTCATCCATCACTACTAACTGGTTTATTATCTCATCTGAGTCTGATTTATGCATCTTTTCCACTGCAGTAATCAAATTGTCATTGGGACTAATAGTAGTCACGTCTTTCACCATAACTTTCCCCACTACGGTGCCCAGCTCATATTTATCTAAGATAAGATTGTGGCCTAAATCTGTTGCTGTAACAATACCCACTAACTTATCATTGTCAACAACTGGCAGTGAGCTTATTTTGTACTTCATAAGTTTTTCAAAGGCAAAAACAACATCTTCTGTGGGTGAAACAGTTATAACATCCTCAGTCATCACATTTTCTACTTTAAGGTTTTTTAACATCTTCTTCACTTCCGTAAGTTTTAGTAATCTCTTCGATTATAGAGTCAATGGTAGTTGTAACATCAATATTCTCAATAACAGGCACATGATATTTATTAGCCTGACTTTCAAAATATTTATGAGTTCTACGTATTGCTCCAAAATAATTCATATAACGTTCAAGGGGTCTCCTAGCCCATAATTGTCTGCATCTTGAATAAAATCTCCCTTTATGCACCTCCTCATCCTGAAGGGTTAAAACGAACATGATCACATTATTCTTAGCCACCAAGTCCTCACGGATGAAGCCTGGTACGATATGCACACCTTCAATAACAATACTGATCCCTTCCTTAAGTGCTCTTTCAATAACTGCATCCACACCTACACTAACTGTATCTACATGATCTCTGAATCCGATTAAAACTTCATCAAGCTCAGGAGGAGGAGGTATGCGTAGTGAACGGTAAGCAGAGTAACTTGATTCATATATAGTAGGTATAAGCTCTTTAGAAACTATCTTACGCATTACCTCACGAATCATGTCAGTACTAATCATATTCCTAATCCCAAGACGATTAGCCACTTCAAAAGCAATTGATGAAGTTCCCACACCAGAAGAACCACCTATAAGTATGATTAAAGGTTCTCTACATTTACGAATCTGTTTCCACATTCCATATTTTTCTGCTATCTCCAAATCTTCTTCTTTAAGTTGGTCACGAACTATTTTCACCAAATCATCCAATTCTATAACTTGGATGTCTAAACTACGCAGATGAGATTCTATCTGGGAAGCGAAAGTATAAGCTTCACTAGGATCCATCTCGGCTCGAGTTAAAGACCTAGCTAACACTCCTTTAGAAAATGGTTCCCTGTATTTTTTACCGCTCACTTCTCCTTCCACCATAATCATTTTCAATTTCTCACCTCAACGGGTTTGGAACATAAATATAGCACTAATAAAAATTGGTTTTGTCAATCATACTTAAAAATATTTCCTATAAAAAAAATTTTTAGAATCACAATTTCTAATTTAACATTATATTTTCAAAATAAAATGCATTTAATATCCATTAAATTTATATTTCTCGATTTAAAACTTTATTTGCAATTATTTTTTTTGCACAGTGATTTTGGTATAAATTGGAAATCAATTGGGAAAAACCTATTTATATGCTTTTTTTAGATTATACGGTGTAATAAATAGGGATCTTCACCTTTAAAATTTAATAGCTTATATACTTACGAATTCAGCTGTTTTACCATTTAATAATCCCTCTTAATAATTTTTTAAATTTTTGAGGGTTATAAATATCCATATTTTGAGGTTATAAACTTGAGTAAGTCATTAAAATTGAAACAGAAATCTAAAGTTAGAAGTAAAAGATTAAATCAGAGATCATCGAAACGATATGGTTTAAATAATCAATTTAAAATTTTACTGCCTTTATCTGTTTTATTAGTTATTTCAATCATGATCATGGGAAGTTATGCACATACATTTGCAGGTCATAATGGAACAAATTATAAAATCATTAAGGTATTGATTTATGATGGGCCCGAGGATGATTCAAATTGTACTTTACAAACTGAGATTATTTTAAATAATTCTAATGAAAATACTTCATCTAATATAAAATTTGATTATAACTAGGGGATTCTGGTTATTTAACAATGTCTCATGAGAATGGACCAGCGTTTTATGGTAATGAAAGTAATTACATCACCTTCGCTACTTATGCGGATGATAGTTCAGGTTATCAGGGTTATGCTGCAATAGTAGGTGATTATTATGGTAGTGGACGAGTAGCTTTGAGCGGAGTTCACCCGGAACTAAACCCACAACATCCAGAAATACTTACTAATCTAATTATATGGGCGGCTAATGCTTAAACACTAATAAAATTCATTATTTCTTTCATATATTTTTATGAATTTTGTTTATTTAAATAAAATTTGGAATGTTCTATTAGTAATCTGAAAAATAAAATTTAAATAGAGTTTTAATCTAGAAAATGAGTAATAATATGCAGATATATGTATAAAACAGGGCAATAATTAATCTAATTAAAATTATTAAAGCTTGGTGATCTCTGCCTTTACTTCTGGATTCTCTGCGAAGTCATCGATATGGATTAAACAACCGTATCCATCTGATAATTCACCGGGGTTAATCACTTGGGTTATCCCGATTTTATCCACTCCCTTTGATTCATGTATATGACCACATATATTTAATGTGGGTTGAAATTCCTCTATTATTTTACGGATGCTCTTACTTCCCACATGATCACCAGAAGTAAGTTGATCTGTTTTAGTTCCATAAGGGGGAGCATGAGTTATAAATAATAAGATCCTCTGTTTAGATACGATTTCAAAAACTTTACGGGCCTCTTCATAGATTTGAATCTCCTCAAATTCCAGAGGAGTGTTAAAGGGAGTGGGGTTAGAACCTCCAAATCCACATATACCTATATCTTTGATTATCACACTTCTACCGTGAATATTAATTGCTTTGGAGTTTTCTATTTTACTATGTATAGTTATTGGATCGCAATTACCTGGGATGGTCAATACTGGAATATTAAATTGGCTTATCTCATTTAATATTTCTTCCCCCAATTCTGCTGGACCAAAATTAGTGATATCACCAGTTATAATAATTAAATCTAAATTATTATTATTCAAGTAATCTAAAACTTTTAGGTAATTACCATGTAGATCACCAAATGCTAGTATTTTCATTAGAATAAAACCTCCCTAAATTCCAAAAATTTGATTTTAAAATAAAAAAAAATTTCATAAATCCTTTAGAATTAATTATATTATAAAAAAATTAGTTTTGTTCTGTGAAAAAAGAAGATAACTCCTTTAAACTTTTTTTAATATTCTCTTTATTACCAAATATCATTATGACATTATCTTCCTCAAATTCAAGAATTATATTATTATACTCTGCAATTTCCTGTAATCTCTCCTCTAATATAGGTTTTTTAAAAGTTAAACGAGCCATTGAAAAACCAGAGGGAGCACCCACAATAAATTTAGACTTCTTATCTTCAATTTGATATACCTGCTCACCCCTAGCAGCTTTTTTAAGTTTTTCAAGCCAGCTTTCCAGGTAATCCTCACCTACATCTTCAGCTAAAGTAAGCAGCATATCCTGAGCCGAGTTCATGAAATCATTCATCCTCTTTAATTCTTTCATCCGCTCTGGATCATTAGGATTCACCTTATAAAAGTTAATAGTGGTTTTAGCCATCTGAATATCTTTAGTTACTTCTTTAGGTATGTCAACTCCTTTTTTTCGGAGGTCTGTTAAAAGTTCAACCAGAATCATCCAGGTTTGTTCGACAGGTAAAGAACTCATAAATGTTCTTCCAGTACATTTGATTTTAACGTTAAATATTTTAGCACATTTAAAAAATTGTATTTATAAAATTTCATATATAT
>Ga0182014_10004824_pt1 | contig 15259 bp, 9 predicted proteins | sample 612S2DmetaG_FD_120489 | JGI IMG/M metagenome (GOLD analysis project Ga0182014, IMG submission 120489) | Permafrost microbial communities from Stordalen Mire, Sweden - 612S2D metaG | ecosystem: Environmental > Terrestrial > Soil > Wetlands > Permafrost | place: Sweden: Stordalen | collected... | reverse complement strand
GCGAAGCCTAGCAGTAAGAGCTCTCGCAACCGTCTAACTTCCCGTGTAAGTCAAATGGTAGATCTTCGAATTGCCGTCTTCGGAGATCAGCAGGCTGCCGTCGGGCAGTTGCAACAATCCCACTGGCCGTCCCCATACGGACCGCTGGTCGGGGGCGATCATCCAGCCTTTCACCACCTCGGTGATCGGGCCGGAGGGCTTGCCGTTCTTGAACGGGATGAATGCCACCGATTGGCCAACGCGCATGGACCGGTTCCAGGAACCATGGAAGCAAAGGAACGCGCCGCCCTGGTACTCGGCCGGGAACTGCTTGCCGGTATAGAACAGAAAATCCAGCACCGCGACGTGCGCGCCCAACAGAACGTCGGGGACAATCGTCTTTGCAACCAGAGCCGGCGCCAGTCCCGCGTTTCTCGGATCTTCGTGCGGGCCGATGTAGGAATAAGGCCAGCCATAGAAGCCGCCTTGCTGAATGTGCGTGAAGAAGTCCGGCACCAGGTCGTCGCCCAGATCGTCGCGCTCCTGTACGGCGGCCCAAAGGGTGTCGGTGCCGGGATACCAGCGCATCCCGATGGGATTGCGCGTGCCCGCCGCGAAGATCTCGTGTTTCCAGCCATCCACGCTGTAGCGATTGATGGCCGCGCGGCGCGGGTCCTCGCCGGTGGCGACGTTGGAAGCGGAGCCGACGCCCACGTAGAGATACTTGCCGGCGCGGTCGAACAGCAGGCTGCGCGTCCAGTGATGCGTGCCCTGTCCCGCCAGTGAAGCCACTTCTTCGCCCGGCCCGGCCGCCATCGCTTTGGCGTCGTACTTATAGCGCTTGACCGAATCGCACTCGCCCACGTACAGGTAGCCATTCAGCATCGCCAGTCCGTAGGGCTGGTTCAAGTTCTCGATCAGTTTCTTCCGCTCTTTACCCTGGAGGACGTAGACGATTCCGGTGTGGTCGGCGCGGCGTCCCGAATCGGCCAGCAGGATCTCATTGCCCGGTCCCAGCATCATAAACCGGGGTACGTTGAAGTCGTCGGCCCATTCTTCCACATGAAAACCCGGCGGCACGCTGAGCTTGGCGCCCTCCGGTTGCGGAATGACTCTCGGGCCGTTGTTGACAGCCTTGGTGGCGTAAGGAGGCGGCAATTGGGGGCTTTGGGCCGCGCGGAACACCGCGACCGCGGCCAGACACAACGCCGCGCAAAGTAGGGTGCCTCTGAGGTGCATGTTTAATATGATGCCACGACACCCCGCGCGGGCTCAGCCGGGGCCCTTACCGCAAGAATTTCATCAGCGCGGGCAGGCTCTGAAACTGATCCACGTGGTCTTCGGCCGAGTTGCCGGCGTAGCCCATCAGGCGGAATCTGCCGGCACGAACCTCGCTCAATTCCCGCATGTCCATCGGGCCGGGTTTGGATACCGGACGCCGCCTCAATTTCAAATGGGCCAGCAGCCAGTCCGCCGTTTCGGTGGTGCTGGCAAAGGTGCCGGGAACGATCTGGGAGTGGGTGATCAGCATGGTTTTCCGGCCCGCCACCGAATCGCGCGCGAACTTCAGGAAGATTGCCAGGTGGTCGGCGTCCAGCGTCGGTTCCGCCGCGTTCGGTTTGCTGACGTATGCCGTGTGCAGACCATCGACTAAAAGCACTTTGTCCACCGTCCGGTAGTAGGCCGGCACTTCCAGAATCTCGCGGATGGCCCCATGCCCGGCGCTCCAGGCGCTCAGCACGATGGGGCCGAAGCGGATGCCGGTCTTCCGCGCGGCTTCGCTGAGCATTTTGCCGAACAGCGCGTGGTTGGAAAACTGCTGTGCGTATACTTCCGAGCCTTCTCCGGTCTCGACTGTAATTACCGCCCAGTGTCCATCTTTGGCGGCGGCGGTTTCCGCCACCCACGCCGCGCCGTGAAAGTGTACCAGCAAGGGCATGCGTTTCTTGCGCGCCAGCTTTTGCGGAAGGAACAGCGTTCCCACTACCAGGGCTTCGCGCCGCCCTGCCGGAACGATGTGCGGAAGCCGCTCGTGCTCGCGCGATGGGGACTGCGCCGGCGCGGAAGCCACTTCTGCCAGAAAAGCGGCGGCCAGCCATCCGGCCGACAGGGAGAGTCGTCGAGCCCGCATCTTAATTTAATGATGACACGATCCGCGGCCTGGCGAGCGGGAAGCGGAAAGCGTAACGTTAACTGGTGCGCAATTGCCACGGCCCGAACGGCAAAGTGTTGCAATTTAGCAACACTCACAAAGTTCCAAATTCTTTCAATTCAGAAAGTTGCACCACCCATTGTGAAAATGTCATAAACTGAAACTTCAGAGAGTCCGCGTTGCGTTTTGAGACTACCATTCAGCGCCCCGCCGAAGCTGCGGGCGTAGGCTTGCACAGCGGCGTCCAGGTCAGGATTCGAATTTTGCCCGCGCCCGCCTCGAGCGGCATTGTTTTCGTCCGTACCGACCTGGACAACTTCAACGTCCCGGCCAGTTGGCGTCACGTCGCGCGGGTGAGCTACGCCACCAGCCTGATGCGCCAGGGCGTCCTCATCTCCACCACCGAACACCTGCTCAGCGTCTTCTACGCCATGGGCGTGGATAACGCCTACGTGGAAATCGACAACCTGGAAGTGCCCATCCTGGACGGCAGTGGGTTGCCGTTTGTGAAGCTGATCGAGCAAGCCGGAATCCGCCAGTCCCGCCGCGGCCGCCGGTACCTGCGCGTGCGCCGGCCCGTGACGGTCGCCGACAAAGGCAAGCGCATCAGCATACTGCCCGCGGACAGCTTCCGCCTGACGTGCGAAACCGATTATCCGCGGCCGGTGGGGCGGCAGAGCATCGAATTGGAATTGACCCCGGAGCGCTTCGCCAGCCAGATCGCCTTCGCGCGCACCTTCGGCTGGGAGGCCGATCTGGATCAGATGCGCAACATGGGCCTCATTCGCGGCGCCTCACTCGAGAACGCAGTCTGCTTCACCCCCGAGGGCGTCATGAATGCGGGCGGCTTGCGGGCGGACGACGAATGCTGCCGTCATAAGGCGCTCGACCTGATCGGCGACCTGGCGCTGCTGGGCCGTCCGCTGCTGGGCCACGTCATCGCCGAGCGCGCCGGCCACGCCATGCACGCCGCCCTGGTGGCGCGTATTATGAGCGACCCTTCCCTCTACGAGATTCTGACTTTCGACCAACTCGCCGGCCGGGTGGCCAAGGCCCTGGTAACTTAGCCTGGCGGACGCCCTCGTCCGCGCTGGCTGCGCTCGCGGGCCTCCCGCCTGGAGCTACAATCGAGCCGTCATGAGACATCCAATCCGAAATGCCCTGGTTCTCGGCGTCCTCCTGGTGGGAGTCGGGTCGCGGGCGCTGCCGCAGGCGCCGCCGCCACCGCCCAAGCTCCAAGCCCTCATCGTCACCGGGCAGCATGGCCACGACTGGCGCGGCACCACCCCCGTGCTGCGCAAGCTGCTCGAAGCGAGCGGCAGATTCGAGGTCCGGGTGACCGAAGAATTCCGCGGCAGCGGTCCGGAAACGCTGGCCCCGTACGACGTGGTGATTTTGAACTATTACGACGGCCGCAAACCGGAATTGCGCTGGGGTGAGCGCACCGACAACGCCCTGCTGAATTACGTCGGTAGTGGCAAGGGGCTGGTGATTTATCATTTCGCCCTGGCGGCCTTCGACGGCTGGACCGAGTACGAAAAGTTGTCCGGCGGCAACTGGCGCGCCAACCACGGCCACCACGCCGCCCGGCACGACTACACCGTCACCGTGAAAGACGCCGGCCATCCCGTCATGCGCGGGTTGAAGGCAACTTTCCCTCAAACCGACGACGAGCTGTACGCCAACCTGCAATGGCAGCCCGATGGCGCCTTCCACGTGCTGGCCACCGCCTGGGACGATCATTCGCTCTACCGGCAGGGAGAAAAGCAACCGCTTCCAGGACCCGGTTTGAACCAGCCCGTGCTCTGGACCGTGAACTACGGCAGCGGCCGCGTGTTCGTTACCGCCCTGGGTCACGACGCCGCCGCCATGAATTCGCCCGGCTTCGTCGTCACTCTCACGCGCGGCGCCGAGTGGGCCGCCACCGGCAATGTGACCATCCCGGTGCCCGCCGAGCTGAAATAGCCGCAACTCGTCTTCGCTTCCCATTTAGACGAGGGCGAACCACGCGGTCACAGCTTCTTGAGATTTTTTTCTGCCTTGCTTTGTAATCATCTGGCGGGATACCGCGTGGGGCGGCGATGGGCTGGGATGTTACCGTTGCGGTTGAAGATAGGACGCTTCGATATAGGCACCACCCACCCGGCCGCCCGGTTTAGCGGGAACTTTTCGGTTGGGTGATTTGCAGTAAATCCGGTGCTACTCCTGGCGGCGGTTGGCAGCTTCCGCCAGGAGCCTTTTTTCGATCGAGCGCTGCTCTCTCACCGTAACTTCCCCACATGCCTCCCTGCCATTTTTGGCCTGCGTGGCTCACCAACCATTTCCGGAATGCGCTAAGCGCTGGGCGGATCGAAGTAGGTTTGGGCCAGTTCCGGCTTCTCGCGGATGGCTTTGCGCCAGTGACTGCGGGCTTCCTCCTCCTTGCCCAGTTCCATCAGCGCATGGCCCAGGTTCAGGAGCGCTTCGGCAAATTGCGGGTCTTCGGCCAGGGCCTTTTGGTAATACGCTACCGACTGCTCGATCTGGCCGCGCTTTTGACAGATCAGCGCGGCGTTATAGTACAGCTCGGGGCTATGTTCGCCCAGTTCCATCAGGCGCTGATGAAGTTGCAGCGCTTCCTCGTAATCCTCCTGTTCCAGAGCCAGGGCCGCCAGGCCGCGCACTGCGTCGGAAGAATCGGGCCGGAGGGATAGTGTGTCCTGGAAGCATCGGCGCGCCTCCTCCGGCTGGCCGGAGCGGGCCAGCGCGATGCCGGCATTGAGAGACGCTTCCGGCCAATCCGGACGCGACCCGAGACAGGTCAGGAACACCCTGGCGCTGTCGGCGCAATCGCCGCGCAGCAGCTTCAGATAGCCAAGCCGGAAACACGCGTCGCTCCACTCCGTCGATCCCTCTGGAATGCGCGCGTATAGGGTTTCGGCCTGGGCGCGGTCGTCGAGCTGTTCCAGCACCAGGGCCAGGTTCCACATGGCGCCCGGCTGGTTGGAGTCGATTTCGAGCGTGCGCTCGTAGCACCGGCGCGCGCCTTCCAGGTCGCTCAGTTCCTGGCTGGCCACGCCCAGGTTCAGATGCGCCTGGGCCGAGCTGGGATTCACCATCGCCGCCTGCCGGTAGGCTTGAACCGCCTTTTCGAAGTTGCCGTTCTTGTGGTGCGCCACCCCCAGGTTGAACCAGTTTTCAAAGCGCTCCGGCGCGGCCTCGACCAGCTTCTGGCAGTGTACCCCGGCCTGTTCGAAATCCTGCTCGGTGAAAGCCAGCGTGGCCAGGGCCTCGGTCGCCACCACCGAATCCGGACGCGCCTCCACCAGCATCGCCGCATAGCGGCGCACCGAGGCGTAATCCTTTCGGTCGAGAAACATGGCCACCAGATTGGAGAGCGCCTCCTCGGACCGCGGATTGCGCGACAGCACCTTGCGGTACTGCTCGGCGGCTTCCGCGTAGCGCCCCGTCTTTTGCAGCGCCACGGCGCGGCCGAATAGCGCCGGCTCGTTGTCCGGGAACAACTCCAGGTACTTGTCCAGCGCCTCGGACGCCTGCGCCGGGCTGCCGCCATGAATCAGCGAGAGCCCCAGGCCCAACAATGCGTCGGGGCGCGTGCCGTCCACCTCAATGGCTTTGCGGAAGCTTTCCGACGCCGCTTTCCAGTTCTTCAGGTTGCCGTAGCAAACGCCCAGGTTGAAGTAGCCGATCCGATGCCTCGGTTCGATCGCCACCAGTCTCCGGTAGGTTTCCGATGCGGCCTCAAACTCCGCCATCTCGCACTGAACATGGCCCAGCGCCGAATAGAGCCCGGGTTCCCGTTCCCCACCTTCGATGGCTTTGGCCAGCATCCTGGCGGCGCTTTCGCGCTTGCCCTCCAGATGCAGCGAAACCGCCCTGGCCAGCGTCTTGCTGGCCCGCTTGGATTGCATGCCCTCATCGATGGGCAGAATTCCAGGCGGAATCGAGGTTTTGGCTGCGCTCTCGCTCGTCAGGAAGGATGGCATAAAGGGAATCTCCTATGGTCTCGGTGTTTCGGTCCGGAATACTGAGGTTCGGCAATACGGAAAAACGGGAAACGTCTGCGCCGCTGGAAAGCCAGCGCGGCGGCGGCCAGCATCGGTTCGTCGCCGGCTCCGGCCGAGCCGCGCCGGCGCTCGGGCGACGGCGTCGAAGAGGGCCGGAGTTCGGCGGCCGCCGACTGGCCGTCGTTGGTGAAGTAGGCGCAAACGCGGCCAATCCAGTCGTCGTTGTGCGCTACCTTTACCCAATACAATCGGGCCCGCTCGCCGGCATCGGCAAAGAAGCCGACGCCGCCCTTGGAGAGCGTGCTGTCGGTCCAGGAATCCACTTCCTCGCCCTCGATCGATGTCACGATGCGATCGCCTGAGACAACCACCGAAACCCGGTACGGAGTGTGGTTGTGCACCATCACGCTGAGGGGGGTCTCGACCCGGTGCCCGGCTTTGCCGCCCACGACCGGGTAATGGATCATGGCGATCATCGGCCGGGGACCGGGAGCGACGACGGTGAATTTCATGGCGTAGTAATTTTTCGAGTCGGCGGCGCGCACCACCCAATCCACACTCTTGTTTTCGATTTCGCCCAGGAACTCCAGCCGATAATCGGCGAAGCCCAGCGACGGGCGCAGCAGCGCCAACTGTCCGGGCCGCACGAACCCGGCCGAACTGCGCGACCAGCCCGGCGCCAGCGCCTTGGTCCCGCCGCCCCACGCGTTCATGCCGCCGTGGAAGCTATCCGCGATCTCGGTGGCGGCGCGGGAAGCTATCGCGCCGCGGATGCGCCCCATCAGGCCGGGTGAAGCGAAACCCGGCGAAGACACGCCTCCCGAGTTGCGCCTCAGCTTCGCCAGCGCTTCGCCGCCCTCCGCGCGCGTTCCGTTGCCGGCGGCAATGGAGATGCCAGGCAAGCTGCCGTGGTTGAGCAGCAGCAGGCGCCGCGCCTGGCGGATTTCGGGAACGCCGTACCAGAGCAGGCTGCCTACCAGCAGGCTCGCAGCCAAGGCCTTGAACGCGTCGGCGGCGATCGGCCGCACCCGGCGCAGGCGTGCCCCAGGCAGGTGGAAGACCTCGGCCAGATCGGGTCGCGGACTGCGCTTGGGCTCGCGCGCTTCCGGCGCACGCTCGGCGGCCGGCTGCAGGTTCCACGCCGGCAGCATGGGCTGAGGGGCGGTGGGAATCGGGGAGATCCGCTTGCGAAGCGTGCCGGTGGGACCGCGGAAAAAGAACTCCAGCGGAATCGGCAGCGCGGCCGCCAGCGCCGGGCTCGGAGGCGCCAGCCCCGAATCGGGAGCCGTCACCGCAAATCGAGCGGCGGGTTCGAGCGGCGGCTGGAAGGCCTGGTCCGTTTGCGGCCGGAGTGCGGCCGGCCCATTGGCGCCAAAGCCGGCCATTGGCTGCAGCGCCGCCGCCTGTACCTCGAAGCTGGGAAGACACAACGTGGGCCGCAACCGCAGTGCGGCCGCCCGAAATTCCGCCGGAAGCGACTCCACCGATGCGGCGGTAACCGCCTCCCAGGATGGATCCGCCAAAGGCATGTCCACCCGAACCCTATCGGCCAATTCGTCCGCACTACCGCGGTGGAACCAGGCGAACTGCGGCAGAGCCAAAGCCGGCGTTGCGGGCAGAGCCTCCGCCATGGCCGGCAGGAGGAGCATTTCGACCGCCTCGGCTTCTTCCATCGCCTGCCAGCTCTGGCGCTCGGGAGTCCGTGCAACCGTAAAGGGCGGAATTGCCGCCGACGCCAGGCCTGCTGCGGGCGTGGGCAGAGCCAACTGCTTCAGCTCGGTTAGGGCGCGGGCGGCAATCTCGACCGGTTCGGGCTCGAGCGGCGACCACCAGCCAACCCGCTCCCGCAGCATCGGTATGGGGTCCGCACTCTCCAGTCCCAGCGCCGGTAGGGTGACCGGCGGAACGGGGGCCAGGGCCTCGATCATACCGCTCACTGCAATCCATCGCTCGACGGCTTCTGCGTTGGGAAGCGCCAGCGGAGTCCGGCCCGGAGGTGGAATCCGTTCCAGCAGGGCTGCGTCTTCGACGCCTTCGCCGAGACTCTCGACGCGAAAGGCGGGCAGGGCGGCGGCGCGCTGCCGGTAGAGCGCCGCTTCGAGTCCAACTCGCGGACGGGCAGCCTGAACCGCCGCGCTGGGCTGTAACGGGGCCCAAAAACCGGGCCATTCGAGGGCGGGCGCGGCTATGGCCGGTGCCGCTCCCGGAAGCCGCGGCGCATTCGACGAACGCGCACAACCCGCTACTGAAGGCTCCACCAGCCGTTCTTCCACCGGAGGTTCGAATTCCACCGGCGCGGCGGCGGCCAGGCACGGCTCCGGAGCCCGTTCCAGAGCGGCGATGAGACAGGGCAGCGCCGGCTGGTGTGAAACCGGGTCGGCCGCGATTGGAGTCAGCCTGGACGCGAGATCGGAACACGCCGGAACAATCGAAACCGGCGCCAGCGGCGCCAGCGGCGCACGCGGCGGCAGCACGGCGTCCAGCGTTTCGGGAAACGGCGGCAGCCACGCCCCCTCACTGCCCGATTCCCCTTGGTCGAAATCGAAGGGGCGGAGTTCCAGAACCGGCGCCGCTTCGGAAGCCGAGAAAACCCCCGCCGCCAGGGCCGCATGGATCGCCAGTCGGTCCGCCTGGATGGAGCTAAAGGAGAACGGAAACTCCGTCGGAACCGGGCGCAGGCTCACTCCCGCCGGCCTCACCCACTCCATCAGGCTGGGAACGGTCCGTCCGGTCTGGACTGGCCAGGCAGAAAAAAAGGGTGAGGGTGGTGCTGGGGCAGGGACCGGCCTCGACATCCGGAACAGCGCTTTGCCGAGCCGCTCGTGGTAGTGAATGCGGTGAGCGTCAGTACAAAATTCGCGATCCCGAAAGTTTCGAATCGGCCCGATTTCTTTTCCGCAGTATAAACAGCCCAATCTCGCCCTCGGTCTGTCGACAATTGCTGCCCTTGAGTATATCGGCGGCTGGTCAAAAGAACGGTAGGCTTTTTGTCAACGTTGGACTAATAATTTCAGGGAGCATGGAACTGTTACCTGAAGGTATCGGCAATGGCCGGCAATCCCGACGCCGAAGCCGCTTATGGGAGACTGATTCCGTGCGGCATCTAATGCAAATCATGCTGGCGACGCTGTTGGCGATCCCGTGTGCCATTGCGCGCGAGCCCTTTACGCCCGCCGATATCCGGGCGTGGAGAAGCCCGCAAGACCCGCGGATCTCGCCCGACGGAAAGCGAGTGGTCTACGTGGAGCGGTGGAACGACCCGGGCAGCCGCGCGGTTTGTTCGAACCTTTGGCTGGTGTCGGTGGATGGCCGCGAGCGGCGCCGATTGGGCGTGCCCTCGGGACCTGGCGCCTGGCGCGACCGTTCGCCGCGCTGGTCGCCGGACAGCGGGCGCATTGCGTGGCTGAGCGACCGGACCGGAAAGACGCAGCTTTACGTTGCCACCGCGGCCGGCGGCCAGGCCGGCGAGCTCAAGCTGGGCGACCTCGAGCCGGAAGCGTTCGGCTGGTCCGCCGACGGCGAGTGGATCGCCGTCACGGCGCGCGCCACTGCCGGCGCCGCACCCTGGGCGTCCGCCGACCTGTTGCCCCGCCTCGCTGCCTTTGCCGGTTGGGCGAAGTCGAAATTCCTGGTGGCGCCGGCCCGCGGAGGCCTGCCGCGCGAGCTCGATACCGGCGATCTCCGGGTGCAGGGAGAGCCGGCCTGGGCGTTAGACGGCAAGACGGTGCTGATCTCGGGGCGAAATGCGCCTCTCGGCGACAGTCAGATCTATGCCATCGACTCGAGCGCCGAAGCGAAGAGAGAACCGCCGCGTCAACTCACCCACCGGGCGGGGACGAATCTCCATCCGCTCGCCTCGCCCGACGGCGGCAAGATCGCCTGGATTGCGTCCGAACCCCGGCCCGGCAACGCGCTGCGCAAACTCTGCGTCATGAACCCCGATGGCAGCCGCGACAAAGTGCTGGCGGGCGCTCTCGACCGCGATGTGGCCGCGCCGTTCTGGAGCTCGGACGGGCGCACCGTCTACTTTCTGGCCGACGATGCCGGCGCCACTCAGGTCTATGCCGCGCGCGCCGATGGCACGGCGCGCCAGGTAACCCGCCGGCACGACCGGCTGACCGGGTTTTCGCTGGCCGATAACGGCCGCGCCGCGGCCGTGCGCTGGTCCGCTTCCGAAGGCGCCGTGGAGGCGGGTACGGTGGTTTCCTTCGCCGTGGACCTGCCGGGCGGCGTCAACGCCCTGGCCGCGCCCAACGACGAGCTGCTGGCCACGCGCGACATCGCCACGGCCGAAGAATTCCGCTACGATTCCGCCGGCCGCGGCATTCAGGCTTGGCTGACGCGCCCCGCCCGCTTCGATCCGGCGCGCACGTATCCGCTGATCGTGGACGTGGAAGATCAGCCCGGCCGGATGCGCGGCGTGGAACCGCGGCTCGAAACCCAACTGCTGGCGGCCCGCGGCTGGCTGGTGCTGACGCTGAACCCGCGCGGCACTCCCGGTTATGGAGAGGGCTTCGCCAATCTGCTGCCGACCGCCTATCCCGACGACGCCTTCACGGACGCCATGCGCGGGGTGGACGCGGTATTGGGCAAAGGACTGGGCGACGCCCGGCGCATCGCCATGGTCGGCGGCCTGCTGGCAAGTTGGGCGTTGGGCCATGGCGACCGGCTGCGCGCCGTAGTGGTTACCGAGCCGGTGGCCGATCTCGCCGCTCGGGCGTGGCAGAGTCCCGCGAGCCTGCGCCGTATGACCGCGCTGCTCGGCGCGGCGCCGTGGGAGGATCCGCAACTCTATGCCAAACACTCGCCCCTATCCTCGGCGCCCGATTTCAACACGCCCGCGCTCCTGATTGCCCGCCCCGGAGATGTCGCCGCCGCGGCGCTCGCGACCGCGCTTTCCACCCGCCGGTTGGATTGCACGGTTTTGTCTCTCAGCCCCGAACAGAACCCCGAAGACCGCGTCTTGGAGTGGCAAGGCATTCTGGCGTGGCTGGAGAAAATGCTCAAGTGACCTTCGTGTCGCGCGCACTCCTGCGTGCCGCGTCGAGTCTCCGAACTCCTGATGTCGCCCCGGCGGTTTTCTGGTGCTAAGGAAAATAGGCTGTCGCATCGCCTTCTGTGGTCTGCCCTGCACTCGGCTGCTTTCGTGGAGTAGGCGTTTTCGCCTGCGATCGGCCACAAGGCCGCTTCTACCACAGGCTGCTAAGCTAACGCGCGGCGATGCGCAACCGGGCCGCGGCCAGAGGGAGCGGTCTTCGTCATACCCGGAGTGCGCCGAGGCGGATCAAGCCGGGATGTTCTTCTTCCTTAACTCGCCAACGACTGCGCTACCAAGGAGAATATAGAAGAATCCGACAAGAAAGATGACTGCGAAGCATGACGGCACGATAATCCACTCGGACCCGTGATAGAACATCCCCTTGCCGCTCCAGTACAGAAACAGCGGGGCGAAACTGACGGAAAGGCCTTGAAGAGCCGCGACAATCCAGTAGAGCGGCGAACGAACGATTCTTACCCACTTGGAATTAATCTCGATGGTCACCTTGTCCATGTGCGGCAGTACCTCCAACGCGAACCCTCCCGAGCCGGGCATTGAAAAGCATAGCAAACACCATTACCGGGCAGGAAACCAGTTGCAGTAACCCTTGCGCCCGGTTTTCGGCTCGAAGGTGTGGCCCTACGCACTCCCCTCCTTCTTGTCTTTCTGCAAACGTGATATCGTTTCCTTCGGCGAATACAATGAAAGCCCTTATTTGCGTGTTTGCTTTTGCCGCCGCGTGTGCCGCGGCTTCTCTCCAGCCCGGCCAGCTCCTCGTGGAGTACCGCGCCAATCCCCAAGGGATCGACGTCGCTCAACCCCGATTCTCCTGGGTTCTCACGCCCGGCAACGCTCGTATCCGCGGCCTGCGCCAGACCGCGTATCACCTCCAGGTTTCGTCCACCGAGCGCGCCCTGCACGAGGGCAAAGGCGATCTCTGGGACAGCGGCAAGATCGAGTCCGGCGAATCGACCCAGGTCGGGTACGCCGGCCGCACGCTCGCCTCCGGCGCCGCCGCCTTCTGGCGGGTTCGCGTCTGGGACCAGGACGGAAAACAGAGCGACTGGAGCTCTCCGGCCAGCTTCACCATGGGGCTGCTCGATGCCAAGGACTGGCAGGGAAAATGGATCGGGCGGGATGAAGCCGCCGGCTATGAAGACCCAGCCAGCGTCTATCGCTCACTCGCTGGCGCGCACTGGATCTGGAACGCCGCCGGCGCCGCCACCAGTGCACCCGCCGGCACGCTGCTTTTCCGTACCGAAATCCCGATTCCCGCGGACCGCAAAATTGTCCGCGCCTTTCTCATCGCCGGCGCCGACAACCAGGCCGACGTCGCCGTCAACGGCCGCGCCGTCGCCACCCGATCCGAAGCGCCTCTTCCCATCCTGGCCGACCTCGGCGGCGTGCTGCATCCGGGCGTGAACGCCGTCGAAGTCGTCGCGCTCCACACCAAGCCGGACACGCCCGCCGGCTTGATCGGTGTGGTGCGGGTGGAGTTCGATTCCGGCGAGCCGCTGGTGGTGGCTACCTCCGATGCCTGGAAGGTATCGGCCGCGGAACCAGCCGCGTGGGGCCCGGCCGTGGATCTGGGCGCTTACGGCATGGCCCCTTGGGGACGTGTCGGCCTCACCGCCGAGCATCGCCTGCCGGCGCGCTATCTGCGCAAGGAGTTTTCCACCCATGGCAAAGTCGCCCGGGCGGTGGTCTATTACTCCGGCCTGGGCGTCTCCGAGCTTGATCTCAACGGCGCCAAAATCGGGGATCACGTCCTCTCGCCCGGCCTCACCGATTACGACAAGCACGCCCTCTACGTCGCCTTCGACGTCACTAGGCAGGTCGCCGCCGGCGCCAACGCCATCGGCTTGACGCTGGGCAATGGCCGGTTTTACGCGCCGCGCGCCGACAGCACCCGCAATTTCGGTTTCCCCAAGGCCATCCTGCAGCTCAACCTGGAATACGCCGACGGTTCGCGCCAAACCGTCGTCTCCGACGATTCCTGGAAGCTTTCCACCCGTGGTCCCATCCGCGCCAACAACGAGTATGACGGCGAAGAGTACGACGCCCGTGCGGAACTAGGCGCCTGGGACCGCCCCGGCTATGACGATTCCCAGTGGGAAGCCGCGCGCGTGGTGGCCGGCCCCTCCGGCGCGCTGGCCGCGCAAATGGCCGAGCCGCTGCGGGTGGTGGAATCGGTCAACCCGGTTTCGGTCAAACCGCTGTCGCCCGGCGTGTGGATCTACGACATGGGCCAGAACATGGTGGGCTGGTGCCGCCTGAGCGTCACCGGTCCGCGGGGCGCCCAAGTCCGCCTGCGCTTCGCCGAAACCATCCAGCCCGATGGGTCGATCTATACCGCCAATCTGCGCACCGCCCGCGCCGCCGATCTCTACACCCTGCGCGGGAGCGCACCGGAAACTTGGGAACCGCGCTTCACTTACCACGGTTTCCGCTATGTGGAGCTGACCGGCTACCCGGGCGAGCCTGCGCTGACGGCGCTCGTTGGCCGCGTGGTGCACGACGATATGGCCCGCACCGCCGGCTTCACCAGTTCCAGCCGGATTCTGAATCAAATCCACCACAACGTGTTTTGGGGCGTGCGCGGCAATTATCGCAGCATCCCCACCGATTGCCCGCAGCGCGACGAGCGCCAGGGCTGGCTCGGCGACCGTTCCCAGGTGAGCCGCTCGGAATCCTACCTGTTCAACGTAGCGGCGTTCTACTCCAAGTGGGAACGCGACCTGGCCGATTCCCAGCGCGACAACGGCTCCATCCCCGTGGTGTCTCCCAACTACTGGCCGCTTTATTACGACGACCTCACCTGGCCCAGCACGTTTCTGTTCGTCCCCGGCATGCTCTACGACCAATACGGCGACCGCCGCGTGCTGGAGCGCACTTACCCCGCCATGAAGCGGTGGATCGACCTGGAACGCAGCTACGTGCACGACGGCCTGACTTCCAAGGATCAGTACGCCGATTGGTGCGTGCCGCCGGAAGATCCCAAGCTGATTCATTCCCAGGACCCCACCCGGGTCACCGACAAAACCCTGATCGCTTCGGCGTATTACTATCACCTGCTGCGGACCATGGCGCGCTACGCCCGCATTCTGGGCAAAGCCGAGGATGCCGCCGCTCTCGAAGCCCAGGCGGCCGAAACCGCCGTCGCCTTCCAGAAGAAATTCTTCAATCCCGACAAGGGCGCCTACGACAACGGCACCCAGACTTCCAGCATCCTGCCGCTCTATTTTCAAATGACGCCGGGCGAATTCCGCGCCCCGGTGCTGGCCGCGCTCGCCCGCAACATCGAAGAAGTTACCCACGGCCATGTGGGCACCGGCCTGGTCGGCGCGCAATGGCTCATGCGCACCCTATCGGACAACGGCCGCTCCGACCTGGCCTACGAAATCGCCACTCAAAAGACCTATCCCGGCTGGGGCTACATGGTGGAAAAGGGCGCCACCACGGTGTGGGAATTATGGAACGGAGATACCGCCGATCCGGCCATGAACTCCGGCAATCACGTGATGCAGATCGGCGACCTGGCGGTGTGGATGTACGAATACCTGGCCGGCATCCGCTCGGACCCCGAACACCCCGGCTTCCGCCACATCCTGATTCATCCCTATCCGGCCGGCGATCTGACGTTCGTCAACGGCGCGCACCAGTCGCCCTACGGACCGATTACGACTGCCTGGAAACGCGATGCCGGCCAATTCGAGCTCAACGTCGCCATCCCGCCCAATACCACCGCCACCGTATGGGTCCCGGCGGCGGACCCGGCCGATGTCACCGAATCGGGCCGCTCCGCGCTTCAGGCCCAAGGCGTAAAACTGCTGCGCGCCGAAGCCAACGCAGCCGTCTTCGAAGTCGAGTCCGGCAACTACACCTTCCGCGCGCCGATGAAGTAGAGGTGGGGCATGCTTTAGCTTGCCCGTGTGGTTATCGAGCAAGGTGGGGCATGCTTTAGCCGAACCTTCGCAGTTCGACAGATCTGAAGCCGGAATATCTTTTGTTTTCAACAAAGGCACTCCAAAGGTCTCCACTACATTTTGAGTTGGGGAAAGGGAGCTGACGAGGCGGAAGTGG
>Ga0182014_10004821_pt1 | contig 15267 bp, 9 predicted proteins | sample 612S2DmetaG_FD_120489 | JGI IMG/M metagenome (GOLD analysis project Ga0182014, IMG submission 120489) | Permafrost microbial communities from Stordalen Mire, Sweden - 612S2D metaG | ecosystem: Environmental > Terrestrial > Soil > Wetlands > Permafrost | place: Sweden: Stordalen | collected... | reverse complement strand
GCTGCCAGGCTCCACCGAGGGCATCCCAAACGTAGGCCGCCGGGTTGGACTTGTGTTTCAGGAATGCCCTGAACTGATGCACCGCCACGGCGCACAACTCATCGCGGGTAGCGGCGGGAAGGCTGGGAGGGGGTTCCTCTCCCTCCCACTCGCGCCAAAACACGCGTGCGTCGTTGTCTTCCCCGTCACGAACGAACCGCGCAATGTCGGTGTCAGCGCCGCAGAGGTCAGGGGTGGTATCGAAGAGTTCGAGCAGGTCTTTGCGGCGCAGCACAGAGCGAACGACGCGGCGTGGGGGAACCGTGATGGGTTCGAGCAAGCCGGGGCTGGCATTGTCGAGTGTCTTGAGCGCGTCACGAGCCGCTTTCAATTCCGCGGCGTCATACGGCAGTGCGAGATCGTCATTCTCATCCTTGGGTTGCACATCAACCCAGACGATCTCAGCCTCTTTAGCGAATTCACCGCGGCGGTTACAACGGCCAAATCGCTGCACCAGCGAGGACCACGGCGCGAGTTCGGTGACGAGCAGGCGGGCGGAAACGTCCACGCCGGCCTCCACGGCCTGGGTGGCAACCACGATGCGGTCGCCGTCGGCCAGGAGCTTTGCCTGCTGGGTGTCGCGGTCTGCGGCACGGAAGCGGGAGTGGACGAGCGCTAGGCGGTTTTCATCAATGCCCAGTTTGCGAAGGGCTGCAAAGACTTCCCGAGCCCGGGCCACAGTGTTTACTACCACGAGGGTCAGCGTGCCCTGCACGTGTTCTTTCTTCACAAAGGCAGCGAGGTTGGGAGCGTAGGCTTTCTTGGTTTCGCTGGTGAGTTTGAGGGGGGCCAAGGCAAGATGTTTTCGGGCGTGCAGGCGGGAATGAACCTCTGGCTGCTTCCGATCGACGTCTCCAAGCTGGATGCCCGGCCAGCCTTTGTCCGGCTTGGGATGGTCCACGGTGGCCAGGCGCTGCTCGTCGAGGGTGGCACTCATCCACCAGGTCGGGCAGGTCCCAACGACTGAATCTCCCGCCTTGTATCGGAACCCGTCGAGTTGGGCGCTGGTCTCGAAGCCGACACCCATTAACTGCGTTTCGTCCAGCACCCACAACGCATCGTTATTGAGCAACGCGAAGTGCATGGGCCAGCGGTAGCGGCTCATGCCGTAGCCGCGATTAAGCGCGCGGGAAAGCAGCATGTCCTGCGTGCCGATGAGGATGCAGGGGCGTTCAGGGTAGAGGTCCCATTCGCGCTTGGCTTGCTCAAGCTCTTCCCCGCCCATGAGGACGACGGGCGAGTGCTCAACAAGCCAAAGCAGGTCGTTGCGGGCAGCATCCAGTTCTCGGGTGTAACGACGGAGCTTGGTGTCGTCCTGTTTCAGCCGCCCTGACGCTTCCTTCGACAAACGCGCTACGGCCTTGGCGACGCTCTCGTGAGCCGGCGTGGCGGCATACGCCAAGCGCACAAGCCACTCGGCCACATTGTCCCGCGTCTGCTCGACCAGCGTTCGCATCGGCAGGCAATAGACGAGGCGGCGAGGCCAAGGTTGGTTGAGGGTTGACCCGTCCTCCGTAGCAGTACTGCGGAGGGTGGAGGGTTGAAGGTTGAGATCGGGAGCCAGTCGGTTCCAGAGCCAGGCGAGGACGACGGCGGCGGTTTTGCCGAGGCCGGTCGGGACATTGATGAGCTGCGATTTGCAGGCGCGGCCCGCGTCGCCGACCGCCAGTCGCCGCTGGTAGTCGTAGGGCGCGTGCCCCGTCGCCGTCTCGAAGAATTGCCCAAAAGTCATCATCGGCCTCCGGCTTTACCGCAGGGGGCAGGCTCCAGAAAACTTGCCACCCTCTGAGTTGCTCCGAGCGGGAGTATCCGCCAAAGCATGCGGCAGTTATCCAGCGAACAGGGGCGCATGGCAAGTGAATTCTTAGCCCGAATATTTCACACCCCTGAACGCCGCGTGAGGGCACGCGGCCTACAAACGCGCGCCTCACCTGTAGGCCGCGTGCCCTCACGCGGCGCACTATTGGCATTTCTATCGGAGTATGAAGTATCCCGGTTAGAGTTTGCTCAGGGCGAGAGCGACGCGCGTTGAAGCCTTGGAAATGCCGTCCGGCAGGCTGACCTGCCAGCGGCGCTCGGTCTGGTCCACTTGGAGCACGATAGTGGCTGGGCCCGGCGGATGGTCGTGGCCACCTTCGACGAAAAGAAAGTCGGGGCCCATGTGAGTGATGCTGACGGAGGAACCATTGATGATCAGGCGCATCTCCACCTGGGCGGAATGTGCGCCGTAGTTCTGGTCTGCTATCATGAATGAAAGCCTGATTCCTAACGCTGGCCTTTATGCTTCCCGGCGGGGACTCGATTTCGCCCGGTGGTCATAGTCGGTTTAAGGTTGAGAGTTGAGGGACGGAGCGAGGCGATTCCAGAGCCAGGCGAGGACGACGGCGGCGGTTTTGCCGAGGCCGGTCGGGACATTGATGAGCTGCGACTCACAGGCTCGGCCCGCGCCGCCGCCCGCCAGTCGCCGCTGGTAGTCGTAGGGCGTGTGGTCGGTCGCCGCCTCGAAGAATTGCTCAAACGTCATCATCGGCCTCCGGCTTTACAACAGGGGGCAGGCTCCAGAAATCTTTCCACCCTCTGAGTCGCTCCGGACGGAAGTAAGTATCCGCCAAAGCATGCGGCAATTGTGCAAGAAAGAGGGGCGCATGGCAAGTGAATTCTTGGAGGTTCCATTCATAATCCTTCTAGGAGAGGAGCGCGGACATTCTTGTCCAATGCCACTAGGATTTGACCCTCCTTATTCCCGGAGGGATGGCCGAGAATAGCCCAACGTTTCAACGTTGGGGGCGCGAGTTTAGAGGGGCGCAAGTCCCGAAGGGACGGCTGAAATCGTGCGCGATCCGTCAGCCGTCCCTTCGGGACTTATCATGCCGCGGATGCTGGTTCCCAACGTTGAAACGTTGGGCTATTATCGTATGTCCCTCCGGGACAATGGCTTGGCCCGGTTTTTGGGGTCTTCTCTGGGAGCAAATCCTAGTGGCATTGGACTGGAGGTCTGCCCCGCAATTGAATCGTTGCGCCACGGAAGTGCCGCGGGAAAGAGGTTTGGATAAGCCTGGCTGATCAAAATCAGGGGTTTGAGGGGGTTCTATGGTACCAGGACATGTCCAGGGTTTGTCCAGGGTGCCTCCAGACCGCCCCGAGTGCGACCGGGAAGGCGAGCTGTATTCGTGTTGCTTATGGTGAACGCCGAACTCTGAACCTCGAACCTCGAACTTTGAACCTTGAAAGGCTGGGCAAAGCCACCCAAAGCCAACTACAAGCCATCCGCCAGGCAGATGTGGCGGTAGTCGGCGATCATGCGCTCGAGGCTGAAGCGGTCGCGGATGAGATCGCGCCCGGCTCGGCCCATTTGTCGGAGCAGTTCGGGTTGCGCCGCCAGCTCGACGAGGGCGGCGGCCAGGACTTGCGGGTCGCGGCCAGGAACGAGACGGCCCGTCCGGCTATCAATGACCTGTTCCGACGCGCCGCCCGCATCCGTGGCAATCACGGTCAGGCCTGCCGCCATGGCTTCCAGGGAAGCGTTGGGACAGCCTGCCGGCTCGGAGACCATGACAAACGCATCCAGTTGCCGGTGGAATGCGCGCAAGTCGCTTACCTCGCCAATCCATTCAACGGGTAGGCCATCCGACAACGCGCGCAGGCGGGTGGCATAGTCCTCGCAGCCGGACTCGACGCCCCCCGCGATCTTCAGCGTGTAAGCTGGCAGCCGGCCGTTGGCGAAGCGGAAGGCTTCCAGCAGATCTTCAAGTCGCTTCCGGGGACTGATGCGGGCGGCGGTGCCGAACACCAGCCTGTCTTGCCGGCCGGATTGAGCGGGCGCCGCCTCGGATAGCAGCACGCCATTGGGCACCACGTGAACTGGGGCACCGAGGGCCTCGGCCGCCTGTTGCGCTTCGCCCTGGTACTTCACAATGACGCCCGCCAAGCGGGCGCCGTAATCCCGCGCCGTGCGGTAGGGCAGCTCCGAGCGTGATTGGGCGAAGTAACTATCCAGTGATTCATAGAACATCTCGCCCGGGCTGACGTCAAAGACCGGAACATGCAGCAGCGCGTCGGCCAGCAGCACTTTGAATGCGGGGCGCAGATTCCAGAACAGCACGGTCTGGGGCATGTCATTGTCAATGGCTTCAAGCATAGACTCGGCCGCTTGGGCGATTTTGCCGGGGCCGGGTGGTGGGAGCGCCAGGATCGGGATGCCCGCCTCGAGCAGCGCGCGTCGGCCTGGAGTCGGGTGGGCGGGAAGCTCTTCGATTAAGGCCGCGCGGACGCGGACGTCCTGAGCCGCCAGGCCGACGAGCAGACGCCGGGCACTGCTCTGCGCGCCGCCGGTGGAGAAATTGTTGGTGATGAGCCAGATCCCTTGGCCTTTACGCTGCCGCCCGGCGGCCGCAATCGCGCGCGGATAGAGCCAGCGGTAACGCGCGGTCATCCGCTGCCGGGACCAGGTTTTCTGGAATGAGGGACCCGCACTAGCCGGACCGCGAGCCGTCCCGGCTCGCAGCGCGCAGGAAGGTGCCGGGGCGCTTGGTAAACCGGAACGATCAGCCGCTATGGCAGCCGCTGCGAGCCGGGACGGCTCGCGGTCCGCCGAGCTTGCTGCCGGACCGCACTGCCCTGAAGCCGCGATTCCTGCTAAGACCTCGGCGAACTGGGCGGCGGACGCATCCACAGGGAGCAGATGAAGGCCCGGATTGTCGCACGCGATTTCCCGCGCGCCGCCGACGTCGGTCGCGACCACCCAACAGCCCATCGCCAACGCTTCAAGCTGCGCCAAACTGAGTCCCTCGTGCGCGCTGGGCGACACGAGGACGTCTGCCGCCGCAAGGAGGTCTGCGACATCGGCAGCCGGCCCTGTCCAGCGCACATGTGCTTCCATACCCAGGCGGGTTGTGGCGTCGCGGGTTTCCTGGACGCAGCGCTCCGATTCGGGATTGCCGCGCAGCGCCTCACCGACGAACACGAGACGGCCTTGCCAGCCCGGGGCCAGTTTGGCCCGCAGGTCGGCGAGCATCGCCGGGAGCAGCGGCAAGCGCTTTTGTGGGCGGGGATTGGCAACGGAGATGAGCACGAAGTCGTCCTCGGCGAAGCCCCAAGTTTGCCGCCACTTGGCGCCGGCAGCGATGCGTCCTGGGGTCGGCTGGAACTCCTGCAGGTCAATGCCATTCCAGGCCGTGCGTGTGGGGACCGGGATCTTCGCCGCGCGCAACTCGGCTTCGACGGATTGCGCACAAGCTGCCAGCAGGACGACCTCGTGAGTCTGCAACTCCGCCAGGCCTTTCGGCCAGCCGGGCTGACTGTTGTGGACCGTCAACATCACCGGCAGGCCGGCGGCGGCAATCCGGCGCACGTCGCTGCCGCCAATGAGATGGCCGTGAACCACGTCGGCGCCAAACGCAATGGCCACGCGAGACAGCGCGGCGGCGCGCGCTTCAGAATCCCCAGCCGACCCCGACAGGTCGAGAGTGCCGGCCGGTGCGGCAAATGCCTCGCGCATTGGGCGGCCCAGGGTGGCCAAGCGCGCGCGCACGTTGCCGGCCGGCAGTTCAGCCATGAGATCGAGCGTCAGTCGTTCCGCGCCTCCACGGTGGAGCGCGGTGATCACTTGCAGCACGCGCAAGCCGCGGTCGCCATATACGTTCAGCGGCGCATAATGGACCACGCGAAATTGCTCGAGCGATATACGGATGATGTCGTTCCACGTCGAAACCTCCTGATCGGCCAGCGCTGCCGCGGCGATCGAGTCGAGAAACAGAGCGACCGGTTCCGGGAAGCCGCGCACCGGGGTGAAGTCGCCGCCCGTCCTGGCGAATAACTCCGTCCAGGCGACGGCGGCCCGCGCCGTGTCGGCCTCACTTTCGTGCGGAACTCTGAGTGCCCCCAGGGCGCACAGCCCCTTGCCGGTGGCGCTGGAGAGCGGGAGGGCCAAGACCCCGGGCCGGACCAGCCATGTGCCGGCGCACAAGAAGAGCAGGGGACCGCCGGCGCGAAGAATCGTCCGGAGCTGCTGCCCGCTGGGCTCGCTGATTTGCTCCGCGGCGACCCCGGCGGCCCGGAGGGATCGCAGTGTGCGGCCGACGCGATAGGCGTCGCCGGGCTCCGAGACATAGACAAGCGCCCGTAGCTGCCTGACCGGGATCTCTGGAACTCGTGATCCGTCCGTTCGGATTGGAAGCGACGGAGGAATTGACTTTGACCCCCTCACCCCGTCCCTCTCCCTCTCGGAGGGGGCGAGGGGGTCAGCCGTCGCGGGTGAGGGGTTATCGTTGGGCTTGCCTGGTCTTCCCGGGTCAGCAGGTGTGAGCCTTCCCATCGGCGCGCTGAATTCTTGAGGCACGGACACAGGAGGGTCTCTGGGATTGGACTGCGGCACTAATAAGCGCTGGGAAACTGCGGTGGAGGAGGCGGGGCACTGGACGTATCGGGCTGGTCGTCGGAGGACGAGCCAAAGATAGCAGCGGCAGCCCCGAAGATGGGAGGCGCGATGCCAGGCTGGAGGTCATCGGCAGGCTCCACGATCCTGACGATGGTAACTTGTTCGGGTCTTGCTCCCGTATAGACAAACTGCCGGCCATCCGTCCCAGGCTGGAACGGGACTTGGCCGGAGTGCTTCACGCCGCCTGACCAAAAGTGATAGTGGATCATGGACGCAGGGTCCGCCGGGCAGGACACAATCCAGAATCCGTCATCGCCCAACTGGGTGACGACGTTGGACAGCGAAGGTTGAATGCCTCCCGCAGCACCGGAGCCCGCCCGCGCGATAGCGCGGACGATGATTACAATTATTACGACGACAAGGGCGAATCCAATCAGAGGGCAGAGCAGGCCGGGAAGCGCATACATAGGATTGAAGGGATGTCCGTTCATGGGTTGGTGTGTTGTTTCGAGGCAGCATCGAGTTCTTCCAGAAGAACCTTGGGAGCCGGAGGCGAGGCCGCGGGTTCGGGGTACGTCACCACACGGAAGCCGTTGTCGGCATTCCGGCTGGCGGGTGTGTTGCGATACCGAGCCGCCGAGCGGGTGTGCTGCGCCTCGCGCAGCCAGGAGCCGCCGCGCAATACGCGGCGCGGCTTGTCGGACAGGTTTGGGTTGGTCTGTTCCGGGTCGGTGACAGGGCCGGGCGGGTAAGGCCCATACCAGTCGCGGCACCACTCATTAACGTTGCCGCCGATGCAGAGCCCCCAGGCATTGGTATGGACTGAGCCGACCGGGTGGGTCGTATTCTGCGCGCGGGGTTTGAACCAGGCGATCTCGCCCGCGAGCAGCGCGTCGTCGCCGTTGTGCCAGGCCGTGGTGGTGCCGGCGCGGCAGGCGTATTCCCACTGCGCTTCAGTGGGCAGCGCGAACGACCGTCCGGTCTTGCGGGAAAGCCAATCGCAGAATGCCAGCGCGTCGTCATAAGTGACCGTCGTAACGGGCTGTTCATCGCTTTGGTCGAAGCCGGGCGTCTTCCAGTTGAAGCGCTGTTCTTGCTTGAGGGCCGCCCCGTCCCAGCCAAAGCCGCCGCTGGTCCCGCCCTCCGCCTCGGTGCGGTAGCCAGTGTCCTTGACGAAGGCATCGAATTGGAGACAGGTGACGGGATACTTGCCGATGAAATACTCGCGTGTCAGCGTGACCTGGCGCCGGGTTTCGTCTGCGCCGCGTTTTGGCTCGGTGAGGGGCGAGCCTTGCTGGAACGTGCCCTTGGGGATGAGCACCAGCTCGAGCTTCGCGCCATAGGCGAGGTCCAGCGCAAGGGTTCGCTCAGCGGCCCCCGCGGGTGGCAGGGAAGCCAGCAATGGCAGCAGCGACAGCAACAGCAACAGCGGGTTCGTTCTCATGGCCATTCGCAATTCACTTGTGCGCCAAAGACTAACAGGCCACCGCCCATAGCGCCTCTACAATTTCGCACGACGCTTGTACTCCACATCGAGTCACCGGTCGGTGCTGGCTATTCGGAGCGCCGATCTCCGACCCGGCGCGGTTCGAATGGCTACTATACGCCGGGTCGGAAACCGGCGCTCCTGCGGCCGGCGGCAAGGTTCCCCCGCCACCACTGACCAATTACCCAATCGAAACGATACTAATTGCGCGACGTCACGAGCACAATTCCCTGGCCGGGACGGAGGGAGTAATGGAAGGGTTCGTGGATGTACTCGAGCGGATATTCGGGGGAAACATCGCGCAGCGGCGCGCCGGCCTGGAGGAAGTGCCGGAAGTGGTCGGTGGAGAACTCCTGATGCTGGTGCGGGTCTTTGTTCAGAATCAGGAGCGCTTCGTCCTTATGCTTCGTCGAGGCCTTCCACATCAGCAGGATGTTCGGGTTCTGGCAGGGGAAAATGCTCGTCGGGCTTTCCTCATGGAATACGCAGTGGGCCTTCTTGACGGCGTTCACTTTCGTGATGTAGGAGGTCAGGTCAACGTCCGTCTTTTCCCAATCCGCCGGGGTGGTGTGAACCACATGCAGGGGTTTGCGGAAGCCGAATTCGAACCCCATCGGCATCATGACGCCGGCGGAAAAGAGGGCGGCGAAAAGATACCGCTGCTTGAGCCCGTAGAGGTTGCCGTTGAGTTCCTGGCAGAGTCGGGGCGTGTCATGGCTCTCCGGGAAGCTGATCGAGCGGGTGGTCTCGCGCACCAGGTTGTATTGCTCGATCAACCACCAGTCGCGGAAGTCCCACCACTTGGAGCTGTTGAAGACGTAATCGAAGCCGGCGCGGGCGGTGTCCCTCGTCTGATCCGCGGAGCAGCCGAGCGTTTCGGCGACAAAACAGGTGTGGGGGTGCCGGGCATTGAGGTCGCGGATGAGGCGATGCCAGAAATTGCGCGGGACCTGGTAGGCGGCGTCGCAGCGGAAGCCCTCGAAGCCGAGCGCCAGCAAATGCTCGACCACGCTGAGGCAATAGTGATACAACCCTTCCGGGTCGCGCGTGTGCTGGTGATCGAATTGGGCCAGGTCGTGCCAGACGACTTTCTCGCCGTTGTGCTGGCAGAAGGAGTTGGCGACCCGGCCATCGGGCTCGCGCATGAACCATTCCGGATGCTCACGCGTCAACTGTGAATCGGTGGCGGAGTGGTTGATGACGAGGTCGATCATCATCTTCAAGCCGCTGGCCTTGGCTGCCGCGGTCATCTGCCGGACCTGTTCTTCGGGCAACGCGGCGCTTTGCGGGTCAAGCAGGGCGGGGTTGATACGGAAATAGTCGGCGATCGAATAGAGGCTGCGCGAGGCGCCCGATTGCTGGATGGGATTGACGTACACCCAGTCGAAGCCCATCGCCGCCGCCCGGGTGAAATGCTCGCCCCAGCGGGAAAACGGCCCGGCAAGGAGGGGGAAAAGGTTATAGAGGGTCACGGGATGTTATCGATTGGCGGGGCGACACGGCGCGCTACTGCCGTTCGGGTGAGGCAATGACTCCTTCTGGGCGCAGCAGGAGGTCGCGGCAAACTGTCTGCTTGATTCATAGGCAAGCAATTATACAGTGTCACGGCGCAGTCACAAGAATCGTTGCACCTGGGACGATTCGCGGGCGAGGACGGGTTGGCGGGAACGCGGAATGCGGCCTTTGACCCCAGGCGCGGCGCACGGGCACGGCAGCGTGAGCCAAGCCAATTACGAGCGGGATACCGGCCTGCGTCTCTCGATTGGTCCTCGATTGGTCCTCGATTGGTCCTCGATTGGTCCTCTACTGATGGCGTCTTTTACGGCCTCAAACGGCGCCGGCACTTCCGCGTTGTCTACGAACAACCCCAGGGCGTGCAGACTGGCGTCAGGGGAATACGAGGAGGTTGGTGGCCAGGTTTTGGCGTGGGATGACCGCAGGCAGTTTCCGTCCGGGGAATTCGACATGGCCGTCGGCAAAGAGCAGGTTCCCGACAGAATCGGCTGCGCCCGGGCGGTGCAGCTAAGTCGAGGGATACGCGCTTGTTGCCGGCACACTGGCCTGTTCTTTGCCAGCGTTAGGGGATGGCGAGCCGGTTGGTGGCCAGACCCTGGCGCTGGGCAGAGGCTGCCAGATCTACTTGGTTCGCTAGCACATGACCATCCACGAACAGCACGTTCCCGCACCCCACCCAAACAAAGTTGCGCTTCAGCTTGTGCATGTCACGCGTCCAGGCGATCGCCGCGTTGGTGGTGAGTATGAACAGGCCCGGCGCTACCGGTTGTCCGGCGACTTGGAGGTTGCGGTCGCCGGTGTGGATGGCATTGGCCAAGGCCGGGGTGGCATCCACGCTGATGAAGTAACTGAGGTTCCGGTCGGAAAGCGGACTCTTGTTGGGGAGGGGCTGCTTGGATTGGTCGGCCGGGCAATGCCAGACCGACCGACTGCCGCCGACGTAGTTTGAGAGGGTTCGGAAGTGGAGAGCCGTACTGTTGCTGCGAATGAATTCCATCGACCCTTCGTTGGTAATGGAGAGTTGCGGAGGGAAATGGCCGTTGTTGTCGGCGGCGAACGTGTGGAGGGCGAAGCCAATTTGCTTCTGATTATTAAGGCAAGGAATAAGGTGCGCTGGTCTACCTCTGGAGGTAGTCGCTGGCAGCAACAGCAGGAAGAGGATCGCTACAACGCCGATCACCACAAAAACCTCCACCAGGGTCATTGCCGTGGCCGCTCCTCCGGAAGAAGGCATTTTCATAGTCCCGGGATAATACCGAATCGTGCGATTATCACCAAGCCGGAACTGCCTTGACTCAGGGCTGCATAAAGCTCCACGGACCGCGAACCGTCCCGGTTCGCAGCGGTCACGACGGCTCCCGGATTCTCCAGTCTTTCTAGCGCCCCGGCCTGTTCGTACGTGCTGCGAACCGGGACGGTTCGCGGTCCGATCCGGAGCTTGATGCAGCCCTGGCCTTGACTGCGAGTCGCGTGCGGGGAAGTGCAGAGAAGGTTAGACACGGATTGCACTGATTTGACACGAATAGGAACACCCTATCTGTGAAATCAGCGTCATCGGTTGCCGAGACACCCGGTCGGGGGACCTCACTTTGCGGTCAGGACTACGTAGTTGCGTTTGCCTTTGCGCAGGAGGAGGTGTTTGCCGAAGAGGAGGTCCTTCGCGGTGACGGTGCGCTGGACACTCGGCTCGCGGATGTTGTTCACATAGGCGCCGCCGCCTTCGATGTCCTTGCGCGCTTGGCCTTTGGAGGAGCAGAGGCCGCCGTGCACCAGCAGTTCGATGAGGGGCTTGCCGGTCCCGTCGAGGTCGGCTTTCCCGATTTCTTTGGTGGGCACTTCGCCGACGATTTCGTTGAAGGTGGTTTCCGATATGCCGGCCAGGTCGCCGCCGAAGAGGATCTCGCTGGCGCGCATGGCTTCCGCCGTCGCAGCCGGGCCATGGACCAGGTCGCTCACCGCTTTGGCCAGCGCCTTGTGGGCGGCGCGGGCACCGGCGTTTTCGGTGTGCTGTCTCTCCAGCGCGGCGATTTCGTCCTGGGTGAAGAAGGTGAAGAACTTCAGGTAGCGGATCACGTCACGGTCGTCGGTCCTGATCCAGTATTGGTAGAATTTGTAAACACTGGTGCGGGTGGGATCGAGCCAGATGGCGCCCGCGACGGTCTTGCCGAACTTGGTGCCGTCGGCGTTCGTGATGAGCGGCAAGGTCAGGCCATAGACGGTGCGGCCCAGCTTCCGGCGGGTGAGGTCGATGCCAGCGGTGATGTTGCCCCATTGATCGCTGCCGCCTATCTGGAGCTCGCAGTTGTGGTCGCGGCAGAGCACGTAGAAGTCGAAGGCCTGGAGCAGCATGTAGCTGAACTCGGTGAAGCTGATGCCGGTTTCGCGATCCTCCATTCGCGCGCGCACGCTCTCTTTCGCCACCATTTGGTTGACGGAGAAATGCTTGCCGATGTCGCGCAGGAAATCGAGGAAGCCGACGGGCGCCGTCCAGCTTGCGTTATCGAGCAGTCGGGCGGGATTGGCGGGGGTGTCGAAATCGAGGAGGCGGCGGAGCTGCTCCTTTACCTTGGCGATGTTGGCGTCGAGTACATCCTTGGTGAGTAACTGGCGTTCCTGCGTCCGGCCGCTGGGGTCGCCGATGGAGCCGGTGGCCCCGCCGGCGAGCGGGATGGGGTGATGGCCCAGCAGTTGAAACCGGCGCAGGGCCAGCAATGGCACCAGGCTGCCCACGTGCAGGCTGTCGGCGGTCGGGTCAAAGCCGCAGTATAGGGTGATAGGTCCTGCGCTGACGCGTTTCGCCAACTCCTGCGGGTCGGTGCAATCCGCCACTAACCCACGCCATTGGAGCTCTTCCAGAATGTTCATCGGTGGGAGGATAGATTGGCGCCCGCCAATTTCCAATATCGAGTTTTGCTCGGCCGGCGCGGCGGCATCACGCCCTGGGCCGGACCGCGAGCCGTCCCGGCTCGCCGCGCGCAGGAACAGGCCAGGATGCTCGCAAAACCAGATTATCCGGGAGCCGTCGGGGCCGCTGCGAACCGGGACGGTTCGCGGTCCGCCGACCTTGAGGCCGCGCTCCTGCGCTGAGCGTTGCCGTCTGTCCGAAAAAAACAGGCGGGCCGTTGCCGGCCCGCCTGCGTGAATCGATTTGAGGATCGAACTGCGAATCTCGTCTCTTTACGGTTTCGGCTCGTCCTGCTTGGCCTCGTCGGCGGCATCGAAGGCGTGCTGGAGGGCGACGAGGTCTTCGCCGGGCTTCAACGCGTCGAGGGCGGCCTGCTCGGCCTTGAGTTGGTCGGTCGAGTAGTTGGCGGCCTTGATGGACAGGCCAATACGGCGGTCGCTCTTGTCGATCTTGATGACGCGCGCGGTGACTTCCTGGTCAACCTTGAGGACGTTTTTGATTTTGTCGATGCGCTCTTCGCTGATCTGCGAGATGTGCACGAGCCCGTCGATTTCATGCTGCAAGCCGATGAAGGCGCCGAAGCTGGCGAGCTTGGTGACCTTGCCGGTGACGAGGTCGCCGACCTTGTAAAGCTGGTCGATGCCTTCCCAAGGATCGGGCCCGAGCTGTTTCATGCCGACGGCGATGCGCTGGTTGGTCTTGTCCACTTCCAACACGATGGCCTCCACGTCGTCGCCCTTCTTAAGGACTTCGGAGGGGTGATTGATCTTGCGGGTCCAGGACATGTCGGACACGTGGATCATGCCGTCCAGGCCTTCTTCGAGCTCGATGAAGGCGCCATAGCTGGTGAGGTTGCGAATCTTGCCTTTGACATGGGTGCCGGCGGGATACTTATCCATGGCCTTGTCCCACGGGTTGGCTTCAAGCTGCCGCAAGCCGAGCGAGATCTTCTGCTCCTCGCGGTTGATGCCCAGCACGACGGCTTCGATTTCCTGGTCGGGCTTGAGCATGTCCGAGGGTTTGGCCACGCGTTTGGTCCAGGAGAGTTCGGTGACGTGGACGAGGCCTTCGACGCCGGGTTCGAGTTCCACGAAAGCGCCGTAAGGCACGAGGTTGACCACGCGGCCTTTGACTTTGGCGCCGACGGGATATTTCGTTTCGATGCTGTCCCAGGGGTTGGCGAGCTTCTGCTTGAGGCCGAGGCTGACGCGTTCCTTCTCCTTATTGATGTCCAGCACAACGACGTCGATGTCCTGGCCGACCTTGAGAATCTCGGACGGGTGGCCGACGCGGCCCCAGCTCATGTCGGTGATGTGGAGGAGGCCGTCGATGCCATTGAGGTCGATGAAGGCCCCGAAGTCGGTGATATTCTTGACGGTGCCCTTGCGGATGTCGCCCGGGGTCATTTCCGCGAGGAGTTTCTGGCGGCGCTCGGTCCGTTCCTGCTCGATCAATTCGCGGCGGGAAAGGACGATGTTCTGTCGCTCCTGGTTGATCTTAACAACCTTGAACTGGTAGGTGTTGCCCACGTATTGGGCCAGATTCTTCGGAGTGAGGACGTCGATTTGCGAAGCGGGCAGAAAAGCTTCGACGCCAATGTTGACAAGCAAGCCGCCTTTGACGATGGCTTTGACCTTGCCGGCAATGGTGCCGCCTTCGTTGCAGATGGTGAGGATGCGCTCCCAGTTCTGTTTGAATTCGGCTTTCTCCTTGGAGAGGACGACCATGCCGTCCTTGTCTTCGAGCTTTTCGATTAACACGTCAATCTGGTCGCCGACTTTGACGAGCTTGATGTCCTCGAATTCGCCGCCCGAGATGACGCCCTCGCTCTTGTAACCGATATCTACGAGGACTTCCTTGGAACCGACTTCGATGATGGTGCCTTTGACGATACTGCCAGCCGCAAAGGGGAGCTTGCCCGTTTGCTTCATGGCCTCTTCCATTGTGAGCATAATACAATGACTAACTGAACTGATGACTAACCGGGGAGACTTGGACAGCGCGCGGCCTTCCGAGACTCCATTGCCTAACGGACCAGACGTTGCGGTGGCAACGGAGGTAGAGGGTTAGGTTTTTCGTTAACTTCTCTTTCTCAGCCTTAATGAACATCCGCACACACGGTGTTCAGGCGGTGCAAAACTTAGACAGTTCGGGTCGAGATGCAAGAGGAATTATTGCGAAATCAGCAATTTTGACGGAGCGCCGACTTGCAGTCGGCTTTGGACACCCGCAAACACCGGCGTCTTCTGGTGAGCGAGTGCGTTAGGCCGACTGCAAGTCGGCGCTCCGTCCGTCAAAATTGCTGTTGGGGAATTATCGGCGCGGCCCACGGCCACTCCAGACTTGCGCCGATTTATGGTAATGGCGGGGGCCGGATTTGGGAGGGGGCTCCGAGCGAAATCGCCACCCTGAGAAACGCCGGCTGGCACGGGAAAATTGCGCACGAAGGGAGGCTGGTTCCTGGCGGGCCGACCCTCATTTGCGAGATGAGAATATATGCCAAAAAAAAGGCAAGAATTATGTTGACGGCCGACACGCTGGCGCACTAAAATGCCAGCCAGTTGGTAAAATTCTGGTTATCTGTGTAGAATTGTCCTTGTAGCGTTAACTCAACGTTGGAATATGCAGCTTATGAAAAAAACAATCAGTGTGAGGTTCCTTTTGACTATCGCAGCGCTGTGGGCAGGCTCTGGTATGGTGGTCTCGGCGCAGACGGTTATCTTCAACAACACGACCAATGACCTGGTGACCCGGTTTAACCCGGGCACAGCTCAAGTGGGTAACGAGATTCTGTTGGCCCCCGGCACGCCGCGGTTCCTGACAGACTTTTCGTTTGAGTTCTGGGGCACCAACACCGCCAGCCCTGGCAATGCGTCATTCGCCGGGCCGGTTACGGCCGAGGTGCGGTTTTACCTGAACAATGGTCCGCTGTCCAGCGGTGTTCCG
>Ga0182014_10004816_pt1 | contig 15269 bp, 7 predicted proteins | sample 612S2DmetaG_FD_120489 | JGI IMG/M metagenome (GOLD analysis project Ga0182014, IMG submission 120489) | Permafrost microbial communities from Stordalen Mire, Sweden - 612S2D metaG | ecosystem: Environmental > Terrestrial > Soil > Wetlands > Permafrost | place: Sweden: Stordalen | collected... | reverse complement strand
GGTATACAAGACTGCGTATGCCCTCATGGGGGGCACCGTAGGCGCCTCCTACGACTTTAGGCACATCCATGCGCATTATTGATGGCGCCGGGGATGTCCCGCAGGGCCACGCATGGATCTGAAAGGGAGGTGGGGGCACTTGCTGGAGGGATTGGCCCTTCCGGTTGCCGTCACGATACTCTTAAAGCCAACGTGATCAGGGAAGACCTCCAACCCGGTGCTCCGCACTCCCCTCCTTTGGACAAGACTCCTGCCGAGTTGGCACCGTCCATTCTACCCACCGACAAGGCTCCTGCTGAGTTGACGCCATTCATGCGCCAGTGGACGGCGGCCAAGCGGGAGAACCCCGACGCTCTGTTGTTTTTCCGCATGGGGGATTTCTACGAGCTGTTCTACGACGATGCGGTGACGGTGAGCCGGGAGTTGCAGTTGACGCTGACGGCGCGGGACCGGGAGCGCTCGCAGCCGATGTGCGGGGTTCCGTATCACGCAGTGGAGGGCTACCTGACGCGGCTGTTGCGGAAGGGCTACCGCATCGCCATCTGCGACCAGATGGAGGACCCCAAGCTCACGAAAAAGATTGTGCGCCGAGAGGTGACGCGGGTGCTCACGCCGGGGACCGCTCTGGATGCCGCGCTGGGGCAGGAGCAAAACAACTTTTTGGCGGCGCTGTTTGAGACGGGGCCGCGAGGACTCTCCGAAAAGCATGCCTCAGGGGCTAAAGCCCACGGCGATATTGCCGGGTTGAATGTCGGGGCTAAAGCACCGACCTACCAGCCGCGCCCTTTCAAAGCCGGGAGTTCTTTCGCAGCAGGTGAATCCGGGCGAAAGGACATGCAAGGCGGGCCGGTGTGCGCGGTGGCGCTGCTGGACGTTTCTACGGGGGAGTTTCGGACGGCGGAGTTTCAGGGCCCGGCTGCGCGGCAGTTGGCGGTAGACGAGATTGTGAAGGCGGGGCCAAGCGAGGTGCTGCTGGCGGAGACGGCCGAACTGCCGGCGCTGCTGGATCGAATTCCGGCGCGGACGAGGGTCCCGGACTGGGTGTGGACCAGGGAGTTTGCCGTGCCGCTGGTGGAACGGCAACTGAATGTGCGGTCGCTGGAGGGGTTTGGGCTCGACCGGCATCCGGTGGCGGCGATTGCGGCCGGGGCGGTGCTGCACTACGTGCGGACGACGCAGAAGATCGAGGCGCTGCACATCGATACCTTGAAGTTTGAGGAGCACTCGACGGCGCTGGAGCTGGACCAGGTGACGGTGCGGAATCTGGAGCTGACAGAGCCGCTGTTTCTGGGCCAGGACAGCCGGGCGACGCTGTTCCACACGCTGGACGCGTGCCAGACGCCGATGGGCAAGCGGCTGTTGCGGGCGACGATCCTGCGTCCGATGGCGGACGCGGAGGCGCTGGAGGCTCGCTATGAGGCGGTGGGCGAGGCGCATATGGACCTGCTGAAGCGCGAGGAGATTCGGCGCGCGTTTGGCGGGATTTTGGATTTGGAGCGGCTGCTGGCGCGGCTTTCTTTGGATTCCGCGGGGCCGCGGGATGTGCGGGCGCTGGCCGCGAGTTTGAGCAGGCTGCCGGGGTTGAAGGGGTCGCTGGGGGCCATGCAGGCGGCGCAGTGGCGGGAGCTGGACGGGCGGCTGGATACGCTGGAGGACGTGACGGCGCGGATTGAGACCACGCTGGTGCAAGAGCCGCCGCTGACCCTGGTTGATGGGGGCGCGATTGCGGCCGCCGTGGACGCGGAACTGGACGAGTTGCGGACCATCTCGACGACCGGAAGGCAGGCGATTGCGGCAATCGAGGAGCGGGAGCGGGAGCGGACGGGAATTGGATCGCTGAAGGTGCGGTATAACTCGGTGTTTGGGTATTACATCGAGATAACCAAGGCTAACATGGGGCTGGCGCCGGCCGATTATGAGCGCAAGCAGACGCTGGTAAATGCCGAACGGTTTACGACGCCGGAGCTGAAGGAGTACGAGCGGAAGATACTGACCGCGCACGACCGTTCGATCGAGATCGAGAAGAGGATCTTCGTCGAGTTGCGCCGCACGGTGCTGGAGGCGGCTGGGCGGATACGGCGGACATCGGCGGCGGTGGCGGAGGCCGATCTGCTGGCGAACTTTGCGCACCTGGCGGCGCTGCGGCGGTATGTGCGGCCGACGATCGTCGAGGAGCCGGTGATCGAGGCCGCGGCAGGCCGCCATCCGGTGATCGAGCAGTGGATGGAGGAGACGCGCGAGGGGCGGTTCATAGCCAACGACCTCTATCTGAACGCGGCGGGCGACGGACCGAGTTTGCTGCTGATAACCGGGCCTAACATGGGCGGCAAGAGCACTTATCTGCGGCAGGCGGCGATGCTGGTGCTGCTGGCGCAGATGGGCAGCTTTGTGCCGGCGGAGAGTTTGCGCTTCGGGCTCGTGGACCGGATTTATACGCGCATCGGGGCCAGCGACAATGTGGCGCGCGGGCGGTCGACGTTCATGGTGGAGATGACGGAGACGGCCACGATTTTGAATACGGCCACGAATAAATCGCTGATCCTGCTGGATGAGATGGGGCGGGGCACGGCGACGTTCGACGGGCTGTCGCTGGCCTGGGCGACGGTGGAATATCTGCACGCGGAGACCGGGGCGCGCACGTTGTTTGCCACGCATTACCATGAGCTGACCATGCTGGCTGAGAAGTTACCCAGAGTTCGCAATCTGCGGGTGGGCGTGAAAGAGGCGGCGGGCGGGATTGTTTTCCTGCATAACATTGAGCCGGGAGCGGCCAGCAAGAGTTATGGGATCGAGGTGGCGCGGCTGGCGGGGCTCCCGTCGGTCGTGATCGAGCGGGCCAAGCGGGTGCTGCGGCAACATGAGAAGCAGGAGAGGCAGAGCGTGCAGGTGGAAACGGCCGAGCCGGTGCAATTGACCATTTTTACGCCGCTGTCGCAGCGTATAGTGGACCGCATTGAGGCAACCGATGTAAACTCGCTGACGCCGCTGCAGGCGCTGAATCTTCTGGAAGAGCTGCAACAAGAGCTGAAGGAGAAGGGTTGACGGCGAGAACGAGGGAAAGGGTTTGCAACAAGAGCTGAAGGAGAAGCGATGACGGCGAATTTGCGCCATGCAGCGGGAAGTCTGCTGGTGGTGGGCCTCGGGAGCAGGGAGTTGACGAATCTGGAACGCGCGTGGCTCAAGCTGGTGAGGCCGGCGGGGATCGTTCTCTTCCGGCGCAATATTGAAGATCCCAGGCAGACGCGGGCCCTGCTCAACGAGGCGACGGCACTGTGCGTGGCCTACAGTTTTCGCTGCGTGGACATGGAAGGCGGGACCGTAGACCGGCTGCGCGACGCGCTGGCGCCCATGCCCTCTGCGCAGGCTGTGACGAGGGCGGCCAAGCGGGCGTTCTTACCTTTCCTCACGACAAAGGAAGAGATTCGTTCTGCGCAGGCTGTGACGCTGGCGGCCAGGCGAACGGGGAAAAACATGCTGATTCGCGAGCACGGGGAGCTGGTGGCGCGGGGCGTGAAGGCCTTCGGGTTCAACACGACGCTGGCGCCGGTGGTGGACCTGGCGCTGCCGGAGTCGGCCGGGGTGCTGGGCACACGGGCTGCGGCGGCGACGGCGGCGGACGTGGTGGACTATGCGCGCAATTTTCTGGCTGGGCTGGCGAAGTTCGGAGTGGTGGGCTGCGGCAAGCATTTTCCTGGGCTTGGCGGCGCCACGCTGGATTCGCACCTGGAAACTCCGGCGATCCGGCGCGGCGGCCGCGAACTGTGGCACAAGGACCTGGCTCCCTATCGTGAATTGCGCCACGAGCTGCCGATGATCATGGTGAATCACGCGGCCTATCCCGATACGCGGGGCAAGGATCGGCCCGCGAGCGCGTCGCCTTACTGGATTACGACGATGCTGCGCAAGCGGCTTGGGTACTGGGGCATCATCTTCTCCGACGACATGGAAATGGGCGGCATTCTCAAGTTCATGCCCATGGAAGAGGCCGCAGTTGCGGCGATCCGCGCGGGGATGGATCTGCTGGAAATCTGCCACAGCCCGGAGTTTATCCTGCGCGCCTATGAGGCGCTGATTGACGAGGGAGAGCGCTCGGCCACCTTCCGCAAGATGCTGCTGGCGCGGGCAGCACAGACTGCACGGCAGCGCGCGAAGCTGTTTGCGAACGGGGTTCCTCCGGCGCTTTCGGAGCGGCAGTTCGAGGCGCTGCGCGTGCGCATCCTGCGCTTCCAGGAAACGGTTGCGAACGCCCAGCCCGGGGCAAAAGACCAACCCGCATGAGCGCGAAGACCATGACCGTGGCCGGCATCATGAGCGGAACCTCCGCCGATGGGATCGATGTGGCCGTGGTACGGATCGTGGCGGGCAAGCAGCGGGGCTCACTCGTACAAACCGGGCTCGCACGGACAGGACTCGCAAGGCCGAGGCTCACACTCGTAGCGCACGAGGGCTTCGCGTTTCCGGCTGCGCTGCGCCGCGCGGTGCTGGCGGCGATGAACGCGGCTACGACCTCAACGGCTGAGCTGGCGCGGCTCAACTGGCGGTTGGGACTGGCCTACGCCGAGGCCGTACGTGCGACGCTCAAGCGGCATCCAGTGGAGCTGGACCTGATTGGCTGCCACGGCCAGACGCTCTATCATCAGCCGCGCGCGGCAACGTATGCGGGCCGGCATTTTGCCTGCACCTGGCAGGCAGGCGAAGCGGCGGTGATTGCAGCAACGCTCGGCATTCCGGTGGTCTCGAACTTCCGTCCCGCGGATATGCTTGCCGGCGGCCAGGGTGCGCCGCTGGTTCCGCTGCTGGATTACGTGCTGTTTGCGAACGGCAAGCGCGGGCGCGTGCTGCAGAACATCGGCGGCATCGCCAACCTGACGGCGATTCCCGCCGGGGCCGCTTCCGATCGGCTGATTGCGTTCGACACCGGCCCCGGCAACATGGTGATCGACGCGCTGGCCCTTGAGCTCTTCGGCAAGCCCTTCGACCGCAACGGGGCCTTCGCCGCAGAGGGCACCGTGCTTGCGCCGCTGCTGGCGCGTGCGCTGCGCAGTCCCTACTTTCAGATCGAGCCTCCGCGCACCGCTGGGCGGGAACAGTTTGGCCGCGAGTATGCCGCAAAGTTTCTTGCGGCCTGCCAGCGGCACGGCAACAAGCCCGAAGACGCGTTGGCAACGGCAACCGCGCTGACTGCCGAAAGCATCGCGCGAAGCTACAAGCGATTCGTCAGGCCGAAGATGAAGGGCGCAGGGAAAGAACGGAGCAGGGTCGATTACATCGTCTCCGGCGGCGGCGCGCGTAACCACACGCTGATGGCCATGCTGGCACGGAGGCTGGAGCCGCTGGGCTGCGAGCTGGCCGCGAGCGAGGACTTCGGTTTGCCGGTTGAGGCCAAAGAGGCAGCGGCCTTTGCGCTGCTGGCGTGGCAAACCTGGCATCACCGGGGCGGCAACGTGCCCGCGGCCACGGGCGCAACGCGTGCTGCGATCCTGGGTCAGGTGACGTATGCGTAGGGTTTTGCTCGGGCTCAAGCATCTCTGTTACCGGGCTGTGGCGGAATTGGCGGAAACAGGCCGAACTTTGAGTCCTATTCGCGAAAAGCATGCTTCAGGGGCTAAACAGGCTGCGGAAAAACTCGCGGTTTTGAAAGGGCACGGCTTTAGCCGTCCCGTAGAACGACCAAAACAGAACGCGGCTTTAGCCGCCGAGGGAATGCAAGTTGTTGAAAATACATTCCCTCAGAGGCTAAAGTCCAAAACTCAATTTGCCCATCTAGCGGCGCGGCTAAAGCCGCGTCCTTTCAAAGCAACCCAGGCCTTCGGAGCGCGCAAGTTGAAAGCCACGCGGGTTTCCGCAGCGTGGAATGCCCCATTCTTTCCTCTTGGCTGGGTCTTCATGCTGGCTTGCCTGGTTGCGCTGGCCGGCTGCCACGGAGCGCAGAGAGACCCCGGCACAGTGGTCTTTCTCATCGATAGCAGCCCCGCGAACCTGGATCCGCGCATCGGAACGGATGGCCAATCCGAGCACATCGATGAGCTGTTGTTTGACGGACTGGTGGCCCGCGATGCCAGCTTTCACTTCACTCCGGCATTGGCCGAGCGTTGGGAGCAGCCGAATCCGCTGACGCTCGTCTTTCATCTGCGTAGCGGCTTGCGCTTCCACGACGGTCGTCCGCTGACCGCGCGCGATGTGCTGTGGACTATCAATTCGATGCGCTCAGGCGCGGTGATCTCGGCCAAGGCCGCAACCTACGCCTCAGTGGACACGATGGACGCTCCCGACGAGCGGACGGTAGTTCTTCACTTGAAACACGCGGACAATTTTCTGCTCACCAATCTTTCCACCGGCGCCATCGGTATTGTTCCCGAGGGCAGCGGGCGCGACTTCTGGCAGCATCCGGTGGGCACCGGGCCGTTTCGCTTCGTGAGCCAGCAGATCGATCAGGATGTGGTTGTCGAGCGCAATCCACTAAGTTGGGCTTTGGCGCCCAAGATAAACCGTGTGCGGTTCGCGGTGGTGCCCGACGCTATCACGGAGTCGCTTGAACTGGAAAAGGGTTCAGCCGACCTGGCCATCAATTCCCTGCCCATGGATTCCCTGCCGGTGCTCGCCGCGCGTCCCGACCTGCAGGTGGAAGACACGGGCGGAACACAGATTCAGTACCTGGCCTTCAACCTCCGCGACCCGTTGCTTAAGGACGTGCGCGTGCGCCAGGCCGTCGCCTGCGCCATCGACCGCAACTTGATCATCCAGACGCTGAAGCTCGGCCATGCGCAACCCGCGGTGAGCCTGCTGCCTCCCACCCACTGGGCCTGGACCGGCGATGTGGCGCGTTACGACTACGATCCGGCGCGGGCGGCGCGGCTGCTGGATGAGGCCGGGCATCCGCGCGGCAGCGATGGAGTCCGCTTCCACCTGGCCATGAAGACCAGCAACGACGAGGGGACCCGCCTGCTGGCCGCCGTAATGCAGCAGGAACTGGCCGGGGTGGGGATTGCTCTCGATCTACGCAGCTATGAGTACGCCACGTTCTACGCCGACGTGACGCGCGGAGCCTTCCAGATGTACTCGCTGCACTGGATCGGCGGCAACGAGCAGCCGGATATCTTCAGCTACGTCTTCTCGACTGCGCGCTTCTCTCCCAAGGGCGCGAACCGCGGCCACTACTCGAATGCAAGGCTCGACTCCTTGCTCGACGACGCGGCTGAAAGCGAAGACCCGGTCCGGCGGCGCGCGGACTACGTCGAGGCGCAGCAGATTCTGGCCCGCGATCTGCCGGCCATCAATCTCTGGTACCGGGATACGGTTGTGGTGCATAACCGGCGGTTGACGCACGTGATTCCTTCTCCGTCGGGAAGTTATACCTTCCTGGAGACGGCGGAACTCAAGAATTAGGGCCTATTCACACTACTGCGCCGGCTGCACCACCAGATCGTCCGCCAGCTTGAAGATCACAATCGACTCCGCCGGAATCTCAATATCCCGGTTGCCGGTCAATCCTGCGACGGCGGTTCCAGCGCCACCACCCACCAGGCCGCCCACCACCAGCCCTACGCCACCGGTGGCCATGCCACCCACCAGCATGCCCAGCCCCGACCCTCCCGCGATCAAGCCCGTCGAACGTCTGCCCTTGCCCCTCTTGCTGCGCGCCAGATCCCGCGTCGTCAGCGGATACTGCGTCCCATTCATCGTCAGTGAGGTCAACCGCAGCTCGAGCAGCGATCTGCCTCTGAAGTGTCCCCGCCGATGCGACACATCCACCACGCCACCCACCAGCGCACCCTTCGGCACCAGCACACTGTTGTCCCCGGCCAGCACCGGGTCTACAAACTCGCCCGTAAACGTGTCCCCTGCGCGGCTGGCTTTTACGCTGATGCGCTGATCGATCCGGATGGTCAGCGTGGTGCCCGCCGGAATGCTCACGTTGACCGGCGCCGGAGGCGGTTGCGGCACCGCGGAAACCGTCGGTCCCGAGGGTGCTGGAACGGGCGCCCCTGCCGCGGGCGGCGTCACAGTCGTCGTTATCGCCTCGCTCGTCTGCCCGGTCGCCGGCGGCTGCACTACCGTCGTCGTGGTCCCATTCTTGTCTACAGAAACCACCTGCTGCGCCTGCCCGGTTTTAGCCGCCTGCTTCTTGGCCTGATCCACTGCCTGTTCCTGCTTGGATTTGCATCCCGAAAGGATGGCCGCCACCAACATCAGCACCAGCACCAGCATCCGTCCGGCGCGAACCAATGAACCTGAATTGAACATGGTCGATCCTCTTTTGCTGTGTCATCGTGCCAACACAGACTGACCCACAGCCTGAACTCGACGGCCAGGAAATTCTGTATCAATTTGCACTGAGCAGGATGCGCATCCATCCGGCAAGGCTGTTTCAAGGGAAAATCCATTGCCTGCCGCGCAAATCTCTCCGCGTCTTCCTGCGGGGAGATGTGGCGTCAACGGTAGTGTGAACAGGTCCTGGACCACCTGCAGAAATCGTGCCTGCTTTCGATGTGCTTGAAATGCCGGCGTTGTCCTGAATCGGGATTGTGACCGTCGGCATTTTTCGAGCTTAAACGATCTGGAACCTCCAGAAAATACGACTCTTGCGCCCGAATCCGGAAATTTTTTCAGCAGACTTGACACACTGCGGGCTCGTGCTTTCAACCTTTTGGCGCATTGATTCGTCTACTGGAGTAGAAACGACTTTCCCGCCCCGGTTGCCGGCAAGATTCGGTCCGTGGAGAAATGGCCTATGAACAGCAAGATGAAGATTCGGGTTCCAGCTTCGATGGCGCATGTTGCGCTGTCGATCGCCTTGTTGGTTGCCGCGACCCTGATCGCACCCATAGCCCGGGCACAGGGGGCTGGGGCGCAGGCGTCTTCCCGCTTTGTGGGCACAATCACGGCCATCGCCGGCAGCACGCTCACGGTGAAGACCGACGGGGGGGATGTACGCCTGGTGGACGTGCCTTCCACCGCGACGCTCAAGCGCATCGCCCCCGGCCAAAGAGATCTGAGCACCGCGGAGACCATCCAGTTCAACGATCTGGCCATTGGGGACCGTGCGCTGGTGAAGCTCGATCCGAACGCCTTCACGTCGCAGGCGTTGCAGATCGTGGCCGTCAAGCAGTCGGACGTAGCCCTGAAACAACAGAAGGATCGCGAAGACTGGCAGCAACGCGGCGTGGGCGGACTGGTGAAGAGCGTCGACGCCTCGGCTGGCGTCATTGTGCTCACCAGCGGCACCGGAGCCGCGGCCAAGACGATCACCGTTCACACCACCAAAACAACAATGCTCAAGCGGTATGCGCCGGCTTCAGTGAGTTACGAAGCGGCTCTGCCCGCGCCGATCGACGCGGTTCACGCGGGTGACCAGTTGCGGGCGCGCGGAACAAAGAATGCGGACGGCACGGAGATCTCCGCGGAAGAGGTGATTTCAGGCACCTTCCGCAATATCTCCGGAACCGTCACGTCGCTGGATACGGCCAATTCCTCGCTTGTTGTGAAGGATCTGGCCACCAAGAAACAGGTGATCATCCATATCACTCTGGACACTCAAATGCGCCGGCTGCCGGATGCGATGGCGGCGATGCTGGCGGCCCGGCTGAAAGGAAGCTCGAGCGGTTCTCCTGGATCGGGTGGAGACGCTCAGTCACAGAATGCCGCAGCTGCAGGTCCCCAGCGCGGCGGTACGGGGCAATCGAGCGGCGGTGGTGGCCAGGGCGGCGGCGGCCACTGGGGCGGCCAGGGCGCTGGTCAAGGGGCCGCCGGAGGCCGATGGACAGGCCCGGGTGGTCCCGGCGGCGGCGACCCGCAGCAAATACTTAACCGCGCTCCCGCGATTCAACTCGCCGATCTGAAGAAAGGCGACGCGGTGATGATGGTTTCAACGGATGGCGCAACGGAAGTTACCGCGATCACACTGCTGGCGGGCGTTGAGCCACTGCTTGAGGCTCCCGCGGCCAGCCAGAACCTGCTCTCCAACTGGAGCATGAACTCCGGCGCCGGCGCAGCGGAAGCGGCAGCCCAGTAGCCCCACATTCATCGGAAACAAGCGAGGGACTCGTGTACTCAAAATTGCATAGCTTTCATCGTTCTCTATTTGTTCTGGCGCTCGGCTTTGCCGGATTGCTCACGGCGCAGGGGCAAACGCCTGCGGCGCCGATGCAGACTCCCGCGCCAGCCGCGCCGGTGGCCACTGCCACTCTGCGCGGGCACATCGCCGATCCCACGGGCGCGCTGATCCCCGGCGCCAAGATCACCATCACCACTTCGGCGGGAACCGCCGTGACCACCGTGACCGCGGACGCCGCGGGCGCCTATCAGGTGAACGGCCTGGCGCCGGGCAGCTATATCGTAGGGGCCGTCTTTGAAGGCTTCGCTCCGTTTGCTTCACCGGCCATCGCGGTCGCAGCCGGCCAGGTGAAGCGTGTGGACATTGCGATGGCCATAGAAATGGAAGAACAGAGCGTGGTGGTCACCGATGAGTCGCCCTCGGTCAGCATCGATGCCGCCGGCAACGCCAGCGCCATCGTCCTCAAGGGCAAGGACCTGGATGCACTGTCCGACGATCCGGATGAGTTGTCAAGCGAACTGACGGCTCTCGCCGGACCCTCGGCCGGACCGAACGGCGGCCAGATTTATATCGATGGCTTCACCGGCGGGCAACTGCCGCCCAAGTCGGCAATCCGAGAGATTCGCATCAACCAGAATCCCTTTTCCGCCGAGTTCGACAAGCTCGGCTACGGGCGCATCGAGATCCTCACCAAGCCGGGCACGGACAAGCTGCATGGGCGCTTCTTCGGCCAGGGCAACGACGACGTCTTCAACACCGGCAACCCGTTCACCACGGTCATTCCTGCGTATCACAGCTATCAGCTCAACGGCACGTTGAATGGCGCGCTCTCGAAGACCGCATCGTTTTTTGTCAGCGTGGAGCAGCGCAACAACCAGAATGCAAGCATCTACACCGCGGACACGGCGATTCTGAATCCGGCCACAGGCCTTTACGTCGCGGGCATCGACTCGGGCGGACTCTTCAGTCCGCAGACGCATACGAATATTTCGCCGCGGATCGACCTGCAACTGGGTCAGAAGAACACGCTGACGCTGCGCTACCAGTTCTACCGCAACAGTCAAAGCGGAAACATCGGCTCGACTTCATTGCCCTCGCAGTCCAACACTTCGACCTCGATTGAAAACACCATCCAACTGAGCGATTCGCAGATCATCAATGAACACATCGTCAATGAGACCCGCTTCCAATATCTCCGCGACACTTCTTCCACGACGCCTGTAAGCACAGCACCGACGGTCGCGGTCCCGGGGTCGTTCACGGGCGGCGGCAACACCGCCCAACTGTCCAAAGATCATACGGATCACCTGGAGTTGCAAAACATTACCACCATGTCGGTGGGTGCACAGGCCATCAAGTTCGGCACACGCCTGCGCGACAACCGCGACGCGAACTCCACGAACGAAAACTTCAACGGCAGCTTCGAATTCCCCTCGCTAGGCGCATACGTGGCCACGCTGAACGGCCTTGCCGCAAACGAGAGCTTTGCGCAAATTGCCGCGGCCTGCACACTTCAGGGCGGCTGCCTGGCCAACAAGCTGACCTACACCACGGGCGCCGCGGGCGCCACGGCCAATGTCTTTGACGCCGCGATCTTTGTGCAGGACGACTGGAAGGCCAACCGCAACCTGACTCTCTCCGGCGGCCTGCGCTGGGAGTCGCAGAATCACATCTCGGACCACGACGACTGGGGTCCGCGCGTTGCTTTTGCCTATGCCCTCGACGGCCACAAGGACAAGAAGCAGGCCAAGACCGTGCTGCGCGGCGGCTTTGGTTTCTTCTATGACCGCTTCACACTGGACAATGAGCTTTCGGCCGAGCGCTTCAGCGGCGCCGCCAACAGCCAAAAGCAGGCTGTCATCACGGAGCCTACCTGCTTCAACGCCACCAGCCTGAGCGACATCAACCTCTCCACCTGCGGCACGGCTAGTTCCATCGGAAACACGATTGTCCGGATCGCGCCCAGCTATCACTCGCCCTACACCCAACAGTTTGGAGCCAGCCTGGAGCGCCAGGCGACCAAAACAACGACGCTCACACTCACCTATCTGCACTCGTTCGGCGTGCATCAGTTGGCCACGCGCGACTCAAACGCCTACCTGCCCGGAACCTTCCTGTATGGCAGTTCCACATTGACCGGCGTGCGGCCCGATCCCTCCCTGAGCCTCGTGAACGAGTTCTACCCCGAGGCCGTCTTCAAGCAGAACCAGTTGGTCGTGAACATCAACGCACGCTTCTCGCCCAACTTCAGCGTGATGGGGTTCTATAACTTCACCGTTGCCAACTCCGATACCGGAACGGCCGCGAACTCCTACGACCTGATGCAGGGTTACGGCCGCGCCTCCTTTGCCTCGCGCAACATGCTGTTCCTGATGGGCAACTACACGGGTCCGTGGGGCATCAGCTTCAACCCCTTCCTGATTGCCCAGGCGGGCAGACCCTTCAACATCACTACCGCCAACGACCTGACCGGCGACAACTTCTTTAATGATCGTCCGTCGTACGCCACTTCAGCGTCGATCGCAGGCGATGTGGTCACAACCAGCTACGGCAGCTTCGACACCGTTCCACAGCCTGGGGAAACCATCATCCCCGCGACCCTGGGCACTGGCCCTGCCGCGGTGGCCCTGAACCTGCGCGTCAGCCGATCATTCGGCATCGGTCCCAAGTTGAACGCGGCCGGCCAGAGCGGCGCCGGCGGCCCACCGCCGGGTGGTCCTCCTCCAGGCGGCGGTCCGGGTGGCGGAGGCGGTCGTGGTGGCGGCGGTGGCATAGGCGGATTTGGTCCCGGCGGCTTTGGCGGCGGCGGAGGCCGCGGCGGTCCGGGCGGGATGGGCGGCAGTAACAACACAGGCCACAAATACTCCCTGACCTTCAGCGCTCAGGCGTTGAACCTGTTCAACGACATCGACTATGGAGGTCCCATTGGGACGGTGATCCCCGGCTCAACGCGCTTCGGGCAGTCCACCAGCCTTGCAGGCGGAATCTTCTCCTCCGGCGCGGCGGCGCGGCGCATCTTCTTCCAGGCCGCATTCTCGTTCTGACCGATGGAAAGCAACCAGACCGAGGGCCGGAGCGCAATGCTCCGGCCCTTGGTCGTTTACCGGGCCGCCGTCACCACGGCAGGCTGATCGCCGGTTGCGAAGGCATCCGTCAGCGAGATGACCTTCAACTGCGCCTTCAGGGCATCGAGAGAAACCGCGCTCGTGGCCGTGATCTCCACCGTCTCTCCCGGCAGCAGGTTGAAGTAGTTGTCGGAGACCTTCACGTCGAGGTTGCCGAAGGAGAGATAGACGCTGCGCGCCAGCACCGGGGTAGTTACGCTGACCTTGTAGCTTCCGTTTCCGCCCGTAGTCTCGACTTTGAGCGCGGCTGGCTTGAGGTAAACCTCCTTGACCGGCGCCAGATAGGCCAGGTTGCGCGAGATCTCAGCTCCGTCGGCAGTCAGTTCGGCGACGATAAAGACGCGGGAAGTGTCGGCCGCGCCCGCGTCGGTGAGCTTTTTGAGCGGCCAGTCGAGATAGACCTTGCTCGTAAGCGGCGTAACGTCCACTGCGTGCGAATCCTCGAGCAGCACCTTGCCGTCGAAGTCCATCAGCCGCACCCGCAGCGTGGCCGGCCTGGCATCAGTCTTGTCGGAGACGATGTAAACTTTCAGCGAACCGTCTTCAACGTGCGGTGAAACCAGGATGGGCGCATAGAAACGGCGCGCATAGTATTGCAGCGCCTTCCAGCGGCCGTAGTAGTCGATCGAGGACCACGAAGCCACCGGCCAGCAATCGTTCAACTGCCAGAAGATGGAACCCATGGTCTCAGGACGGCTGCGGCGGAAGTGCTCCGCGCCGATCTTGATCCCCTCGGCTTGCAGCACCTGGCTCACGTAGAGAAAGCTGGGGAAGTCTTTCGGCTCGGAATAGTCCTTGAGCAGATAGTCGTGGATGATCGAATTGCCTTCATTGTTCTTCTGGTGGCCGAGCATCACCGGCGTGAAGATGCCGGTGCGATCCTCAGCTTGTGTGAATGCTTCGATCGTCTTCATCTCCGGAAACGATTGGAATCCATATTCGGTCACGAAGCGCGCATGATGCGTTTCGTATATCGCGAACGGCACGCGTCCGTGCCATACGTCCCAGATGTGAGCATCCCCGCTCTGATAGTGGTCACTGAGCGGTTCATAGTCGGCGCTGGACGAGCTTGGCCAGTAGGGAGTCTCCGAGTCAAGCCGCGCCACCACCCTGGGCAGGATGCCGCTGAACTCGGTCAGGTAGTCCTGCCAGATCAGGAATCTTACATCCGCCGGCAACGTTGGGCGCGGACCCCAGTTGAACGCACTCTCCGTCTCGTTGTTGCCGCACCACACCACGATGCTGGGGTGGTTGCGCAGGCGGCGCACCTGGTCCTCGGCTTCGGCTTCGATATTGAGTTTGAAGGCGTAGGTGCCGGGCTGCCAGTCGTTGCCGAACATGAAGTCCTGCCAGACCATGATGCCCAGCTCGTCGCAGATCGAATAGAACTCATCGGTCTCGTAGTAGCCGCCGCCCCAGTGGCGAATCATGTTCATGTTGGCGTCGCGCGCCGACTCGAGAATGCGTCGATAGTTGGCCGTTGTAACGCGATTGGGAAAGCTGTCGAAGGGAATCACGTCCGCGCCCTTGGCAAAGACCGGAATGCCGTTCACAACCAGTTCAAAGGACCGGCCCCACTGGTCCAACTGCCGGTGAAGCACGATGGACCGCAGGCCTGCCTTGGCCTTCCGCTCTTCGGCTGGCTGGCCGCCCGTGCCCACCTGCGCGGTGAACTCATATAAAGGCTGCTCGCCATAGCCGACCGGATACCAGAGCCTGGGCTGACGAATCTCCACGGGAAGATCGATCACATTGCGCCCGGCATGGAGATTCACCTTGCTCGTCAGCGTCACCGGCTTGCCGTCGCCGGTGTATTGCACGGTCACTTTCGCCGGGCCGGCGCTTGCAGCCTCGACTTCGACCTCCGCGTCCGCGTGGGCCACTTCCCTGCTCACGTCGCGCTGGCGAAGGACGAAGTCCGCGATGCGGACCTTGTCCCAGGCCTCCAGCCGCACCGGGCGCCAGATGCCGCTGGTGACAAACCGCGGCCCCCAGTCCCATCCATACTCATAGGCTGCTTTGCGGATATAGGTCTTGTCCTCGGTTTTCGACTTCAGCCGGAACGTGTCGCTGGCCGCCGCCTCTTGCGC
>Ga0182014_10004815_pt1 | contig 15273 bp, 18 predicted proteins | sample 612S2DmetaG_FD_120489 | JGI IMG/M metagenome (GOLD analysis project Ga0182014, IMG submission 120489) | Permafrost microbial communities from Stordalen Mire, Sweden - 612S2D metaG | ecosystem: Environmental > Terrestrial > Soil > Wetlands > Permafrost | place: Sweden: Stordalen | collected... | reverse complement strand
GCCCGTCACGAAACTGTCATAGACCATTTTGCCCGGAAAGCGCGCGGCGGCGGCAGGCGGAACCCGGTCATCCACCGCTTTGTAGGCCGTCGAAATGGCCGGTAATCCGGCCGCTGCTAGAGCCCCGTTGAAACGGGGCTCTAGATTCCTGATTTGACGCGTTTTCCTTACGCGAACCGGTTGCCACTTCGCTCGAAAACGCTCTTAGAGCGACCGCCGGAAATAATGGGCGATTTCGCCGATGATGCCGCGGCGGAAGGTCAGCACGCAGATCACGAAGATTCCGCCCTGGATGACCGTCACCCACTGCCCGAAACCGGCCAGATACTGCTGCATGGCGATGATCACGAAGGCGCCGACCACCGGTCCGAACACGGTGCCGAGGCCGCCGACCAGGGTCATCAGCACGATTTCACCCGACATGCTCCAGTGCACGTCGGTGAGCGAGGCGTTCTGGGCGACGAACACCTTCAGCGCGCCGGCGAAGCCGGCCAGCGTGCCCGACAGGATATAGGCCAGAAGCTTGTACTGGTCGGTCTTGTAGCCGAGCGAGACCGCTCGCGGCTCATTCTCGCGGATCGCTTTCAGCACCTCGCCGAACGGCGAGTTGATGGTGCGGAAGATCACCACGAAGCCGAACAGGAAGCCGGCGAGGATGACGTAATAGAGGATGGTCGGATTGGCGAGGTTGAAAACACCGAACAGACGGCCCTGCGGAATGCCCTGGATGCCGTCCTCGCCATGGGTGAACGGCGTCTGCAGATAGATGAAATACAACAACTGCGACAGCGCCAGCGTGATCATCGCGAAATAGATGCCCTGGCGGCGGATGGCGATCAGGCCGGTGATGACGCCGAGCCCGGCGGCGGCCGCGGTGCCAGCCAGGATGCCGAGCTCCGGCGACAGGCCCCACACCTTCAGCGCATGCGCGCTGACATAGCCCGCCGTGCCCAGGAACATCGCATGGCCGAACGACAGCAGGCCGCCATAGCCGATCAACAGATTAAAGGCGCAGGCGAGCAGCGCAAAGCATAGCGCCTGCATCACGAAGAACGGATAGACGCCGGTCAGCGGCACGATCAGCAGCAGCGCCGTCATGATGCCGAACGCGATCATCTCGTCCTTGATGGCGCGCGGGGTCACAGGAATCGAATCGTCGGTCATCGCCGTCATGTCAGGTTGCCCGTCCCGTCAGTCCCGAGGGTTTTACCAGCAGCACCAGCACCATCAGCACGAATACCACGGTGTTGGAGGCCTCGGGATAAAAGTATTTCGTCAATCCCTCGATCACACCCAGCGCAAAGCCGGTAACGATCGATCCCATGATCGACCCCATGCCGCCGATCACCACCACCGCGAACACCACGATGATCAGGTCGGCCCCCATCAGCGGCCGCACCTGGTTGATCGGCGCCGACAGCACGCCGGCCAGCGCCGCGAGGCCGACGCCGAGCCCGTAGGTCAGCGTGATCATGCGGGGCACGTTGATGCCGAAGGCGCGCACCAGCGTCGGGTTCTCGGTGGCGGCGCGCAGATTGGCGCCGAGCCGGGTGCGCTCGATCAGATACCAGGTGGCGACGCACACGATCAGCGAGAACACCACCACCCAGCCACGGTAGATCGGCAAGAACATGAAGCCGAGATTCATGCCGCCCTTCAACTCGTCGGGGATCGAATAAGGCAGGCCGGAGGAGCCGAAATAGTTCTGGAACACGCCCTGGATGATCAGCGCCATCCCGAAGGTCAGCAGCAGCCCGTAGAGATGGTCGAGGCCGGAAAGCCATTGCAGCATGGTCCGTTCCAGGATCATGCCGAAAATGCCGACCACGATCGGCGCGATGATCAGCGCCGGCCAGTATCCGATGCCCGCCACATTGAGCAGGAAATAGGCGACGAAGGCGCCCATCATGTAGACCGCGCCGTGGGCGAAATTGATGATGTTGAGCATGCCGAAGATCACGGCGAGCCCGAGACTGAGCAGCGCGTAAAACGAGCCGTTGATCAGTCCCACCAAAAGCTGGGCGTAGAGAGCTTGCATCGATCGATCTTTCGCACTCAGTCCTGTTGTAACGACAGGCGATGCCCGCCGGCGCGAGGCCGGCGGGCGACGCCGGCTATTTCTTCAGCATCGCGCACTTGCTCTCGGCGAGCGGCGTGAACGCCTGGTCTCCGGGCACGGTGCCGATCAGCTTGTAGAAGTCCCAGGGGCCCTTCGACTCCGACGGCTTCTTGACCTCGAACAGATAGGCCGAATGGATGGTGCGGCCGTTGGGCTGGATCTCGCCCTTGCCGAACAAGGTGTCGTCGGTCGGCATCGACTTCATCTTCTCCACCACCTTGACGCCGTCATGCGGATTGCCGCCGAGTGCATCCAGCGCCTTGAAGTAGTGCAGCAGTCCGGAATAGACGCCGGCCTGCACCATGGTCGGGGGCGCGCCGCTCTTCATCCGCGCGGAGAATTTCTTGGAGAAATCGCGGGTCTGGTCGTTGAGATCCCAATAGAAGGTCTCGGTGAAGTTGAGGCCCTGCGCGGTTTCCAGGCCGATCGCCTTGATATCGGTGAGGAACAACAGCAGCGCCGCGAGCTTCTGCCCGCCCTTGACGATGCCGAATTCGGCCGCCTGCTTGATCGCGTTGGTGGTGTCGCCGCCGGCGTTCGCCAGCCCGATGATCTTGGCTTTCGACGACTGCGCCTGCAGCAGGAACGACGAGAAGTCCGACGTGTTGAGAGGATGCTTGACGCCGCCGACGATCTTGCCGCCGTTGGCGAGAATGACGGCGCTGGTGTCGCGCTCCAGCGCCGCGCCGAAGGCGTAATCGGCGGTGAGGAAGAACCAGGTATCGCCGCCGGCCTTCACCAGCGCCTGCCCGGTGGTATGGGCGAGCATGTAGGTGTCGTAGGTCCAGTGCACGGTGTTGGGCGAGCACTGCGCATTGGTGAGATCGGAGGTGGCCGCGCCCGAATTGATGTAGACGCCGTTCTTTTCCTTGACGACGTTGTTGACCGCGAGCGCCACGCCGGAATTCGGCACGTCGACGATGATGTCGACCTTGTCGACGTCGAACCACTGCCGCGCGATCGCGGTGCCGATGTCGGGCTTGTTCTGGTGATCGCCGGAAATGATGTCGATCTTCCAGCCCTTGGCGCCGAGGCCGGAGTCCTCCACCGCCATCTGCGCCGCCAGCGTCGAGCCGGGACCGCCGAGATCGGCGTAGAGACCGGATTGATCCGACAGCGCGCCGATCTTGACGGTCTTGTCCTGGGCCGTCGCAAGACCGGCCGAGCCGAGGCTCAGCGCGGTGCCGAGCAACAAGGACGCGACAATGCTGGTTTTCATGTCTGTTATTCCTTTGGTTCTTGTCGTTAGTTCAAACACCGAGATAGGTGTGCAGCTTGTCCATATTGGCCTGCAGGTCAGCGTTGGCGAACCCGTCGATGACCTTGCCATGCTCGACGATGTAATAACGGTCCGCCACCGTGGCCGCGAAGCGGAAGTTCTGCTCGACCAGGAGGATGGTGAAACCCTCCTTCTTGAGGCGGGCGATGGTGTGGCCGATCTGCTGGATGATGACCGGCGCCAGGCCTTCGGTCGGCTCGTCCAGCATCAGGAACCGCGCCCCGGTACGCAGGATCCGCGCGATCGCCAGCATCTGCTGTTCGCCGCCGGACAGCTTGGTGCCCTGGCTGTTGAGCCGCTCCTTGAGATTGGGAAACAATTCGAAGATCTGGTCCAGCGACAGCCCGCCGGGGCGCACGATCGGCGGCAGCAGCAGGTTTTCCCGCACGTCGAGGCTGGCGAAAATCCCGCGCTCCTCCGGGCAGAAGGCGACGCCCATGCGCGCGATCTTGTCCGAGGTGGCGCGGATGATCTCCTGACCGCCGAAGCGGATCGAGCCGGTGCGCTTGCCGATGATCCCCATCACCGATTTCAGCGTGGTGGTCTTGCCGGCGCCGTTGCGCCCGAGCAGGGTCACCACCTCGCCGGCATTCACGTTGAAATTGATGCCGTGCAGGATGTGGGATTCGCCGTACCAGGCCTGGAGGTCCTGGACCGCCAGCACCGGCGTCCCCGCCCCTGCGGCGGTCTTGTCGGCGGCGTCGGCCATTTTCAGTTCAGGCATGCCCCGCCCCCAGATAGGCTTCCTTGACGCGCTCGTCCTTGGAAAGGTCGGCATAGTTGCCTTCCGCAAGCACGTGTCCGCGCGTCAGCACGGTGATGATGTCGGACAGGTTGGCCACGACGTTGAGGTTATGTTCGACCATCAGGATGGTGTACTTCGCCGAAATGCGCTTGATCAGGGCCGCGATCTTGTCGATGTCTTCGTGCCCCATGCCGGCCATCGGCTCGTCCAGCAGCATCATTTCCGGATCGAGCGCCAGGGTGGTCGCAATTTCCAGCGCGCGCTTGCGCCCGTAGGGCATTTCGACTGCCGGAATGTTGGCAAATTCGCTGAGGCCGACGTCATTAAGCAATTCGTGCGCGCGGCCATTGAAGCGGTCGAGCACCGATTTGGAGCGCCAGAAATCGAAGGAGTGCCCGTGCTGGCGCTGCAGCGCCACCCGGACATTTTCCAGCGCGGTCAGATGCGGAAATACCGCCGAAATCTGGAACGAGCGCACCAGCCCCAGCCGCGCCACGTCGGCCGGCGCCGTCGCGGTGATATCCTGTCCCTTGTACAGGATCTGCCCGGCCGACGGCTTCAGGAACTTGGTCAGCAGGTTGAAGCACGTGGTCTTGCCGGCCCCGTTCGGACCGATCAACGCGTGGATGCTGCCCCGGCGGACCCGAAGATCGACGTCGCGAACAGCGAAGAAGCCCGCGAATTCCTTGGTCAATCCGCGGGTTTCGAGAATGAACTCATCAGCCAATCAAATTTCCCCCATCAACCATTGCCGCGAAATCCCGCGCATGGCTAATTTTTCCTAACCGGCAGGTTCTCTTCTCGGGACGTCTTGGAAATCCCGTCCCGGACCGGCCGCCTCCGGGCGGGAATATGCCGTCAACGGCCCGCCAAGCGCAAGGTGGAAAGCTGGGCATTCGGCGGGTTTGGAAACGGCCGAGATTCGTCCTAAGTCCAATTGCTTGGCCGGCCACTTTGAGCAGCCGCGCGAGCTCGGCGGCGGGCCGCTTCGTAGGCTTCGGAAAGCGTCCATTAACAGTGTTTCCATCCAATCGCGCGGCTTCATAGAAAATTTGCCCCTTGGGCCGATGCTGACGTTTTGACCTATTGATAATCGAGAACGGATTCCAGCCGTGGACTTCGAAAGCGCCAACCCGTCGATCGTCAAGTCGATCAAGCAGCGGGACCTGCTGAATACCTGGTTGCGGCTTTATGCCCGCGAGCAGCTGTTGCCGAGCATCCTCGAGTACCATCCGGCGCGGATCGAGGAAGAGCTTCCCGACCTCGTCTATTACACCGTCGACACCGCCATCGAGCCGCCCCGCCTGACGATCCAGAGCGACGGCACGCGGATGTCGTCCGCCTATGGCCACACCGGCAAGGGCAAGCTGCTCGACGAATATCTGGGCGCCCGGCTGGCGCCGATCGTGATGCCGATCTACCATCAATGCATCGCCCGCAGCCTTCCCGTCTACACCATCTCCAACATCGACGACATCTACGGGCGGATCGTCGCCTATGAGCGGCTGCTGCTGCCGTTTTCGGAAGGCGGCCGCATCTCCCATGTGATCGCTTCGCTGAAGACCATCTGCGAGGACGGCGGATTCGAAATCAGGAACCTGATGCGGGGCAACGACGCACTGCCGGTACCGAAGCTGAGCACCGTCATCGATCGCGACCTGTTCCACCGCGCCCCCGGCCGGATTCCGGCCGGCGACGTCATCGAATTCATCTGAGCCTCGAATGGAGTTTGCCAGCGCCAATCCCTCGGTGGTCCGCTCGATCAGACAACGCGATCTGCTCGACACCTGGCTGCGCGCGAGGGTTACACCGCGCCCACTGCCCGTTCTCGCCGATTACCGGCCGAACCGCGTCGAGGACGAGATGGCGGACATGATGGGCTTCGACGTCGAGGGCGTTGGCGACGACGCCCGGTTCCTGGTCACCCAGGCAGGCGACAGGCTGGCCGCGATCTATGGCAACGAGCACCTCGATCCCGCGCAACGGATCAATCGCTATCTCGAAGACGCGCTCGGTCCGCAGCGATATGCCCATGTCGTCACCCTGTACCGCTCCTGCCTGGCGCAACAGCGGCCGACCTATTCGATCTCCATGGTGCAGGACCCCGACGGCAAGGACGTGCAATACGAACGCCTGCTGCTGCCGTTCGGCAGTGGCGACCGCGTCGAGCAGATCATCGGCTCCTACAAGGCCATCAGCATCGAGGGCGGCTTCAAGATCCGCAACCTGATGGGAATCAGGCCCCGCGCCGAGCCGGCGATCCTGGTGCGGGCCGTGATCGATCAGGAGATCATCCGCAGCGCCCGGCACACCCGCGCCTCGGAAGACATCATCGAGCTCGAATAGACTTTGCCCGCGGCGCCACTTCCTTGTCGTAAATTTCCGGCTTGAAGCCGACCAGCAACTTGCCGCCGAGATCGAGCACCGGGCGCTTGATCATCGAGGGCTGCGCCAGCATCAAGGCCAGTGCCTTGCGCTCGTTCAGCCCCTCCTTGTCGCCATCGGGCAGTTTGCGGAACGTGGTGCCGGCGCGATTGAGCAGGGTTTCCCAGCCGACCGCGCCGCTCCACTGCTTGAGCCTGTCCTTGTCGATGCCCTCGGCCTTGTAGTCATGGAAGCCGTAGGCGACGCCGTGGCCGTCGAGCCAGGCCCGCGCCTTCTTCATGGTGTCGCAGTTCTTGATGCCATAGATGGTGACGGCCATTGGCTTGCTTCTCCCCCGCTCTCACTTGCCCCTTGCGTGCCGGTCGAACGCGCTGAGCACCGCCAGCGTCATCGCCTCGACGCCGGTTTCGATGGTCGGCTTCGGCACCGGCGCGAACAGCGGCGAATGATTGGACGGCAATTGCGGCCCGGTGCCATTGGCCGCCGCGGCGACCCGCTCCGGCTCGTAGACCCCGATGTTGAAGAACATCGAGGGCACGCCGGCCTCGACGAATTCGGAATAATCCTCGCTGGGGGTGCCCGGCGGCGAGGTCCTGAACCTGTCGCCGAACGCCACCTTCAGCACCCCGGCCGCGGTCTCGACCACTTCCGGATCGTTGATGACGGCCTTGGCGCCCTCGACGATCTTGATGTCGGGGGCCGGTGCATCCGACATCGCGGCCACCGCCTTGGCGGTTCGCTCGATTCCGGCCAGCATCTTTGCGCGCACTGCCGGCTTGAAGGTGCGGATGGTTCCGAGCAGCAGCACATCGTCGGGAATGATGTTCTCGGCGGTGCCGCCGTGGATCGCGCCGATGCTGACCACGCCGAATTCGGTCGGGTCCTTTTCGCGGCTGATCACGCTTTGCACGTCGACGACGAAGCGCGCCGCCATCATCACGGGATCGATGGTCTGCTGCGGCGCCGCGCCATGACCGCCGCGGCCATGGAATTTGACATAGAGGCTATCGGAATTGGACGAGCCGATGCCGACGCGATACCTGATCCTGCCATAGGCGAAGGCGCCGTCATGCAGCGCAAATCCGAAATCGGGTTTGGGAAAGCGCGTGAACAGGCCGTCTTCCAGCATCGCCTTGGCGCCCGACACCGTCTCTTCGGCAGGTTGGGCGATGAACATCAGGGTGCCGTGCCACTGATCCTTCAGTCCGACCAGCGTCTTGGCCGTCCCGACCCAGCTCGCCATGTGGATGTCATGGCCGCAGCTATGGGCGACGAAGGTCTCCCGGCCGTTCCAGGTGGTCTTGTCGTGGCTCCCATAGGCAAGGCCGGTCTTCTCTTCCATCGGCAGCGCGTCGAGTTCGGTGCGCACCATGATGGTGGGCCCCTCGCCATTCCCATAGATGGCGACCAGTCCGGTCTTGCCGACTTTCTCGGTGACCTCGAAGCCGAGCGCGCGCATCTCGGTGGCGAGTCGTTCCGCGGTTTTCACCTCCTGAAAGGCGATTTCCGGATGGGCGTGGATATCCTTGTAGAGCGCATCGAGCTTCGGATAGTCCGCTTCGACCGACTTCTCGATCGACGCCTTCAGGCCGGCGACGTCGAGTTCGGCGCGAGCCGGCGCAAGGCTCAGGGCGCCCAGCGCAGCCGACATCAACAGGATCTTGGCAAATCGGTTCATGGCGACAACCCTCCCAGATCGAATGGCTCGGCGGAACCCCGTCATGCGGCCTTCCCCAACACGGTCACGTACAGGCGGCGGCGAATTTCCATGCCTTGCCGCCGGTATAGCGCGATCGCGCCGTCATTGTCGGAAAACACGTGCAGGAACGGGGTTTCGCCGCGCGCCACGATTCCGCGCGCCGCCGCCCCGAGCAGCGCTTGCGCGTGACCGCGGCCGCGGTGATCGGGATGGACGCAGACCGCCGTGATCTCGGTATGATTGCCGGGCTTCATCCGCTCGCCCGCCATCGCCACCAATTGCCCGCCGGCCCGGATGCCGAGAAAATTTCCGAGTTCATGGGTGCGCGCGGCGAACGGTCCGGGGTTGGTGAGTTTTGTCAGTTCCATCATCTCGGGCACGTCGGCGGCGCCGAGCCTGACGATCTCGGCGGTGCCGGGGGCGTCAGCGGGCGTTCCGATCATCTGCTCACCGGTCCTGGCGAGCAGGACCTTGAACGCCGCCGGCGGGCTCACCGCTTCCGGCGTGAACAGCACGACATAATCGGACGGGGCCATCAGCGCGCCGAGAGCTGCGAAACTTTCCGGCGACATGTCCGCCATGTCCGCGAACGGCGCGATGTCGGGCGGATAGCGCCGCGCCAGTGCCCCGCCCTGCGCCAGCGCGCCTTGCGTCGAGGTCAGCGCGTGCCAGACGGGATGGTCGAGCGGATTCACCAATGCCTTCCCGCTCACGGCCGCTTCGGAATCTCGAGCCCGCGCTGCACCGCGGGCCGCGCCAGGCCGCGATCGAGCCAGGCCGCGACATGGACAAAGCCGTCGAAACCGACCAGTTCGCGCGCGCCATAGAAGCCGATCAGGCTGCGCACCCAGCCGAGCATCGAGATATCGGCGATGGTGTAATCGTCATCCATGATCCAGTGCCGTCCGGCGAGACGGGAGTCCATGACGCCGAGCAGGCGCTTCGATTCCGCGACGTAGCGTTCCAGCGGTCGCTTGTCGGCAAACTCCTTGCCGGCGAATTTGTGGAAGAAGCCGAGCTGGCCGAACATCGGCCCGATGCCGCCGATCTGGAAGTGCAGCCACTGGATGGTCTGCCAGCGCCGCGCCGGGTCCGGTGGCAGCAATTTGCCGGTCTTCTCGGCGAGGTATTGCAGGATCGCACCCGACTCGAACAGGCCGAGCGGCTTGCCGCCGGGCCCGTCGGGATCGAGGATCGCCGGGATCTTGCCGTTCGGATTCAGCGACAGAAACTCCGGCGTCTTCTGGTCGTCCTTGCCGAAGTCGACCAGATGCACCTCGTAGGCCAGCCCGATCTCCTCCAGCATGATGGAAACCTTGACGCCGTTCGGCGTCGGCAGCGAATAGAGCTGGAGCCGGTCCGGATGTTGGGCCGGCCAGCGCGCTGTGATCGGAAAAGCGGAAAGATTGGACATCGGACCTCGTTCAGTGGCTGCCGCGGGGAGGCCTAACCGGCCGCGCCGTCGTCCAGGCTGACGATGACAGCGGCATTGGCGATGAGAATGGAATCGCCGCCGCTCTCGGCAGGAATCTCGAGGCCGCCCTTGACCGCCGTGACGGTCACCGTGCCGTAGGGCAGCTCTTTTGCGACCGACGCCGTATCGACCGCGCCGGGGTCGGGCACCGCGATGGTGACGTCGACGAACATGTCCTTCGCGGTCTTGCCCAGCATCCGGAAGAAGCCGAGGCTGGAGTGGCGGATCGCGTCCGATACCGCGCGTCTGGCCGCCTTGGTGGCGTCCCTGCCGTGAACGTCGACGCCCATGCCCATCTCGGTGATACAGCGCACACGTGCCATTTGGTTACCTCTTGTTGTTTACTTCGAATTAGGCGGCAATTTCGCGAAGGGATCAAGCGCGACGACACCCAAAGGCTCGAGATGTCGGAGATTGCGTGAGAGGATTGTCAGCCGTCGCGGAGCGATAGATCGTTCGCAAATAATGGCGCCTTCATCAGCAGACGGCCAAAGCTTGGCACAGTTGATAGGCGCTCCCACTATTCGTAGCTTAGGATAACAGCTTGGCGTTTGCGGCGACGGATGATGACAGCCGGTTTCCCGCGCAACGCCTCGTCCACCAGCGCGGAGAGACTCGCTTTTGCGTCACGGAGTTCAATCTCGCGCATCGTTGCCACCTTGAATATCACCGTAGCAGCCATATGAACTGACAGCCCTGACCTTTCAAGTTGAATTGCCCTGAAGGCTTTGCAAAGCAGCGTGGCAAATCGAGAGGGACCGTCATTGCGAGGAGCGAAGCGACGAAGCAATCCACACTTCGCGGGATGCCCAATGGATTGCTTCGCTTCGCTCGCAATGACGGCACTTGCCAAATGTGCGTCCGCATTCCCGCGGCGCGAGGCGCCCGGGTTGTGCTTGAACCTTGTCCCTCCTGAGAACAGAGGGCGCAGGGAAGACCGGGTGCGCGCTGCACCCGCGGTCTCGCGTGCAAGGTAGTGCAAAGAAACGCACACGAGCATACAGGTTCAGCGGAGGCAATCCGGCCTTCCCTGCGCAATGGTTTACGGCTTATTCCGAGCTCTCCCCGGTGACCGGGCTTTCTTGCCACCGTCGCCGGCGGAATCGCTTCCGCCGACTTGATGCCAGCGTCGGGGCATCAGGACCACACGGCTTTGCCGTCCGCCTCAGGCGCGCTCGTCAGTCGCACCGTCAGCGTCCACTGCAGCCCGCTCCGCGCTGGTGACGTTGCGCAACGCCCCTCTGTGTGGAACGGGATGGCGGGGAATATACAACTGATTTGGGTATTCGGAAAATCCGAATATTTTTGCAAATGGGGCTTGACCAGCGGTTTCGAAAATTCCGAAGTGATTTGCCCGTCGGGTCGTTGCGAGCCCCTCGCCCCCTCGATCAAACGCCAAAAACTTCGTCCTGATCCATGCGCACGGCGCGCAACGCACGGGTCTTGTGCCAATCCTCCCGCTGCGATGCCCTGGCATAGGTGATCAGCAACGACCTGCGCGGCGCCCCGCTTCGATTGCGCGTGGCGCCATGCAACAGATTGACGTCGAACAGCAGGATGTCGCCGGCCTCGCCTTCCACGCCCATCGCCTGCGAATAGTCAGGCGCCTCCGGCGCATCGCCGCGATGCGTGCCGGGCAGGAGCCGGGTGGCGCCGTTCTCGGCTCCGAACCGGTCGAGGAATGCCAGCGCGGAAACCGCGTCGGTGCGCCGGCGGTCGGGTCCGTCCCGATGCAGGGCCTGTGCGCCGCCGCCGGAGCGCGGCTCGCGCCCCTCGACCTGCGCCAGGAAGAATGGCTGCTGCAAGAGGTGATGCACGGCGGCCAGCATGATCGGCAGGCGGCAAACCCGTTGCACGGTTGCGTCGAGGTCGAGCAGCGAATGGCGCCAGTCGAGGCCACGGGGCACCGGCCATTGTTCCGATGGCCGCGCGCCGGCCTCGAAGGCGTCGCGAAGCGGTCCGATCCAGGCCGCGGGAATGGCGCCGCGCAGCAGCAGATAGCCCTGCTCATCGAGCCGCCGCGCGTCGGCGGCGTCGAGCCGGCCGACCCCGGTGGGTGTCAAAAACTCCGTCATGGCGACCCCGGCGAAGGAAGCGGAATGATCTCGTCGTGCCGCAGCAGCGGCACGTGTAAACTAGGCCTATAACAACCGCTCCGGAGGCCGGAGACAACGGGAATTTCGCGCCGCAGGCGTAACCGCGCTTCAAGGGCACACGCAACCGCGCAAGCGGTACCAATGCCGCGTTGCCCGGAGCCATTCACCGGCATATGACAGCCGATCATGACCATCCGCAGCATTGTCCGTTATCCCGACCCGCGGCTGGCCGTCCCGGCGCAGCCCGTGACCGTGTTCGACGGCGCGCTGCGCGAGCTGGAGCAAGACCTCACGGAAACCATGCACGCCGCACCCGGGATCGGGATCACCGCGCCGCATATCGGTATCTTCCTGCGCGTGGTGGTACTCGACCTCGGCGCTGACGGTGGCGCGCGGACCTATGTCAACCCGGAGATCACCTGGACCTCGCCCGAGATGATCCTGCACCGGGAAGGCAGCGTCTCGATGCCCGGCGTCCATGACGAGATCAGGCGTCATGCCCGCGTCCGGATCGGCTATCACGACCTCGACGGCAACTTGCAGACCGAGGAATCGGACGGCTTGCGCGCGGTCTGCCACCAGCACGAGATCGATCAGCTCAACGGCCTGTTCTGGATTCAGCGCCTGTCCCGCCTCAAGCGTGAGCGGTTGATCAAGCGGTTTGAGAAGACGCGTGGCTAGATTTCGGTCGAGTCCGCAAGACGACTTGGTCTTAATGCATCACAAATTCCGTCTGCACCCCGGGGCCTCATCCTGAGCAGTCGTGAAGGTATCTCCGACCTCATGAGGGATTTTCAAATCCGTCATTGCGAGCGCAGCGAAGCAATCCATCTGTAGAATGCGTTGTGCATGGATTGCTTCGTCGCTTCGCTCCTCGCAATGACGAAAAATGCGGCCGTATTCATTGGCTGCTTTTTCGGTCAGGCCCTCAGGATGAGGTCAGCGAGTGACTCGGCAGCTCAGTCGGGCGGATTAGGCTATCCCGCCTTACGGCCCTTCGACTTGGATTTGTTCAGGGCGATCGCGGCGCGGATCAGCGTCTTGAAGGCCGCCTCGTTGATTTCATCATCTTCATGGAGATCGATCGCGCGCCGGGTGTTGCCTTCGAGGCTGGAGTTGAACAATCCCCCGGGATCATCCAGCGCAGCGCCCTTGGCAAAGGTCAGCTTCACGACGCTCTTGTAGGTCTCGCCGGTGCAGATGATTCCATCGTGCGACCAGACCGGAACGCCCCTCCACTTCCACTCCTCGACCACCTCAGGGTCGGCCTGCTTGATGAGCGCGCGGACATGGGCGAGCGTCTTGCCCCGCCAGTCGCCCAATTCCCTGATCCGCCCGTCGATCAGCCGCGACGGGGATTCGGCCTTGGTCGTTGCGGTCTTGGCCGTTGCGGTCTTTTTCATGCGGCTCGCACCTCGTTCGCTGTTTTTCGATTCCGGCAGACTTCAGTCTATCCGCGCCAACACCTGTTCAAGGCCCGCAAAGAACTTCTGCCAGCCGAATTTGGCGCCCTGGAAGGCCTGCTGCTGATCCGGCCGGAAACCCGACTGCTCCATGCGCAAACGGGTCCCCGCGCCCGTCGGGGTGAGAGTCCAGGTGACGACACTTTCAAGCCCAAGCGCCCCCCAGCTGTAGGACAGCGTCTTGTTCGGCTCGACGGCCAGCACCTGACAATCGACGGAGCCCCAATCGCCGCGCAGAATAAAACGGTGTTCCACGACCGGCTTGAAGTCGTTCTTCATCAACCACTCCTCGATCAGGTGCGGCTGCGTCAGCGCGCGCCACACCTTCTCCGGCGGAAAAGCGATCTCGCGTTCGACGACGACGGAGAGCGTTTCGGTCGCGGTACCGGTCATTGGTCCATCCTTTTGAGCAGGTCTTCGAGATGATCGAAGCGGCCTTGCCAGAAGCTGGTCATCCGGCTGGTCCAGTCGGTCAGCGGCGCCAGGGCGCCGAGCTGCGCGCTGTAATGCGTGTGACGTCCCTCATGGCGATCGCTCACCAGGCCGGCCTGCTTCAGAATCCCGAGATGCTTCGAGACCGCCGGTTGCGAGACCCCGGCCCGAGCCGTCAGGGCTCCGACCGTCTGCTCGCCGTCGCGGCACAGCCGCTCGAAGATCGCCCGGCGGGTCGGATCGGCCAGTGTTCGGAAAAGAATGTCGTCCGCTTCCTGCATGACATAACTCTCTGGCTATGGATAAAACATATAACCAGGTAGCTATATGTGTCAACCGGAGCCGGCGAGACCTCAGGAATTTCTGCGGCGCGCCCGATCGGCTAGGCCGTCAGACCCTCATCACTTCCTGCTAGCTTCCCAGCTGCAATTAGCGTTACCCGACAGCGTGCCTTTCATTCGGCCCCCCGCGAGTTGCCCTTTCCAATGCTGGGTCACGGGCACGTTGGTTCGCGTGAAGGTAATGCTGGCGCCATTGATATGGCCGTCTGTGATTGTTCCGACATCGTGCCAGGAGGTTCCCGCGAAACTCCCGCTGAACTGCCCCCGTGAGGTTTCGACGATATCGAACTGGCCCAGCCAGAGCCCGTTCGGGGAGCAATCCGCGTCCCAGCGCCACCGGCCGGCCAGCGAAACCGCGGATGATTGACCGGAGGCGCCCCTCTCGACCGGACGCGGGCTCCTGGCGCGAGCGTGCGTCGACGGGTGCAGCTCGGCGGCATTGTCCTCGCCCGAGATCGATTTGTCCGTCTTTCCGATCGCACCGCCTGCGCTGCCCGGCTGGATCTGCGCCACGGCAGATACCGGGAGCATCCCCATGAATAAGATGGCCAGGATGAAACGATGCATCGTTATTCCCCGTGGGTTCGATCAATCGTGCTTCGCTAATTCCGCCCTACTGTCCTGCGTCGATCGCCGCCTGCACGCGCTTGTAGAAGGCTTCGCGCGCCTGAGGTTCCGGACCCTTGCTGGCCCGCGTCCAGTCGGAGTTGGTGGCGATCACCAGACGGCGCGCGCGATCGATGAAGATGCCCTGGCCGAATATCCCCCGCGCCGCCACCGACCCATCGTCGTAGGTCCACCAGAAGAAACCGTAGCCCCTGCCGGGAACGCCGATGTCCTTCTGCTTGATCGTGGCCTGGGCGAACCAGTCGGACGGCACGATCTGCTTGCCCTGGGTGGAGCCGCCCGCGAGCACGAACAAGCCAAAGCGGGCAAAGTCGCGCGTGGCCGCCTGAATGCAGCAGCCGGCGATTTCGTGTCCGGTCTTTCCCTTCAGCCAGGTCGCCCCGGCCTCCATCCCGGCGGGCTGCCAGATCTTTTCCTGCAGATATTGCGAGAGCGGCCTGCCGGTAGCGGACGAGACCAGCACGCCGACCAGGTTGGTCTCGCCCGTGTTGTAGTGCCAGACCTCGCCCGGCGGGTGCGCGCGCGGCAGCTTGCGCATATAGCTGACGGTGGCATCCACGCCCGGATCGGGCCGGGCGCCATTGAAGCGGGAAACGTCCGAGTTCGGGTCTTC
>Ga0182014_10004812_pt1 | contig 15275 bp, 9 predicted proteins | sample 612S2DmetaG_FD_120489 | JGI IMG/M metagenome (GOLD analysis project Ga0182014, IMG submission 120489) | Permafrost microbial communities from Stordalen Mire, Sweden - 612S2D metaG | ecosystem: Environmental > Terrestrial > Soil > Wetlands > Permafrost | place: Sweden: Stordalen | collected... | reverse complement strand
TTGTCGGTGATCTTACCGCGGGGGTTCCACCCGTTCCCATCCCGAACACGGAAGTTAAGCCCCGCTGGGCCGATGGTACTGCACGCGAAAGTGTGTGGGAGAGTAGGTCGTTGCCGGCATTAATAAAGGCCAGTCTGAGAAATCAGATTGGCCTTTTCCTTTTGCACGACCTTTTTACACGAAGATAGACCATGTGGGGACGGGCGCCCTCGTCCGTCCAAGCGGAGCAAAGATCCGCAATGCTAACCACCCGCGAGGCCCAAAAAGGCCCGCGGGTTTTTCATTGCAACAAAGGAGAAACAATGACTGCATTCAAGAGCTGCCGCATCGCCTACGAATACACCCAAACAAACCCCGCAACTCCCGACAAAGTCTTCCCTCTTCTCTGCCCCGTCCGCGAAGCCGACTGGCTCCCGGGCTGGCAATATCGGCTGATCTACTCCGACTCGGGAGTCGCGGAACTAGGCTGCATCTTTGCTACTCCCAACCCGCCCGCGCCCGCAACGGAGAGCGCACCGGAGACGACTTGGATTGTGACCGACTACGATCCTTTCGCCTTTCGCATCAAATATGTCTGGATGAAACCTGGACTGATCCTCACCGAACTCAGCATTCAGCTGATTCCAGCCCAACACGGAGCCACCCACAACCACATCCGCTATCGCTACACTGGTCTTTCTCCGGAAGGCAACCGAGAGCTCGAAGGCTACGACCAGAAATGGTTTGAGGCCAAGATGCAGAACTGGGAGACCACCATCAATCACTATCTGCGCACCGGAAAGAAGATGTCAGTCTAGTCGCATGACCGGCCGGAAGTTAGACCCCGCTGGGCCGATGGTACTGCACGCGAAAGTGTGTGGGAGAGTAGGTAGTTGCCGGCATTAAACAAAGGCCACACTCAGAAATGAGCGTGGCCTTTTCCAGTTGAGCGTGGCCGTTTCCCTTTTTGCGACGCCCAGTCCTGATCTTACTTGGCCTCGGCATAGGCAGCATTCGCCGCCAGGATGAAGGATGTCACTGCGTCCACCACATACTCGTTTTCATACCACAGGAACGGCCAGCCCTCCTTGAGTTCGGGGAAGTCGGGCTGAATGATGACAACGCCCGGGATCATCCCTCCGGGAATGAAGGTGTAGTCTGCGCGGTTATTTCCGTAGGCGATCAACTTCGACTGGGTTCCTACCGCTGACACATACGACACATTCGAGGCCGGATGCCGGCCGAGCACGTAATCCAATCCGTCGAGCGTATACGCGGAGCCAATGATTTCGGGGAACGCCTGATGCAGAAAGTACATCTCGGAAGCGAATCTGGTCACCTGTTCGGAGCCGCCCCACGTTCCCGTGGAGATGGGCACGCCATAAGGATTTTGCGACAACATTTCCTGCAACTTGGGCTTGTAAGCGGTCAGCGCGTCGACGACTTCCCCTTTAAATTCCGGATCCATTAGCGGAGTGGCGCGGGCGGCCGTCCCTCCCAAGAAGGCAAATTGGTCTTTGATCACTGGCAGAAGTTCCCTCAGGCGCTTGCGATAGGTCTCTCCGCCGCCGGTTGAGATCAGCAGTTCGACGGCGGCTTCGGTCTCTGCGTGCTTCAGATCGCTGCCCGTCGTGTTGAAGGACTGAAATAGCGCTGGACTGTGTTTGTGTTCTTCGTCCCAGACCCGCACGGCCGTCTCGAGGCATTCTTGCGCCATTTTGTCGTCGTAACCGCGAAGGACGCGGCCGGCTGCGGCCAGGGCGCCGACGGCATCGTAGTTCAGCGCCGTCGTGTGAGTCGTGAATGCCCAGCGATCGTCCGGCACTCCCGAGTAAATGCCGTCTGTTTCCAAGGGGCCGAGTTTCTCAGAATAGATTCGGCCGTCGGTTTTGGACGCCGCATCTCCCAAATGCGTGTACTCCTCCAATGTGGGCTCGATGACTCCGGAGATGGCGTGCCCAATGACGTGGTATTGGGCCAGCAAGAAGAGGACTCCGTGTTCAATTTGCTGCACCACATCCGGGATCCCGTCCGGTTTTCGCAACTGGACGTAACGCGCGTTCTCGTCCACCGCGGTGTCGTCGGAATTCAACCCGAATTTCTCCCGCGCCAGGACGAGGTCTGTGATCACACGGGTCTGAGTCTGGGTCCGCAGGTCGAAGTCGCCGGCGTCATACCAGCCTCCGACATTAAGTCCGGAAATGTGCTGGCCCGGAGAAAACGGTGAATCTGTGGTGGGACCCTGCTTGTATCCGTCAAAGTGCGTGTAATTGACCGGCGCCTGGCGGGCATCGTCGAGGTGGGATGCACCATGCCAGATGCGATAGCCCTCGCGCACCTTGACGTGATCCATCTGCTCGGGAAGATAGGTATCGAGCGAAGGGCGCCAGATGCCGTCGTAGACCTCTTTCGCGATCCGAAAGGGCCCAGTCTTCTGGCCCGCATATTCGATAGTGTAGATTCCTGCATCACGAACCGCGGAGAAATCGAAATGCGCATATTGATAGCGCATCCACTTGCCCCAGGGCTTGATCTCGCCGCTGAACACCTCTCGATACTCACCTTCCGCAGTGAGACGCAGCACCCGAGCCGTTTTGGGCGCGTCGAACAGGGGATCGAGTTCGACCACAGCAATCTTCTCGCGCTCGGGCGTGTACCCGACCTGGTTGTAGCCGACCACCGGTAAACGAGTCCATCCGAGAATTACGTTGGGATGGATATGCCAGACGACCACATCGCCAGTCTTGCCCGCGGGGATCAAGCTGCGTACGACGAACCATCCGTTCTGCGCCTTGTTGCGGCCATCAAACAACAGGAGGGGATCACTGTCGGAAGTGATGGTTACTCGCGTCGACGGATCTTCAGGCGACAGGGTGATCCGGTGCGCTGTGGCCAGGGGCAGCGACTCCACAATTCCACTCGCTGTTTTTTCCATGGGCCCGTCTGAGTGGCGAGGAAACATTCCCGCGCCATCGTCGACCGCATAAGACTTGCCAAAGTAAAGCGTGGGCAGAAATTCGAGGTTGAATCCAGCCTTCCCGGCGAGCGCGGGTGGAATGGGTTGGTCGAGTTGCACGGCGACTCGAAATCCCCCGGCTTCGGGCTGGACGTCGATGCGGTAGCTCAGACCACGATCCGGATATGTGCAGAATGCGGTGATTTCCTCGGGCGCCGGACCGCGCTTTCGTTCCCTAAAGTCGGGAATCGGATCCCATTGTTCCGGCGTCGCGGACAGGCGCACGTCGCCGCTGGTAGCAATGCGCTGGCCGTGCAAAATGATTTCCATCCCGTTCATCTTCTGGTCGCCGAACACGCGATGATAGGGGTTGTGAAACAGCAGCACACTCAAGCCCTGGGTTTCAAGGACGTCGTGTTCGGTCAAATGCAGATCGGAACTCGACCACAAAAACACACTGGTGCTCAGTAGAAGAGCGATTACGCAGGTCTTCAGGATGGAAGCCTTGTTCTTCATGGTTTCCACTAGAACAGATACTAAGGTGAGATGACAAGCCGTCGGAGAGCAGCCATGGCGGCCGACTGAGTCCGGGCTGATTCGATAACACTATCGACTCTCACACTGCCGAGTAGACTTCGAAACGCTCAAAGCGGCTCTGTAACCCGACTGATGGTAACCTTACTGTATGCCTCACAATCCTGATGCGGGTTCTCAGGCTCCTGGACCTCGTCGATCGAAAGCGACGGTTGCAATCGCTCTCAGCGTCGTTGTTGGGCTGATCCTTGGAGTTCTGTGTCTCGGTTCGGTTGGATGGTTGATGCTGACCCGGCATTCGGGGCGCGCTCTGTTGAGCCATGTGTTGTCGGCGGTGACCGGCAGAACAATCAGCATCGATGTCAGCCAGCCCACGGTGGTCGACCGGATTCAGCGGCTGCAGCGGCTGGAGACCGTGGTTTACACCATGGACAAGTTAGTGACCGGCGCTAAAGAAAATCCTCTGCTTCCTGATTTTCTTACTGGAGACCGGCTCCTGATGATGGTGCATGGCGAAGTTGTCGCCGGGATTGACTTCTCGAATCTGAAGCTGGACGACGTTAAAGTGGATGGCAAGCAGATTCACTTGCATCTTCCGGCGGCGCAGGTGTTCAGCACACGACTCGACAGCGCGAAGACGCGGGTGTATTCCAGGCAAACTGGGTTGCTGGCGCCGACCGACCCGAATCTGGAAACGCAAGTGCGCCAGGAGGCGGAACGGCAGATGCAGGAGGCCGCACTGGCCGATGGCGTTTTGCTAACGGCGCAGCAGAATGCGGCTTCGACGATCCGCAGTCTGCTGCAGGGATTGGGATTCGAGAAGATTGACTTTGACTAAGCGCCACTCGACCCGACTAACTCGGCAACCTGCGAGCTATCACATAGCTAGCTCGTCACTTGTTTAGCCTGCCGCAACTAATCTCTCCGGTTCCTAGCTCCCTCCAGAGCAGCTGGTAACTGCGCTAACCAGCGCATAACGCCACATCTGATCTTACCAATTCAACTTCAACGCGAACTGAAACTGGCGCGGGTCGTACGCGGCGGTGGCTTGCCCGGCATTAGTGAAGAGCGGGCTTACCGCCGCTACGTTGTAAACATTGGCGAGGTTGAACATATCGGCGATGAGGTCCATGTTGAAGCGTTCGCCGAAGTAGATTTTCTTGGCGATGCGGAGATCGTTGAAGACCGTCCATGGGCTGACACCAGAGTTGCGGCCCAGGTTGCCGTCGAGAAGTAAGAGCGGGTTGACGCTGGGATGCAGAGCCTCTTCTTGTGGAAGGTCGAGGAAGCATGGCTCCTGAAAGGAGCCCGTGGGCGAGAACTTGGAAGTCACAGTCGCATAACCGCAACTGTTCATGGGCGTTCCCGCCGACACAACGTTGGGGCGGCTGGTGAGGGACGAAAACTGCATGTTGTCACCGCCGGCGGTAATGATATTGAACGGTCGCCCGGAGCCGAACTCGATCTGGGGGGCGAATGTCCAATTGCTGAAGAGCTTACTGGAGAAGCCGCCGCCGCTGAGCTTGCCCGTCTGGTAAACGCCGCTGAAGACGAAACGATGGCGCTCGTCGAACAGCGACGTGGAACGATCGACGGCCGGAAAGTAGCTGTCCTGCGGAGTGAGTGTCGATTGCAAATCGGTCGAGTCGTCGATGGAATGCGACCAAGTGTAGGAGGCCAGAAACTCGTAGTGGTTGCTGAAGCGCTTGCGGAGATTGGCGGTGAACCCGTGATAGACCGAACTGCCGTTGGAGTAGTTGGCGTCCATGTCGCCGAACGGAATGCAGCCGACGAAAGTGGTGGGATCGCAGTTCGCGTTAAAGTGCTGGCTTGCGAGACCCTGCAGGATCTCCTGGGCGAGGCCCACGCAAGCGGCCCCACCGCTCGCAAGATAGGCGGAGGCGATCGACGCGTTCAGGCCTGAGGGGCGGAAGAAATTCAGCAGAGAGGGATCTACCCATGGGACATTTCCGGGCCCGAGGCCGCAGCCGCTCATCGCGAGTGGGCTGGTGAAGGTCTGGCCGGCGGCCAGTGCGGTGAGGAAGTTGTTGGTCAGCAGGTCGCCGCGAACCGCGCTGGCGTTAATGGGGCGGTTGAGGTGGCGGCCACCGTTGAAGTTGTAGGCCAGGCTGAGAGCGAAGCCGTCGCCGAGATCGCGCTCGACCGACAGGTTCGCTTGTTCCGAATAGGCGTAAACGAAATTCTTGGATTGCGGGTAACCGAAAGGCTGGAAGGCCAACGGGAAGCCGGCAGCGATGTAATTCTGATTGAGAAACAATGTGTTCGGCAGGAAGGGATCGAAACGCTGCGGGTTGGTGCCGCCGTTGGCGGACGCTTGCTGATAACCGAGAAGGCCGACAAGTGCCGGGGGACCGGGCGCACACTGCGCAGAGGACGTCAGGTTGCCCTGGAAAATCGGTATCGCGTTCAGGTTGGCCGGATTGCCTGCGGTTGAACAAAATCCGGTGCCCCCGAAAATCAACTGGCCGCTGGTCGAACCGTCGGAAGCATCGCCGAGGAAATAGAGACCGAGCAAGGGGTGGTCGTAGAACATGCCGAACGAACCGCGGACCACGGTTTTGCCGTCTCCCGCGGGATCCCAAGCGACGCCGATGCGAGGCTGAATGTTGTTTTTGTCGGTCTGGATGCCTTTTTGCAGTCCCAAATAGTTGTATCCCGCTTGAGCGAGCGGGCTCACCGGCTTGAACGTCGGAGGAAATTCCACGTCGTAACGCACGCCGTAGTTCACCGTGAGATTGTGATTCACGCGCCAGGAATCCTGCCAGAACACGCCCAGTGGTTTGTTGGAGAACGAATCGCTGGGACTGCCGATTCCCTGAATGAAGTCCCCCGGCATACCTAAGCCGTAGGCTTGCACCGGGCTAAAGGAGGGGAAACTGCTTGGAAACAGACTCTCGCTGCCAAAGTCATAGACGCCGCCATAATTCACCGTGAAGGTGGCTTGGAGCGGAAGATAGTTGAAGTCGCCTCCGAACTTAGTGTTGTGGCGGCCGATGCTCCAGGAAAAATTGTCGGTGAACTGGTAGCGTTTTTCGACACGCTGGATATAGGAGTAGGGCTCGCGTCCGAAATAACCGTAACCGGGAATGTTGACAGCCGGGTCGGCGCCGCTCGGAGTCTTGGTATTGTAGAAATAGTTCAGACCGCGGCGAGCGAACTGGAAAGTGAGTTCGTTCACCTTGTTGGTACCGAGGGTCCAGGTGTCCTTCGCCATGCCGGCCACGTCACGATAGCTTTGCTGAGAAGTGCGCGAGTAAGCGTTTTGACCGAAAGGCTGGTCTTGTCCGCTGCCTTCGATGCCGGTGACCGTGCTCGGGCTGGCATTGACGCGCAGGGTGAGGCGATTACTGTTGCTAACGTTGTGGTCGATGCGAAGCGAGTAGAGGCTGGTGCCTTCGAAGACGGGAAAGTTGCCTTCCTGCGAAGTCAGCGTCTGGAAAGACGCGGGCAGTCCGGTGCAATACGGAGCGAACCCGGCTACGAAGGCAAACGAAGGATTGCAAGAAGTGGGGAACTGCTGCAATCCGCCGGAGGAGGCAGGGACGGGGACAAGGGACGCAGGAAGCGCCGCGAACCAAGACGGATAGCTTCCGTTCAGAGCAATCCCCGAAGAAGCACCGATCATGAAGGCATAAAGCGGCAAATCAGCGAGCGGAGTACCGGCAGGCGGACTGTTCAGGAAGGCCGCCTGAGCAGGCGTAGCCTGGATGTCGGGGAAAGTTCCCGGAGGCGCCCCGAAGTATGGCGAGATGTCGACGCCCTGGAGTCCGAAATTGTCCTGGCCTACGCTGGAAAATCCAGTCTCGTGGCGGCGGGTGACTTCATAGGAAAAGTAATAGTACGTCTTGTCTTTCTTAATCGGTCCGCCGAAAGCTGCGCCTCCCTGCACCCGGGTGTAAGCCGGATTCGACGTGGTGCTGAAGGGGTTGACGGCCTGGAAATTGCGATTGCGGAGGTATCCGTAGACATCGCCGTGAAAGTCGTTCGATCCGGAGCGGGTGATGATGTTGACGACGCCACCGGCGGCGCGGCCGTATTCGGAGGCGTAGTTGTTGGTGATGATCTGGAATTCCTGCACGGCCTCCTGCGAGACGGTGGAGCGCACGCCGTTGGTGGAATTGTCCGTGGCGTCGGCGCCATCGACGTTGACCAGATTGGAACGGGCGCGCTGGCCGCTCATGTTGAGGCCGGAAGTCGGCGCGGCACCGATTTGGGGGGCACTGTCGCGCTGGACCTGCGAATCCGTCAGCGTGAACTGAATGTAATTGCGGCCGTTGATCGGCAGATTGTCGATGCGGCGCTCGCCGATCGTGTCGGTGCTGGAGCTGCGAGAAGTTTCGACGAGCTCGGCTTGAGTGCTGACTTCGACGACTTCCCTGCCTCCCGAGACGATGAGAGCGACGGGCAACTCGGCCAAGCCGCCGACGGTGATGGCGACGCCGGTGGCTTCGGCTTTGGCGAAGCCGGGCGCGTCCACGGTGACGGAATAAATGCCCGGAGCCAGTTGACGCACACTGTAGCCGCCCTGGCCGTCGCCGCTACCGGCGCGTTCCACGCCTTTGGCGGCATCTCGCACGGTGACCGTGGCGTTGGTCACGGCGTCGCCCTTGGGATCTTTCACGCTGACACGGAGGTCGCCGGTGGCGGCGCCCTGGGCAAAGGCAAACTGACGGACGAGCAACAACATGACCGTGAAACAGAAAAGACGCAATGGCGCTTTCATAGAGCTCCTGGGACCTTCCGCATCATGGCGGGGGGCCGGAATCAGAGTGCGCAGTTTATCAGCAATTGCTTGAGTTTTGAGCACGCTGTTGGGTCGGGATAACGATATGTACAACAGAAGAGGGTGTTTAGGCAAGCGGTAAGGTAGAGCGGTAAGGTAGAGTACCAGTGGAGTACCGACAGGCGGAGACGTTATTTGATCGGGCTTTTGTTCGGCTTTTGTTCGGACTATGGTTCCAGGGGCGGCGCCGTTAGTCCAGCATTGCGTTTGCGGGTGGCTTTCTTTAGATTTCCTTGGAGCGAGAGATTCGTAGACTGAGATTGCTGCCGTGCCGGAAATATTTCTTGTGCCTTCGCGTGAGGATTCCGAGAATTTCAACGGACATTCCATGACTAGCGAACTGCTGCGGGTGATGGTGTGTCCGCCGCGCAGCGCGGGTTGGGATAGCTCGCGGAAGGCCGCGGCATGGCGGGAGCTTGGATTTCAGCGTGCTCCCGATTTTGCGGCGGCGCAAAGACAGCACGAGATTCTATGCGGGCTGCTTAGCGACGGAGGAGCCGAGGTGGTGAGTCTGCCGCCGGCGGAATCGCTTACGCTCGATGCCGTCTATGCGCACGACGCGTCGCTGGCCACGGACTATGGTTTGGTGACGATGAATCCGGGAAAGAAGAGTCGCGTAGCGGAGGCGCAGGCGCACGCCAACTTTTGCGGAGAACTGGGCGTTCCGGTGTTTGGCGAGATACGAACGCCGGGGACTTCCGAATCTGGCGATATCGTTTGGCTCGATTCGCGGACACTGCTGATCGGGAACGGCTATCGGACGAACCAGGCGGGGATCGAACAGATGCGGGCTTTGCTCTCTCCGAAGCATGTTGAAGTGCTATCCGCGCCGCTGCCTTACGGGCATGGGCCCGCTGCTTGTCTGCACCTGATGTCGCTGATGAGCATGCTCGACGAGCAGACGATTCTGGTAGATCTGCCGTGGCTGGCGGTCGAGGCCGTCGAACTGCTGAAGGAGCGCGGGTTTCGGCTGATTGAGATTGAATACTCCGAACGCGACTCGCTCGCCTGCAACGTGCTGGCGCTGGGCAAGAAGCGGCTGATTGCGATTGCAGAAAACGCCAGGACGAATCAACGCTTGCGGGAGGCGGGCTTCGATGTTCGGACGTTTCCGGGGTCGGAGATCGGCATCAACGGAGGGGGCGGGCCGACATGCCTGACTCGACCGCTGCTGCGGAAGTAAGGGCGGTCGTTGGTCATTGGTCGTTAGTCGTTCTCGTTTCGTTTTAGTCAGTTGGCGTTACCGAGCCCCATTCCATCCGGCTTGGTAGAATCAAAGGACAATGCTTTTGCCGTTCGTCCGCGAACTTTTCGCGGAGGTGGAACAATTACCTGCCTTCACGCGTGCCGCCTCCCATCTGCGGGAAAGCGCGGGGCGGATGAGTGTCACCGGACTGTCCGCGGCGGCCAAGGCGCTGATCGTTGTTTTATTGCGGCGCACGGTCGAGCGCCCGTTTGTGCTGGTGGTGGCCGACAATCGCGCGGCCGAAGAGTTGCTGCCCGTATTGCGCGCGTTCTGCGAACTGACAGGAGCGGCGGATCCTGACTCGGTCATCGGCCTTCCGGCGCGCGATGTGCTGGCCTTCCAGAATTTGTCACCGCATCCGGAGATTCAGGAAGAGCGCGCTACGGCGTTATGGAAGATCGCGACGGGCCGCGCCGCCATCGTAGTTTCTCCGGTGACCGCGACCACAATTCTTCTTCGTTCCTCCGACTATTATGCCGACCTGGCGCGGGTTCTGCGTCGCGGGGAAACTTTCGACCTCGAGAAACTGCTCGAGCACCTGAACACGGTTGGTTACAGCGCAACCGATGTGGTGGAAATGCCGGGGCAGTACGCGGCTCGCGGCGGCATTCTCGATGTGTACTCGCCGGAAGCGGACCGTCCAGTGCGCGTCGAGTTTTTCGGGGATGAAATCGAGTCGATGCGCAAGTTCGACCCGGCAAGCCAGCGATCTTCGAACCCAGTCGATGAAGCGTTGCTCCTGCCGCTGACGGAAACGCCGGTCACTGCAGAGCTGCTCGGCGCCATCAATGCGCGGCTTTCGGGGAAACGCATTACGGGAGCGCCGGAGATTTTGGAACAAGCGATGCGCGACTCTGGCGCCGGCGTTTTTCCGGGTTGGGAGTTCTATGCTCCGGTGGCGGGCGCCGACCGCAGCATTTTCGGGCTGCTTCCGGAAGCGCGGGTAATTCTCGACGAGCCCGAAGCACTGCTGCAGGAACTCGACAAGGTCTGGGCTCGCATTGAAGAAGCGCACGAGCGCAGTGGGGTGGGAACCCTGGTTCGTCCCGCCGATCTTTATTTGACGCCGGAAAGCTGGAGGGAAAAAACGGCGGCGCTTGCCGGAGCCGATTTCGAATATCTGGCGTTGGCGCGCGAAGGGAGGACGGAGGCGGCTTTTCTTTCGCAGCCGGTCACGCGCTTCCATGGCGCGGTGCCCGCGATGATCGAGGCGGTTCAGAAACTGGTCGGCGGCGGCACGCAGGTGGTTCTTGCTGTGCCCAACACGGGAGAAGTCGAGCGCCTCGCTGATATGTTTACCGAGTACAACGCTTCGTATCGTCTGGGAAGCCGCACGCGCGGCGGAGAAAGCTATGCCGACGAAACTTCGTATTTTGCCGGCGAGGTTCTCACCACTACGCTGCTGAAGGCTTACCTTCCCGACGGCTTCGTTTTGCCGGAAGCGCATCTCGCAATTTTCGGGGCGCGCGATCTGTTCGATGAATCGGACCTGGTGGCGGCGCGGCCGCAACGGCAGAAATCGAAAGTCTCGGCGTTTCTTTCGGATTTCCGCGATTTGCAGGTCGGCGACTATGTGGTCCACGTGGAGCACGGCATTGGGCAGTATCACGGCCTGAAGGAAATCAATCAGGGCGACGGCGCGGCGGAGTTCATGCTGCTTGAGTACGCCGAAGCTGCCCGGCTGTATGTTCCGCTGACTCGGCTCGATCTGGTCCAGAAATATCGTTCGTCGGAGGGCGCGAAGCCCGTCCTGAATCACCTTGGTAGCCAGGCATGGGGCAAGACCAAAGCCCGCGTGCGCAAGGCGATGAAAGATATGACCGACGAGTTGCTCAAGCTCTATGCCCAGCGCCAGGCCGCGCGTGGGCACACTTTTCCGGCCGACACCGAGTGGATGAAAGAGTTCGAAGATTCGTTCGAATACAACGAGACCGATGACCAGGCGCAGGCCATCGCCGACGTGAAGCGCGACATGGAATCGCAACTCCCCATGGATCGGCTGCTGTGCGGCGATGTCGGTTACGGCAAAACCGAAGTTGCGATGCGCGCTGCTTTCAAGGCGCTGAGCGACAATAAGCAAGTCGCCGTGCTCGCGCCCACCACTGTTCTTGCCTTCCAGCACTACGAAACGTTCAAGCAGCGATTCGCGCCGTTCCCGCTCACCGTCGAAATGATCAGCCGCTTCCGGACGCCGAAGCAGGTCAAGGAAATTTTGGGACGAGTGGAAGCGGGGAAAGTGGACATCCTGATCGGCACGCACCGTCTGCTTTCCAAAGACGTGAAGTTCGCCGACCTCGGCCTGCTGGTGGTGGATGAGGAGCAGCGTTTCGGCGTCCGTCACAAAGAACGCATCAAGCAGATGCGAACAGAAGTGGACGTGCTCACCATGTCGGCGACGCCAATCCCGCGGACGCTGCATATGTCGCTGGTGGGTCTGCGCGACATGAGCGTGATTGAAACGCCACCCAAGGACCGCATGGCGATTCAGACCGTGGTCGCGAATTGGGACGAGAAGCTCATCCAGTCAGCGATCGAACAGGAACTCGACCGCGGCGGGCAGGTTTATTTCGTGCACAACCGGGTCGACACGATCTGGGAGATTGCGGCCAAAATTCAGACGCTGGCTCCGGGTGCGCGTATCACCGTGGGCCACGGGCAGATGGGCGAAGGGGAGTTGGAAAAAGTGATGCTGAAATTCATGCATCATGAAGCCGATATTCTGGTCTCGACCACGATCATCGAGAACGGCCTCGACATCCCGCTATGCAATACGATCGTCATCAATCGGGCCGACCGGCTGGGCTTGTCGGAACTTTATCAGTTGCGCGGACGCGTTGGCCGCTCGAACCGGCGGGCATACGCATATCTGCTTCTGCCCGCTGAAATCGAGTTGACGCCGATTGCCCGTCGACGTCTGGCCGCGCTCAAGGAGTTCTCCGATCTCGGCGCCGGCTTCAAGATCGCTGCTCTCGATCTCGAACTGCGGGGTGCGGGAAATCTTTTGGGCGGAGAACAGAGCGGCCACATCGAAGCGGTGGGATTTGAACTTTACACGCAGATGCTGGAACGCGCCGTACGCGAGATGAAGGGCGAGGCGGGCGTTGAGATCACGGAAATCCAACTTAATTTGGGGTTGAATATCCGTATCCCGTCCGACTACATCAAGGAAGAGAACCAGCGGCTGCGGATGTATAAAAGGGTCGCAGGAGTGGAGACCGAGTCGCAGTTGCACGACGTGCGCGCAGAGCTGATCGATCGCTATGGCGAGACGCCCGGCGCGGTCCGCAACCTGCTTGCGTACGCCGCGCTTAAGCTGCAGGCGATGCGGGTGGGCGCAAACACCATTGAGCGCAAGCGCGAATTCGTGAGCATCAAGTTCAGCCCGAATGCTTCGATTGATCCCGGCAAGCTGGCGCGCTTTGTGGCGTCGCAGCGGGGGACGCAGTTCACTCCGGACGGGACGCTTAAGTTCACGATAAAAGTCGACAGCGCCGCTGGAATACTGCAAACACTGCGCGATCTACTGGAAGAACTGGAGGCGCGGGAAGAAGTGACGCACCAAGTATGAGCGCCAACAGCTACAATGATTCCGCGATGAAACCGACGCACGAACGACGAGCGAACAACGACCGCCGCAAGATCCGGAAAGTTCGCAAAGCCATTTTCCCCGCCGCGGGATTAGGCACGCGCTTTCTCCCGGCCACCAAGGCCCAGCCGAAAGAGATGCTGCCGCTGGTCGATAAGCCCATCATTCAATATGGCGTGGAAGAGGCGCTGGCCGCGGGATGCGACCAGATCATCATCATTACCGGACGCGGCAAGAGCGCCATCGAAGATCATTTTGACGTCAGCTACGAGCTGGAAAAAATGCTCGAAGAAAAGGGCAAGTACGATTTGCTCAAGATCGTGCGCCAGATTTCGGACATGATCCACGTGGCCTACGTGCGCCAGAAGGAGGCGCTCGGACTCGGTCACGCCGTGCTTACGGCGCGCGAATTGATTGGCGACGAACCCTTCGCCGCCCTGCTGGCTGATGACGTCATCGATGCAAAAGTGCCGGTGCTCAAGCAGTTGATGAATGTATTCGACGAGAAGCAGTGTTCCGTGATCGCGACGCAGGTGGTCGACGGGCCGGCGATTTCTTCTTATGGTGTGCTGAAGGCGAAAGAAGTCTCGGGCTCAGGGGGCAAACTCTTCGAAGTTCTCGACTTGGTGGAAAAGCCGGAGCTGGCGGAAGCGCCTTCGAACCTGGCTGTGATCGGGCGCTACATTCTGACGCCGGCAGTCTTCGAGACGCTTTCCGATACCAAACCCGGCGCGGGCGGCGAGTTGCAGCTCACGGACGGCCTGCGCGGGCTGCTGCAGCGCGAGAAGATGTACGCCTACGTCTACGAAGGACGCCGCTTCGATGCTGGCGACAAACTCGGCTTCCTCAAAGCCACGGTTGAGTTTGCTCTGAAACGCGACGATCTGGGCGGGGACTTCCGGGAATATCTGAAGGATCTGAAACTGTAACTGGTGTCCAAACGCTACGGCATGACGTCGCTCAGGACGATGTCGTGGATCCAATCTTGTTTATAACCCTGCTGGCGCAAGAGAGTCGCGAGCTGTGCGCGATGATGCACTCCGTGCAGTCCCACTTGCGCCATCATTTTGCGCTTGCTGGCCTTGTGATCGCGAAGGCCCAGCGGGATGATTTCGTTCCAATCTTCCTCAGTAGCGCGATCTATAAACTGGCGCAGCTTCACCGTCGCCCCCTCACCGATCCCGAACAACTCATCGATCGTGGCGTGCGGTAGCGCCTTGAAATCTGGTGGGTCTAGCCCCAGCAAGCGATGGGCGAAATACAAATCCGTTGTGAAGATGTGCAAAAGAAAATTGTGGACCGTCGGGCTTGCCGCGATGTCACACGGTAAATCCATCGCCTGAGGATGTTCGCGGAAGAACTCCTTCCAGCGGCGATTCTCCTCTGCCGTGTACGCGATTAGTTCCGAAAAGCGGATACCGTCATTCATGGTTGCACCGCGTTCCTGAGTTTTCTCGATTTCTCTTCCACGCCGCTCGCGAGCTTCTCTTTGTGTATTGCCAATTTTTTCGCAATGGACGCGTCGGCCACGGCAATAATCTGCGCCGCGAGGATCCCTGCATTGGTTGCGCCGGGCTTGCCGATGGCAACGGTAGCTACCGGAATGCCTGCTGGCATTTGAACCGTCGCCAGCAGGGAATCCATGCCCTGCAGGGAGGTGGAAGGAATGGGGACGCCGATGACTGGCAAGGTTGTGTGCGCCGCGATTACACCCGCCAGATGCGCTGCTCCGCCTGCGCCGGCGATGATCACGCGAATGCCACGTCCAGCGGCCTTGCGCGCGTAGTCTGCGGTGCGGTCGGGCGAGCGATGGGCTGAAGTTACATCCATCTCGTAGGCAATCTCGAATTCATCGAGAGCTTTCCCGGCTTCGCGCATGATCTCCAGGTCGGAATCACTGCCCATTACGATGGAAACGAGTGGCTTGGCCATGATGGTTTTGCGTCCATTTTCCGTGAAGTTGTAAATCCAGACAATACAAATTGTGACGATGGCACAAACATAGCGTAACGAATTCCGGACATCTCGCTAGCTCTTCTTCAGCGCCCGCCCCGCAATGTCCTTGCGATAGTGCGCGCCCTCGAAGCCGATCTTTGCGCACGCCTCATAGGCGAGCTGTACGGCCGCTTCCAACTCCGCAGCCCGTGCCGTTACTCCGAGCACTCGTCCG
>Ga0182014_10004808_pt1 | contig 15278 bp, 12 predicted proteins | sample 612S2DmetaG_FD_120489 | JGI IMG/M metagenome (GOLD analysis project Ga0182014, IMG submission 120489) | Permafrost microbial communities from Stordalen Mire, Sweden - 612S2D metaG | ecosystem: Environmental > Terrestrial > Soil > Wetlands > Permafrost | place: Sweden: Stordalen | collected... | reverse complement strand
TTACACTGAAGTGGATGGTTGAGGGTTGTGCTCTCCCACCCTTGCATCAAAAATCGATGCAAGGATGGGGCACCCAGCTTTGAGGGGTGGGTCAAGATTGCGAAAACTTGGGGTGCGCCACCCGCCATCAAAAATCGATGCAAGGATGGGGGCCCAGCTTTGAGGGGCGGGTCAAGATTGCGAAAACTTGGGGTGCGCCACCCATCCAGTTCAACTCCCCCTCCCCGGTCCCCAGGTGCGAGGGACCGGGGACACCCTCAAATTGATAAAATGCCGCATGAAACCGGGGCCACCGGCCAGCTGGACCCGCACACCAGGATCATCAGTTCAGAAACATTGTGCGGTAGAGAGTATCGCGCTGGACGGGCTTGAAGCCGGCGTCGCGGATGATGCGCCGGAGTTCTTCTTCGGTGGTGCAGTTCGATGTGCCCGCGGCCCTGACCACATTCTCTTCGAGCATTACAGAGCCGACGTCGTTGCCGCCGAAGTGAAGGCCCAGCTCAAGGACTTTCAGCCCTTGTGTTACCCAGCTTGCCTGCACATTCTCAATGTTATCGAGATAGAGGCGTGCGATAGCCAGGACTTTGAGGTACTCGACCGATGTGACCTCTTCCCAGCCGCGGCCGCCGAGGGCCGTGTTCCCAGGCTGAAAGCTCCAGGGAATGAAGGCCGTGAAGCCGCCGGTCTCTTCCTGCAGGCGGCGGACAACCTCGAAGTGGTTGATGCGCTGCTCGAAGCTTTCGCCCACGCCGAACATCATGGTGGCCGTGGTGCGCATTCCAAGCTGGTGCGCGGTGCGGTGGACGCTGACCCAGTCTTCGGTGTTGCACTTGATGCGGGCGATGCGCCGACGGACGTCGTCGTCCAGAATCTCGGCGCCGCCGCCGGGGATGGAGTCGAGCCCGGCATCGCGGAGGCGGATGATGGTATCGCGCACGTTCAGGCCGGAGTACTTCGCGATGGCCAGCACTTCGGAGGCGGTGAGGCAGTGCAGCCAGATCTGCGGGAAGCGCTGCTTGATGCCGCTGAAGAGCCGCTCGAACCAGTCGATCTTGAGATCGGGATGGATACCGCCCTGCATGAGCACGCCGGTGCCGCCCATCTCGACGGTCTCTGCGATCTTCTGGCAGATGGTTTCGAAGTCGAGGATGTAGCCCTCCTCGGAGCGTGGCCCCTTCAGCGGCCGGTAAAAGGCGCAGAAGGTGCAGTACTCGGTGCAGAAATTGGTGTAATTGATATTGCGATCGATGATGTAGGTGACCACGCCCTCGGGGTGCAGGCGGCGGCGGACGGCATCCGCCTCAAAGCCCAGGCCGATCAGGTCGGGGGAGCGGAAGTGGTCGAGAGCCTGTTGGCGCGTCAGCGGCATGGTTTCGATTCTACCAATTCAAGGCTCGGCGCTTTGCTATCGGGGCGCAGGTCTTGGTGCGGGCTTTGCCTTCTTTGCCGGGGCGGAGATGCCTAGGCTCATGAGGAAATAGCTGAATCCCTTGCGCAACTGGTCGATCACGCTCATGTTTTCATTCCATTAACGTTCATCCCCGTCTCTCAGATTTGCTTTTCCTGCGTCAGCCGGGAACCCCAGCGCCGGATCTACTTTTTCTCCGGCAGCGTGCCCACCGGCAACGGCGGCGCTGCCTGCTCGCCGCGCAGGATCGCCAGCGCGGCCGGAGGCAGCGGCTTGTCTGCATTGGCCAGCAGCAGGCTCACCTGCCACATCTGTGTATCGGTGAGCACCTGGTTGAATGCCGGCATGCCGGTCAGCCGGATGCCGTTGTCCACCTTCCAGTAAGTCTCGGCGGGAGGATCGTCGCTGACGCCCACCACATCGTTGTTGTGATGTTTCTCCCACAGAGGCGGCGCATCGGGAAACATGTGCGCGCCGAAGGAGGAGGGCTTGCCGTGGAAGCCGTGGCAGACGGCGCAATGGTCGCGGTAAACCTCCGCTCCCGCAGCCAGGTTGATTCCATCGGCAGGGATGGGGATGGTGCTGGCGAGCTCACGGTGGATGCGCGCATTCAGCGCAACCCCGGTGAGCTGCTGTTCATGGGGCAGCGGCGGGTCGGCGACGGCCACCGGCACACGGCCAAAGTGCAGCCAGGCCAGCACGGCGACGGGCAACAGAATCGCTCCCAGGACAATGCCCAGCAAAAATCGGATCATATTTTGACGGCCTCCCGTGGAGTTCATCCTAGAGCATTTACCAGCCTTCGTTGCGGAAAAATACCTTCGATTACGTTACAAAGGGAAGAGAGAAAAGAACTGCTGGACATTGCCGGCTGGAACTGGCACTGTTTGGCTCATGCCCCAACGGCGACAGCCCGCGGCGGCCATTCCCCAACAAGAAATCAAGGAGATCACCCATGGCAGATCACTCGAAGATGAAACTTGGCCGCAAGGCCATCAAAACCGACACCCGAACCCTGGCGTTTGGCAACTACCTGACGTCGGCGCTTCCACCCCCGCCCCCCACGGCCGATTGGACCAAAGGGATTACCAGTTGGGGCATGATGCTGAACGATACGCTGGGCGACTGCACCATCGCTGGTTGCGGCCACGCGGTGCAGGTATGGACCGCCAATGCCGGGGCCGAGGTCACGGTCCCCGACTCCACCATCCTTAGCTACTACGAGGAGTGGGACGGCTACATACCCAACGATCCCACCTCCGATCAAGGTGGCATCGAGCTGGACGTGCTGAACGACTGGCAAAAAGGTGGATTCGCCGGCAACGCGCTGCTGGCCTTCGCCGATCCCAAGCCCGCCAACCTGGTTGAGGTTTACCAGTCAATTGCTCTCTTTGGCGGCGTGTATATTGGGCTGTCTCTGCCGCTGACGGCGCAGAACCAGGACGTTTGGGATGTGGTGCCCCACGGCGGCGCCAACGCCAAAAAGGGCAGTTGGGGCGGCCACTGCGTCTTTGTGCCCAAGTACGACCAGCACGGCTTCACCTGCGTCACCTGGGGCGCTTTGAAGACCATGACGCTGGCCTTCTGGAAGGAGTACTGCGACGAGGCCCACACGCTGCTCGCACAGGACTGGATTGTAGGGAAGGCTGCGCCTAGCGGCTTCAACCAGGCCCAGTTGCTGGCCGATCTGAAGGCCATCAGGTAGCACAAACAGCAGCGAATCGGCATGAAGCGCGTCGAATGCTGTACAGGTTCACCCACAAGCCTCCCCCCAGGTGGTTTAATACCTAATGGGGGGAGCGCTGCCCAGAGCGGTGGTGTGCTTCCGTACTCCCGTGGAGGAAACCCGAAGCCGATGCAATCTTTTCGCCGTCTTGCCCTTCTGCTGGCGCTAGTTTTGCCAGCCATGAACACCCTTCAGGCCGAAAGCTCGAGTTCGAGCAGCAACCCCGCAACGCCGACCGCCAGCCAGGACTCTTCGAGCCAGGCTCAGGCGCAGTCCCCGGAGGCAACCCAGTCGCAGGGGCAGGTGAGCGTGCAGGCTCGCATCAAGGCGCGCCGCGAACAGCGCCGCGCCGCCGCGATTCACGAAATCTACGATCACCTCTATGAGGGATATGTTGGCGCGGGCTACCTGCGCTTTACGCCCGGCGCAACCCTGCAGCGCGTGAACGAATACGACTGGAACGTCGGTTTTACCCGTTACTTCAGCGAGCGGCTGGGCGTGACGGTGGATGGCCGCGGCTACTACGGCACCCCGTTTATTGAGCCTCAGCAGGGTAATCCCCCCGCGGGCAGCGTGGGCCAGACAAAGCCGACGATCAGCCAATATGCCGCTCTGATTGGACCGACTTACCGCTTCTACATGCAACCCAAATTCTCCGTCTCCGGGCGAGTGATGGGCGGATATGCGATGGGCAACTTCACCGGCGACACCAACGGTTACGGAACCCTCGGTGTGCTCTATCCGGATGCTTCCACCTACGCCGCCAGCGGCGCCCTCTTAGTCGAATACAACCTGTCTCCGGGGATCGGGCTGCGGGTCGCGCCGGAGTACTACATGACCGGCTTCGGCTCGACCATGCAGAACAACTGGGGCTATACGGCCGGGATCGTTTACCGATTTGGAAAGCAGTGAGCGACAGAGATCAGGGGTCAGTGAGACACACATCCTTGTGTTCAGCCGGGTGCGCCAGGTCCCTCGCATTTGGGGACTGGGGAATGCACGAAATCAACAAGACGCGGTATTAGGTCTCGAAACAATCCGCATAAAATCGCTTTCGCCGAGAATGCGAATCGGTTGACCCTTGGAAATAAGCTGCTCGGCTTTTATGTGTTTTGAACTTTTTTCGGAGCCAGCAAGCATTCGTAAATCCTGATCGCCTACAACGAGTATTGTTGTGTGTTGGGTGACACTACCATCAACGCGACACCCCGCGGCCGCGGCGGCATCTGCTGCTTCCCGGCGACGAATCGATAATGATCCAGTAAATACAAGAATCTGACCAAAAAGCTCGCCGTCAGGATTTCCGTCTCGCCTGATCAACTGCTTAGATGCTTGGCCATGTAAATCAATTGGCTGCGTCACACGAGTGAGCCATAGTTCGGGGCTGAGACCGTTTCGGATATAGCGTGGAGAAGCAGCAATCCTGCACATCGAGCGTCCTCAAGTGCGTCATGGGCTCTGTACTCGATGCCGAAGTGTGCCGCAACATTGGAGAGACCGTATCCGGACTTCGAAAACTGCGGCCACGCTCTTCTAACCACTCTTGCCGAATCTAGCCATGTGCATTCGCATGCGTCCAAATTATAACGGTGGCACGCTCGCATCAAGGCCAACCTGTCGAAAGGCGTATGGCAAACTGAAATTCTGTTCTGTAACCGAGAGGCAATGTCTGGGAAAACGTCCGCTCATGTTGGGGCGTCTCTGACCTGGTAATTGTCGATTCCATGTATAGATACGTTGACAGCACTGAAATAGTCTTCCGGGTTGACCAGTGAGACCCATGCATCTGTCAACTCTCCATCGCGGAAAGATGCGATGCCAACCTGGCAGATACTAGCTAAATCGGCGTTGGCGGTTTCAACATCGATAACGACAAAATCCATGAGCGTGCTTCTTCGTGCAATCTGGTTATTTCAATGCTACGAAAACAACCATCCTTCTGGTGTTTCCGAAGTAGCTTCAATCTTCAGTTTTAACAATAGTTCCGCCTCATCCAGCACAGGGATATTGAGTTCATGCGCTTTGTCCAGTTTGGAGCCAGGTTCTTCCCCGGCCACAATATATCTGGTCTTTTTACTGACAGAGCCTATAACTTTCCCCCCCGCAGCTTCGATTCTGGCCTTGGCTTCGTCACGGCTGAGAGTCGGTAATGTGCCCGTAAGCACAAATGTTAAACCTGCAAGCTGCGCCGAACACTGCTTCTTCTCAGCAGTCAAATCCACACCGACTTTTTCCAAACTCTTGATGAGATCCTTGTTCGACGCAAGAGCAAAGAACTCGATAATCGCCTGTGAGATGCGAGGGCCGACCTCCTCAACACGCTCCAACTCCTCCGCGGAAGCTGTGGCCAGCGCGTCCATTGAACCGAACTCCTCTGCCAGCAATTCGGCCGTGCGTTCTCCGACGAAACGAATACCAAGCCCCATCAGGACGCGAGCCAAACCGACTTTCTTGGATCGCTTGATCTGGTCAAGTAGTGTTGTTGTGGCTTTTGGACCAAGCAATCGTTCTTTAGTTTGTTTTTGTTCCTTGGTTTTCTTGTCTGTACGAATAACATCCTTTTCGAGCGAGAGCAGATCCTCTTCTCTGAGTTCGTAGAGATCTGCAATGCCATTAACAAGCTTCCGATTGGCAAGCTCCTGGACGACCGCCTCGCCCAGCCCTTCGATATTCATCACCTCGCGGCGGCCAAAGTGGAGCAGGCTCTCGCGCAGCTTGGCCGGGCAGTCGGCGTTGACGCAGCGATAATCCACCTCACCATCGACGCGGACCACCGCGCTGCGGCATTCGGGGCACTCGGTGGGAAACTGAAACTCTTGCGTTCCCCTGGGATGCTCGCTGTCGGCGATCACTTCCACAACTTTGGGGATGACGTCGCCACCGCGTTCGACCTTGACCCAGTCGCCGAGGAGCAGGCCCAGGCGCTCGATGAAGTCGGCGTTATGCAGCGTGGCGCGGCTCACCGTTGTGCCGCCGATGAAGACCGGCGCAAGTTCGGCCACGGGCGTCAACTTGCCGGTGCGGCCCACCTGCACGGTGATGGCGTTGACCTGGGTAACGCCCGACTTGGCGGTGAACTTGTAGGCGATGGCCCAGCGCGGGGCGCGCCCTGTGTAGCCGAGCTTTTGTTGAGTGATCTGCGAGTCAACTTTGAGCACGACGCCATCAATCTCATAAGGTAGCTTGTCGCGTTGGGCTTCCGTGTTGTTGATGAAGCTCATCATCTGCGGAACTGTTGTTACTCTCTCCATTTGGGCAGGGGAGTTCATTAACCTCTCCGTTAGATCAGAGGAATGGTCTAGGGTGCGGAGGTGATGCGAGTAGAAAACTCTGAATTGAAGAAACTGAAGAGCACGGAGGGTGGCACTCTGGCTTTGAGACCAATATTCTCCATTTACCAATAAGAAATAGGGCAGGAATACCAAACGGCGATTGGCAACGATGTTGGGATCAAGAGTGCGTAGGGTTCCCGCTGCGGCGTTCCGTGGATTCACGGCAGGCGCAAGTCCCTGCTGCTCACGCTCCTCGTTCAGCTTCTCAAAGGCAGCTTTGGGCATAATAACTTCGCCGCGCACCTCGATTGCCTGTCCCTGCGGGAGGCTGAGCCTTTGAAGTTTTTCAGCGGAGATCGACAGCGGCACGCTGCGAACGGTGCGGATATTCGAGGTCACATCCTCGCCGGTCTGGCCGTCACCGCGCGTTATGCCCATCGCCAGCAGCGCATCACCTCCGGACGCTGGCTCGTAACGCAGCGCCACACTCAGGCCGTCAAATTTGTATTCGGCAACATATCCGATCTCCGGTAGGCCAGCCAACTCGCAAACACGGCGATTCCAATCCGCCAAATCTTCTTCACTGTAGGCGTTGTCGAGCGAGAGCATGGGCCGCGAGTGGGGCGCCTTCTTGAAGCCCTCGGCCGGCTTGCCGCCCACGCGCTGGGTGGGGGAATCGGGGGTGAGCAGCCCGGGGTGGTCGGCCTCGATACGCTTCAGTTCGTTCATCAGCGCGTCGTAGGCGGCGTCCGCGATCACCGGCGCATCCAGGACGTAATACAGGTGCTCGTGGCGACGCAGTTCGGTGCGCAATTCCTCGACGCGTTGGGCCGGAGATGAGTTTGGATGAATGGGATCGCCCATGGGGTGAATTATAGGAGGCCGCGCGGCAGGTTAGTATGAGTTGCAGGTCGTTATGGAACCCGTCACACATTTTCTCGTCGGCGCCTGCATCGGCCGCGCCGGGCTGAACCGCAAGACGGCTTACGCTACGCTGGCCGCGGTGCTGGCCGCCGAGGCCGCCGATATCGACGTTTTCTGGTCGCTGGCTGGGCCGGTCGAGGAGTTGAAGCACCATCGCGGCATCACCCATACCTTCATTGCCGCACCGGTGGTGGCCGGGGCAGTCGTGGGGCTGGTGTGGCTCTTCGACCGCTGGCGAGAGGGACGGCGCGCTCGCCGTGCCAATTCCCCCAACCAAAAGTCAAAAGCACCCCCGGCGCCGCATTGGGGCTGGCTTTACGCGACGGCGCTGATCTCGGCGCTCAGCCACTTGCTGCTGGACTGGACCAACAACTACGGGCTGCGGCCGTTCTTTCCCTTCAACCCGCGCTGGTATGCGGGCAGTTTCGTCTTTATCGCCGAGCCGGTACTGTGGGTGGTTTTGTTGCTTGCCTTGGTTGTGCCTGGAGTACTCGGTCTGGCCGACCGGGAGATCGGCGCGCGGCGGCAGGCCTTTCGCGGGCGTGGCTGGGCGATCTTTGCGCTGTCTGCGATGGTGGTCTTGTGGTGCTGGCGGTGGGCGGAGCATGCGCAGGCGCAATCGATGCTTGAGAACGTGCAGATCACCTCCGCTCCGGTCCTGCGCATCGGCATCGAACCGTATCCAGTCAACCCCTTCCACTGGCACGCGATTCTGGAGACGGCGGCGTATTACCAAACCGCCGAAGTCAACACGCGGACCGGGGAGATCGAGAGCGACTCGCGGCGGGATGTGATCTTCAAGCCCACTGCAACCGCGGCCACCGAGGCCGCCAAGCAAACCCCGCTGGGCCAGGTCTACATGGATTGGGGGACGTGGGCGGTGGTGCGCGATGAGGGCCAGATGCCGGTTGCCGGCATGGAGCCGCCGCAGTTACCGCTGAACCGCCAGTGGACCACGGTCGAGTTTACCGATCTGCGCTTCGCCTACTCGTTCTTGGGCGCGGGCAGCGCCACTGTCCGAAACCCGCTCGCGGCCTGGGTTTACATCGTGGACGGCCGCGACGACGCGGGCGAATCGATGAATGGGCGGGTGGAGCGGTAGCGAACGATCGCTTTCGTCGGATGCGACCTGCTCTCACTGCCAATACCTCAAGTTACCCCGGCGCTTGGCACATGAAATAGAATTGGTCAGCATTCCTGAAACTGCCTTTGAAGTCCTGAAAATCCGAGGTATCCATGTCCGCCGATCCGCTCGTCGAGAATTCACAGCCCACATTTCTGTCTTTGGCCGCCAAAACCGCCGTCTGCCACACCATGACGTATTTCATCATGGGGGCGCTAGCCTATCACTTCCTGAACTATGCGGAGCTGATCGCCCGGCCCTGCTCGGGCATGCGTCCCATGAGCGATCCCCTGGTGATGGCTGGGCCGCTCTTCCAGCCGCTGCGCGGCGTACTTTTTGCAGCGGTCTTTTATCCCTTCCGCGAACGGCTCTTTGGCCGCAAGCATGGCTGGCTGTTGATGGGCTGGATGCTGATTGCTCTGGGAATTCTGGGAACCTTTGCGGCGCCTCCCGGATCGCTGGAGGGCTTGATCTACACAACGGTTCCTGTTCTGATGCAGCTACGCGGCTGGCTGGAGATTGTGCCCCAGGCGCTTCTGCTCTCCGTGCTGCTCTGCTATTGGGTCAACCATCCCGGCAAGAAGTGGCTCACCTGGCTGTTGACTCTACCCTTCTGTCTCCTGGTGGTTTTCTACGTCTTCGTTCTGGTCATGCACCCGGTCCCAAGGTAGAAGCTGGCATCCGCGCATCCGGGAAGAGAGCGGTCTTTCCCGGAGTCCGGAGACTGCCCAGCACGGCTTTGTATCGGATGGAAAAAAGTTTCACCGGATGCAAAGATTCTGGTTGACCCCACGGCTTCTGGACCCCACAATAAAAAGGCGCATTGTCCTGCGGGAGTGTCTTCCCGCATTCTGGAAGATGAATCCCGAATCCGGAGAGATTGAGGTCGTTATGCCCGCTTATCTGCTGTTGCTGGTTGCCGTTTTGTCTCGCCTGCTTCCCCATGGCGGGTGGATGAACTTTACCGCGGTAGGCGGCGCCCTGCTTTACTTTGGCGCGCGGCGCTCCTGGCGCGAGATGCTGGCTCCGCTGGCCGTGCTGATAGCCACCGACTACTACCTGACCGTCTACGCCTACCACTACAGCTTTCGCTGGGAGTGGTACACGATGACCTGGGCATGGTATGTGGCCGCCATGGCGCTGGGCCAGATCCTACTTCGCAGCCGGACGACAGTTCTGCGCGCGGGAGCGGCGGCGGTGCTGGGGCCGACCTCGTTCTTTTTCCTCTCGAACTACGCAGTCTGGCTGAGCGGCGGAATGTATCCGCGCACTCTTGGCGGGCTGGGCGCCTGCTATGTGGCTGGGCTGCCCTTTTACCGCAACGATCTGATCTCGACGGCCATCGTTGTGAGCGCGGCCTTTGGTATTCCGGTGCTGGTGCGGCGGATGAACGAGGCGCGGGGCAGGGAAGCGCTGGCCGGACGGTAGTATTCCCGGTTTCCTACCCTAGCCGCAAAAACAAGAACGCGGTGAGGGTGGGGCGCCCCGGAATCGCCGTCTGCGAGCAGTCGTCAATGCTCGTGCGATAGAAGCCGGGTGTAGTTCGTATTCAGAGCGTTATCGACCTCCAGCATCTCCCGGCTCCTGATCTTCGCCGACAGGACGATCGCTCTTCCCTTCTCGAATTCAGCCTCGGAGAGCTTGCCCGTGGCCTCCATGCCAAAGAGAACTACATTCAAATCATGCCGTTCCGCCAGGTTGCGCTCCACCAACATACTGTATAGGTTCTGCATCGCATATAGCTTCGAGTACACCTTCACTTCGTCATAGCTCATAAAGGCGATGGCACCTGTTGAGGATGCGGCGCTCCACGCGGAGTCCCGAGGAAGAATGGTGGTCCACATGAAATTCCAATTCGGTTTCACGGGATGGCCATGCTGTGTGGAGTCCATCCAACCGAGAATCTCGTCCAGGTGTTTCTCTTCCGCCGGCAACGCATTGACCTCCCGGAGCACATCCTGCTGATTGGCGCGAACCTCCTGAACGATATTCTCCCGCGCGTCCCGCGCCAGATGCCGGTGATGGAACCACTCGACCGTAGATTCCAGCCCGAGCGCTATCAGCAGGCCGATGGTGATGGCCAACAGATGAACCATGAACTCCTTGACTGAATGGATGGGACCATGAGGAGGATGGACTTCCATGAGTTTGCTCCCTTTGGGCTAAATAACTTGTGGTAAAACTCTGGTTTTGAAAGGGCACGGCTTCAGCCGTGCCGTATATGGTTGAGAAGAAACGATTGGCTTTAGCCACTGAAGGATGTCTTCCGACAGAATTAGATTTCGCCAGAGGCTTAAGCGGTCTCGCCAAGTTACGCCACGGCGGCCTGGTTTCATCAAGCTTAACGGCTGAATTTGCCCCCGGCACGAATTGTAACTGACGCGCTGAACTTGACAGCCAAAATCACGGCGCTTCCTGTCCTTACCTTCAGCCTTTCAGCAAATTGCCGTTGCGTTTCTTCCGCATCCACCACCAGGCGAAGCCAACCACAGCCAGGGCGCCTGCAACCCCGACCAAAGCCAGCGAGTGGTGCGCCACCATTCCAACGGCTCCCGGTCCCAGCTTGAGCACCAGCAGCGAGAGAATCAGCCAGCGGATCATCCGCCCGCAGAAGACCGCCAGCATGAAGGGCGCCACCCGCATCTCGAAGACGCCCGCGGCAAATACGAAGGCCTTCCACGGCGTCGGAGGGGGAAGCATGGAAGGGATCATCATGGCCAGAAACTCCTGGCGTTCGAAGCGTGCGCGCATTCGCTCGTAGCGCTTGCGATTGACGCGCTTGAGCAGGAAGAGTTCGCCGCCGGCGCGGCCCAGGCCGTAGGGCAGCAGGCCGCCCAGAGCGGAGCCGGCGGAGGCCATCAGGCAATAGAGCCAGAAGTGGCCCTTGTCGTTCCAAACAGCGAGGGCCAGAAACGCGTCCATGGGGACGGGGATCGTGGAGGAATCCAGGACTGCGACCAAACCCACGCCCCAGATGCCGAACTTGGCGAGGAAGGGCACTAGCACAAGATTCCACTTGGCCATGATTCGAGCAAAAACAGCTTTCAAGCAGAGTCCCCTTCCGGCCGCCAATCCGTCTTAACTATCAGCAACCATTGTACGGGCCTTGGCAGTACGCAAGGGTTTCGGCGGAATGAGAGAATAGACAGTAAGGATACGAAGCGGAGTCCGTGGGCGGCATATGTGCCCAGCGAGATCCTTAGGAACGAATGCCCCTTAGCGAAACGCCAAACCAGGTGACCGAGCGCGACAATCCGCCCGAGACCAGCCCTCAGCCCGGAAGCCCCGAGTTGGATAGCTCTTCTTTGCCCCGGACTCAGCGCACCGCTGTGAGTGAGCCTGATCTGGAGCCTGGTCCCGAGCGTGAACCGGGGCCCCGCACGGTCCGAGGTTCGCGCTGGGTGGACTACGACACCCACGAGTTGCTGGAGATGATTGGCGAGCTCGAGGATGAGCGGCGCTGGGCCCGCCTGCGCGAAGGCTTCTGGATAGCGCTCTTCGTTCATCTGGCGCTGCTTTCGGCGGTTACATGGCTTCCTAAATACGTCTTCAAGGTGCCGGTAGTCGTCGATCGGAACAAATCCATCGAACCGAAGGACTTCACCTACTTCGATTCGCCGCGCGAACTGCTGCATCCATCGCCTCCGAAGGTGAAGATCAACCCTCCGCAGGAGAAGCCGCCGGTCATCGACAAGGAGACGCTGGATGCGCTCAACCGGGCCACTCCGCCTCCGGCGCCAGCGCCGGCTCCAACTCTCGCGCCACCCGCGCCGGTTCAGCCTTCGCCGCCCCCTCCTCCCGCTCCGGAAGCCCAGCTTGAGTCGCCTCGTCCAGCGGCAGTTCCGGCCCGGCCGAACTTTGCCATGGGCTCGCAGAACCCGGCCGACCAGTTGCGTGAAGCCATGAAGGGCGCGGCGCGCAATCCTGGACAGGGTGGCGTGGGCAGCCTGGGATCGGGCGGTCTCCGTCTACATCCGGGGGCCGGCTCGGGCGGTGTCGAGGTGCTCTCCGACACGCAGGGCGTGGATTTCAACTCCTGGCTGCAGCGCTGGCATTGGGAGACTGAGCGTACCTGGGATCCCCTGATTCCGGACGAGGTGAATGCGCCGATTCTGAAGTCGGGCATGGTGGCGATTCGCTTCAAGGTGCTGCCCAACGGACGCCTGATGGACGGCAGCCTGGTGCTTGAAGGCCGCTCCGGCGATACGGCCCTGGACCGCGCGGCCTGGGGCGCGCTCACCGGCTCAAACTATCCGCCGCTGCCCAGGGATTTTCACGGCCCCTACCTGGAGCTGCGGGCATTCTTCCTCTATAACATGGATGTGCCGCGGTAAAGGTAAGAGAGCCGCTCCGCCAAAACCCTCTTCAGTGAGCCGCCTCCACATCAACGATCGGCAGGCGGTCGTCGCCGCGCGATTTCTCCAATAAGTATAGTGATCACTCCGTTAACGCCCGTTCTTAACAGCCTGCGGAAGAAGTCCAAATAAGCAGAAATACATCCCTCAGGGGCTAAAGCCCCGCTGATTCTACGCCACTTGCGGCACGGCTGAAGCCGCGCCCTTTCAAAACACGACTTTCACCACAGGCTGTTAAAACCGACCATACGTTATCACTTCAAAACCGGCCAACGGCATTGGCCGAAGACGTGATTGTTTTACCTTGCCGGGTGCAGCCGGGCGAGATCCTGGAATGCGTTGCCGATTGCGCCACCTTCGAAGCGGATGACAGGCGATTTTGCACGGACCCCAAAAAGACACTCCCGTCTGTGAAGACTGAAGGAACCGCAAAACGAGTGCAAGTGCGATTCTGAGACGGTTGGAGTCGATTTAAACGAGATTCCGATCGATCCCCTGCCATGGATCGACCGGGAACCTGGTGGCCAATCTCTACATTCAGACGTTAAATTCACTGACCGTTGGACAGTCTTTCCACCGATGAGACCCTGTCTCGTCCGATAGATCCCCCCGCTTGGGCTCATCGCGCGGCAACCTCTTGACGAAGATGCTGAGATTCGTACCGGCTAACGCCGTCGCGACGGCCATACTTCTCCAGTTCACTTTGGCGCCGCATCACGGGTGTAGTGGCGGGTTGTCTAAAGGCATTCTCTAACTGGTTCCCTTCCTTGGAGCCTCAAATGAGTTGTGCCGCAGAAGTCAACTCCGAAAAACTTGATTTGGTTCTCCCGGCACTCCACTCTGCGGCGCCATGGGCATGTTACGAAGGCGTATCCCCGAGGCGTCAAAGATTGCGTTGCCGACCGCAGGCGCAAGACCCACAAGGCCGGTTTCGCCTGCACCGGCCGAGGGCAAGTCCTTGCGGTCGATGAGCACGACCTCAACCTGCGGCGTATCGCTGAAACGGGGAACGCGGTACTGTGCAAAGTGGGGGTTCAGAATGTGGCCATCGGCAAAGAGAATTCTCTCGAAGAGTGCGCCGCCGATGCCCTGAACAATGGCGCCCGTGAGCTGATTGCGCAAGCCGTCGGGATTCACAATGGCGCCGCATTCCCAGGCTTGAACGACTCGGCGGATGCGCAGGCGCTTGCTAGACGAATCAATCTCCACCTCGGCGCATGTGGCGACGTACCCACCCTTGTCTACCCCACCGGCGATGCCGAAGCCGCGCTCGGGCGTTGATTTCGAACGGCCCCATCCGAACTTGGCGGCAGCGGCCTGGAAGACGGCTTGCAACCTGGGGTCGGCCAGGTTCTTCAGTCGGAACTCCAACGGGTCCATGCCTGCAACATGGGCCACGCCATCCATGTGGGACTCCCGGGCGAAGTGGTTGGCTGTCGAGGCAAGGCCGCGATAGGAGCCCTGACGCAGCGGAGATTTGGCAGCGTGGTATTGAAGGAGTTGGTTTGCCACGCTGTATGGGGTACCGATAGCGGCGGGGCCCGAATTGTAGTTGTGATGTTCCCAGGCAACCAGGGTTCCGTCGCGCCGTGCGCCTGCTTTGATTTCGATCAGGCCAGCGGGGCGGAAATAGGCCCAGGTAAACTCCTCGCTGCGCGTCCAGACAACCTTGACGGGCTTGCCGGCGGCTTTGGCCAGGCGAGCCGCTTCAATGGCCGCCTCGCCGGTATGCTTGCCGCCGTAGCCACTGCCCATGTCAGGTTGGATCACGCGCACCTGGGCAGGAGACAAATGAAACGCCTGCGCGAGTTCGTCGCGAACACCGAACGGGCGCTGAGTTCCGGTCCAGACGGTCAGTTTGCCGCCGGCCCACTCGGCTACGGCGGCTCGCGGCTCAAGAGGTGCATGTGCGATGTACGCAATGGTGTACTGCTCTTCCAGCTTCAGGTCCACGCCTTCCATGGTCTGCGCCACTGAACCGGAGACGTGCTGCGGGCCATCGTCCCGTCCGGTCTCGGGGTTGTTCTTCAGATAAGCGAAGAGGCCCTGGTTTGAGGACTGCGCGGGCACATTCCATTTTGCCTGGATTGCCGGCAGGGCGTGTTGCGCGGTGAAGGCATCGGGAGCAACCAGACCGATAAAATCGCCGTCGCGGACCACCTTGACCTCGGGGAGTTTCTCCGCCGCGGTACTGTCGAGCGAGGCGAGAGTCGCGTTGAATCCATATGGGCGCAGCACTGCGCCAAACATCATCTCCGGCCGGGTAATGTCGGAGGGATACTTGTGTTTGCCGGTAACGAAGTCGCGACCTTCAGCTTTGGGAACGGCGGTTCCGGCGACCTTCCACTCCGGAGCAGGCGTCAGGCGCTCCTCGCTGGAGACGGTCTTCACCAATTTTTCGCCGCGTGTGAGCTCGCCATAAGCTAACGACAGCGCATTCTGAGGATCGGTGACTTTGCCGTCGGCGGCC
>Ga0182014_10004807_pt1 | contig 15279 bp, 10 predicted proteins | sample 612S2DmetaG_FD_120489 | JGI IMG/M metagenome (GOLD analysis project Ga0182014, IMG submission 120489) | Permafrost microbial communities from Stordalen Mire, Sweden - 612S2D metaG | ecosystem: Environmental > Terrestrial > Soil > Wetlands > Permafrost | place: Sweden: Stordalen | collected... | reverse complement strand
TGCGGGTGGCGCCCTTGCCGGCCAGGTCGTTGCGCACCCAATCCCGCATCGAGTCGGGCAGCCGTGCCCCGTAGCAGTAGCGGATGTATTGCCACCAGCCAGGTCGCTGCATGTAATTGATGTTAGCTGTTTCAAACAGTGCGAGAAACATGCAGGTCATGTCCTCGAGCTGCGCCAGCCACGCAAGCTGAAACAAGCACTGCTGCGGCCGATCTGCGCACGATTACTCCCCGGATTCGGAACACTCTAGTGGTGTGTCCTGTATTTAGCTGACTTTTTCGAGGGCGATCCGACCGCGTGCGACTTTGGCGAGGATGGACTCGGCGGTTGCGGTCCACACGTAGGGCCGGGGGTCGTCGTTGTGGGTGTCGATGTATTCCTGGATGGAGGCGACGAGGTCGGGCACGGAGTGGAAGACGCCGCGCCGCAGCGCTTTGTCGGTCAGTTCGCGGAACCAGCGTTCGACGAGGTTGAGCCATGATGACGATGTCGGGGTGAAGTGGAGGTGGAACCGGGGGTGTTTGTCCAGCCAGGTGCGGACTTCTTCGTGCTTGTGGGTGGCGTAATTGTCCAGGATCAGGTGGATCTGCAGATCCTTGGGCACCTGCCGGTCGATGGTCTTGAGGAATGTCAACCATTCCTGATGCCGGTGTCGGGGCATGCACTGGCTGATGATCATGCCGGTCAGGACGTTCAGCGCGGCGAACAGGGTGGTGGTGCCGTGACGTTTGTAGTCGTGGGTCATCGATTCGCCTCGCCCCTTGACCATCGGCAGCGACGCCTGGGTGCGGTCGAGCGCCTGGACGGAGGACTTTTCATCGGCGCACAAGACGATCGCCTTGTCGGGGGGATTCAGATAAAGCCCGACGACATCGACCAACTTCTCCTCGAACTTCGGGTCGTTGGACAGCTTGAACGTTTCGACCCGGTGGGGTTTGAGGCCCCGCGCTGACCACACCTGCTGCACAGTCGATTTCGACACCCCGCTCGCCGCGGCCATGGTCCGGCAGCTCCAATGGGTTTCGCCCTGCGGACGGTAGTTCAGTGTCAGATCCACGATCTCGTCGATCTTGTCCTGCGGGATCGTCTTCTTGCGACCCCGACCCTCGCGCACCTGCGCGAACTTGACCAGCCCCTCCTCGGCGAACCGGGCGCGCCACCCGCTGACCGACGCCGGCGACACCGACAACGCCGCCGCGATAGCCGTGTTCGCCGCACCGTCGGCCGCCATCAACAACGCCCGCGCCCGGACCACCTCGCGATGCGGCGCGGACTGCGATCGCGCCACGGACTCGAGAACCTCACGCTGTCCTGCAGACACCAGCAGAGCAGGAACGGGTTGCCTCATGCCTTAAATCATACCAAGTAATCATCAATTAATTACAGGACACACCACTAGCACCTATTGGCCGATCGGGCTGTAATCAGGTGTTGGCGTTGCCGGCTTTCCACTGCGGCCAGGGGATGTTCCAGTCGCCGAGTCCCTCGGTTCCCGACAGCGGCGGTCCAACGGTGTTGAGGACCTCGACGACGTCACCGCGCTTGATGTGGTCGTAGAACCACTCGGCGTTGCTGGGGCTCACATTAAGGCACCCGTGGCTGGTGTTGGTGTGACCTTGAGCGCCGACCGACCATGGCGCAGAGTGCACGAAGACGCCGCTGTACGACATTTGGGTGGCCCAGTCGACATCGGTGCGATATCCGTTGGGCGAGTTGACGGGTACCCCGTAGGTAGACGAGTCCATGATGATGTGCTTGAACCGCGCACCAATGACGTAAAAGCCGCTGGCCGTCGGAGTGCTGTCCTTACCCATCGACGTCGGCATACTCTTGACCACTTCACCGTTGATGCGCACCGTCAGGATCTTGGTGGTGTCGTCAGCGATCGCAATGATCTCGTCACCGATCGTGAAGTGCGTCCTGACGTTGTCTTCGCCGAACATCCCGTCGCCCAGGTCGACGCCGTAGGTGTTGACGGCCACATCAACGGCTGTGCCCGGCTTCCAGAAATGCTCTGGGCGCCAACGCACTTCGCGGTTGTTCAGCCAATAGAACGCACCCTCGACGGGTGGGTTGGCGGTGATGGCGATGGCTTTCTCGGCCGCGGCGCGGTTCGTGATGTTCTCGTCGAACTTGATCGCCACCGGCTGGCCGACGCCTACGACCTCGCCGTCGGCGACATTGACATAGGGCATCGTCAGGTGCGCGGGGGAACTGGTCTGGAAGGTCATCTGACGGTTCGCGGCGCCACCCAGCCCGTTCGCCTTGGCGTTGAGCGTGTAGCGCCGGTTGAAGCCGAGCGGCTCGCTGGTTGACCAGCGCAGTCCGTCTGGGCTGAGTTGACCGCTTACCGACCGGCCGTTGTCGTTGACGACGGTGACCGATGCGAGCACACCGTCGGCGACGCTCACCGTCACCGGCGCATCGACGGTGACACCGACGGCGCCGTCGGTCACGGAGGAGGCAAGCTTGGGGACCAGCAAGTCGGCGAACGGCGTGCCCTTGTCGACGATTTCCTTCGGCGGCGCGGCGGTGCGGCTCCCACTGCACGCAACGCTGAACACAGCAACCGCGATTATCGCCACAGCCAGCGACAATCGACGTTTGCGCAAAGGCTTCATCGAGCAACCTTTCACATCGTTCTTGGTTACGCCGGTCCCCGCAGAACCCCCAATGGTTCAAGGCATTCTAAAGGGTCATTTCCCCTCGGCGAGCCAACGGGGGATGGATTGTTCGGCCCGGCGCCGTGACCTTAGACTCTATTCTGGGAAGGGTCCGGGATTTCGCTCTGCGACGGAATGCCTGTTATTGTCGCAACCGCGGTCTCGGCCGACCAAAGGCGCCGTTAGCTCAGTTGGTAGAGCAGCTGACTCTTAATCAGCGGGTCCGGGGTTCGAAACCCTGACGGCGCACTTCAACGCCTATTTTTGTAGTCTCACCGGCTCCGGGGCGACGTTTATGCGTCGTTTATTGCATCGTCGAGCAGGTCGGCTACCTGCGAATGCACTTTGCCACGCGTCATGTAGACGTCCTGCGTCATGCTGACCTTTGAGTGCCCTAAGTGGTCGGCCCCGACCCGAGCCGATAGCCCCCGGTCATCGATGAGGGTCGCAAGTGTTTTGCGGAAGCTATGTGTGGTCACGTCGGGGACTCCAAGCTCGCCGCGGACTATGCGCCATTCCCTGCCGAAGTTGTTCGGGTCGCGCCAGGTGCCCGCCGTGGATGGGAACAGGATCACCGGATGCTCGCCGAGGAAGGGCAACGAACGTCTCTGCCGCAGTGCGTCGACGGCGAAACTGGGCAGTGCGAGTCTGCGGCGACCGGCGGCGGTCTTGGTCACTTCAACCCGGATCAGGCCCTGGCCGGCGATCCGCTCCACCTTGCCAGTGACTGCAATGGTCCCCTCCGTCTCATCGAAGTCACTCCAACGCAGTCCCAATAGCTCGCCCCGACGCAGCCCGGTCGCAATGAACAACGTGAATGGGCCGACGAGGTCGTGCTTGCGGCAGTACTCGGAGGTGCGGAGCTTTGTCAGCAGATCGCGTAGTTGGCCGGCCGTGAGCGCCGGGGCACCCTTCGGGGGCCGTTTTGACTTGATCGGCTGGACCTCGCGAACCGGGTTCGCGCCAAGCACATTCGCCATCACCGCGAGCTGCAGACCGCCGCTGAGGATGGTCTTGGCCTGGCGGGCCATCACCGGACCGTGAGTGCTGCTCATGGAACGCAGGGCCGCGTCGATCCGCACCGGTGTGGCTTCCGCGACCCGCACTCCACCAATTTTGACGCGAAGCTTGCCAGCCACGATCCGGTATGTGGCTTGTGTGGCCGGTGCGCGTCCGTCTTCCGCCAGTCGGGCGAGGTGGGCCTCTACGAGCGTCATTACCGCGGTGTCTAAGCCGATCTCATCCGGTCCGCCTGACGGCGGACGCCGTTGCGCCAGTGCCTCAATGAGTACGTCTTCGGCAAGCTTGCCGCGTCGGTCATGCTGATCCGCTGGGCCGATACGGCGCACCCTCCGAGTTACCCCGTCTGTGTCCCGGTAGCGGCACTGGGCTTCCCATACTCCGCTCCCGATGTACTTGCGGCTGATCTTGCCGTGCTGCCCGATCCGCAGCGGCGGCCTCCCGGCCATCCCTGTCTCCTCGTTCGTCGAGTCAGTCGCAACGTCACCGACTCAAGGCCAGCCCGCCCATCGCACGACAGTCGTCCTCACGCGACGGCACTCAGCTTGGCCGTGGTCGCTCGATGTTACTCAGGCCGAGCTGCGGTTGTTCCTGGCGAATCGAGTGCTTTCCCAGTCGATTACGTCGCTCAATCGGTAGCGGACATGTCTGCCGAATTTCGCGTAGGGCGGGCCCGTTCCTTTCGATGCCCACTCAGCCGGTGTCTTGACCGGTACTCCATACCGGTCGGCGAGTTCCTGACGGCTCAGCCATCTATCTTGAGCGTTCGTGTCCATAGCGGTCACTTCCCTTCGGGTCTCCCCGCGTGTATTGAATGACATAACTGTAATGCCGTGTAGGTGCCTGGTTTAGCACTATTTTCACCGATCGGTTCGTGCCCGATCTGGTGGCCGCCGCGGCCCCACACACCGCTTGAGGTCGACGCCCACCCGTCAAAGCCGACGTTCGGTTCTGGAAGTCCTGCCGCGGCAGGCGAACAGTCGGCGGCGATATGGCGTCGCTGGCCGGGCTCACCCGCTGAACCGCTCTGCGACCAACGGATTACCAATTTTTAGGTCCTGATAGTTTCAGTTATTTCCTGTTTCGCATTGTGCAACAAACGGATTGGCTTACTCTAAGCTCCGATCAGAACCGGGCGATTCGTCGCGGGCAGGTTGTCGAGCCAGTCGACCAGCTCCTGGGGTGTGCGCGGCAGAAAGGTATCGAACACCGCCAATTCCGGGCTGTTCGCCAGCTTGTCGCGGGCTGACCTATCGGCAAATAAGGCGTCGGTGTAAGGCACCGCGATACTCAGTGCGTCGATGTCATGAATGTCGTTGGTCGTCCACTCATGCTTGCTGTTCTTGTGATAGGCCGCCTTCAGCGTCACAGCCACGCGGGTGGACGGCATGCGGTCGGTGAAGTCGCGCAACTTGGTGCGGTCGTATTCCAGCAGCTTGCCGATTGACGTCTGCATCGCTGTGGTCATCTGGGCGAGCTTGTCGCCCAGCTCGATATCGAGCTCTTTGGCGTTGACAACGTCACGCAGCCGTCCTTGGCGGTACTTCGGCTCGATGTCGAGTTGTCCGACCAAATAACGCTCCTGCTCGGCGCGCTTCCCCATCAAGTCGCGCCAGACCTGGGGGTTGTAACCGGCGGCGAGGAGGTCTGGGTCGGCTTCGTCGTCCGGCCCGGCGAGCAGCTCGCGTTCGGCCCACCGGTTCAAGGTGGCCATCGGCTCGGCCCCAGGCTCGATGCCCATCTGCTCGCAGATGTGCTTTCCCAGGGCGTCGGGGTCCGGCGCGTTGGTGACAAGGCCGCCCCGCTTGCCGAAGCCCCACAGCAAGCTCTCCCCGATGAGCGGGATGGGCCCCTGAGGCTCGATGCTCACGCCCGGGATGTCGTTCAGCGCAGCCTCGAGCTCGAGCTCGAGCTCCTGGATCTGCGGGCGTCCGAGCAAGTAGCTGAACCCGCTCAGCTCCTCCATCATGGCGACACGTTCTCGGCGTAGCTGTGCATCCCCGATATCGCAGAGCTCGACCACGTGGCTCGTGGAGAGCGGGAACACGGCCCGTCCTTCGCTGCGGGCTCGCCGCGCGGCCGGCAACAGCATGTCGTAGCCGGAGGGGTTGTTCCTACCCGCCGCGAAGTCGGCGAGGTTGATGAACAGGAACATGTCCATGTAGACAATCGCCGGTGGCCGATCCGGTAGTTGCAGATCGCCGGGCCAGAGGATATCGGTGCGGAGCTGGTACGTCGTGGCCATGCCTGGATCGACCTGTTCCCTTCACGTTCAACGTGACCATTGGACCGTCCGCCATCGTGCTCCTCGCCGCAGGCCTCCGCAAACAAGTTTCTGGCAGCCCGCGCACCGGCGCGCCGGCTCCTAAGCCTCGCGACGCGGAGATCGCTCATCCATTCCGGCAGTACCCCTCCCGATCGTGAGGGCCGGCGTGCATTATCAAGGCCGTGGAATACCCCCGAACCGGCCACGACCAGAGGAGCGCAGGGCGTGTCTGAGCGGTTCACCGACGAAGCGGGGGAAGCGCTCGGTCAAAGTCAGAGTTTCGCGAGGATGATCAAGGATGATGCTCACGTCGGGACGCAGCATCTCCTTTTGAGTCTGATGGTTCAACCTGACACGATCGTCGGGCTGGCGTTGGCTGACGTTGGCGTTACGTGGAATGACCTGCGCTGGGGGGTCTTCGACCAGGTTTGGCGCGTCGGCATAACCCCGACCGCCCCTGCCGGCAGCGACGACCGCGAGATGCATCTTTCGTACGCGTTTGGGTTGTACCAGTTCGGCCCCCAGATGTGGCGAGTGCGGGTGAATTCGCAGCGCGAGGCCGACGCGTTGGGGCACGATCGCGCTGGCCTCGGGCATCTGCTGCTGGCGCTGCTGCGGGAGCCGGAGTCGATGGCATGTCAGATCCTCGCCGACCAGGTTGGCGAGCTATCCAAACTGCGCGGTGCTGTCTTGCGGCGGCTCGGGACCGAGCCGCCAGCCGAGGACCTACCCAGCCGCTGGCATAACGCAGTTACTTCCGCACGGCTCTTCGGTAGCGCCGCAACGCATCATCGCGGCAGTGATATGGCGAATCATCGAGCCCCGCTACCGGCGGCCTGGACCGAGCCGGCTCAGTGGCTGGCCGATCGGCGGACGCTCCCGGGGGAGTCACATTGGGTGACCAATATGGTCGGCTCGGGGTTTGAGGCATACGCGCGGCTGTTGCATCCTCTCGGCGATCACCCGGGCTCACAAACGTGGGCGGCGGTGGCCAGGGCCAATGGCCGCACCATGCATCCATCGGTCAGCTGGCGGGAGATCATCACCGCGGTCCGGATGTGTCCGGGCAGCCCAAGCCGAAACCTGCCCACCTGGGCGCTCGAGGCGCTCTGCGCGATACTCGCCCAGCACACCGAAACACCACACACGTGCTACTTCGCAGTCCATGAACACAGCCGCGCCTTGCATCCCGGCTCCTTCAGACGCGGCGCCCATGGGGCCGGGCCGGCGCCGATTGAATGGCAACTCGACGAGAGCGCACCTATCTTTTCCTACCCCGTTCCCGACGGCGGGGGGCGCAACCACGACATCAAGTTCTACCTGTACACGGGTCGCGTCGGCGATGCCGCGCGGATCGGAATGTGGGTCGACGAGCGCCAGTTCTATCCTCAAACACCAGATGTCTTCTGGCCCAACGACCACGCCTGGCACGCGGCCACCGGCTACGACTCGACCATCATCGGAGGTTCACACCAACTCATCAACGAACTCTGCGCATCCGAGACACTCGAAATTCTCCAGATACCGCCCGCCGCCCCGCCGGTGAAGAGCACCTAAATATCTGGCCAGCTCACGACCGCCCCCCGGGCATCGGCTGAATGCTGTTGTCTTACACCGGCCGAACGAGCAGCTGCCCGCTAGATGCTGCCGGTGTTCGGTGCGGGCCTGAGACTGGCAGCGATCGTTGCGAGTTGGTCTGCCGTGAGGTTGTCTGAGGCGAGAAATACCAACGTTCCGTCGCGTTCGAGGTGCGCCTCGGCCTGAGCCCATTCGGCCGGCCTCACCTTTACCGACGTCCCGTCGCGGGCCACCTCTTGCCAGTTTTCGTCGTTGATGATGATTTCGTAGTAATGATCGGCCGCGGACATCTGCGAAATCGAGACGCGCTGGTGTCCGTCGGCCGAACGGTATGTCAGCCACACATGCGCCTTCGATGGTGGCCGCTGCGAGGGTTCAATGAACACACAATTCACCTGCCAGTCCGTGGGCACGCGGTCTGGGATGAAAACAATGAACGGGGCGCGCTGCTGTGCTTCGGTCAGGGTGATGGGGTGCGAAAGGTGTCGGTGGCGATCGCGGGCCGACTGGATCCGTTCGCCTTCTGGTGGCGCGAACTGGAACGTCTCGGCTGAGATCGGCTCGTCGAAACCGATAGCGAGCGTGGTGATCTTAAAGAAGGGCTGGTCGTCGCGGATCGAGCTGACCGCCAGTAGCACTCCGCGCTCCTGGTCAACCTCAAACTCGTAACGATGAGCGCCGGCGCCGAGTCTTTGGAGCGCCAGCAGCCTCCCGTGGCGTGGATCCTCGGGGCGGGCAGTGGCGTGAGCTGTGATGGTGGCCCTGCCCGCAACCTGGGAGCGCCCAGCTACACGAAAGCGCAGCGCGCTGAGCAGCGGTATGGGATTGAGCATGACCTGCAGTTCCTGCCCGATGCCGCTGCCGACGCTCGGATCGTCCTGGTTGCTCATAGCGCCCATGCCCTCGTCCCAGAACCACCACAGCGGACCGTCAGCGACGCCGTAGTAGCCGTCCCGGCTGCCCCCGTGATGCTCTTCGCGCAATCGCTGACCGTCGCGCCAGATGCGCACCGTCTCCTCAGTCGTCGGGGGCTCGGGCTCGCGACCTCCAATGCGCCGAGAGACCATGCTGGTGATCGAAGCGCCGCGACGCTTCTGCTCCTCGGAATCGGCGCGGAACGCCTCCCGCAGGCGCTCCGCGTGGCGCCAGGTGCGGTAGGTCGCTTGAACAGTCCGAAACGACTCAGCAGCGCCGTGCAGCAACGCCAGCAACGCGCCAAGCTCGATCTCATCGCCCGTCGGGGGCACCTCGGACATGGGATCAGATTAGACCGCGGGCAATGTCACGCGAGCCAGGAACGCACCGACAACGCCGTGGCCATCGTGCCAGACGAAGGTGTAATGCGGGTGGATTCCGAGAGCAGGTCAGGGCAAGTGACGAACAGGTGCGAAGCGTAGGGAAGCAGCTCACCACATGCTGTTAGTGAACTCTGTCTGAACTGGTAAAGCTCCAACGACGAGTCTCCGGGTTTGGTGGCGGCGGACAGGAGCGTCAGCGGACGTTAGCCGCCACGGCGGAGGCTATGAAGTCGACGCTGGCCGGGAGCCCAAGAACAACTGTTGCGGGTCTTACAGTTCGAGCCCGTAACCCTGATCGCGGCTCTGGTTGCGGCTGCGGCTGCGTTGGCGCAGAGCGGCCTGCTGGCTAGTAGCACTCAATCGCTGGTAGGCGGCCTCGCGGGCACGGTTTTGAGCGGTGTGCCGGCGCCAGGCTTGGGCGCGGTCGGCGCGGCGCTGGTCGTTGCGGTCTAGTAGGGCCGCGACGACTGCGGGCAACAGCTCCCGGTCGGTACGTGCAGCGACGGTGTGCATGGTGCGGGCGCGGTCGTCGTTGCCGGTCAGGATGGTGTGCAGGGCGTGAGCGGCGGCGTGTTTGGTGCCGCGACGCATCCGGTGGATGGCTGTCTCGGCGCCCTGGTGATGGGCTTCGTTGGTGACCGATGGATAGATGGCGAGGTGGTTTTCGTCGCGGCCGCGGGTCATGCCCACGTAGGCCATCGCGCGGCTGGCCCGATCGCTAAGGATGGTCCAGCAGATTCCCGGGGTGGTGGAGTTGCCGATGGTCATGCCTTGGGCGGAGTGCACCGTGCCGGCATAGCCCAAGGTGATGTACTCGCGCAGATAATCGCCCTCGAAGACGACGCGGGCCGAATCGGTGAGCCGTTCGGCGCCGATGCGACCCTGTGTGGCGTCGACGTTGACCACGCGCCAGCGGTTGCCGTTGCGGACCTGGTCGATCCGATCACCACGGCGGTGCTGGGCGCCGGGTTCGACGGTCACGGTGGTGTCGTTGTGGCGACTCAGAATCAGATCGCCTACGCGGACCTGCTGATCACGAGCCACCGGCACGCTCGGAGCGTCGGGGCTGGTGAATCGATTGTGGAGACGCCCGTTGATGGCGTCGGCAATGTCCCATCGGTCGCAGAGGATCGCGACGTCTTTGCCCTCAGCACGGGCGGCGATATAGGCAGTGGTGGCGTCGGCGGCCATCGCGATCGGATCCCCGGTGTGCAGGCGGTCGTGGTTCCGATACCAGCCGACCGCTTTGCGCAGCCGATTGCCGCGCCCCGACCGCAGCGCCAGGGACATATCGCGTTCGGCGGGATCGCGCAGCCGCCACACCTCAGACAAGTGCTGCGACCACGGCAGGTCCGCGCAGAGGTGCTCGAACATGCCGCCGCGGGCTTTGACGGGCGAGAGTTGATAGGCGTCGCCGACCAGGACGATCTTGGCTTGCGCGGTGGTGCTGTCCTCGAGGAGCCGTCTCAGTTCGGGGGTGCCGACCATGGCGGCTTCATCGACCACGACCAGGGTGCGCCGGTCGACTTGCAGTTGGTGGTCCTCGATGAGTGTCAGTGCTTTGGCCACGGTCAGGCCGCGGTCCCCGGCGCCGTCGCGCATCGCCTCATCGACGGCCTTGCCGGTCGGCGCTAACACGAGCACGTCTTTGTTGGCGCGGTGCGCGGCGGCACGCAGCGCTTGCAGCGAATGCGTTTTCCCCGCGCCGGCCGGGGCTTGCATCGGCTGCACCAGATACGGCGAGGCCGCGATGGCGGCGATCGCGCGCGCCTGATCCGCGGACAGGCCATGCAGATCCGCGGTGCGGGCATCCAGGCGCGCGCGGGCATCAACCGCGTCGACCAAGTCGAAGATGCGCTGCTCCTCGGCGATCACCGCGTCCACGGTGAACAGCTCATGGCCCTCGCGGTGATGGGCTTCCCGGGGCGCGCTGACCCGCACCCCGACCACGTCCACGATCTGCTCGATGAGTGCGCGCGGATCCCCGGGCGCATCCACCGGCAGCAGCGCGCCCACTAGTTCCACAAGGTCAGCGCGGGTGAACGCGGGCTTGTCGATGCGTGCCACCATGCGCGCCAGCCGCGCGCGGTCCAGCAACAGGCGCGGTGCGGCACGCCGCGCGGCCCGCGCGTCCAGGTGCGCGGCGCGGTCATAGTCCAGACCGCGTGCATCCGCGCGCCACTGGGCGGTGAGTTCGGCCCACGCTGTGGATTCCGGCTTGGCCGGGCGGGTGGCTTTCTGCGCGGCCGCCAGCTGCTGCGCGGTCGGTACACCGTCGACGACGACCAGGTTGTTGGCTGCCCATTCCCGCAACCGGGTGGACCGTTGCGACCAGGCCTTGATGCATTTTTCGGTGACAGCTGCGATCTCGGCCATCCCGGAATGCCCCTCGACAGCGGCCCATTCCGCTCCGATGGCCGCATGCAACTCGTGACGCACCACGGCCTGATAGATCACCCCGGCGGCCTTGGCTTCGTGGTGCAGCGACTTCGAATCAATCGACACCAGCGTGCCGTCCGCGCGGGCCTGCCGGTTGGGCACGATGACGTGGGTGTGCAGGTGCGGATCCCCGCACCGCGACGTTTCGTGCTGGTAAGCGATCCCCACCAATCCCGGCAGCCGCTGCAGATCCTTGTTCCCGGTCCCTGGGTTGTGCACCCGGGTGTAGCCGGCGTGCTGATGTAGATAGGTCATCGCCGCGTCGATGCCCTTCTGATGCGCCACGGCCATCGTCTTCTCCCCGATATCGTCGCTCAGGGCGCGCAGCAGCGACACGCTCTTCGGCGCCGCGAACGTCAGGTCAAAACCGTGCACGGAGCCCGTGGTGAATGCTCGTCCGCTGGCCCCGTTGGGGGCGATCCCGTCATCGAGCCACCGGGCCGCCACCGTGGTGTCGGCGAACCCGCCCTGCAGGGCGGCCGCCTCCAGCCCGGTCAGCTCCCCCACCGCCGCCGTGTCTCCGGCCACGAGCCAGGTGGGCATCCGGGTGTCGCGTTCGGAGTAGTACTCCCCCAGCCCGCCGCCGGCGGCCTGGCGATCCATCGCCGCCCCCTGGGCCTGATTCGCGGTGTCGTTGTAGTAGTTGATGCTCCACCGCGACAACCGGGAAATCGTCAACACGGGTGACCACCTCATGACCTTACGGGGCGAAACCAGCTGTGGAGGATGGGATTTGGGGCCCGCGCAGCGCGCCCCAAATCAGTATTGCACCACTTGTGCCAATGTGCCAGAGGCTTTTTAGGTTTTTGCAGTTGTAATCGTATGTGGTGTAGTTGTTTTGGGAAAGAGTTGAGAAGTATGGAGTGGCAATGAGGGGCGTTGGGAGGGTCCGGGTTTTGTTGGGAAGTGTTGTAGAGCATGGTGTTTGGTGGGCTTACGATCGGGTGTGGTTGCCGCGTTCGGGATTGACTACGCGAGCCCACCGTTCGCGGACGAGCGCCAGTGCATCGGGGCCTTCGACGGTGAGCCGAGTTTGGCTAACGAGCGACGGTGGAGTGGGGCGATGAGGTCGTCACCGTGGTTCTCGCAGACGGTGACGGCTTGTTGTGCCGTAGAAGTGCTTAAGGGTGGGTTTCATGGCCGTTGCGGGTCAAGTAGCTCTGCGTAGGAGTGCACTCGGTCGAGCACCTCGTCGAACGGCAACGGCTCGTCGGTCCCGTAGTAAAGATCGCTCATTGCCGTGTCGTGTTCTCGTCGCAGTTGGTCCGCGAATGGCCCCCCGGGATCGAATGCGAGTGATGCCGCGAACCCTCCCGCCGGCATCGGACAATCCGCTTTGAACGCCTGCGATACCTCGTATGTACTAGAGATTATTTCGCCGAATTGCGCCTTATCCTCGAGTAGTTCGCGCACTTCGTCGTTTCCCAAAAGTGCCCAGATGTCGTAAAACTGGCGCCCGATGCGTGGCAGGCCGGCGGTGCCCCTTCTCGCCGGGTCGGACACAAAGTTGTTGACCCGTAGCAGCTTCTCGATGAGTGTCCTCCCGGGATGCAAGATTGTGACGTCAAAGGCGGTGAGGTCATCCCACCGACCGACACCACTGCCCGCCAACTCACGGGCCAGCAGCGATTGGACAGGACGTAGCCGTGACGGGTTGGGGCCGCCCGTCTGCCCGAGTTCAAGCCTGAGCCCGCTCGGATCGGCGATGCCAGCGGGCGGATTGTCGCTGTAATCAAGCGGCAGGGACAGGTAGGCCTCCCGGTGAAACGTTCCGGGATTCCCACCTGATTCTGCGCCAGAAAGCTCACCTCCAGTCGTGGACGCTGCCGTGGCCATCATCGCCTTCAACGCTCGCCTGGCGGCTCCAGAGGAGGGGTAGTCGCCAACCACCAGGATGTCGAGGTCTTCAGAGAAACGCCGGATGATCCGCAGCTTCTCCAAGCTGGTACCGCCCTTGAAGACAACCTGGCCAGGGTGCGCCGCGACGATTGCCCGCAGAACCTCGCAGACCCAGTAGTCTTTCTCCACGGCCAGCGGCTGAATGCCGAGCCTTTCTGCTGCAGCCGCGATCGTCGCCGTGAACGTCGCCGGCTCATGCTCGCGCCAGAGTGCCAATCTAGGCGCGTACCAGTTCTTCGAGCGCCTTAGCTTCGGTGCGGGGATCGGGCCGCGACACCGTGTCCGCCAGATCCGCGTGGCCGCTTCTCCCGAGAAGGTATTTCAGGCGCGCACGCGCGGACGCTGGCTCCGTCTCGCTCGCTTTGGCGAGACGGTCTGCGCTGATCGCTCCCGATCGAACCAGGCCAACTAGGCGTGTCATTGCCTCGTCGGGCATCATCTCGATCAATTGATTCCATCCATCCAGGACTTCGAGCGCAGCCACTTCGAACTGGTTAAGTTCGCTGTCAGCGCGTCCTCGCCGCGCGGACCGTGACACGAACCGCAGTCCATTGCCGTCCGCTGGTGGACGGCCCACCACCGCGTACTCCGCGCGGCGAGGGATCTGTGTGGACAACCGGAGCATATTTGCCGCAGACAGACCTGCGGGACCAGTGCCCTTTCCTTCCGCGATCCGCGACGCCAGTACCTCGGGGCGCGGCGGTGCCATGCCCAGTGGAGTCTTGACGCCGCGCCAGTACAACCCTTTCCGGATCCGGCGCAATTCGCCCTGCTGCCTCAGGTCGGCGAAAAGGTGCTGAGCAGTCGAAGGCGGTGTGTTGATGTCAGCGATCGTCCAGAACCTGTCACTTGATCGCAGAATGCGCTGTCTGGCCCTTTGCACAGCCTGGCGGTCAAGGCGGCCTGTTGTCGTCCGCATCTCGCGCACCTCCTCTCTACAACATGATACAAGAACCTTCCGGTCGAGGGGCTCACGACAGGGCGTCAGCAAATTCGCCATCGCGAATAAGGCCAGGTGACGCTTATGCGCCGCGAATGGCACGCAATCGACCGGAATCTCCCAGAATCCACCGGCTTAGAAAGCAAGTAGTGAGACAGGCGAAGCATTGCCGCCCAACGGAATACGGCACACAACCGGACACAGCGGGAAGCAACGCAAACCGCCCGCTGGTAATCAGCGGGTCCGGGGTTCGAAACCCTGACGGCGCACCCAAACACACCTCACTTCGCAATTCACGTGGCGGGAGCCACTATGCGGCGCGCCGCCTCCACGGCGGCCGCGCGTCGCGCGGCGACAACCGCCGGGTCGGCAGTGACGGCATCGGGGTGGGGCGATTGCGCCCAGGCCAGGGCGACGCCGAACAACAGCACGAGCAGGTCCATGGGGCGCCAGGCCGGGTCCACGTATCCGGCGGCCTGCGCGGCCTCAATGGTGGCGATGTCACGAGCCGCGACCGCTTCCCGGCCCTCGATGGGCGACGGTTCCAGCGCCAGCCCCTCCAGGCTGGCCCAGGTCATCATGCGCAGGTGCTCGGGCCGCCTGCAGGCCAGGTCGTAGATGTCACCGACGAACTCCGGTACCGCGTCGGGACGCAGCCTGACCGCGGCGAAAAACTCCGCGGCATCAGCTGCGACGACGCCGCGGAACAGCGTTTCCTTGTCGCCGAAGTGAGCGTAAAGCCGCTCCTTGCTGGCATCCGCAGCACGGGCGATGCGGTCGATTCGCGCTCCGGCCAGGCCATACTGGGCGAACTCGGACCGCGCGGCGCTCAAGATCGTGTCGCGGAGTTCAGTGGTGGAGCGCACGGTTAGATCATAACCCATACGAACTAGTTCGTTTGGTATTGTGGTGGGGACGCGCCACGGAAGCCCTGAAAAGAACGCCCCGAAAGAAAGCCCTGAAACAGAGGACACCATGAAAGAACCAGTCAAGGTCGACATCAATATCGACGCGGTGATGAACCACCCGCGCCGCGTGGAGCGCTTGCGCGGTGCACTGGAAAAGGTTCACGACGGCATCTCGCCGCTGATCAACCTGTGGCAGCCCTACGTCGCCGGCCTCGAGAATCTCCCCGCCGACGGGCGGTTCCTGTTGGTGGGCAACCACACTCAGTTC
>Ga0182014_10004806_pt1 | contig 15281 bp, 14 predicted proteins | sample 612S2DmetaG_FD_120489 | JGI IMG/M metagenome (GOLD analysis project Ga0182014, IMG submission 120489) | Permafrost microbial communities from Stordalen Mire, Sweden - 612S2D metaG | ecosystem: Environmental > Terrestrial > Soil > Wetlands > Permafrost | place: Sweden: Stordalen | collected... | reverse complement strand
GCTTGGCCAGAGATTACGAACGCCTCGCCAAAACGCTCGCAGCGCTCCACTATCTCGCCTTCGCCATTCTCATGCTCGCTAACCTGGCGCGATCACTCGCGCAAAGTTAATAACAGGCTCTAGTCCGTCGACATCATAATCTGCACCATAGCTGGTGATCTCATAACGAAGGCTCTCCTCGCCGGAATCTTCTTCTTCGAGTAGAGCTTCATCGATGACTTCGTCGAGAATGTCTGGATCGGCGGCTGCTACCATCGTTGGGATCATCGGGTTTTCAGGCATGCGTAAATACTAGACCGCTGCTCTGCGCAAGACAAGGCCGGTCAGTTGAAAATGTCCGCGCATTTGGCTATGCATTGTTCGCCTAGTTGTGCTTGCCTTTCCACTCGGCGTAGGGGCCCTGGAAGTCTTCGATGCCGTCTTCCTTGAAGTTCCAGAGTCTTGTGGCTACCTCGTCGATGAGGTCGTGGTCATGGGTGACTAACAAGACCGTGCCCTCGTAGCGCTGGAGGGCTATGTTCAAGGCGTTGATGGCTTCGAGGTCCAAGTGGTTTGTCGGCTCGTCGAGAATAAGGAAGTTAGGCTTGGTTAGGATGAGCTTGCAGAAGGCCAGGCGGGCCTGCTCGCCGCCGCTGAGAGCTCTGGTCTGCTTGTCGCCTTCATCACCCGCGAATAACATCTGGCCGAGGATGCCGCGGATATCTTCGACGTGGGCGTCGGGCTTCCAGCGATGGAGCCACTCGGTGATGGGGAGGCCGTTGTCGTTATTCGAACTACTTAGGGTCGCGCCCACGTCCTGGGGGAAGTAGCCGACCTGGGCTTCGTGGCCCCAGGAGACCGCGCCGGAGTCGAGCGTGAATTCCTTGTCGGCGAGACCGGGATAGTTCGCGAGCAGGCTCTTGAGCATGGTGGTTTTGCCGGCGCCGTTGCGGCCCATGAGGCAGATCTTTTCGCCGCGCATGATCTTGCCGCTAAAGCCGTCGATGACCTTGTGTTCGCCGTAGATTTTGGTGATGTGCTTGAACTCGAGCACGTGCTTGCCGCTGGGGCGGTTCTGGTCGAAGCGGATGTAGGGGCGGGCGATGTTGGAGCGGGCCAGCTCGTTGGTTTGCAGGCGCTCGACCTCTTTGCGGCGGCTGGTGACCTGGGAGGAGCGGGTTCCGGCGGCGAAGCGGGCGATGAAGTCGTTGAGCTGGGCGATCTTCTTGTCGCGCTGGGCGTTCTGCGCTTCAAGGGTGGAGCGGATCTGCGTCTTGGCCATCACCATCTCGTCGTAGCCGCCGGTGTACGTGATGATGGTTTGGTAGTCGATGTCGGCCGAGTGGGTGGTGACGCTGTTGAGGAAGTGGCGGTCGTGGCTGATGACGATGAGAGTGCCGTCGTAGGTGGCGAGGAAGTCCTGAAGCCAGTGGATGGAGTCGAGATCGAGGTAGTTGGTGGGCTCGTCGAGGAGCAGGGCCTGGGGCTTGCCGAAGAGGGCCTGGGCGAGGAGCACACGGACCTTCTGCCCGCCCTGGATCTCGCCCATCCTGCGCTCATGGATTTCCTCGGGAATGTCGAGGCCGTCGAGCAGGACGGCGGCGTCGCTCTCGGCGGTGTAGCCGTCCTCGTCACCGATCGTGCCTTCGAGCTCGCCCAAGCGCATTCCGTCGGCGTCGGTCAGCTCGGGCTTCTCGTAGATGCGGTCGCGCTCTGCGAGAGCCGCCCAGAGGGGCTTGTTGCCCATGATGACGGTATCGATGACGCGAAAGGCATCGAAGGCGAACTGATCCTGGCGGAGAACGCCGAGCTTGCGCGGGCGGACGACCGTGCCCTTCTGCGCCTCCAGCTCGCCGGAGAGGATCTTCATGAAGGTGGACTTGCCGCTTCCGTTGGGGCCGGTGAGGCCGTAGCGGCGGCCGGGGATGAAGTTGACGGTCACATCCTCGAAGAGCACCTTCGAGCCGTAACGCATTGTGACATTGCCGACGCTGATCATTCTTGTTTGGGTTCCTATTTGCGAGCCGCAGCGAGGCAGCGGCGCCGCCGGGCCGGATGGGGCTGGGGTTGAGTCTTTGGTTCAGGCGTGTGGTTTACTTTCCCAAGTCTCAAAGTCAAGAGCTGGGGCACCCAGATGTGCCGAAGAACTTCTACTCTTCCAGTTTCTCACAAGTGCGGAGCGAGGTCAGGACTGCTTCCATCCGGGACAGGATTGAGCAGAGGCGCGGGATGCGGGCGCGGTTTTCCAAGTACCTTGGAGGGGAATTGCGCCCTCGGAGCCGGGAAGAACAGGAAAACCCTCCGATAAACCCATAGAGGGAACCCATGGCTTCATTCCAAATCTCGGAAGGCAGCGCGCCGGGACAAGGTGCAGAGCCGGCAGAGCGGCGCGCCGAGCGGCGGCTGTTCTGGCCGGGAACCGCGGTGATCCGCATATTGCCTTACGGGCCAGATGTGTTGGGCGTCCTGCTGGATGTGAGCGAATCGGGGTGCGGAGTGGAGATCGGAATCGGAATTCCGGCCCAGGTCGGAGCTCAGGTCGAGTTGGAACTGAATGTGCGCGGGGTGACGCTGGCGCGAACGGGCGTCATCCGTTACATCGACGTGATCCGGCGCGCGGAGCGGGAGACGCGGGCGGGAATTGAGTTCATGGAGCCGAAGCGGAGCAGGACTCAGAAGGTCGATCGAGCCGCAAAGGGAGTGGTAACGCGGATCGATCGAGATCGCAATCGTGGTGGTTGACGGTACGGCGCGTAGGAAAGCACGAACATCGAACGTTAGTGCTTTCCCACCCATTTCGCAAAAAACGCGAAATGGATGGGGCACAGCGCATTTGTAGAGCTATGGGTCTGTTCATCTTTGGACGTAACGCGCCGCGGCGAGTCAAGCTGCTGCCTATAAACAAGATAGTTGGATGAGGCGGTTTGTAAATAAGAACGGCATGTTCGCCACCGCTTCGGGGTGATGGCGAGTTAGCGAGTTGGCGGGTTCATTGCCGGTCTCTGACCGAGTGATTTTGTCCCTCCCACCCTAACGGCAAAAACAGAGACGCCGCGACGGTGGGGCACCCACATTGCAGCTCAGAAGATCGCCATTGCCACGTGGTTGACGACGAAGGCCGCGCCGTAGGCCAAGGCCAACATGTAAAGAAACTGAATGGCCGGCCACCTCCAGCTATTGGTCTCGCGGCGGACCACGGCCATGGTGGAGGTGCACTGCATGGCAAAGGCGAAGAAGATCATCAGCGCTAGCGCGCCGCCCAGCGTCATGTCGTGGTGGAGGGCGGTTTGCAGGTGCATGGATTGGGTGGCAGGGTCGGCGCCATAGAGGGTGCCCATGGTGCTGACCATCACCTCGCGGGCCAACACGCTTGAGAGCAGGCCGATGCCGATCTTCCAGTTGAAGCCGAGGGGCGCAATGGCCGGCTCAATGAAGTGGCCGAGACGGCCGATGAGACTGTCAGCCAGTTCGGGCGCTGAGATAACGCCGCCCGGAGACTGAATCACGGGCAGGTGGGCTAGCACCCAAAGTGCCAGCGTGACGCAAAGAATAATCGTTCCAGCCTGGCGAAGGAAGATGCGGGCACGGTCAACCAGGCGCAAGGCGAGGGAGCGCAGGGTGGGCATACGGTACTGCGGAAGTTCAAGAATGAAAGGCGTCTCGCTGGACTTGAGGATCGAGCTCTTCAGCAGCCATGCGGTGGTCATCGCACCTACAAAGCCGGCCAGATAAAGGCTCAGCATGACGATGGTTCGCAGGCCGAGAAAGCCGTGGAGATAGACGATATTGGGAATGAAGGCAGCGATCAGCAGCATGTAAACCGGAAGCCGCGCCGAGCAGGTCATGAAGGGCGTAACAAGGATCGTAGCCAGGCGGTCGCGCCTGTTCTCGATAGTGCGCGTGGCCATGATGGCCGGAACCGCGCATGCGTATGCCGAAAGCAGGGGAATGAAGGCTTTGCCGTTTAATCCGGTGGAGCGCATGACGCGATCGGCGATCAGCGCGGCGCGAGAGAGGTAGCCGGAGTCCTCCAGAATCCCGATGAAGAGAAAGAGCAGCAGGATCTGAGGGAGAAAGACAAGCACCGACGAGATGCCCTTCCATGCGCCGTCGAGCACGAGGGACTGTAGCCAGCCGGCGGGCAGCAGCGGGCGTACAAGCCCGCCGATGCGGGCCAGAATGTCGCCAAAGCCATCGGAGAGCGGCTGGCCGATGGCGAAGACCACTTCAAAGACGCCCACAACTACGACCAGAAAAAGCAGCGGCCCCCAGATGCGGTGCAACAGGACGTTATCGATTTTGCGCGTGCCCTCCACCGAGAGCGGAGCCTGATAGCCGGTGCGGCGGCTTACCTGGGCGGCCCAACTGTGAGCGCTGGCTGCATTGCCCAATACGGGCAGGGTGAGCGGCTTGGCGGCGGCACGATCGGTTTGCTGATGCAGGAAGAGCGGAACGGCATCCAGGCCGGTTCCATTCACGGCGCTGATCTGGGCCACGGGGGCGCCCAGTTCTTGCGCCAGCTTGAAGGAGTCGATCTGGCCGCCGCGAGCCTCCATCAAGTCGCTCATGTTGAGCAGGATGAGGGTCGGCAATCCGACGGCGAGCACCGGAGCGGCCAGCATCAACTGGCGCGTTAGATGTAAGGAGTCCAAAACCAGAAGCACCGCGTCGGGCTTGGGCGTGCCGGGCATCTTGCCGCGCAGTACGTCGATGGAGACGCGGGCATCTTCAGAGTACGGAGTAAGCGAGTAAATGCCGGGCAGGTCGATTAGGGTCAGATCCGGGCGGCCGACCCCAGCCATCAGGCCCATGCGTTGCTCGACGGTGACGCCGGGGTAGTTGGCGACCTTCTGGCGCAGGCCGGTCAAGCGGTTGAAAAGAGTGGATTTGCCGGAGTTTGGCGGGCCGATCAAGACCACCGTCTTGAGCGCCCCGGCTGGAGGCGGAGCGGTGGGCGGCGTAAAGGCCGGAGGCTCGCAGCACGCGCTCATCGCGCCGCCTCGGTCAACTCCGGTACCTCGAATTTTCCTTGGATATTGGGGCCGGCAAGGGTCTCGTGGCTTACCACGCCCTCGGTTTCGGCCGCCCGCATCCGTATAGCCTCTGCGGTCTCATGGCGCAAAGCGATCTCCAGGCCATCCACGCAGTAAACAGTGGGGTCGCCTGCCGGCGCGCGGCGCACGGCTGTCACCAGCGCATCGGGAACAAAACCCATATGCATCAAGTGGTTCTGCACTGATTCAGGCAAATCGAGGGCCAACAGAACCCCGCTTTCGCCGACCTTCAGTTCGCTCAACACCGTCAATTGCCGTACTCCCCCAAGCTGCCGGAAGAGCAGCAGCTTAAAACTACGACCTTTCTGGTCGTAATTCAGTATACGACCTTTAGTCACCGGGCAGCAAACAGCGATATTTGCTGATTCCTCTCGACGCAAACGCATTGCCTGACCTCAGAGCGGCGCGTTGCTGGGAATTGCCCGCCACTTCTTATCCCGTGCCGATTCCTCTGCATCCGCTATCGGCCCGACAAGCTGTTTTTATCAGTCCGAATAGGCTGTTGAATGTGATTTAGATCACTTTTTCTTGGCAGCAGAAGTCATTGCAAAGTGAGATAGGCGAGTGGTACAAGAATTTCATGAAGATCAAGGAGTTCCGCGCATCCGTTCCCCGCGATGAGCCGCCCGAGGGGCTGAGCGCGCCCCTGACCGCGTTGTGGTGGGATGCGAAAGGGGATTGGGCGCGGGCGCACGCGCTGGTTGACGAGCTCGAAAGCGCTGAAGGCATGGCGGTTCACGCCTACCTGCACCGCAAAGAGGGCGCGGCGTCGAATGCCGATTATTGGTATGCGCGCGCCGGGCGCAAACTCCGCCAGCCTACGCTTGAGGCCGAGTGGGAGGCATTGGTTGACTGCCTATCGGACTGACTGAATCCCGGCGCAGACGGGCCGAGCGGCGATTGGTGAAAAGCAACAACCATCGGACCTCAGGTCTCAAAGTCGACACACAGGTGGGGCGATCGCACGGTCAAAACTCGCCCTTCCTGGACGCCTCCTGGTTCAACTTGCAATTGTTGACCCTCGGGAAGAAAAAAGGAGATTGTCTCTCAATTTCGATATAGACAGACGAGCCCTTCCCCCTTGAAGGGCTCCTTGAGACATAAATTGCCTGGACCAACATGGTTGGCGGAACAAGCCTCGCCGGCCGGTTGCATTCTCGCGCGTTCTTTTATGTCTCCAGATCATCACGAACGCAATTCCCCTTTGCGGGGCGGTACGAGGTAACCCTCGACAACCAATGATGAAAAGGAGAGAAACATGGCAGATGAAGTAACCCCTGATCTTACGAAACGCCTACCGCGTGGCGCGATCCCTTCCCCTCGCTCTGAACTTGCGGCAGCCATGCCGCATGTTCCAGACCCAACCATTGCGGTCCCGCCGAGCTTTCTGATGTGGCCGATTCAAATGTCGTCGTGGAATAACTACGTCTACGGCGACTGCGTTACCGCCGAGGAAGCCTTCGCCAAGGCGACCGCCGCGCCAAAGACATTCATCCCGTTAAGCACGGTGGTTGCCTGGGCAACGGCGCACGGCGTTCTGAATGGCGCCAGCCTCACCGGCGTTCTGACCACGATGCAAACGGATGGCTTCCCGTTCAACAATAAGAAATACGACGACGGCCCTTACAACTCGGTCAACTGGACTAACGCCGCGATTCTGAAGAGCGCCATCTACAGCCACGGTCCGGTGAAAATCGGCGTTGGGGCAGGCGAGTTCCAATCGAATCCCCATGGCCTTGTCACGCCGGGGACAAGCGGTTGGGCGATGTACGACTATCCGAAGAACGAGCCGGAGGATCATTGCACAAGTCTTTGCGGTTACGGAACCCTGGAGGAATTGGTCAAGCTATTCGAGGAGCATAAGGTCACCGTCCATCCGCCGAAGGGGATGCCCACAGGCCTCTGCTATGCGATGTTCACTTGGAATTCCATCGGGATCATCGATGCGCAATCCATGTTGAACATGACCTACGAGGCCTGGATTCGTAATCCGGTGACCATCATTAAGTAAGCCGCGCAGGCTCGATCATGCTCGCAGGGTCACGGCGGGATACCATCGTGACCCTGAGAGATCCCCCACATAATAGTTCCGTTAATTCTTCAAAATCGGGATCATCCCAGATGACATGAACGAAAACGCGATCATGCTGCGTAGCCAATCACACGCCTCTGAAATAAAAAAAGGATATTGCCTCTCGATTCCGATATAGTAAGGGCGGGCCCTTCCCCCTTGGAGGGCTCCACTTGAGACATAAATTGCCTAGCCAAAATTGGTTGGCGAAATAACGCCTTGCCGGCCGGCTTCCGCCCGGCGTGTTCTTTTGTGTCTCTAAATCATCACGAACGCAATTCCCCCTTGCGGGGCGGTACGAGGTATGCCTCGACAACCAATGATGAATAGGAGAGAAACATGGCAGTTGAAGTAATCCCTGATTTGACGAAACGCCTACCGCGCGGCGCGATCCCTTCGCCTCGCCACGAACTAGCGGCAGCCATGCCGCATGTTCCAGACCCAACAATTGCTGTCCCGCCGAGCTTTCTGATGTGGCCGGTTCAAATGTCGTCGTGGAATAACTACGTCTACGGCGACTGCGTTACCGCCGAGGAAGCCTTCGCCAAGGCGACCGCTGCGCCGCAAACATTTATTCCGCTGGATACGGTGGTTGCCTGGGCAACCTCGCACGGCGTTCTGAATGGCGCCAGCATTTCCGGCGTTCTTTCGACGATGCAGACGGATGGCTTCTGGTTCAACGGTAAGAAATACAACGACGGCCCTTACAACTCAGTCAACTGGACCAACGCCGGGATTCTGCAAAGTGCCATCTACAGCCACGGTCCGGTGAAGATCGGCGTCGGGGCCGGGGAGTTCCAATCGAATCCCCATGGCCTTGTCACGCCCGGTACATGTGGTTGGGCGATGTACAACTACCCGACGAACGAACCGGAGGATCACAACACGAGCCTCTGCGGTTACGGAACATTGGCGGAATTGGTAGCTCTATTCCAACAGCACGGTGTCGCCGTGAATGTGCCGGCCGGAATGCCCACGGGCCTCTGCTACGCCATGTTCACCTGGAATTCCATTGGGATCATCGATGCGCAGTCGATGCTGAACATGACCTATGAGGCCTGGATACGTACTCCGGTGACGGTCATCAGCAATCCGGACGTCTACCTGACGACACAAGGCAGCGATGGCATCTGGGGGTTTGATCATACCTCGCAAGGTAGACCGGCCCAAATCGGATCGACCGCTGGACTTGGCTTTACGGGGATCATCAAAGTTGGCAACACCCTTTACACAACGACACACGGCAGCGATGGCATCTGGACGTTCGATCTGGCATTGCAGGCTAAACCGACCCAAATCCCATCGACAGCTGGACTTGGCTTTACGGGGGTCATCGAGGTAGGCAACATCCTTTACATGACGACGCACGGCAGCGATGGCATCTGGACCTTCAATCTGACAACGCAGGCTAAACCAACCCAAATCCCATCGACCGCCGGACTTGGCTTTACGGGGATCATCGCGATAGGCAACACCCTTTACATGACGACACACGGCAGCGATGGTATCTGGACGTTCGATCTGACAACGAAGGCTAGACCGACCCAAATCGCGTCCACCGCCGGACTTGGCTTTGTTGGGATCCTCGCGGCCGGCAACACACTTTACCTGACAACACAAGGCAGCGATGGCATCTGGACGTTTGATTTATCAACGAAGGCTAGACCGTCCCAAATCGCGTCGACTGCTGGACTTGGCTTTACGGGGATCATCGCGCTAGGCAGCACACTTTACCTAACGACACACGGCAGCGATGGCATCTGGACGTTTAATCTAACAACGAAGGCTAAACCGACGCAAATCGGGTCGACCGCAGGACTTGGCTTTGTTGGGATACTTTTCGTCTGAGAAAGAATCTCCGACTTAGGCTTGCATCCCGCTGATCCGGTGACGCTCATCCAGTAAGGAACATAGGCCGGCAATTCTCGCATTAAGGGTCACGAATTAACCTCGTGGCCCTGCGAGATCCCATCATAAAAGTGCTTGTATATCTACAAAATCGAGATCATCCTAATCGAGAGCAATGTAGTCGGCATGAACCGAAACGCGATCATACCAACGAGCCATTTTGTGGTCGTGTCTTTTCGATGGAGGGCGAAAATGATCCCAAAGATGCCGCGTGGTGCTTTCCCCGTCTCTCGCAGCGAACTTGCAGCCGCGGAACCCTATCGGCCTGAGGCCGGCGCGGAGAACCTCGTTCCAAGCGGCGAGTTTCCGACGCCCAATCACGAACTTGCAGCCGCTGAACCCTATAAAGCGAGCGGCACCGCGCCCGAGAGCTTTCTTGCCTGGCCGATAGAAATCGACCTTTGGGGGAACGAGAAGGCGAGCAATTCGAGCTGGGCAGAAGAGGCCTTTGCCAAAGCCTGCGCCGAACCCAAGGTCTTAATTCCGGCCGATCTGGTCCTGTCCACCGCGCGAGAATGCGGTTCGTCGAATTTCGCCAAGTTCATGCAAACGCGAGGGTTTCAATTGGGCGGCAAGGCCTATCTGGATGGGCCGTTCCATTCGGTCGACTGGACAAACGCAACGGCTTTGCACGGCGCAATCGCCAATGCCGGGCCGGTGAAGATCGGTGTGGCCTCATCGAATCTCACCTCTGACGCGCAGGGCCAGGTCTCACCTGGGACGAGCGGTTGGGCGATATTTGGCCTCCCGGCGGGCCAGCCGGAAGATCACTTCGCGAGCCTTTGCGGCTACGGATCCTTGGCGGCGCTGGTCGATCTCTTCAAGCGGCATGGGGTCAATGTCAATGTGCCATCGGGCATGCCTGCGGGAGTTTGCTACGCGATCTTCACCGGGGGCTCCATCGGCATCGGTGACCGGCAATCGCTGATGAACATCACGGGCGAAGCCTGGGTTCGAACCCCGACGACGATCGTCAGGAATCTCGGGGGGTAACCGCCGGGCATGGCTGTTTACGCTTCCCTGCACCGCTAGAAGGGCACGGCGATCATGATTTTCTTTGATTTGTAGCGGCGGGTATGCAATTCAGCATGAAGAGAGATTCTTATCGTGAGAGGTTATCCAGATGGAGGGTTCCTCTTTCGCCTCTGGCGGGTGGGGCGCGCATCTATTGAGCGCATTGAGCCTGCTTCTTGCACCGATCTTCTATGCGCTGATCCTTGTTTTCTACTCCGTGCGCCGCGGCCGGCCAGCGGTTCATCTACAGTTCTTTGGGATTCAAAATATGCTCGACGAGCACGATGATTTCAGCTCGTTCATTAGCGACTTTTGCTTGGTACTGAAAAGAGCGAGGACAGCAGTTAGCTTTGAATTAGAGAAAACCTGTTACCCGTGATCCACTCGTGATTGCTACTGCATCACCCGCGTAGACGGCGCAAAAAACGCTGACAGCATATCCCTTGGGCGGCCATGCGGTCCGCGCTTCTGCAATGGGCGTAAATTCCGAGGGTGGTTGCGACGTCTGCGTGGCGAAGCAATGTCTGAACTGTCTTGGGGTCTCTTGCGGCTTCAGAAAACGATGCATTTAATAGCTGGTCTTCTAGCGGAAGAGATTCTCCGACGAAGGATGTTCTTTGTACTGCGGACAGCACCTCTCATAGTCCAACCCCTTCGGGAATCACGCGAATCGCATTTACCGGCGCCCTTGCATCAAGAGCAGCCGCAAGTCATCGAGCGAGAATGTTTTTCTCGACGCTATGGGCCGTCAACGCAGGAGGTCTTCGAGGGTGGTGCTGAGGTCGGTTTTCTCGTCGCGGTACTTGACGATTACTGGGGCGTAGAGCGAGAGACCCCAGTCCCGGCTCGCCTCGTGGCCCTTGCCTTTGGCGATGGCACGGGAGCCGGGGACTACAACGGCGTTTTCAGGAACGATGAGGGGCAAATCGTGCGTGGCGCGGAGGATTCGACCGTTGACGAGGTCGAATACGGGCGTGCCGCGGGTAAGGATTGTTCCGGCGGCCAGCACTGCGCCGCTGCGGACGATGGTTCCCTCGTAGACGCCGCAGTTGCCGCCCACCAGCACGTCGTCTTCAATTACCACGGGGCTGGCGTTGACAGGCTCCAGCACTCCGCCGATCTGGGCCGCGGCGCTCAGGTGGACGCGCTTGCCGACCTGGGCGCAGGAGCCAACCAGAGCGTGGGAGTCCACCATCGTACCCTCGTCGACCCAGGCACCGGCGTTGATGTACATGGGGGGCATGCAGACCACGCCTCGAGCCACATAAGCGCCGGCCCGGATGGAGGAGCCTCCGGGAACAACGCGGATACCGTCGGTGGTGGTGAAGTGTCGGACAGGATATGTATGTTTATCGATGAAGGAGAGCCTGCCGGCGGCCGACTCTTGGAGATTGCCCAGACGAAAGCCGAGCAGAATACCCCGCTTGACCCAGGCGTTGACTCGCCAGCCTGAGGGCAAGTTGGGATCGGGCGAGGCGGCGCGAAGTTCACCGCTTTCAAGGGCGGTGCGGAGAGTTATAAAGTCCCTCAGGGCCGTGGGATCACCGATGGCGGAGGGGCCGGCGGCAAAGTGCCGCTCGATGGTTGTTTGCAGTTGGCTGAGAATCATGGCAATCCGAGTTTATCAAGAGAGGGGCAGGGATAAGGGACTAGGGACCAGCGACTGGGAAGTCAGGATACTGAGGCGATGCAGCATTGCGGAAGGGGAAGGCCGGGAACTTGCGATGCGTATACGGACGGCGCAGCTCCCGGCGGGGAGAGTCTTGAAAGATTGCATGAAGTCTGTGACTTCGGGACTCAGGGTACAAGATTGGGTTCGGCTCAGGCCGCTGAACGAGATGCCTGTCTGGTTTTGTACTGGCTACTTGCGGAGACTGGTTGCAGCTTGAATGAGTTGTCTCCAGCCGGAATCATGGCCATGGGAATAGCGGTCAGATCCGGCCGGTCTTTGAAGTACTTGGATTCTAGCCAGGCGCAAAGCCTGGCATCGTGGATCTCAGGCTGATCCTGCCAAAAGCCAGGACCCAGCCCACACTGGATCTGAAGATGATCCAATTGCAGCTCGATGACCGCGACTTGTCTTGGAAAGTAGCGCCGGACATTGGAGACACCGACGTTCAATCCGGTCAGACTGCGGCCCTTGCTTTGTGTTTTGACCACCATAGTTGCCTACCCTTCAACGTAAGATGAAGCCAGTCTAGGGAGCCAAGGCGGGAGAAAGCCGATTTTGGAGCAGTGAATCCGTTGTGGGATTCCTCATTTGAAATGCGCCAGACGGCAAAACCAATGTGGGACGATAGTGCACCCATCCAATGGCACTGTCAAGACCTTAATCGGTAAATTCACCATGAACCCTGCCTTGTGATCCCAGTCTTATATCGGCAAGGATGCGTGCTTCATATAGTTAGGTTGCTTCGGGGCGGTTCAGATTGCAGTGAGAATGGCGTCATGTAGCGCGTTGGCTACCTCTTCTTGCTGGCTGGCGGCGATGCGATTGAAGAAGGGCAGGGCGAGCGTGCGGCGGGCGACTGACTCGGTGAGAGGAAGCGATGCCAAACTGGCGCTGGGGTGGGCGCGCCAGGCGGGATGCAGATGAATGGGGGCGAAATAGCGGCCGGTGGCGATGCCGCGGCTGGCAAGTGTGGCTTGAATAGGGTCGCGGTCAAGGCGCTCCGGCAGGCGGACCACGTAAACGAACCAACTGATGGAGCGGCGAGGCAGGTTGAGCGCCGGGAGTTCGAGGCCGGGGACGGAGATCGCTCCGAGAAGCGTATCGTAGCGTTCGGCGGCGGCACGGCGCAGGGCGAGCATCTCGTCGATACGGCTCAACTGCACGCGGCCCAGGGCGCAGGCAATCTCTGAGAGACGATAGTTGTAACCGTGCTCAGTGTGGTCGAACCAGTCGCTCCCTGAATTAGCCCTCCTTCCCTGGTTGCGCAGACTGCGAAGGTGGGCGGCATGAGCGGGGTCGTGTACCAGCACGGCGCCGCCTTCGCCGGTGGTGAGCTGTTTGTTGGGATAGAAGCCTAAGACGGCGAGGTCTCCGAAACTGCCTACTCGGCGGGCGTGGGGAGGGTCGCCGAATTCCGCGCCAATAGCCTCGCAGGCATCTTCGATCAGAGCCAGATTGTGTCGGCCTACGATTGCCTGGAGAGCATCCATCTCGGCCGGAACGCCGAAGGTGTGGACGACGAGAATGGCGCGCGTACGGGTCGTGATGGCGCGCTCGACGGCAGCGGGGTCAAGGTTGAGCGTTGCAGGGTCGATCTCAGCAAAGACTGGAGTAGCGCGGACCTGAAGAACGGCGTTGGCCACGGCGACAAAGGCGAAAGAAGGAACGATGACCTCGTCGCCCTCGCCGACGCCCAGCGTGAGCAGAGCCAAGTGCAGTCCTGCGGTGCCGGAGCTGACGGCAACAGCGTCGGGCACGCCATGGAAGGCGGCCAGAGAGACCTCGAAGGCATCGAGCTCGGGGCCCAGGCTCAAACGCGGCGTGCGCAGAACGGCGGTGACGGCATCGATCTCGGCCTGGGCTATGTCCGGCGAGGAGAGTGGAATGACAGAGCGCTCAATTCTCGAGGTCTCCCAGGTCTCAAAATCGAGACCTTGAGCACCAAGCTTTTGTTGCAAATCTGGCTTAGCGCTCATCGGTGTTCCTCGATTCGGCGGGGAGCGGCGTGGGCTGCTTGATGAGCAAGCCGTCGAGGGGAACAGTCGAGAGGATGCGGGCAATGGTTTCGGCGGCAGTTCCATCGCCGTAGAGGTTTTTCATGCCGCGCAGGCCGGGGCGGAACTCGGGATCGAGGGCATGGCGGAGGGCGCCGAGAATGGCGGCGGTTTCGGCCGGCGCGTCAATTACGTTGCGGGAGCGCTCGCGGCCTTGCTGGCGCAGTCCCACGTTGACGGTGGGCAGGGCGAATGAGGCGGCTTCCATGATACCGCTGGACGAGTTGCCGATGAGCGCGTCCACCTGGCCGAGAAGGCTCCAGTACGTGATGGGGTCGAGGTTTACGAAGATGTGGGTGTGCGGGCGCGAGACGGCTAATCGCTTAGTACGTTCGATAAGGGCGTAGCTGCCCGCGTCGGCGTTGGGATAGACAAAGAGAAGCTGGCCGGGAGCCTGGGCGAGCGCGGAGAAGAGCGCAGCTGCCTCGGCGGTTGTGTCTTTGAGGATTGTGACCGGATGATATGCGGCCAAAATTGTCGGAGCCTGGAGGTTTAGACCGAGGCGGCCTTCGAGGGCGGAACGATCCAGCAGCCGTGAGCGGCGAAGGTGGTCGAGCGAGGGAGCGCCGGCGCGATGCACGCGCCAGGGCTCCTCGCCCATGGCGATGACGCGGCGGCGAGCGGCGGGCGTTGAGGTGAAGTGGATGTGTGCCAGCTTGGTGAGGGCGTTGCGCACCTGGTCGTCGATGGCGCCCTGGCTGATCTCGCCGCCCTCGACGTGGGCGATAGGAATCCGTAACGCGAGCGCAACCGCTGCTGGCGCCAGCATCTCATAGCGGTCGGCAATGAGCAGCAGCAGATCTGGCCGCCATGCTGTGAGCGCTTCGGCCAGCCCGAGGATGGCGACGCCGATGGTCTTGGCCATGCCGGTATCGGAGTCGGAGCTGAGCAGGCACTCGATACGCGCCTTGATCTCCAGGCCGGGAATGGGGTCGCGTTCGATCTCGGCGATGGTCAGGCCGAACTCGGGCGAGAGATGCGCGCCCAGGGCAAAGAGGCCCAGCTCGATCTCAGGGCGAGCGGCCAGCTCGCGCAGCGGCCAGTAGAGGTGGCTGTAATCGGCGCGCGAGGTGGTGACGACGCCGATGCGGCGACGGCCTCCTTGCGGTTCGACTGGCGGGATATTGCTCAAAATGGGTGGTTCCTGGAGGAGAGGATCACAGAAGGAGTATAAATTGGCGGGCCTTCCATAGAGCTTCGATTCAAAAAGCCAACCCAGGGCAATCGCATGAAGCTTTTTGGACCACAGTTTGCGATAGCTTTGAAAGGGCACGGCTTCAGCCGTGCCGATTTCGAGGCCAATGTTGTGTCGGTTTTAGCCGCCGAGGCATGTATCGAACACTTCAATACATCCCTCAAGGGCTGAAGCCCGGGATTTTGCGGTTGTTTTGCGGCACGGCTGAAGCCGTGCCCTTTCAAAACAAAAGCCTCTTGGATTTCCACGTTTGTGCGATTGCCCTGATGCAATCCTTCTGCCGATGCGACGGAGGTGTGCAGTCGCATACACTGGAAGGTTCGGCGGAGTCCTG
>Ga0182014_10004805_pt1 | contig 15283 bp, 23 predicted proteins | sample 612S2DmetaG_FD_120489 | JGI IMG/M metagenome (GOLD analysis project Ga0182014, IMG submission 120489) | Permafrost microbial communities from Stordalen Mire, Sweden - 612S2D metaG | ecosystem: Environmental > Terrestrial > Soil > Wetlands > Permafrost | place: Sweden: Stordalen | collected... | reverse complement strand
CGAGCCAATAAGCCTGCGTAGGCTCAGCCCAAAGATAAATAAGTAGTGCAGGCAAGCTTAACACTTAAATTATGTTTATGGTTTTTGCTAAGTCTTGTTATTATTAGAAAGAACAGAGTACTTGTGTGGGGAACCGACACTATGCAGCAAAAGCAAAAACAGCATATCACCCAGAGGGCCAATGAGCGTGGCGTATTCGCTGTCAGACGGCCAATTTCAAGCGAAGGCCAAATGGTATTACAAAGTATATCTGACATACTGCAACCCGAACTTCGAAATGCTGGGCGCTTATTTAATGTAAATACCCTCGGGACAACGGTTATCGGATTCTCTAGGTTTAGCAAACGCCATAAGGGAATAGGGCCACCCACTGAACAGGTCACAAATGAAATAGATTCCAGCCATCACCCTATTGAGGTCGAACTTGGCCATTTAGGTATATATGGCTCGGCAACCAAATGCAAGCTTAGCATTAGTTTGATAAGCGATAAACTTATCCGAGAAGCAGAGGCCATAGAAGCTGTGTTTGAGCAAAGAGGTTTCCCGCTTAAACAAGATCCCAATGCCGAGAATGGGTTTGTCCCACACTGCAGTATCGCATTACTGTATAATGATAACTTAGGGCATTTTCAAGATGACAAGATCTTAAGAAGGTTAGAGTCTCTGACGGGGTTGGAGCCGAGAACTATGCAGACCATTGTTTTAGATCCCATAAAAGCACATGACATAATCTGAACAAGATTAAGTGAGCATCGAGTGGAATGACACTAAATATATAAAGATAATGCTTGCATCTATAAAAGATATATTCTAATTTAACTAGATGTTAAACCCAGAATATCCAATCTTCACACCCGAAGAAGCCATGTTACGAGACGATCTTGATAAACTTCTACTATGTAATGCCTGGAAAGTCGAGATTACGCAGGACGACACAGAGCTTAGTTTACCTGCCTTAATTGGTATTTATGGCAAAACTGAGGAACTTGACGATGACAACTCAATAAATGTCAAAGTTTGCTGGATTATCGACGGCGGGGAGGCTTACGTTGACATAGTAGCCGGCAACCAATATTTTACTTTAAAAAAAGACCTTATTTTTAATCACCGGTGGAACCGAGTTGCGACAGATGAGGATATTGAGGAAATTCGTTATGCATTAAGGCAAGTTACGGAATGGGATGATAATTCTACGCAGGCCGAGACCACTCCTAAAAAAGATACATCACAATAAAAAATCAATTCATCCAGATACAAAAAAATAAATGACAAAAGTTGACCGGGTGCCATGGTTAAATTTGTTAAGATTATCTTATGTCAATTAACGACAAGGTTTATGGTAGGGTGCGCATAGACTCAGAAGTCATTTTAGAGCTAATCAACTCAAAAGCCGTGCAACGGCTTAAAGACATATCGCAATTCGGAATACCTGATACTTTTTACCACCTAAAAAACTTCTCCAGGTATGAACACTCACTAGGCGTTATGATTTTACTAAAGAAGCTTGGTGCGTCCGAGGAAGAACAAATCGCCGGGCTACTGCATGATGTGTCCCATACGGCTTTCTCGCATCTCATTGATTGGGTTATAGGTGAGGGCAAAACTGAAGATTATCAAGATGAGCAACATGTACGATATGTAGCCAGCTCTGATATCCCAGCTATACTGAAGACGCACGGCTATAAGCCTGACAGGATTGTTGACTATCACCACTTCGGACTACTGGAGCGTGAACTACCGGATTTATGTGCCGATAGGGTAGACTATTCGCTAAGAGAATTGCCGACTGGCGTAATCGACATATGCTTGCCAGCGCTAAGAGCAGTGGACAATAAAATTGTTTTTACCGACAAAACGACTGCTTTGTTGTTTGCCCGAAACTTCTTAAATCTCCAAACGGATCATTGGGGAGGCTTTGAAGCCACCTCGCGGTATAGAATTTTTGCAGACGTTTTACGGCTAGCACTCAAGGACGGCTCTATAGCTGAAGATGACTTTTGGCAGGATGACAATTTTCTGGTCACCAAACTACTAGCCTCGAAGAACGGCGAAGTGCAAGGTATATTACAGATTTTAAGACATAAATCATTATCCCTTTTGCCAAAAAGCAATATCACCGTCTACAAAAAGTTTCGGCATGTAGACCCATTATTCGTTGCCAATGATGAGCTAGTTCGTCTCAGTCAGGCCAGCCATGAATTTTCCCAGGAATTGGAAAATGCCCGCCAAGCTAACAAGCATGGAATAGTGATAGCCTCAGTGGCTGAACTGGCCAGCAGTAAGTAGAAGTTTTTGGGATGAAACTGGCATAGACACCGTGCTACAGAAAACAATTGACAATCTTTTTACCCATATCCAATAAATCGAGTTCTCTCCCTATTTGTTTTTTGTACAATTCCAGATTCGGTATGTGTATGAATCCGTGTATATTATTTGACTCTGTTAGGATACAGACTTTATAAAATATATAAATGCAGCCATAGCTTCCTGCATCATCAGACAACTTAGTGTTAATACCTGAAGACATAAGAAAATCATAAATTTTATCTAAAGGTAAGGCCGAAGAAACCATTTGCAAAGACAAAGATATATGTTACCTTAGTTTAATGAGTACATGCGGAGAATCCAAACCGACAGAAGAAGTAATCAGCATAGATGCCCCCGTCCCGGATGATGGCATCTCGCCCGAACAACGTATCGATTCCATGACCGATATTTTGAACGCGGCACAGGTTATAAAAGCAACTAGAGAAGCAATGAAATCGGCCGAAGCCGAATAGTCTGTCAATGAGAGTATCGTACGGATTAGACGCTGAGCTTTCAGTAAATCCCCAACCAATTCAAGGTTGATTCAGACGACTTTGGTATGGTTAATGTATGCCAGGAACTATAATTCTGTTGAGCCCAGTTCCATATTTTTTGTAGCATCATGGATCGCAGTCAAGATGCCGCTTCTTATTGCTAGCGAGCCACCCAGATCTACGACCACCAAGCCTAAAGCCCCCCAAGACTCTGCTGGGGGCAGGCTAGTCATTATGCCGGTCGCAAGTACTCCCGTGGTTAATACCGCACCTGCAGTATTGGCCCATAGGCCAGTACGAAATCGAGGATTTTCGTAAATGTTTGCTTCGATTTTCGGCAAACTAGACTTCAGCTTAAATGGGTTACCAATATCTTTAGCGGCACCCGCCATCATCAATCCTGCGCCTCCAAGATAAATTGCCTCAGTCCCAGCCAATCCACCAATAATCCATGGCGCATTATGCTCGACCTTGTCGATGGTTTCTTTTTTTGGGTGCATAGCGAATGATACGACTGAGGTAGTTAATAATGCGCCTATCGAAATTGGCAGTAGATGCTTCCTGAACCAGCTTCTCTCTGGATTAGAGTCTCTCCTATTCCTATAATCATTCACGGGCTCGGCAATAACTTCAATGTCTGGCATCTTTTGGTAGCGTTGGGTGAAACTAAGTTCTGGGGGTTGCGTGTCTGCCATTAACATTATCATATAATGAATTGGCGTATGAGTCAATCTTTGACAGATACATTGGCCGGCATTCTAATGTCCGGTTTGTCGGATCTACGATATGATCTGACTATCTATTTGCTTGAAGTCACCGTGCTGGGACACTATATACAATCGATCACACTCAAAACTATCTCCTTCATGTACTCTGCCAGTGTTTAGGGCTGTAACATGTGGACGGAATCCTTTGCGTGTTTTATCAGCTTCATCAACAACCCATGCCTTATGCGAGTGAAGCAGGCGCCTGGTCTGGCCCTCTAGCCTTATAAGTTCGGGGGCAGCAACTAAATTAACGACTTTCAGTTTTTTATAACCAAACTGAGTCTCTTTAAGAACGTCAACCCGAAAAGCATTACTGCCAATATAGTGTTCGCTCAACTGCTCTGCAAGTCGTGGTGAGGAAGTGTCCAACCGAAACCAGGGCACAATAGTTATATGCAATGGCCAATCCTTAAATATTGACCCAATCGGCTGCGACTTAACGAAAGCACAAATTAATCGATCACCGGGCAACATTTGTATTAATAACTCCTCTGATCCCCAAGACACCAAGTACGGAAGGGATGTTACCAAGTTTAAAATTTGGTCTCATAGGCTAACTATAACAAAATACGCTACATTTGTGACTCATAGGCGTTTTATCCTAGTCTTAGCTCATCATATACGGTCATAACGACTATTGCATGCAGGAGTATAATGGAGGCATTAATATAGTTAATCAACTAGAGGAGGCATATCATGGCTGATGACGTTCAAAAAGTTAGAGAAACCACAACTCAATCGGGTGACACTGTCCAGAAAACAACTGAGTCGAGAAGCTCAAGGAACGATTCCGACCATCGATATAATTTCGCTTCAAGAATTGTTTGGTTTATTGCGGGCATACTTTTGATTCTGCTGGGATTCCGGTTTGTGCTTGCATTGCTCGGCGCCAATACAACCAATAGCTTTGCTAATTTCATCTATAAGTGCTCCCACCCTTTTGTTTCTCCATTTTTCAGTCTATTCAGTTATAAGCAGAATTATGGAGTATCCCACTTTGAGATCTACACATTAGTCGCGATAGTGGTCTATGCGATTATAGCCTGGGGAATCGTTAAATTGTTTACGCTGAACCAAGACTAGAATAAAACCTGGGTTGATTCGATTTAGGCCCCTAGTTTAAGAGCTCAAGAATTGGTAAGAATCGGACTGTAGATATTGGCTAAAATAACAAGCGCCAATAGAACTAGTTTAGTTTTATCGATACCTATAGGATCTTTAGGCCGATCAATACTCCTACCAAAATAAGGATCACTCCGCTAAATAGCTCGCTGTATTCCTCTATCTTGCTGTTCAATTTATTGCCAATTTCAAGCCCCAAGAGAGATAAGCAAACACTCGTAACGCCAATGACTAATGCCGATAGTAATAGTGATTGATGATGAGTCCCAAGCCCAAAACCGATTATTAAGTTATCTACACTAAGAGACAGGCCAGCTATTAGCAATTTACTCCAACCCTGAGAAGCCTGACTAACTTTATTATCGTCAGTTTGCTTTAGACTACTAACTATAAGATAAATTCCAGTGGCACCTAAGAGAAGTCCGCCTATGATATTGGCGTTTCTCCCGAGTTCACTAGCAACCTTTTGCCCTATGATTAGCCCGATGATTGGCATGCCCGTTTCAAATAATCCAAAAACAAGAGCAATACGCAGGCGTAGTGATTTGTTCACTCCGCCGAGTCCAATAGCCACTGAAGCTGCGAAATTACCTAGACCGACCGATAGCCCAACTAGTAAAAGAGTAATTATGGCTGCCACGTCAATATGATAGCAATGATTAACGTAGAAATAAAAACTCTTATGATTGGAGTTAGCTCATAGATGCTATCGTAACTGAAACTCGGTGCTTGCTTTGAATAAGAGTAGCCCGAGCAAGGCCTAAGTAGTATTAAGGTTACTTAATACTACTTAGGCTTAAATACCCAAAATCTATACCATAGGTAGTCCCATACTGTCGTGAACCCTGCCGAGACAAAAAATCCTATGTACGGGGTAATGCCTAGTGAGTAAAGCCCACCAACAATACCATAATCTATAAATACATCGATTCCATTAACAAGGATATATCTGGTGGCTACCTGACGACCATGCCCCTCAAGCTTTTTATCTGAGAATGCCCAGTAACGCTGGATAGCATAATTGGCTGTCCAGCCAGCTACGTCGGCAAGCATTTTTGACGGCAGCCAACCCCATCCTAAAAACGAAAAGCAAAAAGCAAATATTAATAGTCCACCCCAAAAATAAACCCCGCCTCCAACCATATATTTCAAGAACTGGACTATCAGCTTATGTCTATTATCTGAGCTCATCGCCGGCGTCACTTATGGTCACCAAATTTATAACAATAAGGGCTTTTTTCAAGATCATAGCCGTGAGTGTGGCGATACACCTCATTGGCAACACATTTATATAGAAATCTTAAACCCTCTTCATGAACTCGTCGCAGGTCAATGTAGTAGCGAATGTCATCCACGAAACCAAAACCATGCAGGCCAACCCTACTGACATAATCATAATCTTCTCCAAAATAAATTTTTTCATTAAACCCGTTGTTATTTTCAAAAATCTGCCGGTCGGTAAGTATGCACCAGCCAGGGGCAACCGGATGCTTAGTATGACTTAATAGCTTCATATAATGATAATCCATTCTGGTACCGATTCGCTCGGGCAGGGAAGCGTGCTTTAAGCCAATATTAGCGGACGCAGTACTCCAATCATTAAAGGCGGCTGTCTCTACCAAGGTTTTGACGAACTCCTTATCTTCAATAATCACATCAGCGTCAATGAATAATAGCCATTTGCCTTTGGCAAGTTTTGCCCCAAAATTACGCTGAGCAGCTGGCCCATTGGGCTTTGAATAGACTATTTTTAGTCCTGGATGTTCAAATTTACCAATAATGTCGGCTGATTTATCGCCTGACTGGGCGTCAGATATAATTATTTCTAGATTTTGGTAGTTTTGTTTGGTAAGGCCAGCCAGTAGCTTGCCGATATATGCTTCCTCGTTATAGCAGGGAATAACAATGCTCACTAATGGTGGATTGGGGGTCATCTCATAACATTATATATTAGTTGGCTTACTACTATTACGGCTTTGGGAAGCCGGTAGAAATAAACAGTGAGGATGGTTCGTATAAGGCACCTATTTAACGAGTTAACTTAATCCTGTGCTGTCAGCAAAAACTCAACAGGCATATCGCGTTCTTCTAATATAAGCGTTTCTAGTTCATCGCTACGATCAATAAAGTCAGCCTCGCTTTCAAATATTAAATCAGCAGGATACCTCTCAAGAAAAGCGATAGTAGCTTTATCAAATTTCCAGTACTTGGCAATGTCCAAAATCATACCCGCTGTTGTCGGGAATGGCCTTGTTTGTACTATTAGCCAGCGCATATTATCAACGTGCGGCAAAGCTATGTTGTATGTCATGATTTACCTCCTGAAGTAGTCTCCTGACTTCTTCGTCATTAACTTGTTTGAATTCTTGATAATGAGCCCCCACGGCCCCCATGAAACCTTCGGGTTTATCGAGTATTATCAGCTGGTCAGCCAGGCCCTTTAACGCTTCGATACTTTCTACGGATGCCACCGGCACCGCCACAATAATTTGTTTAGGTCGTTGATTATTTACAGACTGTATCGCGGCTCTCATTGTCAGTCCAGTGGCCATCCCATCATCCACCACAACAACTAACTTGCCCGATATACTCGGAGGAATAAGGTCTCCCCCATAATACATCTTCCGCCGACGCTCAATGAGCTCCCTGGCAGAGGCCTCTTCATGCCTAAGCCAACCCTCATCAACTCCACTAATTTCAAATTTGTTATAGACCGGGTCACCCTTCTCAGAAATAGCCCCAATTGCATATTCCTCATCGGATGGGTGGCCTATCTTGCGAACCAGCACTACACCCAGTGGCACCTTAAGCCTCCTGGCGACTTCGGCACCAAGAACTACTCCACCTCTAGGCAAAGCCAATACAACGGTGTCGCCACCACTATATTGGCTTAGTGCCTCAGCAAGCTGTTTGCCGGCAGCCCGGCGGTTCTCATATCCCATACATATATCCTACTTTATGTGGACTTCCTTGGCTTTGCTCTTCGTAGGCATATCGACTGGCATCGTTACCTTCAATATTCCATCCTTAAACTCCGCCCCAACCTTATCTGTCTGGGTGCCTTTTGGCAAACTCACTCGTCTCAGATAATGGCTGCTACTCTCTCTCAAATAGTAGCGTTTCTTGTTTTCATCCTCTTCCTTTTCTTTGTGCTCAGCAGAAATCTCAAGCACTCCTTTATCGGTTGTAACCTTAACCTCATCTTTCTTGAAGTTTGGTAAACTTACCTCGGCCACTATCTTACCGTCCATCTCATACAGATCCATGGTTGTCGAATCTGCAATGGAGGGAAGTAGGCTCCAGCTATTACCCCAAAACTTATCTAGATCATTCTCCACCTCCTCCAAATCAACCAACGGATTATATTGAACTAATTTCATCTTAATATCCTCCCACTTTCAATTAATATCGCGTTAGCTCTAGTGAGCCGACGCTTGATGATGACTAATCGGCGTGTGACCAATAATGCTGTGTCGTACGTGACGAGCAGTATCGGCCAACCAGAAAACACCAAGAACTACAGCTAGAGTGTAGAATATCGTCTGGCTAACAACTATTACTCCGATGATCGCCAATACAATGGCTGCTAACCCCATTACCATCTCACTAACATTCAGTATGCTATAGTTGTCAAAATCAAAGCTACTAAAGGCGAACATCAATATTCCAGCCAAGATCAGTAATGCAACTGCACTCCTCCAGCTACCTACCATTGCCCATGAGAAACTATAGAACTTAGCATACACGACAGCGCCACCCACCAAGGCGAATAGCGTAGTCATCGCATCTTTCCATGAAATTTTCATAATAGACCTCCTAAAAAATTACATATTTACCGACGGCCGGCCCTGTGCTCTGAACGCCACCAAGGTAGCGACCGTGTTCAATCGCATCCCAACGACGTTCCTGCAGTTCAGCGGCCGTTCTCCGCCATCCTTCTTCGTTCTCCAGGATAAGGTTAAGTTCAGCCAGATCCTCTGAGCCCACAGAGCGCTCTACTTTATTTTGTCCCGAACTGTACTCCCTTGACGCTAGCCCACGATCGGCGGGGGAGCGCTCAATATTAATCATGTCATTTGCCTCCTTCCTCTTACGTTTCTAATAATGGACTCTTATCTCCGAATCTTCAGTGACTGGAGTCACAAGCTGTAACAATTAGACAATTTTGGAGTATAATTAGGGTGAGCTTTGAGATGAAGAATACATTTAGTCAACAGCTAGTGAATTTCTTTGCATCGGGAGACGAGGAAAGCTTCGTTAACGGTGAGATTATTACACATGGCGATTATCCGTCTGGAGTTTTCTTAATAACGTCGGGTTTTGTCAAAGTATATTCTATTAGCGACAAGGGAGATAAATGCATTCATATCGTTTATCAATCCGGCGAAGTCTTCCCGTTGATTTGGGCATTCAACGGTATTCGAAGAAGGGTTTTCTACGAAGCCATAACGAATGTTACTGTGCAACGGGTGGCTAGGGATAAATTTCTAAAATCCGTAGAAACCAACCTTGAGTTGAGTAGGAAAATGCTGTCCGAGCTTAGCAAGCAATTTATGATATACGCAGATCGACTTGATAATTTGGAGTCCAAGGATGCCCACGAACGAATAACTCATCGTTTGCTATTCTTGGCTGGACGCTTTGGCGTTAAACAGGGCAGCGCAGTTATTATAAAAGCCCCTATCACGCACGAGTTAATAGCTGAATCTATCAACCTTTCAAGAGAAACGGTTAGTAGGGAAATGGAAAAACTTGAAGGTAAAAAACTAATATCTAAAACCGGCAAATATATCGTGATTTCCGACGTCGCGGCTTTTGCCGATCAATTCGGCGACCCAGTCACTCTAGACTTATGGGGTTTGGACGAAACCTCTATAGAAAAATAATAGTTTTTCGTTCATCTATCAATGAAAAGAGATAACTAAAATATTTGATACAATGTATCATATTATTAACTAAAAATATTTTCTTATATGGCAAAGAATTCCACCAGCCAAACTCTGCGTTTTTTTTGGCAACACGTTTCAAGATACCCTAAATATTTTTCTGTAGTCGTAGTTAATATCCCACTAACGGTCTTTGTGTACAATTTTCTGCCTCCCCTAATTATCGCCAACGTCTTAAACCGCCTTAGCCAACATGACTATCAGCCTCATCATATATGGGCAAGCTTTGGCACGAGCCTGATGGAATATACTTTTTTGGTCTTACTCGGCGGCGTAGTAATGTGGAGAGTCACAGATCTATATCTATGGAAACTTGAGGCAGGGGTCGAAAAAGACATTGCCCGCAGAGTCTTTAGTCATCTACTGGCACAGAGCTCGAACTTCCACGCCAATACTTTCAGTGGCGCACTGGTTTCGAAAACAAATAAAATTATGGGTAGTTATATTAGATTTGCTGATACAACATTTTTTCAAGTTATCCCGCTATTCGCTAGTCTAGTATTCACCCTGCTAATATTGTCAACCAAAGCTCCATTATTTGTGGCGATTCTACTTTTATTTTCGATAGTCTACATAATTATCGCATTGTATATCTCTAAAGGAGTACGCCGACTGAGCGCCATCCAAGCAAATGCTGAGAGCACTCAGACTGGCTATTTAGCTGATGCCTTAATCAATGTAATGGCCATCAAAAGCTTCGCCGGTTCAAAGTTTGAAAATAAGCAATTCGATAAATTAACCAACAATACGCACGCCCGGCTAAGCGATGTTATGCGTGGCAGCCGCAACCAGCTTATCTATTTAACTACAATTACGAATAGTATCTCGGCGCTAGCTTTGGCTATGGCAGTAATCGGAGTCATGGTATTTAAGTCAAACCTGGCCACCGTCTTTTTAATCCTAACCTATACTTCGAGTATTGCCAGTCAACTTTTTGGGTTCGGGACTAGCGTGCTAAGGAACTACAACCGTGCTTTTGGAGATGCAACAGATATGGTAGAAATATTGGGAGTTGAGCCAGAGGTCAAAGATCCCGCCGAGCCAGAGAGTCTTAGAATCAAAGACGGAGCTATAGAATTCAAAGACGTCGACTTTACCCACTCCGGAGCGGGTGAGGCTTTATTCCATAAGTTGAATATCAATATTAGAGCAGGCGAAAAAGTTGGCTTAGTTGGTCATTCAGGCTCTGGCAAATCTACCTTCATGCGCCTAATTCTACGCTTTAGCGATATTGATGGCGGAGAAATTTTGATTGACGGGCAAAACATTGCAAACATTACTCAAGATGATTTACGACAAAGTATTGCTTATGTACCCCAAGAACCAATTATGTTCCACAGGACTTTGCGTGAAAATATCAGTTACGGCAGGCAAGATGCCACTACTGCTGAGGTAACCCAATCGGCCAAGATGGCCCACGCTGACGATTTTATTAGACAACTACCAGAAGTATATGAAACTTTAGTAGGCGAGCGAGGAGTTAAATTATCTGGTGGCCAGCGTCAACGCATCGCCATAGCCCGGGCAATGTTAAAGAATGCCCCAATTTTGGTTCTGGACGAGGCTACCAGTGCTCTGGATTCGGACAGTGAAGTATTAATCCAAGATGCTTTATGGAAACTCATGGAAGGTCGAACTACGATCGTAATAGCGCATCGCTTAAGCACGATCCAAAAGATGGACCGAATCCTGGTTCTGGAAGAAGGCGAGATCACAGAAGAGGGAACCCATAAAGACCTGCTGGCAACTAACGGCACCTACGCAAAACTTTGGGCTCATCAATCTGGCGGATTTATTGATGAGTAGCCCCTAGGGTTTGTTTTTCCTGTTCATTAACCATAATTAAATTATGGGTGTTGAATAATTAATTATTAGCGTGGGGCAATTGTTCCGCTGCCCGAATCGCTTGGATATGCTTTAGTTAAAATTCAGTCTAAGTTCTTTTTGTTTCGTCGATCACGGAAAAGTTCTCCATAAACCTGAGAACTGCCAAAAAGTGGATAGCTATCGTCAGGATTAGCAACGTCACTAATAAAGCCCTTTATATAATCCCTTGCTCTGGTCAATCTGTCCTTTGTCCTCTCGACAGTTTGGGCTTGGCGGATAATTGACTCTGCTTCCTGGACGGTTTCATGTTGCATGAGTGCAGGGCTATCCTGTGCCAAGAATTCTTCAGATGGAGGTACTTTTTCTGGTTGCATAAATATATACTCTACAGCCATTAAAAGATATTGCAATGATAAAGTTTATAAAAAGAGACATCATGACGGAATAATAATGAATATCATCCGGTTTTTACTTATCTTGGCTATCAGCACATAAGAAATGTATAGTATAGGTTATTAGTTAAGCAGGAATATAGTATATGTTTGAACACCATTCATCGAACCGCGAGCCTATCGGTGAAGATGAAATAGTAGAGTACGTCAGAACTCAAACAGAAAGAATTAATAGTGGCAGGCCGACATGGCTGTCAGTGCCTTTTGATTCTGGGGCTGTCCGAGCCCACCGCTACTACAAAGATGCTAGGCTAATAGGCTATGTAGAGCAGGATGATAATGATCGCAGGTGTAGAGTCTACGTGGTTACTGCTGATGGAGGTGAGGATGTGTTTAGGCCATTGACTCTCGAACGGTTAGCTTTTACCGACGCGATTAGTCGACTCGAAAGGCACAACGGACAAGAACCTGGACTCCCGGTCGAAAACATCGTAAGCGGCTAAAGGCTGGACAAAGACTCACGATCAACAATTTCTAGAGTCGCTACAGTAGACTTATTCTCGAAAGATAGGCTACCACACCAACACTGTCGGTACTCAGAGCCAATTCATCAGCATTAGAGAAATTTTTGTTATTATAGACTTAATGACCAATCATCAATATCCCTTAGTAAAAAAAGAATTTGACGACATATATTCCAAGGTTCCCCGACTGACAGTAGAGATTATATTGAGAAATAAAGGCGGGGAAGTGTATATGACAAAAAGAGCAATTGAGCCTTGCAAAGGACAGTGGCACCTGCCTGGCGGTACGGTATATTTTGGGGAGTCATTGCTCGAAGCGGTCAGACGAGTTGCGCTTAGGGAGCTTGGTATCAAGGTTCAAAATGCCACAAATACAGGGTATATAGAATACCCAAGCCACTACCTAAATGGCCTAGACTCGCCGGTTGGCATAGTATTTGAAGTTACTAGCTACACCGGTGAGCCAAAAGTAGACGACGAAGCCATTGCCGGTAACTGGTTCTCTGAGCTTCCGGCCAATACTCACGCCGACCAAGATACTTTTCTTATACAAAACGATTACCTTACTAACTAAGACGGCCAATCCTCGACAGTTGTGATTATAGGTATTTCGACTTAACTATATTTTTGTTAATCCCATTAACAAGGTTGGTATAGCCCAGTTCCTGTAATATGTTCATTGCCACAGTAGAACGGCTGCCAGTATTACAATAAAGAATTAACTCAGTATCTTTTGGTACGCCCTGTAATTGTTCAGCTCCGGCTAACAGTTTACGTGGAGGAATATTAATGGCGCCCTTGGCGCGCCCTAACTTAAATTCCATGGGTTCTCTTACGTCAATGATAATGCGGTTCATAAAACTTTCTCCTGTTTAACTATTAAAAATCTGCCGTCTCAGCTTCGATGTGCGAGCCCTTAGTATTATTATATACAAATAGTCCTATGCCGCCGGCGACAACTGCCGATATACCACCAACTGCCAGGCCAATACGCGGATTAGAGTGATCGCTGATCAGACCGATCAGTGGGCCACCTATAGGTGTCGTGCCAAGGAAGGCAATAGCCCAAAGCGACATAACTCTACCTCGCATGGCCGGCTCACTGGTTAACTGTAGCGTTGTGTTACCCAGAGCTAGGAATAAAACCGACAAAGCCCCGACAAAGAACAAAGCGATTAGTGATGCAATAAATGTCGGCATACAGGCAACGACTAGCATGCTTAGACCAAACAATATTGCAGTCCAAACAAGTTGCGTCTCCCGAGCTGTTGCTTTACCGGCAGTATATAGCCCGCCAACAATAGCCCCCACTCCCGTAGCAGCCATCATCACCGTATAGGTTTTGGCATCGCCGTGCATGGTTATGGTCGCAAATAACGGTAATATAACCGGTAATTCATAGGCAAACGTACCAATTATAAACATCATGATTAGGGTCGATTTAAGTTTTGGAACACTCCAAACATAGGCTAAGCCAGCTCGAATTTGACCAGGTTTTTTAATGGATAATGGCGCCTTGTGTAATTCTTTTTCACACATCATAAACAGGGCAATGAGGACAGCTATATAGGAAAGGGCATTAGCAATGAAACATTCGCCGATGCCGACGGTAACAATCAGTATCCCAGCTATCGACGGGCCAATAATACGGGCTGCATTCACCATGGTCGAATTAAGAGTCACGGCATTTTTTAGATATTTACCGCCCACCATTTCTATAACAAAAGACTGCCTGGACGGGTTATCGACAACATTAACTAGGCCCAAACAGATAGCCAGGGAATAGATCATCCATAGCTGAATAACATGTGTTACTACCAGCAGGCCTAGCGTCAAGGCTAAAAGGCCAAACAACGTTTGGGTGACATACAGGACACGCCGTTTATCAAAACGATCAGCAATAACCCCGCCCCATAACCCAAACATTAGAATTGGCAAAAACTGGGCGGCAACAACCAGACCCAATTGGGTGCCTGAATGAGTCAACTGGAGAACCAACCAAGAGAGACCAATGGTCTGCATCCAAGTTCCACATAAAGATATGCCTTGACCTATGACAAACAGCTTGAAATTGCGAACTTCAAGCGCAGCAAATGTTCGTTTCATCACTAACTCCATCTCAGCCCCTTTTGGTATTAATCGTTACTACTAACTATACTCTACCTGGGATACTAATCTGTTTCGGATTACTAACATATTTTGAAAAAAAAATTTTAGCCATGATATACTAGAAAACTATGGAAGATTTATCTAATAACAGCTTAGACGCCCCAACGACAGAACCTATCGTAGAAGGGAAGGCCGAAATACCACACCCAAATGAAGGGACAAACTTAGGTAGACAAGCCGAAGATCTTATCGAACAAGTTTCCAAAAATTCCGGGGATGATATCAATGAACTTAAAGCTAGACTTGGAAAACAAGTACTACCACTTGTAGAGGGCGCACCAGAATGGTTCAGGCAAAACCCCTAAGCCGAACTTTGATTTTGGCAATAGTTGGCATTATCAATCAATAGTCCATAAAAAAATCCCCTCGGCTTTAAATGCTTTGGGGATTTTCTTTATGATTTCTTGGAGCGGTCAGTATTTGCTCTTCGATCGGGTTAACAACAAAATAATGCTGTACCCTTTGATTGGCAGTTAAATTAATTAACTGCGAGCAGCACGACGGCTGAAGAAATAGTGTCCGATTGCAAATACAGCTGTAGTTGCAGCGAACAGACCAATTACATCACCAGGGCCTGTGTTAACCAACTGGGTTGGTGTAGTAGGCGTTACTGGAGTAACTGGAGGCTTTGGAACAGTCACACTAGCTGAACAACTCGAGTTTGCTACAGCGGCACCAGTACTATTGAAAGTCATGGTTGCTACTACTGTATATGTACCAGGAGTTGTGTAAGTG
>Ga0182014_10004802_pt1 | contig 15287 bp, 15 predicted proteins | sample 612S2DmetaG_FD_120489 | JGI IMG/M metagenome (GOLD analysis project Ga0182014, IMG submission 120489) | Permafrost microbial communities from Stordalen Mire, Sweden - 612S2D metaG | ecosystem: Environmental > Terrestrial > Soil > Wetlands > Permafrost | place: Sweden: Stordalen | collected... | reverse complement strand
GCCCCCCCTCGACTGGCGCGGGCTCCCCCTCATCTCCTTGGTGGCGGTCCCCACCTTCATCGGCTACTCCTTCTTCGTGAACATAATGCAGCTCGTCGTGACGCAGACGCCTTCCATCTCGGCCACCGAACTCCAGGCCGGGATCGTCTACTCCTCGTTCTGGGTGGCCAACGTCATCTTCCAGCCCCTCCTCTCGTCCCGGGGAGGAAAGAGCGCGCGATACGTGATTGCCACGGCGCTCGCAGCGAGCTTCGGCGTCTTCGCCCTACTGACGCAGCTCAACAACGTCTGGGAGATCGCCGTGGCCGGTCTCCTCGAGGGGGTCTGCTTCTCCGCCATCAGCCCGCTCTCGCTGTCGCTCCTGATGGTGGGCATACCGAAGAGATACGCAGGCAGGGCGATGGGCATCTACGGCGCCGCCGAAGACGTCGGAGTCATCCTCGGGCCCCTCCTCGGTAGTGCCGTCTGGGTGCAATTCGGGCTGACTGCTGCCTATCTCACCCTGGGCGCGACATTCCTCGCCGTGCTCGTCCCGTACGCGGTAGCGATGCGCCATCCGCAGCACGGGCTCAAGAGATAAATCGCATCCGGCTGCCATCTGCCGCGATGAAGAGAATCGGTTTCATCGGACTGGGCATCATGGGAAGGCCGATGTCGCAGAACCTGCTGAAGGCGGGCTATACTCTGACGGTCTACAACCGGAGCAAGGGGGCCGCCGAAGAGCTGGCGTCGGCCGGCGCCAAGGTAGCCGGCTCGCCCAGACAGGTCGCGGCCGAGTCCGACGTAGTGATTACGATGGTCACCGACACCCCTGACGTCGAGCAGGTGATACTGGGCGCGGGAGGGGTCATCGAGGCCGCGAGAGAGGGGCTCGTGGTGATCGACATGAGCACCATCTCGCCCAAGGTCACGAGGGCGATCTCTGCGAAGCTCTCGGCGACGGGCGCGCAGATGCTCGACGCGCCGGTCAGCGGCGGCGACAAGGGGGCCCGGGAGGGGACCCTGACGATAATGGTGGGCGGCCCTGAGGCCGCGTTCAGCGACTGCCTCCCAATCCTCCAGGCGATGGGCAAGAAGATAGTCCGGATGGGGGAGAGCGGCGCGGGTCAGCTCACGAAGCTGGCGAACCAGATTCTTGTGGTGGGCAACATGATAGGCGTCTGCGAGTGCCTTGTCTTCGCGAAGAAGGCCGGCCTCGACCAGAAGCTGGTGATCGAGTCGCTCTCGGCCGGCGCCGCCTCGTCATGGAGCCTCGTCAACCTCGGCCCGAAGGCCGTGGACAGGGACTTCGCCCCCGGGTTCAAGGTCAAGCTCCTCCAGAAGGACCTCAAACTCGTCCTCAGCAGCGGCGACGAGCTCGACCTGGCCCTCCCTAGCACTAGCGCCGCCCACCAGCTCTACAACGCCCTCCAGGCCGCCGGCAGCGGAGAGGAAGGGACCCAGGCTCTGATCAAGGTCTTCGAGCAGCTCGCAGGGCTGCGGTAAGGTTCAGCCAAGCCCCGCGTCCACAGGATCCCGTTCCTGAGCAGAGCCGTGAGCAGTAGCACCGATGACGACCAGTAAGGAGTCTCAAGTAGCCGACGGGCCCGTCGGAGCAGAAGAAAGGGTGAACCGATTCCGGATGCCTATTTTGCCGAAGTCCTTGAGCGGACGAAGGGAAGGTGATCTATTGCTCCAAACAGCGGTCGAAGTCTACTGAGGGGCTCTCGAAGATTTTCCCCAAGAGACCACTTCAACGAGTACCTCCGTCGATCCTCGGGCAATCGCGGCTTCGACACTTTGTCGTGGATCCGCGGTTCTCTCTGCATTCCAAATCACTCTCGGAGGCTGTTTTGGCATGCTACGTCTCGTCCCCACCACTCTGCAAATGGTTGGTCCGTCCGTCACAGAGCGCTGCATGCGGGACGAAGGTCGGGGGACAGGAATGGAATGGAACGGGTCTTCATTCTCTCTCTTTTTGACCGCGTCCGCGGATTCCTCGTAGTCTTTGATTGCCTGCGCCAAGTCGGGTCTACCAGCAAGGAGGGTGACCGTAATCCAACTGCATCCGAGTTGCAAATCCTGTTCGACGTCAGACCCCGGAGCCGAAGTCAACGGCATGAGAGCGTGCCCCACCGGGGTTAGTCGTTTAGGGTCGTCCCGGAATCCTATGACAGCGAACAGCCGTGGCGCTGTCGGAAGCGAGGCTTCACTGATTCTCTGATTGAGATCCGCCCTTAACCTCCGCAATTCAGCAGGACGCCGTTGAGCCCGCTCCAGCTCCAACTTCTCCTCCTCGGATGCCTCGTAATTGACTCCGATGTCGACTCTCGTTGATCCCCGCGCGAGGGCCCTCTTGACATCTTCCCCAGGGACTACGCTGATATTCTCTAAGAATCGAGTTCTCAGTCGAGCCCGCTGAACTCCGAGCCGATTGACGTTTCTCTCAGGGGATTGGCCGACCACATAGTAGCTCAAAGTCGCATTCCTCAGACGACGGGTCTTTGAGGGATCACTCACACCAGACTCGTCGCCTTGAAAACGGAGCATCTCAAGATAGTGGTTCAGTTCCGTCTCTGCGTCCTCGCCGTCTCGAGCCCTTGCCAACACGTGGCCGCACCCTTGCAGAAGGGCCTTTTCCACATCCACCCAGGGACTCGATGAGTTTGTTTGAAGGTACGCAACCCCCGACTTGTCCGGGGATTCTCGGAGCCCTACGACAAAGAATGGCTTGGAGGTCAACTCACTACCTTCCTGCATCAAGGGAGGAAATACATCCAGCTGGTCTGGTACGCATTCAGACTACCTTTGACGGAGGCGTTGAAACCGAACTTACCGAAGCGGTTTGCCACGCCAACCCACGTGTTTGACTTGATCAGGAATTCGGGAATGACCTTTCCTGTAATCGTGTTACGCAGTTCTACGGTTTGGCCTACGATTGACATCTGCCGTTCCAGCTCGACTTGGATACCTGCTCCCCCGCCCGAAGGACCCTTCTTCGCGTCGTACATATCCCCTGTAGTCAAGTCGAGCAAGTCGATTTGCACGCCAGGATTCAGAAAACGGCTTTCGGCCGGATATGCCACCCACCCTTGTTCCGTAATCCTACCCACACTCGCAAGGTCGATCTGGACCTCTCTTACCCCTTCCTGTCCCACCATCGGCGCGCTCTCCTCTCCACCGATTCCCGCAGTGAGACCCACTACTGCAAAGCCAAAGGACCAACCTGCCTGATTCCAACCAATGCCCCCGCCTATTGCTGCGTTGGAGACCAAGTTCAGGCTGGTGCTTACGGCGGCACCGATAGAAGGTCGGTTCGGAGTCCGGTTTTCGAAGCGTGGTGCCCAGGAGCCGGCGGTTGGTCAGGTCCTCAGAAAAAATTCAAAAAAAGACAGGAGAAAGAGGAAGAATACCCGCAAGGTTACTTCAGTCGCAGCTCATTGCGCCTCCGCCAAAACCGAATTCGGAGAGAAGGATAAGAATGAAAATAGGGATGCTCGTGTGGCTACAACGTCCTACGCCTCACACTGAGAATGTACGGAACTCGCTCAGGTCTTCTTGAAGGATTTTACCTTTTGAAACCCTTTGACGTCTACGCCGAATCTCTTGGCCGCGGCCAGTATCCTCCTTTTCGCAGCTTCTGGGTGACAGCCGGCTGAGGTCACCTGGTCAAATCTGGCCATTGCGTCTCTGACGTGAGCCGCGTCGTTGATTGGTAGCTTACGATCTATTGGGCATGCGAATTTGGAATCAGGGAGTCGCTCTCTCTTGGCTGTAGTTAATTTTGCCACGAGTATTCGCCTCAAAAGCAAGCTAGAGAGAACGATATAGGCCTCATCATGGTCTCTTGTGCCCGAAACTGAATTCGCGTACCGGCTCGGTCTTGTCGATCAGGGTAGAACGCGCATCACATGTTGAAAGCGTAACCGAACACCACGGATAATACGAATAGTATTATGAAGACGACGATGAGAATCTTGGCAATCTCCATCGAGAATCCTGCGACGCCCTTTGCTCCGAAGATATACGCGATGAGCGCGACTACGAGGAACAGTATGCCCAGGTCCAGTAAAGTTGCCATGTATTGGCTCCTGGACATTGGTTAAATGCGTGAACGAAGATTTTTCTATGCGATTTGTCCAAACCAAAACCGGGGCCGTTCTTTTCTAAACGATGGTGATGTTTCGCCACGCTAGGGTTCATTGCGCCTCCGCCCATGTTCCTCCTTTGGCGTTCTCTGCCCTGAGTTTTTTGGGCTTACGCGGAGGGGAGTGCGGTGACCGAGACCAATCGTCTCCTACGTAACAAAAGTAGGAGGCGGACCAGTCTCCTCAACCCCAGGATGTCGTTGTGCTTGCCTGAGGAGCGCCTTATTTGGTTGCAGCTTGAGTAGCCGGAGCCGCCTTCTGGGATGCCTTTCGCTTGACAGCCTTCTTTGACTTCAATCTCGCCATGTAGCAGTAAGTCCCTGGCCCTTGCTTAAATTGTTTGCAGCCCGTTAGCCGCTCCGTCAAATCTTCGGTTGGTCGAGCGTCTCCTCTGCGCATACATCAACCGCAGACTTTCCACTGCCTTCATTCTGGACCAACCAAAGAAGAAAAGCGCCAGGGAACCCTAGCCTTTCGATCTATTACTTTCTCGCTGAACGGACTTTCGGAGTCGGTTCAGTTCGGCAATCTTCTCCTTGTATTCCTTTTTCTTCTTCTTGTTTCCCTGTGTGCGCGCCTGGTCGTAGAGCTTCCTCAGATTCTCTTCTTCTTGCGCGTGGTCGGACAACTATGGTTACGAGTTCCTCCCGCCGTAATTATTCCTTCCAAACTTGGGTCGCGAGACTACCCACAGAAGCAGTCCTCCTTGTTGTGAAGTGTCCCGTTCGAGAAAGAGTATCGGGGGGGGGCTTCCCACTTTCGCGGGTCCAAGCCCCCCCACGTTTTCCGTTCTTGTTCTTACGCTGTGCTTTCCGTCGATTCTTCCATCGAGGGGAGCCCAGAGGGGATCTCTGGGAATTTCTCCTTCATCCTGCTTTCGGCAACTGCCGCAGCCTCCGCAAGGACCTTCTCTGCGTCCTCGTTGGCAGCCGCGAAGTTCAGGTTGTATCCTCCCACCGAACCAGCATCGACCAGGACGCTGCTCAGCAGGCCTGAGATCTCGCCGATCTCGCCTTCTGCCTCCGGCAGGACGCTCACCAGTCCCTGCCTTACGCTGCGAATCACTGACATTGCGGGAGTGAGAGTCACAACGATGTCGCCCAGCTCGGTGACGGTGTTCAGTCTCAGGGTTATCTGTTCGAGAGCCAGTTTGGCCTGTGTGACCATCCTGCTCATCTTCCTTACCTCCGCGAGCTCATTCGCGTAGACTGCAGCGTGCTGCGAATCGTGCTTCTGCATGGATGACACGATCTTGTTGAAGATCGAGGCGTCTCTCTCCCTGAGTTTTGAGCATGTAGCGTCGAGCTTTGCGACCTGGACTTGAATCTGCCGTACTGCCAGGTCCAACCTCGGCTTCAGAGGACCCGGGTTCTGGACGGATCCGCGTACTCTTTCCGTGAATCCACTACCGTTGGTTTTATCCCACTTGTTTGCGAATTGCGACATATCTGATTCTGTATTGGATACTGGTAACTCTTCTTTATGCCGAATGTCGCCGACTGACCTGTCACCGTGGCGACTGGGATGTCAGTGACAAATTTCATTATGAGACGAATACAATGTTTGACCCTCGACGAGTGCGAGGCCGCTGCCAGGGCTGACACAGAGGGACGCGCGATGGTGGACGATACAGTTCGCGTTGAAGTGGTGCAGGATTGTATGCTGTAGACGGGAAGAGAACGGTGCCTTTCAATAAAGCCGAGAGCTTCATGCAGGGTAGAGTATCATTAGAAGCCGCAGGACAATGGAGATTCGAACCGGCGGCACCGATGGAAGGTCGGTCCGGAGTCCAGGTTTCGAAGCGTGGTGCCCAGGAGCCGGAGGTTGGTCAGGTCCTCAGAAAATCATTCAGAAAAAGAGGAGAGACGAACGAGGTCAGATGTCTCTTGATCGATACGGTCCGCAGATAGACCCTTTTTATTGATGGAGGTCGATTTCCGTCCCGATGGACTCGCACCAGCCTCCGAGCACCGGGCCATTTCGGGGTGGCATGAAGGGACTCGGGGGGGAGGGATGATAGCGATCGCCAAGACGGTGAAGCCGATTGACGACAGCACTAGCATCGTGATCGACCCGAGAGGACCCCAGATCCAGTCCGGCCAGACTCAGCTCTCGGCGTATAACGATGTCGTGTATTCGGCACCGACGACGAACGGCAAGGACACTCGGCTGGTCATGGACATTAAGGTGTCCAGGACGCAGGGTCTGAAGCCTCTTGTGATCTACATCCCCGGCGGCGGATTCGTCATGGCCGAGAAGATCACGAACCTGAACCAACTGATCCACGTCGCGGAACAGGGATTCGCAGTGGCCAGCATCACCTACAGGACGGTCATCGACGGTGCCTCATGGCGGGACTCCCTCACCGACGTGAAGTCAGCCATCCGATAACTGCGTGCGCATTCCGACCTCTACGGCACCAAAGCGGACCGAATCGCAGTCCGGGGGCAGTCCGCCGGCGGCTACCTGGCCGCGATGGCCGGTACCACCAACGGAGAGAAGCAGTTCGACATAGGCGACGACCTGAACGAGAGCAGCGACATCCAGGCAGTCGTGGACGAATACGGACCCTCCGGCCTCTCCAGGATTGCCGCCGACTACGATGCCGAGACGAAGGAAGTCAAGTACACGCCGGGGAACCCGCTGGCCAAGTTCGTCAACGGCCCAGGGACGAAACTCTCAGCTCGGGACGATCCCGCGGCGCTCAAGGCAGCCAGCCCGATTACGTACATCAGCTCCAGCACCGCGCCGTTCATCGAGATGCACGGCAGCAGTGACCGGTTCGTGTCGCCGAGCCAGACGCTGCTCCTCCACACCGCGCTGCGTGCCAGGGCCGTCCCCAGCACCCGCTACGTCCTGAAAGGCGCCGACCACGGCGACGCGCCCTTTCTGGGCAACCAGAACGCCGGCAGTCAGTGGTCTACAAAGGAAGCAATGGGGATCATAGTCGACTTCCTCGGCGAGCGCCTAGCGAGCTGAGCGACCGCAGCGGAGGGGCTCAAAAAATCGTTCAAAAAAAGAGAAGAGGCGGATATGAATCATATCCGCAACGGGCTTCAGGTGGGTGTGTAGATCAGGTCTAGGACTCTCTTCGTTCTGTCGAGGACTCTCATGCAGAGCCTGCCCACTTGTTGGGGATTGTTGGACTGGGCGTAGCCGGCGATGTAAATCCAGCTGACGCTGTCGGCGGGGCTGCCGTAGAGCCTGGCGAGCGTGGCTGCGGCCAGGTCACCGAGCGTCGTCGGGGCCCCCTCCTATCTGCAGGATGCGTAGAGCGAAGATCACCTTGAGGTTGCCATTAATTCGGCGCAGTTCTTCTCGGGGCCAACTGGCACCGCTCAGCATTTGACTGCACTAAATACTGTCAGTGGTCCCAATCCGTCCTATGCCCTGGGGAATATTGACTGTCCAGTCAGACCGGTCGATCCAGTGCAAAAACTGACTGGATTTGCACTGAGTCAATGACTGAACTCACTAGTCCGACGTGAAGGCACCTGAGCCATGTCCTGAAGTCTGAAGAGTCTAATACTCTACTTAAACGCGACCATGATATGAATGGTAGGAATGTTGATTTCAGAACGCTTTTTATTGGCATGAATACTCGCCGCGCCAGCAGGCAAGAATTGATTAGTTGACCGAGTTCAAGCTATCGCTTACCGGGCTTCACGCGAGGAACGAGGCCACCATTCAAGCCACCCAAGACTGGGAGAGGGGCAGGATCGACTCCGCCCTCCTCGCCGCGGCCTTCAGGGACGACACCGCGTCCCTCGTCCGCCTGCAGAAGGACGCGGGGACGGACTACATCACCGACGGTCAGATGACGACTGCCTGGCAGGACTCGCTCAGGCCCATCACGAGCGGGTTCTCCGGCGTGAAGAGGGGTGCGATGGTAAGGTGGTACAACACGAACACGTTCTACCAGGCTCCCGTCATTGACGGCCCTATCTCGAGCGACGGGAAAGCGATCTGGAAGAAGCTGGAACATAGATTCGTTCGGGAAGGAAGGTTCAGGATTTCACTGCCCGACCCACTCACGCTTTCGGAGCTCTCGGAAGACGGCTACTACCACGATAGGGAGAAGGCCATGTTCGCGTTCGCAGAGGCCCTGAACGGGGAGCTCAGGACTCTGGAGGAGAACGGCGTCGAGTATGTCCAGCTCTCGTCCCCCGCCCTTGTGGCCCGTTTCAGAGGCAAGCCCCTCAACAGGGACGCGCTGATGCAGGTAGGAGAGGCGGTCAGGACGACCACGAAAGGAATCTCCATCGGGACTGGTTTTCACACTTTCTTCGGCGACGCTTCTCCCTACATTCCTGACATATTCGACTCGATTCCGACCAGCGACATAGGGTTTGACTTTACCCAGACGGACCCAGAGGCCCTCACGAGGACGAGGAAGGGGATCATCGCAGGGGTGGCGGACGCCCGGACCACATACCTCGAGAGCGTCGAAGACCTGAAGGCGAAGATCGAACTCGTCGCCGACCGGACGGGTTCGAGGTCGATCACACTGGCCCCGTCCTCAGACCTGAGGTACATCCCCCGCATCTCCGCAGACGAAAAGCTCACGCGTCTCGGGGCACTCAAGAAGGTGCTTGGAGGTCGATGAGGTTGAGCAAGACGTTCCCGACCCAGGAGATTGGCAGCCTCCCGAAGTTCTCCTGGAGGACGAAGCCCTTCAGACAGATGGAGCTGGACGACTCCGACTTGATCTCTGCCAAGGTGTGGGGCGACAAGCTCAAGGTTCCGCGGACCGGGGAACTTCTCAAGATTCTCTCGAAGAGGGCGGGCTTTACAGAGACGGAGAAGGCCTCCATAGTCGACTTCTCGCTCCTCTACGCGATAAGGATGAACGAGACTGCCGGCGATGACCTCGCCGAACATCGAGGGCTGGACCTAGTCTGGTCGGGGGAGCAGGCCCGCACCGAGATGTACGAGACGCCAGTCTCGAACATCGAAGGCTTCGAGTTCATCGGGAAGGTGAGGAGCTTCGACAACAAGTACTGGAGGATGGCGTCGATAAGGTCGCCCCCTGCATACAAGAGCAACTACCACATCGACGAGCTCCTCTTTACCCAGAAGCACGCCAAGAGGAAGATCAAGGTACCCGTGACGGACGCCATCACCATCATGGCCTGGTCAGACAACCACCACTACACCTCGAAGTGGGCGAGGGAGAAGGCCTCCCCGCTGAGGAGGTCCTTCAACGCTAGGCGGGAGTTCACCTTGGACCTGGCCAAGATTATCCGGAAGGTCGTACGCGAGCTCATAGCGAAGGGGGTCGAGGAGGTCCAAATCGACATCCCGGCGGCGTCCCAGTATCAGTCGCGCGAAGACATCAAGCTCGTCGCGGAGTCGTTCAACGAGACGACCAAGGGCCTCAGCGCTACGTTCAGCGTCCACAGCTGCTTCCCGCCCAGCCTCGGCTATGGGATTCTCTTCCCAGAGCTGCTCGAGATGAAGAACTGCGAGCGATTCTCCTTCGAGTACGGCAATCGGGACGGTTATCGCCGGGGCCTCTCCGATGAGGCAAGACAGGGATTCGCGGACCTCAAGCTCTTCAAGGAATACGGCTACGCCAAGGGGCTCGGGGTCGGAGTCCTCCACATCCACACGGACAGGCTGCCGAGCGTCGATGTCGTGAGGGACCGGATCCTATACTCGGCCAAGGTCACCGAGCTCGACCCCGGAGACCTGTACGTGAACCCGGACTGCGGACTCCGGACACGGAGACCGGAGGTTGCGCAGCGCATGCTCGACCTGGTCGTGGGAGGCGCGGAGAAGGCGAGGGGTGAACTCTCGGCTCCTTGATTCCGAAGACCACGACCATAGGTAGCTACCCCACCTTCCCGAGACCAGAGGATGTCGAGTACTACCTAGCGATCTCCAGCCACGGGCTGGGGGAGGAGGTCATCGACCCGTACTTCTGGTCCATCGACGAGGCTCTCGAGGATTTCACCTCGGCTGGCATCGAGGTCCCGTCGACCGGCCAGTCGAGAGGCGACCTCTACTCCCTCTTCCTCGACCCGAAGTTCGTGAAGGGGATAAGGTGGAACGGCGCCGAAGCGTTCGTCGACGAGAAGATCTCGAGGGTCGGCTCGAACAGGCTGGCCGACGTGCTGCACGCCAGGAGCGCGCTCCCCACCCACTACGAGATCAAGGAGCCGATCACCGACGCGTACACGCTCGCGAGGTTCGCCAAGATAAACACGGGGTCCTACGCCGACGCAAGAGAGCTCGCAGTCGAGATAAACAGGAAGATCGTGATTCCGGAGATAGAACAGCTGCAGGACTCGGGCGCGGTGTCCTGGATTCAGCTCGACTCCCCCGCCGTCGCGGCCGACTCGTTCACCCCCGACTACTTCGTCGGGCTCTACGAGGAGGTCGCAGCCGCGGCCAAGATCCCCGTCGTGCTCCACGCCTGCGGCGACGCCTCAAGGGTCTTCCCGGAGCTTACCAGGACAAGGGTCCACACCCTCTCGCTCGACTTCTACCACTACCCCCGACTGTTCGACGAGGCTAGCAGGCGGAACTACGACCAGCTCATCGGCCTCGGCTGCACCGACAGCCAGAGCCTGAGGGTCGAGACCGTGGAAGAGACCGGGAAGATGATCGATTTCGCCCGTGCCAAGCTCGGCGAGGACAGGATCCAGTTCGTCCACCCCCACTGCGGACAGCGGAACCTCAACCGCGAGGTCGCCTACGCGAAGAACGTCGTGCTCACTCTCGCAAGGGACGACGTCTACTTCGGACGGCCGGAGGAGGCCGTTCCCTCCCGGCTCACTTCAAAGGAGTACGACCCTCAGGGCTACTTCCTGGTCTCGATTCTCCGGGAGTCGAAGGAGATCCTGGTCACGTACTACTCCTACGAGCACGTGCCCAAGAAGCGGTTCAAGTCTAGGTCGGCTGAGCGGATATTCCAATCCCTCAACGACGAGGCCGACAAGCTCGGCATCAGCAGGCGACACCTGGCCTATCTGACCCTCGAGCTGGGCAGAGCCGAGGCCTCCCTCCAGTCTGGCGCCCAGGTGTACCGCCAGAAAGTGATCGAGTGATTGAGACTAAACGAGCGGATGGAACGGGGCGTCTTCACGACCCTGATCGAGATCTTCCCTCCGAGCTTCAGCGTCGAGACAGCCAAGGAGCCTCTGATCGGGATCAAGCAGAAGCTAAGGGACACCGTTGCCCGGGTCCGGCGGATATCTGAACTCGCAGATGCCATTCTCGTCGCTGACATGAAGGACCCCGCGAGGCTGCAGCTGGCGAGCATCTACACAGCCGCGATCCTGAAGGACGAGCTCGGCGTCGAGGTCATACCCGTCATCCCGACCCGGGACATGAACCGCAAGGCGATCCGGTCGATGTTCCTCTCCTGCCTGTCGCTGGGGCTCGAATCCGTCTCCCTCGTCTGGGGCGACCGGTACGCCGAGGGCGACGGGACTAAGAACGTGTACGACTTTAGGTCGCTCGCCGAGGCCGTGGCCGAGGCGAGGGCCCTGGCAGAGAGGGCCGACGTCAACGCTACGCTCTTCTCTCCCGTCGACATCACGGCGCTCAACCACCCGAAGGGCCTGGGGATCGCCATGGCTCGCCTAGACGCGGGGAGCGACGTCCTACTCGCTCAACCCCCGACCTCCGACCTTCCTCGTACCCTGGAGCGGCACATCTCGCTCCTCGAGAAGAACCACCTCGAGAAGAAGGTCCTTCACAACATCTTCCCGTTCAGGTCGAGAGAGGACGTGCAGGCGTGCAGGGAGCGGTTCGGATGGGACCTGCCTCCGGAGCTGGACAGGATCGCGGCGGAGGGGGAGCGCAGGCTACTCAAGGAGGCGAAAGGGGTGACGGATGCCCTGAGGGACCGCGGTTTCCCCGGGGTCTACGTCTCGACGAGAGGGAAGCCCGAGCTCGCCCGATATATTTTGGACTAGACTCTCAGCCGAGTTGTCTCCCGACAAAGCCTAAATATCCTCAAACGTCGCGCAGCGAACGAAGAGAGTTATGTACGAAACAACTCCTCTCTCGTTATCCTTCGACAAACCAGCGCCAGACTTCGTGGTCCGGACATGAAAGCCCTCATCCTGGCGGGGGGGCAGGGACTTCGCCTGAGGCCCCTGACCGAGGACAAGCCCAAGCCGCTCGTCCTCCTCAACGAACGCCCGATAGCCGAGTGGCAGATCGACTGGCTCAAGAGGGAGGTGACCCTCGACGAGGTCGTCTTCCTCTGCGGCTACAAGTGGGACCGCCTGAAGGAGCACTTCGGTAACAGCTACGGGGGCGTAGCGGTCTCCTACAGCGTGGAGGATACCCCACTCGGGACGGGAGGCGCCATAAGGAAAGCGCTCAACGAACTTCACAACCCGTCCGAGAACGTGCTGGTGATGAATGGAGACATCATCACCTCGCTGCCGCTCAAGAGCATGGTCGCATCGCACGAGGCCCCGGGAACCCAGCCGACCGTCACCATGGCGCTCGTCCCCTACAAGTCCAGGTTCGGGATTGTCTACATCGACAAGCTGAAGGTAGTCAGAAAGTTCGAGGAGAAGCCCGAGTTCCCCGACGTCTGGATTAACGGAGGCGTCTATGTGATAAACCCCCAGAAGGTCATGAAGCACCTCCCCGAGACGGGCGACATCGAGAGGGAGACCTTCCCGAGGCTGGTCCAGTATGCCGAGATCGTGTCCTACCCATTCTACGGCTTCTGGAGCCTGATTGACTCGATCAAGGACCTCCACGAGGTCGAGTCCGAGATGAAGTCGCTCCAGGCGCAAAGCCAGGGTTAGGCGCGTCTTGACCCGGAGTCCCCTGAAGACTGCGGGTCTGCTTCTATTCGTGGGCGGGACGCAGTTCATCCTTTCGCTGACCGTCGCCGAGGCACTCTTCCCCGACTACAGCATCTCGGGGAACCACATCAGTGACCTCGGCGCGGACTGCAACCCGGGCTGCGCCATCATCCAGCCCTCCGCCACGATCTTCGACGTCAGCGTCTTCCTCCTGGGCCTCGCCGGCGTGGCCGCCGGTTATCTGATCTTCACGAGCCGCTACCGAGCGGTCGGCATCCTCACCATGCTCGGCAGCCTCGGAGCAATGGGCGTCGGGGTCTTCCCGGAGTCCACGGGCGGCCTGCACGTCCTGGTCTCTTTCGTCGCGTTCTTCTTCACAGGCCTCGCCGCCCTTTCGTCATACAGGGTCCTCAGACCACCTCTCTCCCTTCTCTCGGCCGTCCTCGGCGCGGTCACGCTCATGGCCCTGGTCCTCTACGCCAGCGGCGTATACCTCGGACTCGGTCCCGGGGGGATGGAAAGGATGGTCGCCTACCCGGCAGTCATCTGGGTCATCGGGGCGGGGGCGAACCTGATGAGCGCTTCTTCGGCCGAAAGGCCATAATCCTTATTATAGCACCTTGGAGAGCTTGCTTTGGCAAGGACAACAAGACCTTGCCATTAAGTTTTGTCTCAAAACTGAAGAACGCCTCCAACGTCTTTACCTTCCGCGACTTCATCCTGCTCCCCGGACGGAGCGACGTAGAGCCCCGCGACATCTCTCTCGCATCGAGCCTCACCAAGAAGATCACACTTGAGCTCCCCTTCGTCTCGTCCCCCATGGACACCGTCACCGAGTGGCGGCTCGCCCTCGAGATGGCAAGGCTGGGAGGCGCGGGTGTCATACACAGGAACCTGAGCGTAGAGGACCAGGTCGAGCAGGTAAGGAAGGTGAAGGCCTCGAAGCTGCAGGTCAAGAGCATGGACCCGCAGGGGAGGCCGCTTGTCGGCGCCTCCATTTCTCCTATGGATGTCGCTCGCTGCGAGGCCCTGGACAAGGTCGCTGATTTCCTGGTCGCCGACGTGGCCCACTTCCACAACTCCAACGTCCTCAGGGCCGCCGCCAAGGTGATACCGAACCTCAGCAAGGACTTCATCGCGGGGAACATCGGCACCAGGCGGGCCGTCCACGACATTGTCGCGGAGCTCCCCAGGGTCGACGGCTTCCGCGTGGGCATCGGTTCGGGGTCGGTGTGCATAACCTCTGAGGTTACGAGGGTCGGGGCGCCCACTCTCTTCGCCGTCGCCGAGGTAGCGACCGCGGCGAGCGAGCTCAACCTCGATATTCCGATAATAGCGGACGGAGGGATCAGGGGCTCCGGTGACGCGTCGCTCGCGTTCGCCGCAGGAGCCTCGACGGTGATGCTCGGCTCGGTCCTCGCCGGCACCGACGAGTCGCCAAGCAAGGTCGTCACGAAGAGCGGCCGGAAGATGAAGGTCCACAGGGGTATGGCGAGCGCCGCCGCCCGCAAGGCAAGGTTCGCGCTTGACCGCTACAGCGTCCCCGCCAAGGGCCTCGACGAAGGCGTCGAGGCGTACGTCGACTACGCCGGGCCCGCCGAGGAGGTACTGGGCGGCATGGCCAACGGGCTGAAGGCCTCCTTCGGGTACGCCGGAGCCAAGAGCATCCGCGACCTCTGGGGAGTCGCGACCTTCGGGCTCGTCTCGGCCGTCGGGTACACCGAGCTCGGAGTCCACTCGCTCACACTGAAAGGGGGAACATAGGCTGAAGGAAGATCTCCTGGACGGGGGCATCGCGGTCCTCGACTTCGGGGGTCAGTACTCGCACCTGATATGCCGGAGGATCAGGGCCCTCGGCGTATACGCGACACTCTTCAAGCACGACACCCCGATGGAAGACCTGCTGAGGATGAAGGTCGCCGGAGTGGTGCTCTCAGGTGGCCCCGCGAGCGTCTACTCCCCGTCCTCTCCGCATCCCGACGAGGCCCTGCTGCGCGGCCACATTCCGGTCCTGGGCATCTGCTACGGGTACCAGCTCATCGTCCAGGCTCACGGCGGCGAGGTCGAGCGGGCCTCAAGGAGGGAGTACGGGAAGTCCAGCCTCACGATCCTCGACCGGTCGGGCCTCTTCAGCGGGTTCTCCCAGGACAAGATCTCATGCTGGATGAGCCACAGCGACGCCGCGACAAGGCTCCCAGCGGGGATGTCCGTGCTCGGGGTCAGCGACAACTCCCCCTATGCCGCCGTCCAGTCCGCCGACGGGAGGCAGTTCGGCGTGCAGTTCCACCCCGAAGTGGCACACACCGAGAAGGGGAGCGCCATACTCTCGAACTTCGTCTTCAACGTCTGTGGCGCCAAGCGGGGCTGGAGTATGTCCAACTTC
>Ga0182014_10004799_pt1 | contig 15300 bp, 13 predicted proteins | sample 612S2DmetaG_FD_120489 | JGI IMG/M metagenome (GOLD analysis project Ga0182014, IMG submission 120489) | Permafrost microbial communities from Stordalen Mire, Sweden - 612S2D metaG | ecosystem: Environmental > Terrestrial > Soil > Wetlands > Permafrost | place: Sweden: Stordalen | collected... | reverse complement strand
GATTTGTCTCGACTTTGTGAATATTTCCGTGGCTTGTCATCGAACGGGAACCTAAGTGGTAACCGATCGTTCTCGTTGGTCAACATCCGCTTCGTCGGGTCGCTCATGGACCGCAGCCTTCCCGCCGATTAGCGACCGCCGAGCCAGATCGCTTCGCAATGACAGGAGAAACTCCCGATGAGCAATGACAATTCGCTATCGCGGCCCGAACTCGACGACCGCATCGCGATACTTGAAGACAATCTCAGGCAGTTGGTGGAACAGGCCGCGGGTGCCTCCGGTGGCCAGACCGAGGAACGCAATGCCGATCGTATCGCGCAGCAGCGCGAAGAACTCGATCGACTGACCAAAGAGCGCGACGCCCTGTTGAAGAAATAACCCTGTCATGGCGAGCGGGCGCAGCGGCCTTTATCGGGTAGCGGATTCAGTCTTCCCACCGCTTGTTCGGGAGTGGCCATGGCCTCGATCAAGGTAATCTCGCGCCTCTCGTCCCGCCGCGTCATTTATGCGGCGATTTTGGGCGATCTCCTGATCGGCTTGACGAAGCTGAGCGCCGCGGCCTGGACCGGGAGCTCATCCTTGCTCAGCGAGGGCGTCCATTCCATCGTCGACACCGGAAACGGCTTTCTTCTGCTCTACGGATTGCATCGATCGGCAGCCCGGCCGGACCTTGAACATCCGCTGGGTTATGGTCGGGAAATCTATTTCTGGAGCTTCGTGGTCGCGGTATTGCTGTTCGCGTTCGGCGCCGGTGTCTCGCTCTATCAAGGTGTCCTCCACATCCTCAATCCCGAGCCCGTTCAGCATGTAGCCGCGAGCTACATGGTTCTGGGCATCTCCGCGCTTTTCGATGGTACGACGTGGTGGCTCGCGCTGCGTAATTTTCGCGGCGAGCGGCGCTATTCCGAGATTGTCGACGCCATTCGTGAAAGCAAGGATCCGCCGTCCTTCATGGTGCTGTTCGAGGACAGCGCAGCGCTTGCCGGCATCCTGGTCGCTTTCATCGGCATCTATCTGTCGGTGCATCTGGACCTTCCGGTACTGGATGGGATCGGCTCCATCCTGATCGGGCTGATACTCGGAGTGACGGCCTGGCTGCTGGCGAAGGAAACCAAGAGCCTTCTGATCGGCGAACGTGCCGATCCGGAGATCGTCGGTTCCATCCTGCATGTTGTCGGGCAGATCGCCGGAGTTACCCACGCCAACGGGGTTTTGACCGTGCATCTGGCGCCACAGGAAATACTCGTCGCGCTCAGCCTGGAATTCGCCGACGAACTGAGAACGCCGGAAATCGAGGCGAAGGTGATCGAGCTCGAGCGATGTGTGCGTCTATCCCATCCCGAGGTCGTTGCGGTTTTCGTCAAGCCGCAAAGCCCCGAAGGGTTCAGGGATTCCGCGGCGCTCCGCTTCGGTCAGCGCCAGGGCTAGAGTTTGCTCCACCTCAGACATGCGCACCGACAATTACGCCTATGCCGGCGGTAACGGCCATCGCAAGCGCGCCCCAGAACACCACGCGGATCGCCGCCTTCATCATATTGGCGCCGCCCGCCCTGGCGCCGATGGCTCCCAGTACGACCAGAAATACCAGGGACGAAACAGAGACGGTTGCGATCTCGATACCAGTCGGCGTCATCAGCGCGATCAATATAGCAGGGGCCGCACCGGCCGAAAACGCCGCCGCGGATGCCAGTGCCGCCTGAACCGGCCGCGCTGCGGTCATATCTGAAATTCCCAGTTCGTCACGCGTATGGGCGCCGAGTGCGTCATGCACCATCAGCTGCTCGGCCACCTTCATGGCAAGCGCCGTGTCCAGACCGCGCTTGACGTAGATGTCCGCCAGTTCCCTGGTCTCGCCGGCGCGGTTATCGCGCAGCTCCCTGCCCTCACGCGCAATATCCGCCCGCTCGGAATCCGATTGCGAACTGACCGATACGTATTCCCCTGATGCCATCGACATCGCCCCGGCAACCAGCCCCGAAACCCCTGCTATCAAGACACTTTGATGGCTGCCATGCGCGCTCGCGACGCCGATGATCAGGCTCGATGTCGAGAGTATCCCGTCATTGGCTCCGAGAACGGCCGCCCTCAACCAGCCCAGACGATTGACGGCATGGCCTTCAGCATGTTTGGCGACGCGAACCATCTCCTGCCTCCTTTCAGGCCGGCGCTGGGGCCGGCGACGACAGCACCCGCTGCAATAGGCAATTCGCCCAGGGGCTGAACTTCATGCGACTGCCAGATACCGGAACAGGACCGACTTCATCGCATCCAGAACAAACGCGAAGAGAATGGCCGCCACGAACACACCGGCGAGGATGCCGACCGGAATTGCGGCCATCAGGAAGCCGTTGATGGCCAGGAGGCTGATCAGGGAAAGATCGGTCACCGAGGACAGGATCAGCCATCGCCCTGGAAGCGAGCTCCAGAGGTGTTGCCTTTCGCGGGCCACGTAGAACAGCGCCTGGCCACTGAACACCAGTGTGATCACGGTCAGGGTGCGCAATGTATCGGTGTCGAGGCCGATCACGAATTTTCCGGTCGCAAGGCAGGCGACGCAGAACATCAGGTCGACGACGCCCAGGATGATCCCTGCGATGGTCAGGTTGCGGATTCGCCACGTATTCGGTTTGGGGGACGGCCTTACGTTGTCGGTGGACGAGGACATCGCCAGGAAGTCGCCCGTCACCATCATCAACACCATGAGCGTCGGCGTCAGGATGGCGTGGCCGGTAATCACGAGCCCGGCGCTCAGAAACAGCAACTGCATCACCTTGTGGACGATCGACCTCAATGTGTAGGTCAGTATCCGCTGAAAGGTTCTGCGGCCTTCCTTGACCGAGGTGACGATGCCGCCAAGGCCCGGCTCGGTCAAAACGATGCCGGCCGCCGATTTGGCGACGTCGGTGGCCGTGAAAACGGCGATTCCCATTTGCGCCTGCCTCAGGGCTGGCGCGTCGTTGGCGCCGTCGCCGCACATTCCGACCAGATGTCCATTGTTCTGGAGCGACTTGACGAGGTGATACTTGTCCTCGGGCAGCACGCCGGCGAAGATCGAAAATTCGTCGGCGCGAAGATCTTCCGGCAAAGGCGTCGTCGCCCACACCCTCCCCTCGATCCCGACCAACCCCGCCACGACTTCCGCCGTGGCCTGCGCGTCGCCGGTGACCATGATGGTGCGTACCCCCAGGCCCTTCAATTCCGCGACCAGGTCCGCTGAATCGGCGCGTGGAGGATCGCTGAGGGCGATCAGGCCAGCCAGTTTGAGCGAGTCCGCAGGCCCCGCGGCTACGGCAAGCACCCTGAAGCCCCTGGCCTGCAGCTCATCGAGCCTCAATGCCGCCTCCGGCGGCGTTTGCGACAATCCGGCGATCATCGCAAAGGCGCCCTTGAGCACCTCTATCGTCGCGCCGTCCGCCTGCCGCACCGTCGCCCCGGATCGCTTCATCGCCGGGTCGAAGGGCACAAAGCTGACCAGTTCCAGTCTGTCGACGACGGGTTTTTGGGACGCGGCACTGCGAATGGCGACATCCACTGGGTCCTGCCCGCCATCAGAGCTCGCCAGCGCGGCGAGCGCCAGTATATGGGCCTCATCATAAGCCGGCATTGGACAAACCGACATCACGGCGAGTTCGTTCCGCGTCAAAGTCCCGGTCTTGTCCGCGCAGAGGATATCGATGCCGGCGGCTTCATCCACCGCGGATAGACTCGTCGGCAAGACGCCCCGCCGCGACAATGCGCGTGCGCCGACCGCGGCAGCCAGCGTGAACATGGATGGCAGCGCAACGGGGATCGACGAAAGGACCGCCACCAGGAAAAGCGACGCGATTTCCGACAGCGGCATCGCGATCCAGAAAGCGTAGCTCGCCAATACGACGGTCACCACGCCGTTGAACAGCACGAGGTTGCGGACCACGTGCAGGACAGTCTTCTGCTGCGAGCTCTCCACCTTTGCGGTACGCACGAGTTCCGCAGTTCGCCCAAACCTGGTGCGTTCCCCGGTCGCCGTGACCTCGGCCACCGCTTCGCCACGACGAACCAGCGCGCCAGCGTAGACGTCGATCCCCGTTACGGCTTCGATCGGCAGAGATTCCCCTGTCAACATCGACTGGTCGACCAGGATGGATCCCTCGATCAGACGCATGTCAGCCGCCACGACCGCACCCAGGGACAGCTTGACGACGTCGCCGGGGACCAATTCGGCCGCCGGCACGGTCGTCCATTGGCCGTCCCGCTTCACCGATGCAATCAGGGCTAATCGCGATTTCAGGGCATCCAGTGTCGCCTGCGCCCGGCCTTCCTGAAAAAATCCGAGGGCGGCGTTGAACAAGAGCAACGCCGAAACGACGGCTGCCTCGACATAATCGCCGAGGCCGAGCTGGAGGACGATTGCCGCTTCGAGCATCCAGGGGACAGGCGCCCACAGCTTGTTCACCGCGCGCCGCAGGGGATGCTGCGCGACGTCAACAACCGCGTTCGGCCCGCCCGTTTCGAGCCGCCGACGAGCCTCGATGGCGGTCAAGCCAATGGACGGTTCGATCACAGCGGCTCCCGAATTCCTCTCATCGGCTTATCCGGCACGATGATAACATCCTTGCGAATGCAGCGACGTTCAAGCCGCCTCCAAATGTGGCTCGATCGAACAAGGTCGGCCTCTCCTGCGCAGAAGAAGATCGATCGGGCCCGCATCCCATCGACCCACGCTCCCTTTTGGTCACACCAACACCCTCTTTAGCAAGCCCTTTTCGCCCGCCTCATTTCGGTTGCGCCATGCCAAGGCCGTTACAATCGACGGCTTCGATCATTTTTCCGGGATTGAGCGGAAGAGGAACCGGGAGACGGCTTTTGTCGCCAGATCACCGCCTGCTCCCTTGACGGAGGACCAACGGATGCTCGACGATCCGAACATGACAGAACTGAAAATCGAGCGATCGTAGCAGCGGACGATGCACTTTTACGAAAACAGAGGTTTCGCTGCAGCTTCTCCGGCGCCCGCCGAACCTGCGAGCCCCGACCTTCCCGAAGCCACTCCGTGGACCGGCAATTGGTCGCACTTGATCGCAGCCTGGCTTTTTGGAGTGGTAATCCTCGCAGGTCTGGTCACCTTCATCATGCATTTCGGCGCGATCGAGGTCCTGATGGCGAAGCTGCGCGGCGCCAACCCGGCCTGGCTTGCCGCGGCCGTCGGTTGCCAGCTGGCGACCTACGTCAGCGCGGCCGCGGTCTGGTTCCGTGTGCTCCAGCGGGCCGGGTCGCCGCTGCCGTTCCTGAGCCTGCTCAGGCTTGCGTTCGTCGAGCTTTTTGCCAATCAGGCGGTACCCACCGGCGGGCTCAGTGGCAGCCTCGTGGTCGTGCGCGGCCTCGTGCGCCGCGGCGTTGCCTCCGCGGTCGCCGTCACCGCACTCTTCATTGCCGCGCTATCCTATTACGCCGCCTATTTCATGGTCGGCCTGCTTGCCTTCGTGCTGCTTTGGCATAGCGGCGATCTCAATAACGCCTGGCGATCGCTGTTCATCGCCTTCGCTGTCGTGGTCGCGGCCATAGGCATCGCACTTCTGCTGCTGTCCCGGTCCCGGGACGGGCTCATTCCCGCTGCAATCCAGCGCTGGCGGCCATTCGCTCAATTGGCGAGGATGCTCAGCCGGGTTCGTGTCGATATGGTGCACGACCCCCGGCTCATCCTGGAAGTCGTCGCTCTCCAGGCCAGCATCTTCTTTCTTGATGCCGCGACACTTTGGTGCACCGGCCGGGCCGTTGGCCTGACCGTTGACGTCGGAAGCAGCTTCATGAGCTTCATACTGGCCTCCGTTGTCGCTACCCTGTCGCCCATCCCGCTCGGTCTTGGTTCGTTTGAAGGCACCTGCACCGGACTTCTCCACCTCATGGGCGGAGGACTTGAAGCAAGCCTTGCCGCCACCCTGATCCTGCGCGGCCTCACGCTTTGGTTCCCGATGCTCCCGGGACTGATAATGATTCGCCGCGAAGCGATGAATCCCGTGACAACGGCAAGCATTGCTGTCTAGGTGACGAGCGGCATCACGATAGTCGCGGAGCCCGGCCCGGATACCCTGGTTGGCTCACACCGCTTGTTCAGGTGACCTACTCGGCTCCAGCCCTGGTTGCGGAGCTGCTTCCTGCGTCATTTCGCGCGATCCATTTCGCCGAGCGGGGCGAGTATCCGTTACCGGAGCCATCAATTTGGGCATCGCAGACCACGAGACGAGGAGAGTCCCGGAAGGTGCCGAACATGCTCTGCCCAACCAGCCTGAGGATGTGCTGCTGAAGGCGGGTGCCCTGCAGAGCGCGATCTTCAATAGCGCGAACTTTTCGAGCATCGCCACCGACGCCAGGGGTGTCATCCAGATCTTCAACGTCGGCGCCGAGCGGATGCTCGGCTTTGCCGCGGCTGACGTGGTGAACAAGATCACCCCCGCCGATATTTCCGATTCCAGGGAACTGATCGCACGCGCCAAGGAACTCAGCGCCGAACTCGGCACCCCGATTACCCCGGGCTTTGAAGCTCTCGTATTCAAGGCGTCGCGCGGCATCGAGGACATCTATGAGCTCACCTACATCCGGAAGGACGGCAGCCGTTTCCCCGCGGTGGTCTCCGTCACGGCGCTGCGCGACGCCCAAAGCGCAATCATCGGCTATCTCCTGATCGGCACCGACAACACCGCGCGCAAGCTGGTCGAGGCCGAGCAGAAGAAGCTCGATCAACGGTTGCGCGACCAGCAATTCTATACGCGCTCACTGATCGAATCCAACGTCGACGCGCTGATGACCACCGATCCATCCGGCATCATCACCGACGTCAACAAGCAGATGGAAGCGCTCACCGGCTGTACGCGCGACGAACTGATCGGCGCTCCGTTCAAGGACTATTTCACCGACCCGGAACGCGCTGAAGCGGGCATCAAAGTGGTGTTGCGCGACAAGAAGCTGACCGATTACGAGCTGACCGCGTGCGCCCGCGACGGCAAGCGGACGGTCGTGTCCTACAACGCGACCACCTTCTACGACCGGAACCGGACGCTGCAGGGCGTATTTGCCGCTGCGCGCGATGTCACCGAGCGCAAGCTGGTCGAGGCCGAATTGCGTGAAGCCAAGGCCGCCGCCGAGAGCGCAAGCCAGACCAAGTCGGATTTCCTGGCGAGCATGAGCCATGAGATCCGGACGCCGATGAATGCGATCATGGGCATCGCAGACCTGCTTGCGAAGACCGAGCTTACTTCGGAACAGGACAAATACGTGCAGATCTTCCGCCGGGCCGGCGACAACCTGTTGAACCTCATCAACGACATCCTCGATCTCTCCAAGGTGGAGGCCTCCCAGCTCGAGCTTGAACAGACCGGTTTTTCCCTGAACGATCACCTGGAAAAAGTGGCGGAGATGGTGGCTGCCCGGGCGGACGAGAAGGGACTGGCCCTGGTGTTCCAGATCGCCCCGGATGTGCCGACCGAACTGGTTGGCGATCCGACCCGGCTGCGGCAGGTGCTTCTCAACCTGCTCGGCAATGCCATCAAGTTCACGCAGTCCGGCGAGGTGTCATTGAAAGTGGACCGCAACACGGACTCCTCCGTTCCGACCGCCCTGCGCTTCACCGTATCCGACACCGGCATCGGCATTACGCGCGAAAAACTGGGGCAGGTCTTCGAGCGTTTTACCCAGGCCGACTCCTCCACCACCCGCAGGTTTGGCGGATCGGGGCTGGGATTGACCATCTCGAAACGCCTGGTGGAACTGATGGGTGGGCGCATGTGGGTCGAGAGCGAATTCGGGATCGGCAGCGTGTTTTCCTTCGCCGTCCCGTTCGAGATCTGGTCCAGGGACGATCGGCCGATGGACACGGCCATCGGCGCGGGCCCGGAATTGGCGCTGCGGGCGCTGCGTATCCTGCTGGCGGAAGACTCGCCGGACAATTGCACGATCACGATGGCCTATCTCGAGGACACCCCGTATCTCATCGATATCGCTGAAACCGGCGCCATCGCCTGCGCGAAATTCAAGATCGGGCACTACGACCTGGTCCTGATGGACCGGCAAATGCCGGTCATGGACGGTTTGACCGCGACGCGAACGATTCGGGCCTGGGAGCAGGCGAACGGCCGGCCGCCGACACCGATCATTGCGCTGACGGCCTCTGCCTTGAAGGGGGACCGGGAAATGTGTCTGGCGGCGGGATGCACGGCATTCCTGACCAAGCCCATCAGACAGGAGGTACTGCTGCAAGCTGTCCGGGATCACTCCGTGGCCCCCTTGCCTGTATCGAGAGACCAGGGCGCCATGACCGATGCGATCCGCGTGCGTCCCGCGCACAAGTTCGCAAGCCGGATTCCCGCCTACCTGAAAAGCTGCAGGCAAAACGTCGTATTGATGCTTGATGCCATGGATCGGGTGGATTTCGAGACGGTGGCGAACCTCGGACATCAGATGAGCGGCTCGGGCGGCATGTTCGGCTTCCAGTCCATCACCGACATCTGCGTGGCCATCGAGCAGGCGGCCAAGAATTCCGACCGCGACGCATCGCACAGAAGCGTGGACGAACTGTCCGGCTATCTCGATGAGGCGGAAACCACTTTCAGCCTGCCGACCCAGCCGGTGACCTTGCAATAGAGGCATCGAGTCACCGCCGCGCCTTGGTTTGGCTGATTCAGCAGACTAGAGCGTGATGAGTTTAGGTTTAACGAGCTGTCCGCTTCTCCCTCGCCCCGCTTGCGGGGCGAGGTAAGGAAGCGTCGCCGATTCGATTTAAGACCATCATGCGCTAACGATCACCCGGCTCCTTCGCTGTTCCTGCCTTCGGGCCGGACAATAGCGCGGCCACGCACGGAACATCCGAGACGTTGGTCTGTTGGCTCCTCGACACATCAGGAGAAACAGTCATGACAAAATTTGGAATGATCGGAGCTGCCTGTCTGGCGGCTGCACTGGCGACGGCTTCACCGGCGTTCGCACGAGCCGGTCACGGCAGTGGCGGCCATGTTGGTGGTTTTCACAGTACCGGCGCGCACGTCGCAAGCGGAGGCATTCGTGGTGGTGGATTCCGCCGGGGTGGCGGCGGATTCGGACCGGGGATCGCGGCCGGCTTGATCGCGGGCGCGGCAATTGGCAGCTACGGCCCCGGCTACTATGCCGATTCACCGGGCTATTATGGCGACTCATATGCCTACGATAACGGCGACTATGGCGCCTACGATAACGGATATGCGGTCCGCAACGGCTTCGTGTGTCAGCCCGGCACCTGGTTCCGGGGCGAAGACGGTCGCCGGCATCTCTGTCAGTAATCAATCCCTGCCCGCGATTAAGACGGCCGATTGGCCGTCCTTTTCGTGCGCCAGGAGGTGCCTGACGCATGGCGCCACCTTTCCGTTTCGATGGATTCGAAACGGGGCTCTGGATTCTTGATTTGACGCCAGGCGCGAACCGGCTTCCACCCCCGGGGGTCGGAGGCGCTTTTCGGCAAGGACCGTGATCGGCGCTCCTAGCGAGCAACGACACTGTATTGCGAGCCGCCGTCGCGGCCGCTCGCAATTCGAAGATTCCAACAAATCATGAATCCAGCCCTTCTGATTATTTTCCCGTGGCCTTCATTTCCGTCGCGCCACGATCGGGCTCGACGACATTCTTGTTTTGACGAAATACAAAACCGATAAATCCAAGCACGACAAAGATGGCTCCGGCCACCATTAGCCAGTGCGGATATTGCAGCGCAGAGAGAATGCTCATTAGGGAGTTCTCACTTCTTTCGTCCACATTTCGACTGCGCCGACACAAAAGTGCGCGCGGCCATTAGCCGTTCGGTGGGTGCAGACTTCGATAGCCCGAGCCCAGCAGGCTGCGCTGCTAACGGGGCGACAATCTTTTCGATCGCCTTGGTTGCCAGTTTTTTCGTACGATCTGCACGCACGACAGATCGCTTTTTAGCTCTCGTCTTGAAGATCGGCTCAGGCTCCGATCGCTTGCGGATGGCCTCGGAGCGAACAAGATACGGATCGTTGCCGACAATCCACTCATCAATCATCTCAAGGTCCTCTTTGCGAGTAGACCCGGACAACTGCGCGACGATTTTCAACCGGGTACTGCCCCGCGTACGATGGATCAGGTGCGCTGCTGTTCAACTCTTCCTCTGCCAGCAGCGTGACGATCACCTGACGCCGCTCTTCATCCATGTCCTTCTGTTCAGCCAAGAGCCGTTTTAAGAACAGCGCAAGATTCTTCTCTTGAACGAAACGTTGCATGACTAGCCGCTCCTGCCCATCGGTTGATCAATCTGCCCACGCCAGGCGAACGACCTCATGGGGTCTTCTGGCGCCGTTACCGTCTTGATGGCATGCAAAGAAAACTTGCACCCTCGGCAGCCCGGGAATTCAAAAGCACAAAATTCGCCTTGCGCCCCGCTGGCCTCTCCATCAGCCGATGGCATTTCAAATCGACACCTGAATGGAACCGTCGCAAGTTGGGCCATGATGCACCGCTGTCCTAGGCGGGAGGCGGGAGCACGACACTCTCAGTCACCGATGATTGCCGAGGTCGGAGCGGTGATGGAAGTTAGTCTGCCATGTCCGGCTCCCGACTTAAAGTAGCAAGGCATGGCTTTACCAAATGGCTGCATTGTCCCAAACAGTATTGGTCTTTTGTCGTGGTCCTGAGTCTGTTTTTTCGGGCAGCAGGGGCAAAACGCCCGCTCATTGGGACGAATTTGCAATGTTGGCCTACTTTGGTTCATCGAAAAGTCGCCAATAGTCGGCACGCGGCACGCCCAGCCTCCGGTAAACGTTTGATCTGCGTCAAACCAAAAGTTGAGCTTTTAAGTCATATAACCCACTTAGCTGGCGCCGGTGGGGCGTCCGGACGCGAGCGGGGCACTCGCATTGTTGGGGGCGATGAGCAGTTTCCAACCTCGCTTCGGGCATCGCCTGATTTTGGCCGCGATCGCCGGAGGCGGCATCGCGCTTTCTGCGATCCTTGCCGTTCACTTCGCCAATATGCGAATCGAGGAGACGCGATATCGATTAGTCGTCGATGCGACCGGCTTCGCCGACGATCTGGAACAGTATTTGCGAAGTCGCGAGATGATCGCAACGACAGTCGGCAGCATCTTTGACGCACCTGATCTATCGCAGCCTCGCCCGCTCCGTTTGATCGGCAAACCGGTTCTCGCGCTCACTCCCGACATCAGTCTCATCGCCTGGATCCCGCAGGTTGATGCTTCGCGCATCCAAGAAATCCTGAATGCCCTGTCCTCAGCCGGGCGGCCTCCGCGATTATACGGACCGGACTTGAAGGCGTTGGAGATCACCGATGCCCGACGAACAATCTACCCGGTTGTCGATGTTGAACCAAAACTCGACGACAACCAGGTCGGGCTCGGGATTGACCTGGCTCTTTTTCCGTCACGCAAGGCAGCCTTCGAAAAAGCTCGTGATGAAAAGCGCACAACTGCAACCGCGCCGATGCAGCTTCTTCAGCCGTTCAGCTCGATTGGTTATGCTCTATACAGCCCGATTTACAACGACCACGGCTTCGTCGGCTGCCTGATGTTCTTGTATCGGGTTGACCAGCTCCTATCCGGATTCGTCCGCGCGACGCGTATCCCCATGAATTTCCGCGTCTATGACGCAACCGACCCTGGTCGACTGAACTATCTCATAGCGCTCACGCGGCATGGGGAAATTGAAACCATCGAGCCCTCCGTCCGCCTGGACGACGCGCCGGCGATGCAGCATTCCCTGGACTTTGCAGGACGAAAGATCTTGGTGGCGTTTGATCCAACACCTGATCTCGTTCAAGTCGGGATTCACGAGGCTATCATAGTCGGGTCTATTGGGCTTTTGCTTACGGGGCTGATGCTCTGGGTCATGTACTATTTGATAGGATCTTCCCGACGGCTGGCTTCTGAAATCGGAGCAAATAATTTGATGAAAGCCAGCTTGGAGCTTGTGAACAGGGAGCTCAATCATCGGGTTGGCAACTTGTTGGCTGTTGCACAGGGAATCATCGGGTTGAGCTACAATACGTCGCTCAGCATGCCCGAATTTAGAGAGGCCATCACTGGCCGACTGAACGCGCTTCATAAGGCGATTAAGTTGATCAATCGGGAAGATTGGAAAGGCGTCGGGCTACGTGAACTGCTGCAAGTAGAGTTGGCCTCGGTAATGGACCGGATAGACGTCTCCGGTCGCGATGCTCTTCTTAAATCGAAGGCCGCTCAGAGCCTTTCGCTGCTCTTCTATGAATTGATGACGAATTCCACAAAACACGGAGCGCTATCAACACATGATGGCCGCGTCACGGTGGGATGGGAAGTAGACGATACTGATTCAGGCCGGCTGTTTTGTTTTCGATGGCAAGAGCACAATCAAGAGATTACCACGCAACCGACGCGACAGGGGTTCGGAACGACGTTGCTGACCCGCCTTGTACCGACTGATCTATCAGGGTGCGCCACGCTGAATTATGACTCGGGTTCGTTCAGGTACGAATTGCAGGCCCCCGTCGAGGCCGTCATCGAGCGGGAGTCGGACGTCGTTGAAGACGCGAAAGAGATTCCCACAATGCGCGTTATCCGCGGACGTCCTGATCCGAAGGAGTTATTGGCCTAATCCAATGCTCATCGTCGCAATCGGTTGAACGGACATCAAGGGAACCCCACGTTGAGGCAAATCAACGCAACCACGGCTGAAATATGCATTTTGGCCGTCGGCGTCCTGAACGATGTGGCGCCGAATGCGCTCGGAAGGCCAATCAAAACGATCCTCCATTCGGCGCAGAGGCTCTGTCGGACACAACATGTCGCTTGCTCCCAAACTTGCGTTCCGGAACCTGTTTCAGGACCGACTGCGATTGATTGCCACCGTCGTCGGAATCGGCTTCTCGATGGTTCTGGTGACCATCCAGATGGGCCTTTATGTGAGTTTTGAGACAATGGTGACGGTCATGATCGACCACGCCAATGCCGATCTCTGGATCGTGCCGAGGGGAGCGAAAAGCTTCGAAGACCCGTCGTTGCTGGACGAGCGCGAACGGTACCGTGCCCTGTCGCTCGCTGGGGTGCGGGAGGCGGTTCCGCTTGTCGTCGGATTCGCCCGCTGGCGCGCTCCTTCTGGAGCGACTACTCCGATATTCATTGTCGGGGCCGGCCGACGAGAGGATGGGCTACAGCCCTGGAATCTGGTCGAAGGCGGCTTCGAATCGCTTGCAATTCCCGGCGCAGTCGCCATCGACCGGTCCTATTTTGATCGTCTCGAAACCAGCAGGGTCGGTGAGAGCGCTGAAATCAACGATCGAGGGGTTAGGGTGCTGGAGACTACCCACGGTATTCGCTCGTTCACGACGATGCCCTACGTTTTCGTTTCTCCGGATTTCGCGCGTGCCGCTACAGGCACTCCACCCAACAAGACGTCGTATTTCATCGTCCATCTGGCCGAGGGCATCAATGCGACGGATATTCGCGATCAGTTGCGCACGCGCCTTATCGACGCCGAGGTCCTCACACCGGACGAGTTTGGCCGCCGCAGCAAGAAATTCTGGGTATCCGGCACCGGTGCCGGCGCCGCGCTGCTGATGGGTTCCCTGCTCGCCCTGATTGTCGGCACGGTCATTGTTGGGCAGACACTTTATTCCAGCACAAAAGATCACCTGCACGAATTTGCGACGTTGCGGGCCATTGGATCATCGAGTGGTTATATTATCGAGGTCATCATTATCCAGGCTCTGCTCAGTGCGGTCGTCGGTTTCTGTTTGGCTGCGGGTATTGGCTGGGCCGTCGTCTGGGCGACCGCCGAAACGGCGTTGCCCGTCATCATGACGCCGGCCATGACCTTGATCGTCCTGTTGATAACAATCCTCATGAGTGTTCTATCCGCGACCTTGGCGATCATGAAGGTGATGCGTATCGATCCGGTAATGGTATTCACGCGATGACCGGCCCGGTGCTCGAAGCCATCGACATCGGAAAGTTCCTCGGTATCGGCGCGGGCAAGTTTCAGGCGCTTGACGCCGTCAACCTGGCGATCGCCGGGGGAGAGTTGACGTTGCTGATGGGCCCGTCCGGAAGCGGCAAGACCACGCTTCTTTCCATCCTCGGATGCATGCTGACACCGTCAAGCGGCACGGTCCGCGTTCACGGCCAATCCACGGCGGGCAAGAAACCCGAAGAACTCGCAAAGCTCCGACGCGATCATATCGGGTTCGTGTTTCAGTCCTATCATCTGTTTCCGACGCTGACGGCCATCGACAACGTCCGGATTGCCCTCGATATCCGCGGCGAAAGCCCGGAAAAATCGACAAAACGGGCCACGGAGGTGCTCGCGATCGTCGGGCTCGCGAACAAGACCGGGTCTTATCCGCGAGAGCTGAGCGGCGGCGAGCAGCAACGGGTCGCCATCGCGCGCGCGATCGTTGGCGATCCATCGGTAATTCTCGCGGACGAGCCGACCGCCGCGCTGGACGCTGAAAACGGCCGCGCCGTCATGGCGGTGCTGGCGCAGATTGCCAGGAATCCGGCACGCGGCGTGCTGGTCGTCACACACGACCCGCGCATCGTGGAATTCGCGGATCGGATCGTCAGCATTGAGGACGGACGCATCATTAGCGATAGCCGCGCGGTCGGCTCCGAAGAAGTAGCGCAGCAAGCCTAGGGATCATGACCATGTCGAAACAACCGCTGCTTTTCCTTGCCGCCATCGCCATGCTCGGCTTAGCCGCCGCATTCGCGCCGTCGCTCCTGCCGACCATTGCTCAGGAGTCGGCGCCGCCCAATCAAGCCGCGCCGGAAGTGAAGGGTTGGCAAGCCGTCGCGCCCGGCCGCGTGGAGCCCAGGACAGAGCAAATCCGGATTGGCTCGCCGGAGGTTGGCCGGGTCGGCCAGGTTCTGGTGAAGGTCAATGACACGGTATTCGCGGGAGAAGCCCTGATCCGGATCGATAATGACGAGGTCCGGACACGGCTCGCGAAAGTCGAAACGGAGGTCAATCTGCGAAAGCGTGGGCGCGCCAACCCTGCGCCTCCCAAAGACGCTCCCCGACGGAATGTCGAGGATGCGGCCGCCGATGCGGAACGAGCGGTCGTCGAGGCTCGGTCTGCCGTCGATCGGGCCGAGGCGGCGCACCGTGCCGGCACAGGATCGGACGATGCACTGAAGGCGGCCAGCGCCGCCTTATCAAATGCGCGCGAGCAGCTGCGGCAGCGGCAGGACGAACTGGCCAGATTTGAAGCCAGCACCCCCTCCGTTGTGCCGACAGAGCTGGAGGGACAGCTTGCCGCGGCGCGGATCGATCTGCGAGGCGCGCAAGCCGCGCT
>Ga0182014_10004798_pt1 | contig 15300 bp, 5 predicted proteins | sample 612S2DmetaG_FD_120489 | JGI IMG/M metagenome (GOLD analysis project Ga0182014, IMG submission 120489) | Permafrost microbial communities from Stordalen Mire, Sweden - 612S2D metaG | ecosystem: Environmental > Terrestrial > Soil > Wetlands > Permafrost | place: Sweden: Stordalen | collected... | reverse complement strand
TCATGATTTAATAGTTATTAATAAATCTACTGTTCCTGTTGGAACAGCAGATAAAGTTAAAAAGATAATCGCCCAAGAATTAGAACGTAGAGGAGAAAAATTTAATATTCATGTCATATCTAATCCTGAATTTTTAAAGGAAGGAGCTGCTGTTGAAGATTTTATGCATCCTGATAGAGTGATTATCGGTTCAGATAATGAAGATGTGATTGAAGTTGTGAAGGAATTATACTTTCCATTCACCCTAAATCATGAGAGATTTATAACTATGGATATACGCAGTGCAGAGATGACTAAATATGCTTCCAATGCCATGCTCGCAATCCGCATATCTTTCATGAATGAGATGGCTAACATTTGTGAAAGAGTCGGAGCAGATATTAATCATGTAAGAGAAGGAATAGGCAGTGATAAGAGAATTGGATACAGTTTTTTATATGCTGGTATTGGATATGGTGGTAGTTGTTTACCGAAAGATGTTAATGCGTTAATTAAAACAGCTGCTGATTATAATTATGATTTAAGAATATTAAAAGAAGTAGAATCAGTGAATAATAAACAAAAATTATCAATTGTAAATAAGATAATTAAAAGATTTGGTAATGATTTAACTGGATATACATTTACTGTATGGGGATTATCTTTTAAAGCAGGTACAGATGATATGAGAGAAGCACCATCAATTGTTATTATAAATAAACTAATAGAATTAGGTGCTAAAATTAACGCGTATGATCCTAAAGCTATGGAAATTGCAAAAGAGCATTACTTCAAAGATAATCTTAATATAGAATTCTATGATAATAAATATGAAGCTGTAAATAATGCTAATGCCATAATACTTGTGACTGAGTGGAAAGATTTCAGAAGCCCTGACTTTGACGAAATAATTAAGAGAATAAAGAATAAAATTATTTTCGATGGAAGAAATCAATATAATAAAAAAATAATCACGAATATGGGCTTTGAACATTATCAAATTGGTAATTAAAATTACATTTAAACTATAATATTTAATAAAAATTTATTTATCAAAAATTTATAATAATTAAGTTATTTCTTTTTTATGTGATGTACTATGAGCAACAGATGGTTTACATTAAGACAATTAATAGTTTCCAATAAACATTTAAGAATCATTAGAAACGATTTTAAAGACCATTACAACTCATCAAAATATCAAATTCGCCATGTGAAAGATAAACTAATTAATTATCCTGATTTAAGAAATTCTAAAGAACCAGAAATATTATTAACGCAAGACGAGATAAGTGGAAAATATGAATATATTAAGAATAAAAATTTATCACTCATAGATTTACATCCTTTCGCAGATAATGCTCCATTAGTATCTATAATCATATTAAATAAAAATGGATTTATACAATTAAAAAGATTATTTAAGGATTTTGAAGAAACTATTCAATATCCATCCTATGAAATCATCTTAGTTGATAATGCATCAACTGATAATTCAATTAGTTTTTTAAAAGAGCTTTCAAATAATTTACCATTAACCATAGTCCAGAATATTGAAAACAAATCTTTTTCAGAAGCAAACAACCAAGCAGCTGATATAGCCCAAGGTGAATTCTTATTACTACTAAATAATAATGTTGAGCCCACCTATGGATGGCTTAATGAAATGATGCAATTCATACTAAAATCTGAGGATACTGGAGCGGTAGGTGCCAAACTAATTTATTCAGATTGCTCTAAATCACTTTATAATAAACATAATTCTTTTAAAACACAACATGAAGGGATATTTTTTAAAGAGGAAATTGATGGGTCTATTAAACCATACAATATAAGCTGCAATGAACCATTTAAAGACTCTGATAAACATTCACAGTTAAAAGCAGCTGTTTCAGCATCCACATTATTAGTTAAAAAAGATAAATACTGGCAAGTAGGTGGGTTGGATGCAGGATACAATTATCTTTACGATGTAGATCTATGCCTCAAACTAATTAAAAAGGGATATATTAATAGTTACTGTCCTACAGCTCTCTTATTCCATTATGAATTCGGAACACTAGAAACAGATAAAAAACGTGAAATAAGGAAAATACGCTCTAAAAACCAGGAATTATTCCAAAAAAAATGGAATCACTGGCTACGTAAACAATTATTAAAGGATAAAATATATAACAAACGAGTTTTCTCGAAGGATCCTTTAAAAGTTGTTTTTGTAGTATCCGAAAGTGGTGAAGATGCTTCAGCTGGTGATTATTTCACAGCTTCCGAATTAGGTGAAAGTTTAAAGAAATTCGGATGGAATATAAGTTTTCTATTAAGAGCAGGATCACATGATTGGTACGATGTTAATGAGAATGTAGATATCTTAATATCCCTTTTAGATGTATACGATCCCCGTAAAATTAGATGCTCAAATAAATCTTTAATTAAAATAGCTTGGCCTCGTAACTGGTTTGAAAGATGGGTTTATAACCCGGGTTTATCAAAATATGACCTCATATTCGCATCGAGTGAAACAGCATGTAATTATATAGAAGAAAAAACTGGATTAAAAACTTTTTTACTGTCAATCGCCACTAATCCCACCAGATTCAATAATGATATTCCGCAACATGATAAATATTTAAGTGACTACTGCTTCACCGGCAGTTATTGGAACGATCCCCGAGATATTATTGAAATGTTAGACCCCGATACTATTCCACATAAATTTAAATTATATGGTAAAAACTGGAAAGAATTTACCAAATTTAATAAATATTATCAGGGATTCATTAATTATTCGGATTTACCCCTAGTATACGCTTCTACAAAAATTGTTATTGATGATGTAAACCGGGGAGCTAAAAATTTTGGCTCAATTAACAGTAGAGTTTTTGATGCTCTAGCAACCGGTGCATTAGTTATAACCAACGGCGCTATAGGTGCAGAAGAAACCTTTAAGGGTAAATTACCAGTTTGGAAATCCCAGGAAGACTTAAATAATTTAATAGAATATTATCTGACCAATGAAGATGCGAGAATAGCAAAAGTCAAAGAATTACAAGAAATCATATCTAAAAATCATACATATGAAAACAGGGCCTACAATTTAAAAAAATGTTTAGAGCAAGAATATGTTTTTAAAAACAAAAATTGCAATTAAAATCCCCGCAACTACATGGGAATCAGTTCAAGAATGGGGCGATTATCATATAGCTTTAGGTTTGAAAAAAGAATTCGAGAAAAAAAATTGTGAAGTAATATTACAAATATTACCTGAATGGGACAATGATGATGATGATTGCGATGTGATTATAGTTTTGAGAGGTTTGAGTAAATATAAACCTAAAAAACAGCACTTCAATATAATGTGGAATATTTCCCATCCAAATGAAATCAGTATAAAAGAATATAATCAGTATGATTATATATTCATAGCATCTGAATTCTGGGCTGAAGAAATAGGAAGACAAGCTCATGTACCTGTAGAAACCTTGCTCCAATGTACAGATCCAAAATTATTCTACCCCGATCCTGATAATGATTACAAACACGATTTAATCTTCGTTGGAAATTCCAGGAAAGTTTTCAGGAAAATAATAAAAGACATATTACCAACAAATGAAGATTTGGCAGTGTATGGGGCAAATTGGGAAGAATTAATCCCCAAAAAGTACATTAAAGCTGAGCATATATCCAATAATGAGCTAAGAAAAGCGTACTCATCGTGTAAAATATTGCTTAACGATCACTGGGATGATATGCGAGAGAAAGGTTTTCTATCTAATCGTATATTTGATGGATTTGCAGCTGGAGCATTTATTATATCTGACAATGTATGGGGAGCAGGAGATATTTTTGGAGATACATTAATCACTTATGACTATCCTGATGAATTAAACTCTTTAATAGAGAATTATCTAAATAATAAAGAAGAAAGAATCAAAGAAATTGAAAATGTAAGGAATATTGTTATTAAAAATCATACTTTCCAAAAAAGAGTTGAACGTATTTTAGATGTTATTTCTAATGAAATAGAATTCAAGAGCAATAGTAGTTCAATGAAGCATCGGATTATTTCAAAGTTTCCTAGCATTTATATTTTGTTTAACAGTAACAGTAATGGAATCAAAAATGCTTTGACTACTATAAAGGGTTATAATACTATTAAAAAGAACAATTTATTTGATTACGGTTACTATTTAACAAATAACCCTGATGTAAGATTATTAGGTATGGATCCCTTAATCCATTATTTATGCTATGGTTTTAAGGAAGGTAGAAAACCTGATCCTAATTTTGATGGAAATTATTATTTACAATCATACGATGATGTAATAAATTCTAATTTAAATCCACTTGTACATTATTGCTTATATGGGATGAAGGAAGACAGAAAAACCCAAAAAATTACTGTTTCAATAATAATGCCAACTTATAATAGAAAGAATATAATTGAAAAAGCGGTAAATTCTGTAATAAATCAAACTTATAGTGAATACGAGCTTATAATAGTAGATGATGGAAGTACTGATGGCACTGAAGATTTAATCAAAAAAAAATATAGAAATTATCTAAAATATGGTAAAATAAAATATTTTAAACAAAAAAACGGCGGAGTAAGTAAAGCAAGGAATAAAGGATTAAGTGAAGCAAAAGGTAACGTAATTGCATATTTAGATTCTGATAATTATTGGTTTGAAACTTACCTTGAAAAGATGGTTTCTGCATTGTTTAATAACAATGTTAATACTGCATATTCAGCAGAAGAAGTGAATGATGACTATAGGAATAACAAATATGTTAGAGAGACCAGATATGATAGAACTTTGATTCTGAGGGGTAATTTTATTGATATCAATATATTTGTACACAAAAAATTTCTTTATGATAAGTTGGGAGGATTCAATGAGTCCTTGAATCGTCTTGTTGATTGGGATCTGATTTTAAGATACACTAAGTTAAATGAGCCATTCTTTGTAGATGAAGTATTGGCAAAATATTTTATCAGCATTGAATTGAATAATATTTCTATAAATGCTGATTTAGAGGAGAATCGTTTAAAAGTGCAAAAATTACATAGTGTTGAACTAATTGAAAAAGGAATTTTAAGTTCTGAAGTATTCCAATTAAGCCTTATTGACTCTCAAAAAAATCTATCAAATAGTAATGAAAAAATTTAAAAAGTTTGCTATTTTCGTCACGGATTAATGCTGATTCCACTCTACAGCTTATACAAGATTATAAAACATTTATTTCATCCTTCATTAAATGGAAGGTAATACCGTAGGTTATAAATCCCATTTTAAAGATAAATAATTCAATTAGGGGTAATATGTTCAAGAATCATATTAAAAAGCAAATCAGGAAAACAGGCACTTACCGGGCTTTGGAAATAGAAAAGAACAATCTGGAAAAACAGGTGCAGAAACTTAACACCGACAATGAAAACCTAAATGATCATATTAAAGCCCTGAAAGACAAGGTCCAGGAGGTTAGTAACGAGAAAAAAAACCTCAATGATAAATTGATAGCTAATCGTCATTTTAAAGATTTAACCGGTTTTCTTGAGGAATCACTTGTGTCGCCATTGTTGGAAATTCCTTTTCAGGAAGAAGATAAAAGATGTTTCGCTATCATGGAAAACATTGCTAAATATTTAATGGGCCTTGCTAGTGAAGTAGAGAATACTACGTTGGTTTCAATAATCATGCCTGTTTATAATAATGTTGATGTAGTTAAATTTGCTGTAGATTCAGTATTGGGGCAAACTTATCGTAATATTGAGCTGATCATTGTAGATGATGGTAGTGAAGATGGTTCAAAGGAATTATTATCTAAATTAAATGATGATCGCATCGTATTATTGGATAATGAAAGTTATCAAGGTGTATCCAGAACACGGAATATTGCACTTGAATCTGCAAGCGGAAAGTATATAATGTATCTGGATTCTGACAATATTTGGGATTCTCGTTATGTATCAACTATGGTTGGAGCTTTCTCGGAGTTGCCAGATGCTGAGGCTCTTTATAGTGGTCAATTATTATTTAAAGGTGATTGTAAGCATCCTTGTGCTGTTCGTTTTGGTAGTTTCAACAGATCTCTTCTAATTAATAGAAATTACATAGACCTAAATGCATTTTGCCATAAAAATCATATTTATAAGCGTATTGGAGGGTTTGATGAAAGTTTAAATAATTATGAGGATTGGGATTGGATTATACGGATATCAGAATCAGTAGAAATGTATTCTGTCCCTGTTTTACTTTCACATCATTACTATAACCAGACAGATAACACAATTACTAAAGATAAAAGTTTTGATCATGATCTTGCTACAGTTCGGGAAAAACATAAGGAAAGCATGCAACGGAATTATAATTCTGCTTTAAAGTCATCTAATAATATAACTTATAAAATAAGCATTATTATCCCGAGTTATGAATCATTTGATGATATTCGAGAGTGTATAGATTCGATTCTAGCATTACAATTTAATGAATGTTTAGAAATTATCGTAGTAGATAATGCTTCAAATCAACAGACAGTGGAATATCTAAGACGGTTAAAAGATGAGAATAAAATTAAATTTATCCAAAACGACATTAATTATGGCTTTACTTATGCGGTAAACCAAGGTATTGCCATTTCTGAGTCTAATAACGATATTATAATAATGAATAACGATGCTATCCTAACTCCGGGTTCCATTGAAACTATGCAAAAAGCAGCTTATGAACTTCCTAACTGTGGTTTGATAGTTCCACAGCAGGTTTTGCCGGGTGGGACAAATTCTATTAATACACATGTTCCTTATGCAGATCCTAAATATGAATGCGACGTTAATTTATCGATTTGGCATTCGAATATAACTAATGTACCCCTATTCCATTCAGGCAATGTTTTAGAGCTTAACTTCGCTCCTTTCTTTTGTGTTTACATTAAACGTGAAGTGTTAAACAGTTCTGTAGGGCTTGACCCGGAATTAGGGCGTCATTATCGTTCTGATCGTATCTTCTGTGATTATATACGTCATTTAATGAATTTAAAAATTTACTATGTGTCTGATGCAATTGTTTATCATAAATTACAAAAATCTACAGAAATTCTGCGTGAAATTTCAGATGAAAACTCCCATTTCTATATGATGTTATATAAAAATCAATGGGATGATGAATTAAAGGCTAAACTTGGTTATAAAACTCCATTATGGGATATTTAGTCGAAGCATATCCAATCTTATATCTAAATGAATATTCAATAAAATTGTTAAATGATGCTGAAAAATTAAAGTTCGATAAATATTTCTCTTACATATAAAGATTTGCCACGTTATGGAACAAATTAGGAAGAATTAATTAATTAAAAAGTAAATTAAAGGTAGTACAAAAGGAATTTCAATTTGAATTTACGAAACATTTAAACATTGATTTTGAAGTTGTTTCCAAAAATAGTTGGTTTCCTGTTAGTTTAAAATTTATTTATTTCATCTTTTATCATTAATTTAATACAATTTTAGTATATTCTGTATATCATCTAGAACATTTAAAGAAAGAAACATATAACAGATTATATTAATCTTTTTTGAAAATAAAGGCGTGATTTTCAAAATTCTTTAGATCAGGAAAATTCCCTAAGTTTTGGTAGAACTGTAAACTAAACCCTAAATCCTTCATCTTAGTATATAAATCTTTATCTACTATTCCCCATTGCCATAACTCATGACTATCTCTCAACATTCGTTCAGAATCGTAATTTGTAATCTCATTCATATTTTCTAACAAGGATTTGTATGTAGGATGATCCTTATCATAAGGTGTATTTTCTAAGTATTCATCATGCCCAAGATCGAAAAGTCTTACAGTATTGTCAGAATTAGTAAATTCTGGATTAAATATAACCATACAATTGCATATTGTTGAATATCTCTTTAATATCTCATCCCAATCTGGTTTGACTTGATGGAGAAGCACGTCGAATAAAAAAATTGCATCTAACTCTCCTAATTGGTCTATAGCAATATTTTCACCAAAATTATCATTTATTAAGGTTACATTTCCATATTCATTAACTTTACTTAGTAATGGATCATTAATGTTTGTATCAACTAAAAATGCAGATTTAATATTATATTTATCAATGGTATAAAATGTATATCCACCATTCACTCTCCATGTTCCACCCAAATCAGCAAATGAATCAGCATTAGGAATAATCTTTTGAAATGCAAGATCGATTAAATCCAATTTATGAGGATTCAAATTTTTGTATTTTTCTCTTAATTGATCTTTAACTCCGACAATTCTTAGTTTATCTTCTGCAACTTTGAGCTTTTCCTTCTCTAAATTGTTAATTTTTTCTAAATTGTTAATTTGAATTTTTAGTTTTTCATTATCCATCTCCAAAGCCCTTACCATACCTGTCTTTCTTATCTGGTTTTTAATAAAATCTTTAATCATAAATATCATATCTCCATTTTTAGATGCTTTTATAATTTATTAGATCTTTAAAAATCTATGTTAATTGGTTTTTTTAAAAAGATTTTATTTCGATTAAAACTTTATATAAAACATTGGAATGTATCAGATATTATTATATCTTTATCACATCCAGTTGATTGTGTTTTTACATTCAAGTTTAACTCAATCTTCTCATACGATTATCTTTAACTATTTTAATATAACCGTTATATAGTCAAGATTATATATATTACCGTATTTTTAACTAATTAACAAATTAATTTTATCGCCATCTTCTAAAAACGTAATATTTTTACCCATTTACTGATTTAACATCAATATTTCTTAGTTTAGATGGACTCATTATCTTTTTTAAGTTTTAAAATATTATCCTTGTAAAAATCATTAAAAACTGAAATAACTTTTTTATAGTTTTATTAGAGTTAAATGCAGAATGATTACAGAAATATCTTTCATATTATCTTCTTTGAGGCAATTTTACTAATCTTTTTTTGAACATATATATTTAATGAAGTTAAATAAATCTGTATTAGATTATTATTAAAAATATAAAATTAATGAGATATTATTTCACTTCAAATTTTGATTGGTTATAAATGAATAACTAAAAAAAAAACAAACTAATTCATGTAATAACTACAAATCATTTACCTGAAATATAATTTATTATGAATGAATTAGTTTCACAAAAACTTTTATCTTAACCTGTTTAAAATGACGGAAACCTCAAATACAAAATTTAAAAGTTCAAAACAGATTCAAACAGGATAAAGTTAGTTTATACCTCTATTCAACCGAAAATAAAAAAATATTTAGCACTTACTGATGATACACTGCAAATAAAGAAATTAGAAAATTTATTAATTAATTCGATATTCCTGAGTTTTTCATAAAATCGTCTACTGTTTGATATAAAACAATCATTCATATCCAAAACGTGTAGATCGCATTTTAGGGATAAATCCCGATTTATTAGGAGTAAATATACATGAATAGATTTTGGCATACAATTATACGTCCCATCATAGAAAAACTTAAAGTAAATTACATTGTTGAAATAGGTTCAGATACAGGTGTGAACACTAGAAATATTCTAGATTATTGCTTGGATAACGATGCCCATATGACGGCTATAGATCCACAACCTAAATTTGATGTTAATGAGTTTAAATCTGAATATGGTGATAAATTTGAAATTTACAAAGAATTAAGCTTAAGCAGATTGCCATTATTAAAAAATTATGATGTAATTTTAATAGATGGGGACCATAACTGGTACACGGTTTATAATGAATTAAAAATAATTGAAAAGAACTTCAAAACCAAAAAGTTTCCTATTATATTCTTACATGATTTGGGATGGCCTTATGATAGAAGAGACGTCTATTACAATCCACAGAATATACCTGATGATTATAGGCAACCTTACAAAAAATTGGGATTGCATCCACAACTTGCCCATTTGAAAGAAAATGGAGGATTAAATCTTAGTCTTAATAATTCAGTTTATGTTAACAATCCAAGGAATGGTGTGTTGACAGCTGTTGAAGATTTTATTGATAAATCCACTTCAGAATTCTCTTTTGATCTAATTAATGCTTTTTTTGGATTAGGAATTTTATATCCTAAGAATGATGAAATAGAAAATATTGTAAAAAAGGTTATAAGAAGTGCTAATTTATTGGGTATTCTTGAAGAAGAAAGAGTAAGACTTTATATTGAATATTCAGAATCGGTAAGTAAAACTAAATTACTTGAAAAAAGATTATATCAGACAGAATTTGAGTTAAAATCGTCAAATGAGTTAATTTCTGAAAAAAATTTAGTAATCCAAGAATTGATGGGTAATGAAAAGCAAATAAATGAATTAAACTCTCAAATTGATAATCTCTCAACTCGAATTTATGAAATGGATTATTTAAATAATAAAGATAGATCAATAACTCAAAAATTAATTTCAAAATTCCCTACTTTATACATTATTTTAAGCCGGAAAAATAAAGGCATTAAAACTGCATTAACTAATGTAAAAGGTTATCGAGCAATTAAAAAAAATCATTTATTTGATATTGGTTATTATTTAAAATACAGTGATGATGTTAGGCTTTCTGGTGCGGATCCTTTTATTCATTACTTATATCATGGTTATAAAGAAGGTCGGAATCCGAGTTCTACATTTGATGGAAATTATTATTTAAATAATTCTAATGATGTAAAAAATTCAAATTTAAACCCACTTGTACATTACAGCTTATATGGGATGAAGGAAGGAAGAAAACCTAATGAAATATTTCAAGGTTATAAAAGAGATCTCCCCAGTAAATCAAATTTAATATATCATCCACTTTCTAATCATCAAATTAATAGCATTCTAGCTGCTTTTAACTTTAATAAAAAAATATCTATTATTATCCCAATTTACAATGCTTATGAGGATGTTAAAGATTGCATAAACAGTATTCTTAAAAATACTAAACTCCCTTATGAACTAATATTAATAGATGATAGTAGTTCAGATAAAAGAATTGGAACCTTATTGGATGAGCTGGAGAACTTACCACATATAAAAGTTATTAAGAATAAGGAAAATAAAGGATTTGTTAAAAATATTAACATGGGAATTCATAATTCTGACGGTGATGTGGTTTTATTAAACAGTGACACCGTTGTTACACCTAGATGGCTACAAAAATTGACAGTAGCCGCTTATTCTGATAGAAGCATTGGCACGGTAACTCCACTTTCCAATGCTGCAGGAGCTTTTTCTGTTCCTGAAATTGGAAAAGAAAATGAAATACCAATATTTTTAAGCCGAGATGGTATGGCTTCTTTAGTTGAAACAGTATCTGATAATGTAAATATGGAAGTTCCTACTGGAAATGGATTTTGTCTTTTCATTAAAAGAAGTATTATAAATGATGTAGGATTTTTTGATGAGACAGCTTTTGGTAGAGGATATGGTGAAGAAAACGATTTTTGCATGAGGGCTATTGACAGATCCTGGAAAAATATTATAGATGATTCCACGTATATATATCATAAAAGGAGTGCATCATTTTCTGATAAAAAAAAAGAATTAATTAAACAGCACAGGGCAATTCTTGACAAAAAATATCCATCATATACAAAAAAAGTTCATGAATTTACGTCGTCTGTTAAACTTAAGAATATTCAGGATAATATTAGATCTGAGATGGATGATATAAATTTTGACCGGATTAATTACATTAACAAAAAACGGATTTTATATGTTTTACATCAAGGTGAAGGTGGAACTTTTAAAACTAATAAGGATCTCATGCAAAATATCCGAAAGACTTTTGAATGTTTCATATTAACTTCAACAACTAAGCAGTTATTATTGTGGAAACAGACAAAGAATGGACTCGAAAAAATTAATTCTTGGAATATTAAATCAAAATGGTCTTCTAAAAAATTTTATAATAATGAATTTAGAGATGTGTATTTTAATGTATTAATAGGATTAAAAATCGATATTGTACATATTAGACATTTGTTTAAACATACATTTGATTTACCTGACATAGCACATAAATTAGGCATACCTATAATTTTATCTTTCCATGATTTTTATTTTATTTGTCCATCATTTCATCTGATTGATGAAAATAATAAGTATTGCGCTGGTAAATGTACGGAAGGGAAAAATCAGTGTAAAATACCAAGTGAACTATTAAATGATTTACCTGTGTTAAAAACATTCATTGATGAATGGAGAAGTGAGATATCAAATATTTTTGATAAATGTTCAACATTTATCACAACTTCAGAAGTTGCAAAACAGATTTACATTTCGATTTATCCTCAATTAGCAGAGAAAACCTTTAAAGTGATTGAGCATGGTAGGGATTTAAATAAAGAATTGAATTCAAAATTTGAATTTCCTTCCACCGATAAACCCGTTAAAATATTGATTCCTGGAAATATTGATAATCATAAAGGCGCGGAATTCATTAAACAGCTGAAAAAACAGGATAAGCGTAACAGATTAGAATTTCATTTTATGGGTTCAATTGTGTCTTATTTAAGTGATTATGGTATTTATCATGGTAAATATGAAAGAAACAGTTTTTGTGGAATGGTAAATGATATTAAACCTTCATTTATAGGAATTTTTTCTATTTGGCCCGAAACTTACTGTCATACCTTATCGGAAGCATGGTCATGTGGAATTCCTGTTTTAACTTCTAAAATCGGTGTTTTAGAGGAGAGGCTGTGTAAAAATAATGGTGGATGGATTTTAAATCATAATTCCCCTTCAGAATCTTATAAAGAAATCATGAGGATAGTAAATTCTCCAGAGGAGTACAAGTTAATAAAAGAGCAAATTAATAAAATTCACTTTACAAGTACAAAAGAGATGGCTTATGAATATGAATTCATATATTGGCAGAATTTACTTATAACTGAATATTCTAAGATCGAAAATATTTATAGGGTAGCTATCATTATTAAAGGAAGAAATGGAGATCACCCCCCAACAGCTAATATAAGATTATTATTACCATTTTATCATCCATCATTATATGGAAAGATAGTGCCTTATATTATTGATGAAGATGACTTGGACACAGTAAACAAAGATTCCTTTTTAATTGAAAGGATCTATGATTGTGTCATAGTACAAAGAGACGTTTTAGATGAATCTTTTGCAAATCTTTTAGTTAAAAGATGTAAAGAGCATGATATTAAACTTATCTACGAAATAGATGATGATTTATTAAATATTGATAAAACACATCCAGAATACAAAAAGTATTTGTCTAAAAGTACGATTATCAAATATCTTATTGAAAACGCTGATTTAGTAACTGTTAGTACAGATCTCTTAAAATCAAAATTTGAAGGTATTGCTAATAATGTGATATGCATATCAAATGCTTTAGATGAAAGACTTTGGTGCACTAAAGTAAATTCTTTCCCGATAGAAAATGATACTATTATAGTTGGATATATGGGGTCATTTACACATGAAAGGGATTTAATTATTATTAAAAATGCCATCAAAAACTTACAGAAAAAATTAGCTGAAAACAATTTAAAGTTTAATTTTGAAGTTATTGGTGGGATGAGAAATACGGGTTGGATAAAACAAATTGAAATTCCTTCAGACAATGAAGAGTATCGTAAATTTGTTCAATGGCTTAAAAAAGTTACAGCAAATTGGAATATAGCTGTTGCTCCACTAGCTGATACTAATATAAACAGAGGTAAAAGTGAAATTAAGTATTTGGAATACACGGGGTTAGATTTGGCTGGAGTATATAGTGATATTGGATCTTATAATGAAATTATAAAAAATGGATATAATGGTTTATTAGTAAAAAATAATAACACAAAGGAATGGGAAGAACAAATTTATAAGTTAATAACTGATAGTGAACTCTGCAGTAATATTAAAAGTAATGCAAGAAATAATTTAATAGAAAAATATTTATTAAAACATCGAACTGAATTATGGTACAAAACTGTAGAAGAATTAGTGGATAAAAAAATATAAGCATTATGTTAGTTCGTATTGTCAGAATTTAAAGGGAAAAAAACGGTTTAGAGATAGGAGGACTAAGTAAAATTTTGAAAAAAATAGCATTATACCCATTTATCCAGTAGTTGAGAATATAGATGGATGCAATTTTAGTGAAAAACTATTTGGCAAGGTAAAATTAAAGAAGGAGAATATTATGAGTATGGTGGTAGAAAAAGACATCAATTTATCTGCGATGCTGTAAATTTAAGTGTAATAAAATCAAATTCTTATGATTTTATTTTAGCATCCCACGTACTAGAACATATAGCAAATCCTTTTAAGGCCATATCAGAATGTTTAAGAGTTTTAAAAAATAATGGGATTCTTCTGTTTGTATTACCTCAGAAAGAGGGTACTTTTGATCATAAACGTTCTGTAACAACTATTAAACACTTGATTGAAGATTTTGAAAATGATATAGATGAAGATTATTTATCTCATTTACCTGAAATATTAAAATTGCATGATTAGAGTTTAATCGTCCTGCACGTAATTTAAACTCATTTAAAAAAAGTATCATCGCATAATAATGAAAATAGATCTTTACACCAACATGTTTTTAATACTAAAGTAGCAGTAGAAGTATTTAACTATTTCGAGATAGAAATAATCTCAATTGAAGTAGTATTACCTTATCACATAATAATACTTGGGAAAAAAAACAAAAACTTTCATAACGGGAAATAAATAACTATTTAATTTTTATTATTTTCCCTTTAATTCTAGCTAAATTTTCTATTTTGTGGTGGTGAAGATGATGCTGAAAAGTGATACTGGATTACCAGCTAAATCAGTTACACTACCGGTATGGATAGTTACAATATACTTAACTCCTTTACTTAAGAGAGTTGAAGGTGTTATAGTTATAGTGTTGCCATAGATGTTTTCAGTAAATGGTATTCCTGCTTTTGCGCTGTTTTTAAGCTCAATCCACATATTCCCGGCTTTAATTGGTTCGTTAAAAGTGATAATAATCATTTTATTAGTGACCACGTTTAACGCGTCGTTTAACGGGTTGGTACTCGTTATTTTAGGTGATGGGCCCACGCTAAAACTACTACCCCAAAGTGCTAATGGATTACCCGCTAAGTCTGTTAAACTATCAGTATGTAAGGTTAAAGCATATCTGGTGTCATTATTCAATAACTTATTTAATGTTATTGTTAAAACAGTACCATTAATAGATGTTGTAATTGGAATTAATGTCCCACTGCTACTTTCAAGTTCAATCCACATATTTCCAGATTTAATTGGTTCACTGAAAGTTACTATAATATTATTTGTGTGCACGTTTACAGCATTGTT
>Ga0182014_10004793_pt1 | contig 15310 bp, 20 predicted proteins | sample 612S2DmetaG_FD_120489 | JGI IMG/M metagenome (GOLD analysis project Ga0182014, IMG submission 120489) | Permafrost microbial communities from Stordalen Mire, Sweden - 612S2D metaG | ecosystem: Environmental > Terrestrial > Soil > Wetlands > Permafrost | place: Sweden: Stordalen | collected... | reverse complement strand
GCGAAGGTGAACATCGACCCGCCTGATGCAGTCGTCGAACCGGTCCAGCGCTGTATGCACAAGCGCCTTCACGTGATCGGAAAACCGTTCGCTGCCCTTGATGTTGCCGTCCGTCCTGACCTCGATCAGCATCGCCGTCTCCGTCGTTTCATGGCATGGAATGTAGTCGGACTATTCGATGCGGCGAAGAAGCCCTTGTTCGTCATGTTTTGTCTTATGTTCGCAGTCTGGCCCCGCTCTGCCGGATTAACATCGGCATCGGATCCTCATTGGCTTTCGCAGCTCACTGCTCCGACTGTCTATCTGCGGGCAACAGCTATTGGTAGGTTGTTTCATGGCTGCTCTTTTGGGCCCTTGCCTTGATATAGCGCAAGCCTCGGAAAGGTGATTGTGGTGACGCCGCGAGCTTTCGATGACAACCCTCGCTGCTTGGAGCACCTAGAACATCTCGAGAATTCATCCTGACGCCGGAAGGTCAAACGATCAAGGCGGCGCTGGACCGACGTCCGGTTCCAGGTCGCAATAGTCAGAGGCGCGATGATCTGTCTGGGGCAAGACGCCGGTACCTGACGACGACCCAAGCTTCAGAGCATCGTTCCAAAACGCTTCCCGAACCCGGCGGTGGTACCGAGGGCCATTGCCCCCCAAAATGTCACGCGCAGCGTCGCGTGCAGAATGTTTGCACCGCCTGCCTTGGCGCCGATTGCTCCCAGCAGAGCGAGAAAGCCCAAGGACGCTGCAGACACGATCGGGACAAGCTGTTGTCGGGAGAGATGACGACCATCAGCAACGGCATGCCCGCACCCACGGAAAACATGATGGACGACGTGAGCGCGGCCTGCGCCGCGCGCGCTGTTGTGATTTCCGAGATTCCAAGCTCATCGCGTGCGTGAGCGGTGAGCGGATCTTTTGCCATCAATTGCCGGGCGACCTGGCGCGCAGTCGTCCAATCGACGCCTTGATGTCGATTTCGGCAAGGCGGCGTTGTCGCGGCTATGAGCCAATGTTCGCGGAACCCATGAGTTCCCCCACCGTACAGGGCTACGCGGCCTTGCTCGGTACAGCGGGCTTGTCCGATACAGGGCTCGGGCTCGGCGGAGCGCCCGGCTTGATATTGATCGTCTTGGTGGTCTTCACGGCCTTGGCGGGCTTCTTGATCGTGAGATGCAGCACACCCTTGTCGAAATGAGCTTCAACTGCTCCCTCTTCGGGCTCGAAAGGTAGCAACATCGATCGATAGAATGAGCCGTAGCTCCGCTCCTCGACATGCCAGTTCTTCTCTTCTTTCTTGGTCTCCGCCTTTTTCTCACCGGAAATGACCAGTTGGTTGTCGTCAAGGCTGACGTTGATATCTTTCTCGTCCACGCCGGGAAGTTCGGCTGTCACTTCGAAGGCATCACTCGTCTCCGCCACATTGATTGCCGGCGCGCCCGCCCCAATGCCGGGGGACGTTGGTTGCTGATCGAAAGCACGAAACGCATTTTCCATTTCACGCCGGATGCCTCGGAGCGGGTCCAGCTCTTGGCTCCTGATCCACAATCTCGGAAGGCTCATCTGTTCTCTCCATAAGCTAAAAAGGCCATAAATATCCTGATCCTCTCGGCCCTGACGGCCTTGATCCAGCTCAAAGCGTCCAAATTATATCGAGGCGGCAAACGATCAGCGCCTAACTGGCTGGATGATTTGCGCAGTGCATGAGTATGTCTGCGACATTGACCTAAAGAGTGGCGAATATCCGTCGAGCTTCCTTCGCCGGATTGATGGATCAAACGCGCCGTTTTGACAGTCGGCCGTTCCTTTCCAGTCTACCCCGATAATCAGACATCTGCGGCATCTGCCGCCACCTTGCAAGACTGCCAATACCGCAAGTCAGTCTATTCGATAACGCCGTCGGCGCGACGGAGCTGCGACAGCGGAATTCTTAGACCGAGCGCCTTGCCGGTGTGAACTCTTTATCTCGATGCGAGATTTCAATTACGCGGGCGCGTGTAGCCAGTCTATCGACGAGTTTATCTGCCGCTACCCGATTGGTCGCGTCAAGATTCGCATCCCATTCATCAAACAGATAGATTGCATCATCGGTGCAATCGACGATTTCCTTGAGCACCTTCAACATTCGTTCCCCGGACGAAAAACCAGCTTTTTTTTCACCATCCCGTTGCGCTCCATTGCTATCCTCGTCTTCCTCCCCTTCGTCGTCGCCGTAACCCGCCTCTGCCATCAACGCGCACCTCTCAAACGAAAACGAAAGACGATCGGCCGTTGGCCAGTAGTATGAATGCTTTTTGAGTCTTGATTTGAGCGATGCCAGAAGTGTTGATTTTCCGGATGCATTACCGCCGCGAAGGTTAATACGTCCGGTTGGCTGGGCGAGAAGAATTCGCAGCGCTTCCTCTACCGAAGAACACTCTCGAATTTGTTGGCCTTCTTGTAGAATAAGCCGATCGAACTGAATGCGAGTTTCAAACTTCGGATCAGCACCGGGCCGCATATTAGCGATGATCCCGCCCCATCGTGTCCAATGTGCAAATATATCATTCCATCCTGAAACGAACTCATACACCTCGGAAGCCATATCAATCTGCCGGGGGACCGTAACTGCAAGTGCGATCAGCAGATCTGTATCCCCGCGGTCCTGTGAGGCAATGAACACCATCGTCACGAACACCACTATAAGTCCGACAATGCCGCCCCCAGAACTGAGGCTCTCGCGCCAAGCGATCGCCTTGATCTCTGCCCGCAGACAGGCACGCAACCTTAATTTGAAGTCAGTAAACCACAGACGAAGGTTGTACCGGTTGCCGGAGACCACGTTGTCCCAGGCTGTATACCCCTGGGCTGTCACGCGGTTCGACATCCGCTGATTTTGAAGGTAGGCGAGCGCAGCACGCTTATACAATAACCATTGCATCAACGCCAAAATTACAAATATCGAGAAATAAGCGATTGGCAGGGCTTTGTCGACTTGCACGCCCAAAATCACACTGGTGAACACCAATCCGAGAAACAATTCGAGCTGCGATTGAACGTCGTACATCATGTTAAAGATTTCGTAGAATGTCTCTCCAGTTAAAAAGGGCTCCACACGCTCTCGTGTATTTCTTTCGTTGAGCAGCTTAACCTCGTGACGATTATCCTCGGCAAATCGAAGCATATAGAGCCCGAATGCTCGGCAACCAGCCATTTCGGAGAATATCCAACTCGCGGCGCCGACCAAGTACGAAGCGGATTGAGACGCGAGAATGTAGAAGAGACCGAATATAATGAATTCTTTATTCGCGATGTCACGGGCGACCTTGATCACAAGGTAGGTGGTCGTGGCGGAGAGCAACGTCTCTGCCACGAGTAGCAGTAACGCCACATAGAGTGGTGCACAGATAAGATACCCCGCCAATTGGAGACGCGTCAGCGGTGGAGGAACCATGTCAAACCTTGGAATTTTGAGGAATTCTCAAACGCAGCTATCCCGGAAACAACCAGTCGACTTGGGGTCTCCGATTCGTTCCAAACAATCTGTGGCGCACTCCGCACGCACCGCCCTGTATCGGCATCCCGTTCACGGCAACAGCTGGCGCGAGGAAAGAGGAAAACCTAAAGCGTGAGCTCCTGTGATCACTTTGATGCACATCAACTGCACGCCAATTGGACTACTGTTTATGAAATAGGACTCCGTGGCAATGTCCAAAAATCCGGCCACAGACTGACCCGCGACGATGTTCGCGAGGAGTCCGCTCAGCCCTCGTCAGCGTACATGCGTTGGCCGATATGGTATGTCGATTTCGTGCTATATGTGGACGGCTCCGAGTTGGCACAAAGTTTTCTTTGCATCGAAGACTCTCACAAATCAAAAGATTGATTCGAAAGCGGCATTTCGACATGGGTGTCGCCAAGATGTGCCGCGAACTGCCTCATGATGTCCTCTTCGCCGTGAACAAGGAACGTACGTTTCGCGCTGGTTTGTTTTTGCCACGTCAGCAGTTCGGCTTCGTCGGCATGGGCGGAAAACCCATTGATGGTGTAGATACGAGCCTTAACCGGGATGTTCTCACCGAAAATAGTCACCAGCTTGGCGCCGTCGATAATGTGTCGCGCGAGAGTTCCGACGGCTGCGTAGCCGACGAACACGATGCTCGATTCCTCCCGACCTAGATTGTGCTCCAGGTGGTGGCGCACGCGACCACCTGTGCACATGCCCGAGCCGGCCATGATGATGGCCCCGCCACGAATGTTGTTTATCGCAACGGATTCAGCGGTCTCCCGCGTGAAATGCAGACCCGGGAAATCAAGGGGGTCGTGTCCGCCTTGAAACAACTTCGCGGTCGCCGGCTCAAAGCATTCTGGATGACGCCGGAAGATCTCGGTGGCTGAAATAGCCATCGGTGAATCCAGGTATACTTGCGTCGATTTCGTGAGCCGGCCCTGAGCGATGCCCTGACTCAGGAAATAGAGCAGTTCCTGAGCGCGCTCCAGAGCGAATGTGGGAATGATGACGTTTCCGCCGCGCTTGAACGTCTCGGTAATAGCCTCAATAAACTCATCGACCGATGGGCCCAGAGGCTTGTGCAAGCGGTCGCCGTATGTGGTTTCCATCACAACATTCTCCGCGTGTGGTGGCGTCGCAGGGCTGCGCAGCAGAACGCGGCCGGTGTTGCCCAGGTCGCCCGAAAACAGCACGCTGGTCGAATGGCTCTGCTCCTCGAGTTCTAGGAAAATGCTTGCCGAGCCAAGGATATGTCCGGCGTCGATGAAGGTCGCGTGCACGCCAGCGGCGACCTCGAGAACCTGTGAGTAGACTGCGGTCCGTCCGAAATAATCCAGGCAGTTCAGTGCATCGAGTGTTGAATAGAGCGGGACCTTTGTGTCGTGGGCTGCTCCCTCGTGACCGACCCTGCCCGCACTGTGTCGCACGTCCTCCTCCAGCAGGTGGGCCGCATCCAGGAGCACAAGCCGCACCAACTCACGCGACGCTGACGTTGTAATGATCTCTCCGCGAAACCCCCTCTTGGCCAGCAGAGGCAGACGCCCGCAATGATCGAGGTGAGCATGGGTTAGTAGTACGTAGTTGATGCTTGCGGCATCAAAGCCGAAGGGTTTGGCGTTTTCCTCGTCCAACTCCCGGCTACCCTGATATAGCCCGCAGTCGATCAATATCCGCTTCCCCGCACATTCGACCAAATGGCAGGAGCCGGTCACACCGCGATCCGCTCCATGGAACGATATTTTCAAGTGACCTCTCCTTTGTATCCACTAATCTCACAGTATCGATATAGGGCGCCTCACGGCGGCGCCTGCAAAGACTTCCCGCTCGCATCGTGCCAATGCAAGATACCGTTCCAGATTTCCTCGGCCGTCTCGGCAAACCAGAACAATTCTCGATCCTCAGAATCGATGACACCTTCATCGACCAGGAAATCTATGTCGACGGCACGACGCCAATAGGCTTCGCCCACCAATACAACGGGAATTGGCTTGATCTTCCGTGTCTGAATGAGAGTTAAAACCTCGAACAGCTCGTCGAACGTGCCATAACCACCCGGAAATGCCACGAGTGCCTTCGCCCGCAGGAGAAAATGCAGCTTGCGCAAGGCGAAATAGTGAAAGCTGAAACAGAGTTCAGGTGTGACGTAGGGGTTCGGATATTGTTCATGAGGGAGACTGATGTTCAGTCCGACGGATTTGGCTCCGGCGTCGAAGGCTCCACGGTTGGCGGCCTCCATCATTCCCGGCCCGCCGCCGGTCATGATGGCCGTATGGTGTTCGCGAGCACTATGATTGGCGGCTCCCACGAGGCGCCCGAACTCGCGGGCTACCTCATAGTAGTGGCTCTTGGCTTGAATTCGCCCGGCAATATCCAGTTGGCGCTGGAGGTCCTCATTTTTCGCGTCGGCGGCCAGCAATGCGCGTAGCGCCTGCACCTTGCGCGTGGCGGCCGCCGGTTCGCAAATTCGCGTGCTGCCAAACACCACGATCGTCTGATGAATCTTATGCTGTTGGAGCAATAGCTCGGGTTTGAGATAGTCCAGCTGCAATCGCACGCCGCGCACGCCATCTTGCGCGAGAAACTCAACGTCATTGTCGGCACGACGGTAGCTGGGGCTATTCAGGATCGCCTGCACACGCCGCAAGGCGTCCGGATCTTCCTCAGTGGCCTTCGGCTGTTGCCAAGGCAAAGCTTCACGCCTTTTATAAGGATGGGCGGGTGTCGGAATTTCCTGATTCTTTTTCATCGATCTTCGGATTGTCTCAATTTACTGACGGCGCTCTGGTACGGCATAGCAGGATTCGGAATTCGTGTTTCAACGCCATTCTCAGACAGCGAGAAAGACCTCGTCCGCGGCAGTGGATATTTTCTTTCTCTCGCCTCACCTCGCCGCAGCGGAGATCACCCCCACCGTGATGTAACCGCCCGTCTTGGCAGCCGCAGCGCGGACAAAAGCGTCAAGCTGCTGGCGCGTCTCAATCATGCAGATTATCGGATTTCTCGTCACGCATGTCCGAATGCGCGTCGCTTCATCGACGTCGTTCTGGTCAATGGGCAGGATGCGATAGGTGCCGTTGGCCAGCCTGCGGGCAAGCAGATACACATTATCGTTTTCGTAGGTGGCCTCGATGAGGAAATCGTTGCTGCCGAAGGATTGAATCACGAAGTATTTCTCACCTGACGAATCGCCGCTGACAAGCGAGTAGTGGGTGTCGTTCCAGCGGAAGACCGATGTCTTTACGGAGAGGGCTTTTCCTTCGATGAAGTCTTGATAAAGGTTCAGCTGGAATTGCGCTCCGAGCAACGGCTTCGATCCGGCCGCCAGTAATGGCTCCCTGGATTGCACGCAGGCGGAGAGCACGAATGCGGCGAACAGGATCAGCACAACAGGAGCCAGAGATGTGTTCGCTGTTCGCGATCGATCGTCGGGCATATCGTCCTCTTTGGCGCGTAATTTACCGGCGGGCAATTGCGACCTCCGGGCGGGCGGGTATCTTTCCAAGTCCGTGGTCGGGCGCGGATCAACGCAAGCCAAGAAACAAATTGGCTTCCGCGGGGTGGTCTCCTCGCACGAGCGATTCTTTCTCGTTGAGTTGGGATTCGCCGGATGACTGCCGATCTGGCGTGCAAGGTAGCCATTTTCTGACCCGTTCGGAAGCCCAGATTTGAGGACGCGCCGCTTGGCAGGCGCGATAATCAGGGTGATAAGTAGAACGGTTCGGATTGACGTTGCATCTCCCGCTCTGCCTTGCCGGCACAGCCGAAAAGGAGCAACCTTATGCTCGGCAATCAAGCCATCCGGGAATGTCGGCTAGGTACCTTGGGATGCCTGCCCTACTCGCAGCGATAGCTCTGGTGCTGCTCGCTCTGCCCTCGCAGGCGGAGGAGGCGCGCGTGCGCATCCCCGACGGGTGCAGGGAGTTGGCCGACCGGGCCGGGCTCCCCCTGACACTGACCCATGCCGAGGCCACACGCGCCATCGCATACATCCGCGTCATGCTCAGCCAGGACGCGGCGGTCGCACGCTGCCGCCTGGCGCTTCGCAGCTATTGAGCAGACGCCCCGATCCTTTCGGTGCCTCCGGGAACCGGGCAGCGTGCGACGACACTGCCCAACAAGCTCACAAGCCTCTGTGTCGATTTTGGTTTGCTTCCGGGCCTTCAACCGCCTTTTCGATTGTGCGCCTCTTTCGTTGGCGCTATTGATTAGACACTTCATTTCGGCGGGGACGACAGGATCAAATGACGGGTTGGAGGGCCATCCTTGCCGCTCTGATTGGTGTCGTTGCGGGCAGTGCGATAACGGCTGGCGTGTTCCTTTATACCGGAGCGAAAGTTCTCCAGGAAAGAACCGCGCGGGAACTGCTTTCCGAGGTGGTAGCTCTGGTGTCGCTACAGGAGGGCTGGCTGCTACAGGGTGAAGGCAGCCGAACTGCAAAATTGTCAGACCACGCAGGACTTCCAGAAACGCAAGTCGGCTCCGGCCTTTGGCTTTTGCCGGTAGAGCTCAGGGCAATTCTGGATGAAGCCCAATGGAATTTTCCGACAGATCCGAGCTACGGCTTCGTACAAGGGCGCAAGGTCTGGATTATCAGAAATGAAGCATTGCCCGATGCTCCGCTCTCATACTCGGGTGTCACCCAAGAGCATTTCCCCGCACTGATCAGCTCTGCGGGACGGCAAGAACTGTGTGCCTGGATTGAACGGGTGCAGATTGCGCACAATGGTGGAACGCTGACCGATCGTGGACTTGCGCCGCTCAGGCCCTATTTGGTGCCTTTGGCTCAGGAAGATCGGGTGAAAGCGTTTCGTATCCTGTTGTCTCAGGATGCTCGAACTTTCCTGGCTCAAATCCGCGCACGGTGGGGCAGCGCGTTGTTTGCAGATTAGCGTGCAGCCGCAGCAACGAGCCAGCATTTCTGTCTGTCTGGCCAACCTACTTTTGCATTTGAGCCGGGGCGCTTGTACTCGGCGTCGTCGTCACTGACATCGACACGCTGCCGTAACCAAAATAGACAAGGGCTCCAAACACGAGGGCAAACACGATTGCGCTCATTAGCGCGCTGAGGAAGCGGTTGCCGAAACCGATCGAATTGCCGACTAAATCAATGATGAATACTACGATGGTTGCAATGAGCACCGGCTCAAACCACGCATATTGTACAGGCAAAAGCATAGCTCGCCTCCCCAGCCTTTTCAGGATGTTCGGAAGGTAGCAGACGGAGCGACGACTGGCCATCCCCCCTCGACGCGGGTCGGGGGGCATCGACCAGCAGCTCCACGACAATACGGTTCGGCTGATTGACGTCTTTGTGGACGAGAAGTTTCGTGATCGCCGTTTCAATAGAGCGAAAAGCAATCTAACTACGAAGTTGAATTGCAAGCTGCCGTCGTGGCTGCTCGCAATTCAACCAATCAGATCTCTCAATTTACGTATTCTACTTGTCGGTATCGGGGGCACGGAGTGCCGCAAAATTATCTTCGACACGTTTGCGAATGATATCGAACGTTTCCTTCTGGGATTTGATCGCCATCTCGGCCAGTTCGCGCATATTCGAAAGCGCAGTCTCGAAAGCATGCGCCGCCAAGTCCATGCGCTTGGTGCCCGCATCCTCTCCCTCCACGGTGCCGACGGCCCGCTTGATCGATTCCTGCAGAATCTCGGCCTGTCGACGAACGAGCGCCTGCCAGCCTTCGAATGCGACACGATTGGCCTCGGTCAAAGCTTCGATATTCTTCTTTTCGCGATCCATGATCGTTGCGAGATCGACTCCCGGCAACTTGAAATCTTTCATCAGCTTGGTGAAGTCGAAGTCCGGCATCTTGCCAAGATCGCCAAACAGTGAGCTCTTGTTCTCGTCAGCCATTTTGTGGACTCCCGTCGTGAAGGGTTACTGTCAGGTTCAATCAACGATCCATGCTTCTGCGACACTTTCGCAGGCCCGATCCGGTCATCCCCATTGGACTATTTGACTCGCCGCCCCCTAAAGAAGCCCTTGTTGGTCGTGTTCTGCTTGATGTTGGCCGTGTCGCCCTGCTCCAGGGTGTTCACGTCTGCATGCAATTTCGGCATCTCGTTCGTCGTCTCGGAACTGTCGCCCGTTCCTTTGTGACTTCGATTGGCAGGCGGTACCGGCGGCATATGACTGTGTTTTGACATCTCGAATCTCCAAATTGATCCGCAAGAGGAAACGCCGACGGCGTGCAGGAGTTCAAATTCTGCCAAGCAATAGCAGGATCAACAGAACAACGATGATCAGGCCCAGGCCTCCGCCACCATAGTACCCGGTGCCATAGAATGGCCCGCCACCTATTCCGCTAAAGCCGCCGAGCAGAGCTATGACAAGAATAATGAGTATGATTGTTCCAATCGACATTCCAGTCTCCGTGCGTTTATCGTTTCAGTCCACTTTTTCGATTCCAGGCGCCCATTTTCTCAATCACGGAGCCGGCCAACGACTCACGTCTATAAGCTCTTTCGCGAAACGCCCCTTCTGTTGATCATCGAGGCTTTCGTACAGCGGCTGGGCCGCGTCGGCGAGCGTCTTCCGATCGACGGAGCGCTCGCTCAGGAACTGAGCCTCGTCGCGCAATTGCTCGATAACGTCCGCGGGACCTTTCTGCTGTCCGCGGTCGGCCTGTATGGCCGTCTGGCGATCGCCGTACCTCTTGCCCATGTCGCTCATGGCACTCTCGAAGCCGGGCCATTTTTTTTCTTGCTCCGGAGTCAGGCGCAGGTCAGCCTTGATACGGGCGGTACGCGCAGCGAAGTCATTGGTGATCTGGTTTGCGGTGAGTTCAGCGCGGTCCGAGCGGTCGCGAGCGTAGGTCGAACCGTGCCGTTGCGGAATTCCGAGCACTCCCTCAACGCCGCCAACGATGGCGCCGACACCGGTGCCAATGGCGCCCCCAACCGGGCCGGCAGCGCGATTGCCCGCGGCAGCCCCCTCTTCCGCGCCCCTGACAATGCCTTGCGCCTGCGCCACCAAAGGCAGTGAAAGAACCGCCGCGACAGCCGCAGCCATCATGATATGAAGTCTCATCTACAAACTCCCCGAAAATCCGCCATTGCTAACGGTTCCCATATTTCGGACCGTCTGCCTTGATTTAGCGCAAGCGCGAGTAAGGGCTAGCTGCTGACACTCAGGGCGCTGGAACTTGGACAGTATCACTTACCTGATTCAGATTGAGCACGAACAATCGACGCGGAAGCAAACCAGCTTGCGAAAACTCGACGCAGGCTAACAACGAGCGCCGACATCGAGAATAATTCGATAGCTTCGCAACGGATGGCCTCGGCCGAGGCGCTGGTCAGGGCTGACTTTCTGCTACTTGGCCATTCGCCAACCGAACAGCACCACGGCGGCACCGACCGCTGCGGCAATAACTGACGTCAACAGCCCGCCGCCGAGCGCAAATATGGCGATGTGATAACCGACGAACGCGCCGGCGACGCCCACCAGTGCACTGGTGATGACGCCGCGGGCCGATCCGGAGAACTGCCGGGCGAGCCAGGACGGCCCGGCCAGCCGGTCGAAGAGAATGCCGGCAACGATGCCGATGACGAGAACCAGAAGGAACGTCACGACCGGGTCGGTGGCGCGCATGGGTCCAATGCTCCGCATCGAGTGGACGCAAAGTATCGTACGACAACAATCTGGCCGCAAGAGCAATGACAAGTATGTCAGCAATTGCGGGTACGCCCGGCCACCACGCAACGCGCCGGTGCCATGCGATCGAGTCAATTCATGGATTGGCCGCTGTCATTCATTACGAAATATTGTTGATCCAAATCAACGACAGCCGCCGGTTCTCGCCGCAACTTTCAGCCTCTCCCGTTGAGGGAGTGAGTATCGGAGGATACAACTATGGACAAGGACCGGGTCGTCGGATCGGCGAAGCAACTCAAGGGTACTGTCAAGCAGGTGGTCGGCAAGGCGGTGGGCGACGCCAAGCTGGAGACGGAAGGCAACGCTGACAAAGTCGAGGGGCAGGTTCAGAACGCCATCGGCGGCGTCAAGGACACGCTCAAGGGAAAATAGAGGCGCTGCGAGCTGATTCTTCACGTTAGCCTTGGGCTCCCGCCCATAGCCGAAACGGCAAGGGCCTTTTAGTCGCTGGAGGCATCGATGGTTTTTGAGTCCGTTGAAATTTCCACCCCTGCCGAAGAGAGCCCCGCGGTATCGTGGCCGGCGATTGCGGCCGGTGCAATTGCGGCCGCCGCCATGACCCTCGTTCTCCTTGCATTCGGTGCTGGCATGGGTTTCTCGGCCGTATCACCGTGGGGCAATTCCGGCATATCGACGAGCACATTCCAAATTTCCACAGCTCTCTATCTGATGGTGGTCGCGCTGCTCGCCTCTGCCTTGGGGGGCTACGTCGCCGGGCGGTTGCGTACAAGATGGGTCGGCGTCCATACCCACGAGGTCTTCTTCCGCGACACTGCTCATGGCTTCTTGGCGTGGGCATTGGCCACGGTGATTGGAGCCGGGTTTTTGGCCGCGGCGGCCAGCAATATCGCTGGCGGCGCATCGCCGGGACTTGCTCCGGCAGCCAATGTGTCGGCAACCGCGGGGGCCGGCAGTCCTTTGGACTATTATGTGGATGCGCTGTTGCGGCCCAATCCTGCCGCAAGCCCAAATACCACCGATCCGGGAGCTGCCCGCCGCGAACTCGCGGGTATCCTGACGAAGGGAATTGGCGACGGCGATGTTGCCGGACCAGACCGCACCTATGTGGCGCAAGTCGTCGCGGCCCGCACCGGACTTAGTCAGGCAGATGCCGACAAGCGGGTCTCGAACGTCGTCGAGCAGGCAAAGACCGATTTGGACAATGCCCGAAAGGCAGCCGCCAAATTGTCTCTGTGGCTCACCGCCGCTCTGCTTTTCGGCGCCTTTGCCGCCAGTCTGGCGGCCACGCGAGGCGGAAGTGTCCGGGATTTCAACGCGAGTCTTACAGACGGGTAGGCAAGACCGTAACAGAGGAGGAAATCATGGGCCGTGGAATTCTGCTTTATCTGCTGGGAGTTCCCATTCCGATCATCATTCTTCTCGCCCTCTTGCGGCATTAGATCGCCGAGGAGTTCTCCGAGATCGAGATATTGTGCAGCTCGTTTGATTTGACGCCGGGTTTGTCATGTCGCGACGAACATCAATTCACTGGTCGGCCTTCGCGAAACGAGCAACCGTCGTACAGTTTCATGTGATTGCAACAGCGTTGCTGCAACTGGGTTTGCTGGACCCGACCCGCGCAGCCGATCTAAGGCCGGACGAGTGCGGTCTTGCATCGGTCTATTCAACCCTGAGCGAAGAGACGGCAAGCGGACAAGACACCAGCGTAAACGATCGGACTGCCGCGCATCGGTCACTCCCATTCGGGACACTGGTCCGCGTCTACAATCAGGAAAACGGGCGTTCGGTAGTCGTACGTATCACCGACCGTGGCCCTTTCATCAGCGGAAGAATAATCGATGTATCGCAGGTTGCCGCACATGAACTCGGCTTCGCCGATTTGACGAAGGTTTGCCTCAATATACTGCTGATTTCGGAAAAGCGGCCGATCGACGAACAGGGGTAGCCAAGTCAAATTGGCCGCAATCAAGGATGTCTGAACTGGCGAACGACTTCGCTGGGTTTTTCCTTCCTCAGGCTTAGGAAATCGACTCCCATGATCATCGCCATGCTTTTGATTGCGAACGACGATCTCGAAACATTTGATCACGGTGGACCGATAGGTGGTGAAAGGCAATTATCCGAAGAGTGAGGCTCGCCGTCGCCACGCCAAGGCCCACGATTCGAGCTCTAGCAACGGTGAAGTCTAATCCTGTTCAGGCGTAGTCCGAACCTCTTGACGCAGCTCCCGCAGTGTCCTGCGCATGCCGTGAAGCTGGTCGACCAAATTCAGAATCACCCCCACCCCTTCATCGTTCACGCCGAAATCCACCCGGAGTTCACGGATCAGCCGTGCTCGAGCGATATCGATCTCGGAGAAGCTCAGCTCGGGGGACGATCCACGGGGTATCAGCCACTCCTCCTCGATCCAGGCGTTCAGCATTTCATCCGCCATGCCGGAGAGCGACAGAAATTGCTCTCTGCTGATTTTCATGGCTTCACCTCCTCACGGGGGTTGTAGGTCTTGCCGCCCTCCCAGTTTGAGACGAAGGCTTCGAGCTCCGGATCTGGCTCTTGGGGGAGCATGACTTTCAGCTTGACCAGCTGATCGCCATAACCGCCGGCATGCCTGGGGGCACCCTTACCTCTCAGGCGCAGCGTAGTGCCGGTGTTTGACCCCTTCGGCATGGCCATTGATACCGCACCTGTTGGGGTTGGAACCTTGATCCGGGCCCCGAGAACCGCTTCCGTCAGGGTAACGGGCAATTCCAGATAGATGTCGTCGCCCTGACGCGTAAAGAGACGATCAGGCTTGATTTCGACCTCGATGAGAGCATCCCCGAAGCCGCCCTTGCCTGATCCGGGCGCACCCTTGCCGCGCAGTCGGAGAACTTGCCCCTCTGTGATGCCGGGCGGAATGTCCACATCGAGCGTGCCACCATCGGGCAATATCAACCGCTTGTTCGCACCGGCGATTGACTCAATAAATTCAATTGGGAGCCTGACTTCGAGATCATGCCCACGCCGGTTGGCTTGCGCCCGGGCGCTACGCCTCAATAGTTCGGCGAAAGCGTCTTCCGAATCCATGAAATCCGCGAAACCGGAATTGTCCGCATACGGATGATCCTGTTCCGAGGACGCGTAGTCCTTGTAATAGTGCTGCGGAGGCCGTTCGGCGCCCGCGGCGTCAATCTCACCACTATCGAATCTCTTCCGCTTTTCAGCGTCACCGACCAAGCCGTACGCGGAGGCTATCTCCTTGAATTTCTCTTCGGCCTCGGCATTGCCTGGATTGAGGTCGGGATGCAGCTTTTTTGCAAGTTTGCGATAGGCCTTTTGAATATCTTCCGCTGAAGCCGTTGGAGCGACTCCGAGAGTTTCATATGGATCATTCAATGCGGTCCCCACGTCAAAAGCGATCCCTGCAAGGTTGCGTGTTTGGAGGCGATTAGCCGACAACCAATATGATACAATGGGGGCGCAGGCTGCTTTTGCGCTTTGGCATTACTGCGGTTACTGGACCGCGGAACGCCCGCAGAGCGCCCGTTTCAAACCCCATCGTCCTTCAGTTCGTCATACATTTGTAAAGGAACGGCCAGCTCTTCCGACCTTTGAGTTTCTGTTGGCTAGACTGCTTCTGGCAAGAAGCCCATTTGGCCGTGTCCTTAGCCCACTCTTTTTTTGCCGTTTCCCACTGGTCCTTTGTCCAAGTCTCGACCTGGGTCGGTATGGAGGCTTTTGACGCCTCTGTGGCGGACGTTGCGGGTGCTGGTTTTGTTGCGGGCGGGGATGCTGAGGTCTGTGCGATCGCAGCACTGGACAGAGCCGCGGCAAGAAATGCCGCCGTTAGGCAAAAGCCAATTCGAGACATGAGAGTTTCCTCATTTTGAGATGCAAATGCCAAGGACAGGCATCGAAAATGCGCTCCATCATGCGAAATAAATAAGTCCCATCCGCAGATCTTCGTGTTGATCTGCGTCAAGAACCGCAAGAACACAATCGTGCCTGCTAGTGCTGTAGGCCCGCACAGTATTCGACGACGGCTGTCTGATTTTTGTCAATAGCGCCGCCGTCTCGTTTGGTAGCTAAATCAGATGATTACTAATCAGTTCATAAGTATCTTCACATTTGTTGTGTGATTTGCTATTCTTATGGGATGGCGAAGCTCGATGCACGCAAGCTCGATCACGGGACGCTGGAGCAGATCCGAATTCGTGCGG
>Ga0182014_10004791_pt1 | contig 15313 bp, 11 predicted proteins | sample 612S2DmetaG_FD_120489 | JGI IMG/M metagenome (GOLD analysis project Ga0182014, IMG submission 120489) | Permafrost microbial communities from Stordalen Mire, Sweden - 612S2D metaG | ecosystem: Environmental > Terrestrial > Soil > Wetlands > Permafrost | place: Sweden: Stordalen | collected... | reverse complement strand
GAAGCGCGCCGTATTGAGCAGCGAAGGCGAGACGACGTGCTGCTCCTGAATGCTGGCCACCTGCTCGCGCAGGCTCTCGTTTACCAGGCTCAGCGGATTGGCCGAGGGCGTATTTGCGGAGCTCGCGTCCACTGTGTAGACGGCGAACAGCAGATCCTTGCCGCTCAAGTTCGAGTCAAAGCGCACATTGCCGAAGTCCTCCTTGATATGCTGCGGCGGATGGCTGAAGGCCTCGGCAATGCCGCTGGGGTTGCCGTTCGAGAGCAGCTCAGGCCCGTTTTGGACCGGCCACAGATTGAAGAGTGGCGCAACCGAAGCGTTCACGCCAATGTGCTGCAACACGCCCGAAGAGTTGGGCACGTACCCCAATCGCGCCTCGTTGTCGGGAACGAGCGTGACATCGCTCAGGCCCAGGTTCTGGCGGAAGCCTTCGTAGTTGCCGAAGAGGAAGAGCTTGTCTTTGCGGATGGGCCCGCCGAGCGTTCCGCCAAACTGGTTGCGCTGGAACTCGGGAATCGTTGACTGGTCAAAGTAGTTGCGCGCGTCGAGAGCGCTGTTGCGAATGAACTCGAATGCCGTACCGTGCAGCATGTTGGTTCCGGACCCGGTGACGATCGAGACCTGCGCGCCGTCGCGCTTGCCGTAGCTGGCACCGTAGTTGTCGGTGACCACGTTGAACTCGCGCACCGCGTCGACGCCGAGCAATTGCCCGCTGGTCCCGCCGGGCGTGACGTTGATGAGCGAGGCCCCGGTGTATTCGATTCCGTTCAGCAGAAACAGATTGTCCTGCGGGCGGCGGCCGCCGACGGAAAACATGTTGCCCACCGAGGAGTTGGAGGTTCCGGTGCTGCCTGAACGCTCGCCGGTATAGTTCACGGTGGCCGGATTCAGGGTAAGCAGTTGGTCGAAGCTGCGGCCGTTGAGGGGCAGCTCTTTGACCTGGCGCTCGTCGACGAGCCCGGCGGTTTGCTGCGACGTTGTGTTGACGACGGGATCACCGGCGTTGACAACGACCGTTTCGCGCACCGTGCTCACCCCAAGCGTGAAGTTCACCTGCACGCTCTGCCCGATCACCAGCACGATGCCGGTTTGCTCCTGCGGTTGAAAGCCGTCGTGCTCGACAGCGATGGTGTAGGGGCCGACGGGGACCGAAGGCGCGAAGAAGCGGCCCTCGGAGTCAGTCGTGAGTACGCGAGTGGCGCTTGTCTCAGTCTGGCGAACGGTGACCGTGGCTCCTGAGAGGACTGCGCCGGAGTAGTCGTGGACCACGCCGGCGAGGGTTGCGCCCACAACCTGGGCATGGCCTGCGATGGATGCGGCGAGGAGCGGAACGGCCGCGAAGGGAAAGATTCTTGCTGTGCGTGTCACAAAGACCTCCTGAATGGTTGGCCGGCTGGGGATGTGCCGGCGGGTATGGTTGAACCGCGGTTCGCGATTCCGACAAGCGGGCGCTGAGTTAACTCAATTGCGCGATTCTTCCGGGGGATCGGTTTCTTCCTGAGTGAGCAATCAGCGGCAACAGCGACAACAACATCGCGCAGACCGCCGGGAGGCGGTGTGAGGGGCGCGCGAAATGTGAACCGAGCTGTTCATTGAATTCCGTCTGGATCTTTTTGCGAGCAATAGAAAAGCCGCGTCAGCAAAGGCTGAATCGCGGCTGGTGGATGCGCTGGTCCCGGCGAGGCTGGCTCAGGCACACAATAGCCGCAACGCGCAACAACACACACGCGGAGCGGCCGGGCTGAGCCGAAACATCATGGGCTGAGTTTATCGAAAGCGGGGTTGTTCGTCAAATTCCGTATTCGTCAAATTCCGTATCTGGTTGGCGAAGAAACGCGACGATCCTCCCGGCCTGCCTGGTATGACTGCTCGCGCTTTGCGGCCAACAGACGCGCCGGCCACGCTTTTGCCGCCAGCGAGCCAGTGAGTCGGCGGGGCGGCGTTGTTTCCCTGGCCTCGGAATCGAGACCATTCGACAAGCTCACGGCGTGTTCGTCCCGCCGATCATGGCCACACTCGCGGTCGCCGACACATTCATCTGTTTCATGCCGATCACCCCGCCAAACCAAAGAGGGATCGTTGCCGTCTGCGTCACCGACAAAGCGTTGTAGCCTCTGGAGGCGCTCCTCACCCTGCCGCATGGCGCATTGAGCGTGCCGGAAACGGCGCTCAGGCACTGGAAGGTCGGTGTCGCCGCCACATTCAGCAACAACGGGGTCGCGTTCAAATCGCCCGTTTCCGCGCTGTAGGTGTCCACATTCGTCGCCGCGGTAACGATGTTGGGCAAGGCTTGTGCTCCCGCCTGCGCCGCTGCATTCGTCGACGACACCAGCAGCCGGTACGCGTAATAAATATGGCCGAATTCAACCGATGCCGCCGCAAGAGTCATCATCGCGGCCCCGTTGAACAGAACGAGCACCGCGGTCTGGCCGCTTTGGCTCTTCAGGAACCTGCGCATCAAAGGGATTCCAAACCGCTTCATGGGTTCAATATTTCCTTTCTTGCAGCCCCGGCGCCGCGCTGTCTCTTGACTCTTTGGTTGGGATTCGGGCAAGGGCGCCGATCAGCGAATGTAGCCAGCCAGCAAACCGCAGAGCTTGCTAAGGGCGTTGCCGGAAAAGCGGTCACTCACTGGATGTGTTGTCTTGCCCCAATCCCAAATATCTTCTGCCCTGTCGCTAGGATGAGCCTCTCGGGTGGAAAGTAAATGCGACGAACGGGTGGAAGCTACATGCGACTAAGGCATTGAAAGCGAATGCGACTAAGATAACCAGGCGGTTACGAAAACGCCTTCCCAGGATGGTTACCTTCGTTCGGCGGTTAACCTCGCGGGATGGAAAAGACAGCCAGTTGGGCGCGCCCAGGTCTGGCCTTGCAACGGATGCGAAAAAGGATGGCGAGCCAGGCACTCGGGGGGTATATCCTTTCGTGGCCGGTAAAGCAAAGCGGAAATCCTGCTTCAACTCCATCGGCAGCGGAGGAAAGCAGGAGAAAGATGGCGAGTGGAAGCGATTCGAGCCGTTGCACGCAGTCTACGGAGGGAAAGTGAAAAACGCGGTGAAGATGCAGATTTTGGGGGCTTTGATTCTATTCGGCGCGGGATTTTGGCTGGCGGGCTGTAAGCCGGCTCCCGATCTGACTCAGCCCCAGGCGTTGGCGATGATTCAGGCCAAGTATGACCAGGCTCCCGGTGCGCCATTTGGTATTTCGGTGGACGATCGGGGCATGCAGCAGGGAGTTCGCGCGAATTACTGGGTCGGGACCAAGCAGTATCCGAACGGATACTGGGGCGACTTCAAGCTCACTCCCGATGGGGAAAAGGCGCTCAAGCTGGCCAGCGGCGGCGATGTGATCCAGTGGCGCCCGAGCGGGCCTGGCGATTCGCGATATGCGATCGTCGTCGTCCCTTTGGCTGCCAGCCATCTGAAAGCGCGCGACCCCGGCGAAATCGAGAACCTCGGGGACAACAAAACCGTCCTGTTCGTAGAAGACGTAAACCTGGACGGGATGCCGCCCGCTCTGCAAAACATGGCCCACAGCCCCGACAACAAGCTGAGCACAAAGCGTCTGGCGACTTTTGAGCTGGTCAACGGAGCCTGGAGCCTGAAATCGATCGAATAGAGTAGGCCGCCGTCGCGAGCTCAAAATCCAGCCATCCCGATTGGTGTGACGAAGGCAGCAACGGGAACCCGCGATTCGAGTTCACTGAGAATTCGTTTCCTTCGCGGGATCTTGCGCCGAAGGCGGCCATCCGGCGAACCTTAGAACCAGCGGCCCACGGTGAAGAAAACCTTGCGGTGACCGGCGTCGCCCACCGAGACGCCAAACGTGACCAGGCCGAGCGGTGTATTGCCGACCAGGCCGGCCGTTCCATCCTGGCGCAGAAACGCTTTCTGCTCGGGCGACCAGATTTCTCCGGCCTCGTAGCCGATCAGCGCATATAAACCGTGCCCCAGCCCTGTAGGGAGAGCGGCAATGCGGCGCATGTATCCGCAGCGCGCCAGGTAAATGTCGGTGCCGCGGTACTCGTCGAACGCCGATGCGGAGAGGCGCATCGGGCCGCCCAGAGTGAAGCGGAAAGGTTGGGCGACGTTTGCCCGCAGGTAGGAGTCGGCCTCCGCGCTCATGCCGACGATGTTGTCCGGCTTGAAGGAGAAGGTGCGGTTGAACGAGAACGTAGCCAGCGGGGCATTGCTGCTGCCGACGGCGTGGTAGAACGCTCCAGCTGAAGCCGCCAGCCGATACCCGCTCGGAGAGACGGCGCCCGAGGAAGCCTTGTCCACGTTGAAGTGCAGCAGACCGGTTTGCGCGGTTCCTGAGAGATAGGGGCCGCCGCCCGAACCTGTTCGGAGGCCCCAGCGTGTGTTCTCGGCGCGCCATTCAGCGGAAACCTGCATGAAATTGCCAACGGTGCGGCCGGCCTCGATGCCCGCAACCAGGTTTTGCTGGAAGCGCTCGGCGATAGGCTTCTGGTTGGCCCAGATGTAGATGGGCTCGCGGACAATCCCGGCGCGCGGCTCGATGAAGAATCCGCCCGGCGTGAGCAGGCGGTAGTATTCGGCGGAGAGGGTCGTCCTATAGCCGAGTTCGGCGGTGGCGCGGAGTTCGGAGCCGAAACCGCCCAGGTTCTGATCGATGAGGCGCAGCTTCAACTCCATGCGGGTGGTGTTGGATGTGGCCGCAGTTACCTCGGAACCGATGATGAGATAGGGCGGCCCAATGGGATCCTTGCTGAGGCGGATTAAAACGCCAGTGTCGTTCGCGGCGGCTCCGGGGGTTCGAATTGCCGTGGAACCCCCGGAGGACGCAGGGGTGAAGGTCTCGTAGGTCGCGTAGTATCCGCCGTTGGACTGAATGCGCTTGAGAGCGTTGATGGTGGAGGCGGGTGCGATGGGCTGGCCGTCGAGCGGTTTCATATCGGCGAGTACGCCGCGCTCGGCAGCAGGCGAGCCGCCTTCCACCCGAACCTGACGTAGGGCGCCGGGTCGGGGAAGGATTCTGGCCTGGCGCGCAGCCGTGTAGGCCTTCCAGTCCGTGTCGTCGAGGGCGTAGCGAAGCAGAGCAGCGCGGTCCTGCTCCGCGGCAAGATAGCCGGCGCGGATGAGTTGGCCTCCCTTGGCGTAGTCGGCGCCGGAAAAGCTGTCGAGAGGTATCGAAACGACCAGATCGGCCAGCGGCACGGCCTGGTCTATGTTTTGCTCGATGCCCGCTGCGAACGCGCGGTTGAGCACGCCGACGATCGAGCTTGTGTCTACGGCGGCAACGAAGGCCTCGCTTTCGAGGTGGACGGCAATCACTATGTCCGCATGCAGGTCGCGGCGGACGACATCGGTGGGCAGGTCGTCGAGGATGCCGCCGTCAACGAGGTCGTGGCCGTCGTTGCCCTTGACGGGAGGAAAGAGGCCGGGAATGGAAACGGAAGCGCGAACGGCCTGCGGTAGCGGACCACGAGCGAAAGTGATCGATTTGAGTGTATTGAGATCGGCGGCCACACAGCGGAAAGGGATCGGCATTTGGTCGTAATCGAGGTCCTGGCCGTTGTAGGCCGGCATGTTGGTCAACAGGAACTCGTTGATACCGCGGTCGGTGAGCAAGGCATTGCGCAGTTGCGGGCCGTGCCTGAGGCCGGCAGCAAGGCTCTGGGGAATTTCGCGTCGATCCTGACGGCGGCGGTAGCTCAAGTCGGCATAAGACGATTGCAGCGTAAAGACGCCGGTGAATGCATCGCTGGTGGCGAGCGCGCGCAACTCGGCGGGCGTAAGGCCGGAAGCATAGAGTCCGCCGACCACGGCTCCCATGCTAGTGCCGGCAATGCGGTCAACGGGAATGTGGTGCTCCTCCATCCACTGCAGGACGCCAATGTGCGCCAAGCCCAGCGCGCCTCCGCCTTCGAGAGCCAAGCCGACGACCGGGCGGCCAGGGGGCGCAACAGCCGGCAGGGAGGCGGGATTGGCGGCGGGTGCAGCGCCTTGCTGGCCCGATGCAGCAGTGGCAAGCAGGGCGCAGGTGAGAAGGATTGCGGCAGATTTCCAGGGCATGGGGGCCTCCCGGCAAATCATTCTTCCATGACGCTAACGCTTTCCCGGGGAAGTCGCTGTGATGGGCGTACTATCCCAGCCTTGCCGCAAAACCGCCAAAGCGCTCAGAGGGGAATTGGGGTGGAGAGGGCGAAGACCTTGGCGAACGCTTTGACCGGAAAGTATTTCCGAAACTGCTGCAGCGGTTATTTCACCGGGTTTGCGGTTTGGCGGAGGAAGTCTTCGGCGCGGCCGAGGTCTTCTTCGGTGTCGACTCCGATGGTGTCGCGGGGGGCGTCGGCCACATAGATGGCGATACCGTTTTCGAGCAGGCGCAACTGCTCGAGGCGCTCGAGCTGCTCGAGCGGCGAGGGCGGGAGGGCGGCGAAGCGCTCCAGCGCGGCCTTGCGGTAGGCGTAGATGCCGAGATGCTTGCGATAGCCGGTGAAGCCTGCTTCGTCGCGATCAAAAGGGATGGTGGCGCGGGAGAAGTAGAGGGCGCGGCCGTCGAGCGCGGTGACGACTTTGACGGCGTTGGGATTGGTGAACTCGTGCGGCGGGCAGCGGACGGCGAGCGTGGAGACCTCGACTTCAGGGCGGGCGAAGAGATCGAGGAGCGGGGGAAAGAAATCGGGGGTGAGGGTGGGCTCGTCGCCCTGGATGTTGACGTAGATGTCGGCGTCGATGTGGCGGGCGACTTCCCTCACCCGATCAGAGCCGCTGGGGCAGGCGGGAGAGGTGAGGACGACAGGAATGGAGCGCGCGCGGCAGGCCTCGGCGACTTCATCGGAATCGGTGGCGACGACGACGGGGTCCATGAGGCCGCTCGCGTGAGCCGCGCGCCACACCCATTCCACCATGGGCCGGCCGGCGATGGGGCGCAGCACCTTGCGCGACATGCGCGTGGAGTTGAGCCGCGCAGGAATGACGGCTGCGATGCGCAGGGAGCTCATGGAGACGAGTGTACAAGCAGGGACCAAGGGAACAAGGGAACAAGGGAACAAGAAGACGGGACAAAAGGACCAGAGACGAGGGATCAGGAAACAACGCCGCGGGAAAGAGGTGGGGCGTCACGCGGCGAGCGCAGCCAGAGCGCGTTCAGCGCGGGCAAGTGCTTCGGCGGCGGCTTCGGTGCCTTCGCTTTGATGCTCGGCGTGGATGAAGTGGATGCTGGTGAGGCCGATGAGGCCGAAAATGGTGCGCAGGTAGGGCTCCTGATAGTCAAGAGCGTGGAACGGCGATCCAGCGGGATAGGCGCCGCCGCGCGCGGAGAAGACAACGACCATTTTGCCGGGCGGGACGAGCGGGGCTACGCCCTGCGGCGTGAAAGCAAAGGTGCGGCCTTCGCGGACGATCAGGTCGATCCAGGCTTTGAACGAGGCAGGAATGGAGAGGTTCCACATGGGCACGCCGAGAACAATCACATCGGCAGCGAGAAGCTCGTCGACGAGGCGGTCAGAGAAGGCGAGGGCGCGCCGTTGCGCGGGCGTGAGAGATGCGGCCGGAGTGAAGAATGCGTCGATGGCGGCTGCGTCGAGGTAGGGAATGTTTTCGCGCGAGGTGTTGCGGTGGACGACTGTGCCGGCGGGGTGCTGCTGCTGCCACTTTGCGACGAAAGAGGCGGCGAGGCGGCTAGAGACCGATGCGGAGCGGGGGCTGGAGTCGATGTGCAGGAGCATGGGCATCAGAGTTCTCCGGAGTAAAGGGATGCGTATCTATATTGTTACAGGGGCCTGCGCTTCGCCCAGAAAGAAGCCGGCAGGATGGGGCCCGGGAGCCCGGCGGCGATGGAAGACGGAGAGCACGGTCCGCTTTGCACCGTGGTATCCCGCGTGCGGGCGCAGATGGCGGTGTTTGACCTCGAATCCCAGCGCCCGTATCATCGAATTTGGTGCTGTGGCGCGGGTTTTTGGCGCTACGGCGTGCCTGAGTTTGGCTTGGCAGCGGCCCTGCCCGGGCGGAGTAGCTCAGATGGTAAGAGCGACGGATTCATAACCCGTAGGTCGGCGGTTCGATCCCGCCCTCCGCCACCAGATTTCCTTCCGAGAACTTTCCGATACTCCCTCCGAAAACTGTCCGATGCAGGCGACGCAAAGTGCCTCAGGGTTGTGCCTGTTCCTCGGCGGAAGCCAGGCGCTAGCTTCTCTGCGGCGCTTCGCGCGGGTGTGCATCTCGATGCCCTGGGTGTTTCCGGAGGCCCAGCAACTGCAAGGCGATGCGCCAGACGAATGCGGGATTGTTCACGAGATAGCGTTTCCACAAGCGTCTCGGTTCCTGCAGGAGCCGGTGCAACCATTGCAGGCCGGCGCGCTTGATCCACGGGGAGCAATCGCGAATGCTGCCGGTGTGATAGTCGAAGGCCGCGCCCACGCCAACCAATAATGGAACCTGAAACCGGCTGACATACTGAGCCATGAATCGTTCCTGCTTGGGCGTGCTCACTCCGACCCAAAGGATGTGCGGCCGCGCTTGCGCGACCTGAGCGACGAATTCTGCTTCTTCCTCCGCAGTGAGGCTTCGGAACGGCGGCGTGTATGTGCCGACCACTTGCAGGCCGGGGAATCGGCGTTGCAGCGTTTCGCTGAGAAGCTCCGCCACGCCCGGCTTGCCGCCATAGAGCAAGTTCCGATAGCCTCGCTCGACCGAAAGCCGGCACATGGCGGCCATGAAGTCCGGCCCAAAGACACGATCCATGCGCTCGAATCCCTGAAGGCGGCCAATCCAGGTCATCGGCATTCCGTCAGGAAGACTGATTGCCGCGCGATTGAAGGCGCGGAGAAGCTCAGGGTCACGTTGCGCTTCCATCACTCCATGAACGCCGGTAACGCAGACGTAACCGGGCTTGCCGGCACGAATCCAGCGGTCGGCGAGATCGACCGAAAGCTCCATGTTGACCGCCGAGATTCTGACTCCAAGCACATCCGCATGCTCGTGGGCGAACTGAGAATCACGACGCGAGGCAGCCTCCTCGCGCAAGCCGGCGCAGCTCGCAGGCAGAAGCTCGTTTGAAGCGGCAATCGGCCGGGAAATCGACGACGTCATATTCCTCCCGCGATGGCGAACAACAGAGTATGAACAAGAATGGCCGCGTCCATGACAAAGCTCCGGTTGCGGATGTAATAGAGGTCGTACTCGATGTTCTGGTGGATCGGGAATGCGCGATCGGCGCTGAGTTGCCAGAGACCGGTGATGCCGGGAGTGACCTGAAGCCGCTCCCGATGCCGCTCGTTATAGCGTTCGACGACGAAAGGCATCTCCGGGCGCGGTCCGACGAGGGACATGGTTCCCGCAAAGACGTTGAGCAACTGCGGCAATTCATCCAGGTTCATGCGGCGGAGAAAACGCCCGATGCGAGTAATCCGCGGGTCGCTCGATGACGTTGGCGAGAGAGAGTACTTGGGCGCGTCAACAACCATGGAGCGGAACTTGAAGATGTCGAAGAGTTCTCCATTCCGCCCAACCCTCTTCTGAACGAAGTGCGCGGGCCCCGGCGAGTCAAGACGAATGAGGATGGCAATCAGGAAGAGGATTGGCGCCAGCAGAACCAGAAGGAGCGAAGACAGAGCCCGGTCCATGATCCGTTTGAGGACGGCATAGTGCCAGGCGATGGGACGTTCGATTGTGGATGTGAACAGCAGGCCATCGATGTCGATCGATTCGGTCCGGTGCTCCGCGAGAGGCGGGCCGGCAAAGAGTGCAACATCCAATCCCGCCTGGCTTGCGGCGTAAGTGGCGGCGGCAAGCTCGTCACGAGAGAGATTTTGCGTTGCGAGCAGGAGCAAGTCGGCTCGGCACAAGTTGAGCAGCGCCGGAGTGACCGGGCCGGGCCGAACGGGGACCGAACCGCGGCCCCGGTATCCCATGGCAAGGATGCGGCCCCCAGATCGAGCAAGGTTGTCGTCGATGACTAGGACCGGCTGAAACCCAAGCCTGGGCGAATGAAGGAGGGTGGATACAACTCTTTTTCCCGTGTCTCCCGCTCCATAGACAACGGCGCGGCTCATGCCATTCTCACTTCGGTGCAGCCTGCCGGCGATGGCGAAGACGATCTGCTTTTCAACGATGAGGAACGCGGGAACGGCGACGGCGCCAACGAAAAGCACGAACCAGGAAAAGCCGAGGCCCACCAAAACGCTGATTGCGAATAAGAGAAGCAGAGACTGAGCGGGAATGCGAATTGCGCGCTCCGTTTCTCGAATGCGGAGCAATCCGCTGCCTCCGTGGTAACCGCCATCCCTATGCATGAGAACGATGACAAGCAGTCCGAAGACGATGCCCACAGCCACGGCTTCGTGTGCGGAAGGGGAAGATGTTGCGCCGATGGGCAGTGACGCGCATAGAGAACAGGCCGCCAGCAGACCCAGAGCCGCGGCGAGAAAGTCGGCCGACGCCTCAGCGAGAGTCATCGTGGCTTTGAAGAACGCTCTGGAGATCGCCCGGCGTTCCTCGCGCGGAGGCGCGATGGCCTCGGCGTACAAATTTTGGGCAACAAAATCGGGAGCTGCCATCCTTATTTCCCTCCACGCAGCGGCGCGGAATGATTTCGCGGAGCCTTCATACAGACCGGCTCTCTGAGGTTGCAATGTTGATGGAGCCGGCGACACGCGCATTTTGCGCGGGCGCGGGAGACGTAGCGAGCCTGCGATAGAGGGCCATGTACTGTTCGGCGAGCGCCGGGGCAGAGAGCTGCGGAAGCGAAATCGGCGCCCTCCCCGGCTCGCGGAGAGTGTCCACAATCGCGGCTGCGAGCGCCTCCACGGCGTATTCGCGCAAGGAGACGAATTGGCAGTGGCTGTCTGCTATTTCCCGATGTGCCGGTATATCGGAGCAAACGATGCGGCAGCCGGCCAGGAGCCCTTCGGCAATGGGCAACCCAAAGCCCTCAGTGAGGGATGGCGCAACAAGCGCCTGGCAATGCCGGTAGCACCACTGCAGCTGGGGCTCGGTTAGAGCTTCGAGGAAGTGAACGCTGTCCTCGAGACCAGAGGCTGCCACGAGCCGGCGGATCTTGCCACTCTCAGGCCCGGCCATTCCAACTACGACCAGCTTCGAATCCGGTTCGATGTCGCCGGAACGCAACAGGCGGTGAAACGCGCGAATCAGCGTGGGAATGTTCTTGTTTCGCCGATGCTGCGCCACGCAGAGCAGGAACGGCTCGCTTCTCCAGCCGGGTATCGGGGACTGGGTGGCTGAGACCGGCTCCGGTTCGACGCAGTTATAGATGCGTATTGCCTTTTGCCAGATGGCGGCGGGCGCATATTGCTTCAAACGAATGCGCGTAGTCTCTGAGACGCAGGCGATGGCATCCGCCTGACGAAGGCACTGCCGGAGAACCATGCGATTGAGAATGAACTTCGGGAAACCGAAGTTCATGGGAATCTCATAGGGATACAAGTCGTGCAGTGTTACCACCGTGGGGCAACGGAAAGCCGCGGCATTCAGCGGCATGGGGCAGGAGAGATGCACGAGGTCGGCTTGCAATTGAGCGGCAAGCTCGGGAAGCCCGCGATAGTACCAGAGATTCCGGCTGAGCGAGGTTCGGTTGATGTTGGCGATGTGAATCTTGAGCCGAATATCCGAGGGCAGCCCGGCAGCCTGGGCAAAGTTGAGTTGCCACGGCGCCAGGACAAAGTGCAGCGCGGAAACCTCAGGGCGCAGTAACAGGCAGCGAGCCAGATTCAAAGCATGACGCTGCACTCCCGAGATACTTGCGGAGAACGATGCGGCGGCGACAAGAATCTTCATGGCTTCGATCCCTCCTGGGCCTCGAGAGGAATCGCCAGAGCGGAAACACGCTGCCTCACTTTGTTGCCCGCGAAGAGTTGCTGGAGCAGCGGCAGATAGACGACGAGGGAGACCGAGCCGTAACAGAGGCAGGAAAGCGCGAGCCCCGGCAAACCCTGATGCCGCAGCAGGTCGATCATCAGCAGCAACATGGCTGCTCTGCCGGCGAGGCTGATGCAGGCGACTGTGCGGAATTGGCCGAGCGCCTGCATGGCATAGGTTCCGGTGACGCTGAGCCCCATCAGGGCCGATCCCAGGACGATGGGCGGAAGAATGTGCGCGGCGCTTTGCGCGACGGCGGCTCCGGCCCAGATGCGGATAAGGCGATCGCCAACGAGTAGCAGAATTCCCGCGCCGCAAGCCACCAGGATCAGATTGCAGGCGACCGCCCTGAGCAGAGTTTGCTTCAGCTTTTCGCTGGAGATGGTGCTGGCGCGTCCGGAGAGATAGGGAAAGAGAAAATTGAGACCAGATGCGGTAAGGCCGTAAATCGGATGTGCAAACTGCACGCACAACGAGTACGGAGTGACTGCCAACGCGCCGAGCGAAATGCCGAGAAGGATTCTGTCGAACTGGGCGAAGACGACGCCTCCCAGCGCCTGCAGCCAGACAAATACACCCTGGCCAAATAAGATGCGCGTTTCGCCGGGATAGAAACTGGGCCAGAACGAGTCGCTCCCGAGAAATTTGCGAAGCTGAAGAAATTGCATCCATGTGCCGAGAGCCAGAAAAACGGCGGTCGCCACGAGGACACTGATGATTCCGCAGCCCAACAGAGCAAGCACCGCGGCAGACGCGAGCGTGAGGAGCCGGGTTGCCGTGCTGATGCGCACGGTTCCGCGATAGTGCTCAAAGGCGCGCTGCACGCCGACGGCCACGCTCTCGATGGCCCGCACAAGGATGGCGACACTGGCGATGCGAAGCGCAATCAGGCATTCCGTGGGCGGCGTAGGCTGGGAGACGCCGACGTGGCGAGCTGCATAAGGAGCGGCGATCCACACGCCGATGGCGAGCATGGATCCCAGCACGAGGTTCATTCCCAACATGCTGCGGACCGTGTGGGGCATTAAGCCGAAATCGCCGGTTCCGCGCAAGTAGGCGACGCGTTGAATGCAGGCATCGCAGAAGCCGGAAGCAATGATTCCGCCTGCGCTGATGACAGCCGTGGCGATCATCCACAAGCCATACTCCGCCGAGCCGAGCCGGTGCAGAACGATGGGCGCGACCAGCAGCATTCCAACGGGGTAGGAAACATAGTCAAGGACGCCATAGCCGGCATTGGTGAGGTGTTTTCTCATGCAGCACCTCGCTGCAGCCGCAAGATGGAGCGAACGCGATGGCGCAAGACCGGAAGCACTTCCTCGGCGAGTTCCTTGCGCGGATCTCCTTGAGCCATCTCTGACCAGTAATGACGCAGCAGGATGAGTGACGCCGCGCTTGCGAAGGCGAGCAAAGTAAGCAGCAGCGACAGCGACAGGCGCGGCGGAAACGACTTCTTCTCCGGGATTCCCGGGGGATCGATGACGTTGACAGCGGGAACGTCTTTGGCCTCTTCGATGCGCGCCGTTTCGTACTGTTGCGTGAGAAGCTGGAATACCGCCTCCTGCACCTGAACGCTGCGATAGAGATCGGCGTACGGAACCGCAAGCCTGGGAAGCTGGCGCAACGGAGGGTAGAGCGCCGCCTTATCGCCGATCGAATCGGAGTTCGTCGCGGGATCGTGCGCGTCTGCCGCGGGGAGAGGAGCGGACGAGCCGGTCATTTTGGCGAGTTGGCCTTGCAAGCTGGAAATGCGAGCGTCCGACTCGCGCACTCGCACATTGCCATCGCCATAAATCTGGCGTAGCGACTGCAGGCTGGATTGCTCGACCATGAGTTGCGCCTGCACCCGCGCGCCCGCGTCGACCATGGCGCGGGTCTGTTCCTTGATGTCGATGGCGCTGGTGTTGCTCGAGAACTGGCTGAGGTTCATCTCCGCGTCTTCGAGGCTCGCCTTGACCTGGTGCAGGCGCTCCTCAATGAAGACGCGCTCGCGATGTGCGGCGGAGGTACTGGTGCGCGTGACGAGCAGATTCAGCTCGTCGAGGTAGGCTTGCGCCAGATCGCGCGCGCGCTCGCGATCGGTGTCCTCGACCTCGATGGTGATGACGCCGCTCTTCTTGTTTTCTGTAATCTTTGTAAGATGCGCGAGATGTTTGGCGGCATCGACGCGATAGCGCTTGTAATAAACGTGCTGCAGATTGAACCGGTCAATCAGGTGATCGCTCACGGTTCCGCTGCGCAGCAGATCAACGAACAGCTCGGCGGAGGAGTGCCCGCCGGGCAGGCCGCCGACAAGGCTGCTCAAGGCTCCGAGATTCCCCAGATGCCCGGAGAGAGCGGCGAGCATTAGCGCGCTGGAACTCTGTTGATCGGGCGGCATGATGCTGGTGACGGCCGTGTACTGTTTGGGAATGGCAAAAGCGATACCGAGACTGACCACCAGAGAGATTGCCGTGACTCGCATCAGCATGCGGCGATGCTTCCACAGCAAGCCGGCGTGAACCACCCAACGCGGCTCAGCGGCAAGGGCGATCGGCTCATCTCTCTCCACGGTCGCGAAGGAGGCATTCGGCGTCATTTCGCTATCCTCCTAGAGCGTCGTTGCGGCTACGCCGGCGGTGATGGCCATAGAGCTGGCGAGCTGGCCGGTTGTGAGCAAGCTCCTCCAAAACATAGAGCCGCCAATAATCTTTTGCGGCACGACGACGACGTCGCCCGGATTCAGCCTGGTGGAGAGCACATCGCCATCGAGCCACTGCCCTGAGCGCCGGCCGACGACCGATCCATTGGCGCGAATGATGAAGATCTGCTTCCGGTTGGCGGTGCCATTGGCGCCGCCCGCGTGAGCCAGGTACCAGGCGGCAGTTTTGCCCGGAATAAACGTGAGCGCGGTCGCGTTGTAGACCTGGCCGGTGACAAGCACGAAGCCGGGTTGCCTGGGGATCGTCAGCACGTCATTCCGGCGCAGTTCGATATCCGCGGGCGTATTCGCCCAACTGTCGATATCGGTAGTCATGTGAATGACCATGCGGCCAGCCGGCGGATGCGACTTGAGATCGGAAAGCACCTGATCTTCCTGTGCCTTGATCAACTGCAAAGTCGCGCCTGCATTCGATCCGGCGGCGCTGGGCGAAAGCCTTGCCGCCGCCGAGTTGGTTTCGATCTGGCGGGTAAGTTCGTCGCGGCTGCTTTGCTCCAGTGCTTTCACCTGCTCGCGGACAAGCACGGCGCCCATGGGATAGGCGGCAGGCAGAAGACCTCCTGCCCGGCGCAGAACGGAGCTGAGGCGTTCACCATCGTGAAAGCCATAACTGCCTGGGTAACGCACCTGGCCTTCGATCGTGACCGACTGTCCGATGTCAGCCCAGTTTGTGATCTGGTGAATGGCCAGGATGTCGCCGGGCTTGAGCGGAACGTCCGCGTTGGAGTCCGTTCCGGCCACTGCAACACCAATCGGCACCGTGGCGAGG
>Ga0182014_10004790_pt1 | contig 15314 bp, 14 predicted proteins | sample 612S2DmetaG_FD_120489 | JGI IMG/M metagenome (GOLD analysis project Ga0182014, IMG submission 120489) | Permafrost microbial communities from Stordalen Mire, Sweden - 612S2D metaG | ecosystem: Environmental > Terrestrial > Soil > Wetlands > Permafrost | place: Sweden: Stordalen | collected... | reverse complement strand
TTTTGCTGTCCGAAGCGGCCTGCGCAATGATCTGCGTGGCGCGCGGGGTCAGGTTGTACTTATCCCAGTCGAAGAACACCAGATAGGTCTTGGCCGGAACCGGAGCCGGAGCCGCGGCAACCGTGGCCGCCGTCTCCGCAACAGCCGGGGCCGGCGGCGGCGGGTTGAACAGCTGATAACGCATCCCCAGCAGGAAGGTATGGCTGGACTGCTGGCCGATACGCACCTTGCCGTTGGGAACCGGCCCCCCTGAAGTATAGTAAGTCGAACTATAGTTCCGGTTCGCGGTCAGCTGCATGAAGCGGTATTCCGCCGTCAGAGACAGGCCCGGAACCATCGGCAGCGGATACGCAACACCGGCAATGAGCTGGTAAGCGAAGCTGCCCTTGGTGCCATTGATCGAGTCTGAGAAGCTGTCAAAGTCGTTGATATGGCTGCTGAACTTGACCCACTGATAACCAACGCCGGCGCCAATATACGGGAAGACCGGCAAGCCGACATTCATATCGTATAGCACGTTGACCATCGGGCCGTAAGTGTCCATGCCGCCTGTGGCCCGATAATGATTGCTGGAACCACCCATCACGGCCGAGGCGAAAACGGGCGGGCTATAATTGTTATCATCCGCGTGGATTGTGTTGCGGTAGAAATTGCCGCCAAGTTCAACCCGGAAACCGTTGCCGAAGCCATAACCAACGGAGCCAACGCCCGCATAGGAAGGCCGCGACAGAAACTTACCCGTTGGCCCCTGATAGGTAGGAACCCCAGGATCCTGCACGTCAAAATAATTGTAATTGAACGGATTGGAAATACTCGTACCCGCGCCCAGGCTCACGTACGGGCCGGTGACAGGCTGGGCATAGGCGGCTAACGGCGCAACAAGGCAGGTCGCGGCAGCAAGAACGAAATGTAACTTCATGACAGCCTCCAAATTTAAACAAGAATCAACATACCGTATTGATAATATGGTTCTTGTAACTATCCGCATTGATCCAGGTCATTTTGCGGAAGCCGCGAAAAATTGAGATGCACTGTTGCATATTGGACACAAAGCGTCCGGTGGCGGCGCTTACCTGACTAAACAAAACCCCCGGCAGTCTCCTGCCGGGGTTTTTCGAAAACGCCTCGCTTTAGTTGCGGATTTAGTTGAGGACGATTTCCACGCGGCGGTTCTGCGGCTCGCGCACACCTGGGCCGGTGGGCACCAGCAGGTGGGTTTCGCCAAAGGCGTGGATTTCGATCTCGGAAGCAGGAACGCCGTCCGCGACGAGCTGACCGGCCACCGCTTTCGCACGGCGCAGGGACAGACCCTGGTTGTAGTCCGGGGTGCCGGAGGTGTCGGTATAACCCGAGACATCGAGCGAGGTGGTGGACTGGGTCTTGCTGTCCGAAGCGGCCTGCGAAATGATCTGCGTGGCGCGCGGGGTCAGGTTGTACTTATCCCAGTCGAAGAACACCAAGTAGGTGCGGGCCGGCGCCGGCGCCGGAGCTGCGGCAACCGTGGCCGCAGTCTCCGCAACAGCTGGCGCGGGTGCCGGCGGGTTGCACAACTGATAACGCAGGCCGGCCAGGAAGGTCTGGCTGGACTGCTGGCCAAACTTCACACGCCTGTTCAGGCCCGGTTCCACGATACCACCTGGCAGGTTAAGGTTGAAATTTTCGCTGCCGGTAAGCTGCATGAAGCGATATTCGCCGGTCAGTGCCAGACCAGGAACGAACGGCACATCATAAGCCGCACCGGCGATAACGTCATAGGCAAAGCTGCCCCGCGTGCCGCTTGTGCTGACCTGTCCGGGCAGAATCGTGAAATCCGAGTTGAGTTTGATCCACTGGTATCCGACGCCCGCGCCAATATAAGGGTGCAAGGGGAAGGATACGGGTATGTCATAGAACCCATTCAGCATCGGCCCGTATTTGTTTACCCCGCCCGTCTCGCGCACATGTATCGTGGGGGTTGATACTGTCGAACCGCCGATGCTTTCGGTTAAGCTGAGGTCTAACGCATGGCGCGTATTGCGGATGAAATTGCCATCCAGCTCCACGCGAAAGTTGTTACCGAAACCGTACCCAACCCCGAGATCTCCCGCGTAGGCAGGCCGAAACTGGTTTTTACCGGATATTTTAATGAAGTTAGGGCCGGCCGACTGCGTGAAAGCGGCGTTGGACGGGTCAAGAATGCTTGTGCCAACTCCCAGGCTGACGTACGGGCCTTTTACGGGTTGCGCATGGGCCGTAAGCGGCACCGCCAAGCACGTCGCTGCAGCAAGAATCAAACGGAATTTCAGCACAGCCTCCTATTTTATTGAATACGTAACCTTATGAATGATTGTTACTATCACGGCAATTAAGTGTGTTGATTCAAGTCATCTATTGGTGGAATCTGTTAAAATCCGGAAACACTGTTGCATTTAGGACACGAATTCCGGGCGCCGGGCCGATCTAGCCCCGAAACGCGGCCAGTCCCTGTTTCGCCGTGCCGTCATGGCCGAAATTCTCCGGCGCCAGCCAGGCCGCCATCGCATCGCGCCGGTTGGGCCACTCGGCGGCGGTGATGCTGAACATCGCGGTGTCGCGCTGGCACCCCTTCACCACTTTATGCGCGCGCAACACGCCCTCGGGCGTAAACCCCAGCCGGTGCGCGGCGCGGATGGAAGCGGCGTTGAGCGCGTTGCACTTCCACACCAGCCGCCGGTAGCCCAGCTCGTCCCCGGCGCGTTTGAGCAGCAGATACATCGCCTCGGTCGCCGCGCGGGTGCGCTGCAGGCGCGGTGAGAACCAGATATTGCCCAGCTCGATGGCGGCATGCACCGGCTCGATTTCCATCAGCGAGAGCCAGCCCGACGCCATGCCCGTCGCCACCGGCCGCACCGCCCAGAACATCGGGTCATGCACGGCGGCACTGGCGGCAATCCATTTACCCAGCTCGGCCTTCGTACCGAACGGCCCGTAGCTCATATAGGTGAAACTCTCGTCCGCGCCGCGCATCGCCTCGAAAAGCTCATCCGTATGGCGCCGGTGCAGCGGCTCCAGCGACACATGCACCCCCGCGATCGGCGTGCGCGCGGGCAGGGGGCGCGGCCAGGGGTCGACTTCGGGGCCGAGCGGCAGGTTACCCACGCAGCCGCGCCAGCGTCGCCGTGGTGGAATGTCCCGGCAGCAGTTCGGCCAGCGCCACCGCGCCGCCCCAGCTTTCCACCAGTTCGGCGCCCACCACCGTCTCGCGCGTGTAGTCCGAGCCTTTAATCAGCAAATCCGGCTTGATCAGCTTGATGATCTCGATCGGCGTATCTTCCTCGAACAGGCAGACCAGGTCCACGCTGGCGAGCGACGCCAGCACGGCGGCACGCGCCGCCTCGCCTTGCGCCGGGCGGGTGGGGCCTTTCAGCCGTTGCACCGAGGCATCGGAGTTAATGCCGACGATCAGCCGGTCGCACATGGCGCGGCATTGTTCCAGCAGGTGCACATGGCCGGGGTGCAGCAGGTCAAAGCAGCCGTTGGTGAAGCCCACTTTGTAGCCGCGCGTGCGCCAGCGTTCGGCGGCCTCGGCGGCGGCGGCGGCGGTTACCACTTTGCGTAGGGCGCCGGTGGCGGGGGCGATGGCGGCCAGGATGTCCGCCGGGCGCGTTACCGCGGTGCCAACCTTGCCGACGACGATGCCGCCCGCGATGTTGGCCAGCCGCGCCGCCTCGGGCAGCGGCACGTTCGCCGCCAGTGCCGCCGCCAGGGTCGCCACCACGGTGTCGCCGGCGCCGGAAACGTCAAACACTTCCTTCGCCTCGCCGGGGTAGTGGCGGACTTCCTGGGCCGTAATCAGGCTCATGCCGTCCTCGGCGCGGGTGACCAGCACGGCGCCAAAGTCATGCTCGGCCAGCAGCATCTGCGCGGCGGCGACAAGCCCGGCCTCGGTATCCACCGGCATGCCGGTCGCGTCCGCCAGCTCGCGCCGGTTGGGGGTAATCACGTCCGCACCCTTATATATTCCGTAGTCGCGGCCCTTCGGGTCGACGATCACCTTGCGCCCGAGCTTTTTCGCCCCGGCGATCAACTGCCCGGCCACCTCGGCGCTCAGCACGCCCTTGCGGTAGTCGGAGAGGATGGTGACGGTGGTCGCCGCCATCGCATCCAGGGCGATGCGCACCAGCCGCTCGGCCAGCCGCGCGGGCAGGGCCATGGTCACTTCGCGGTCGGCGCGGATCAAATGCTGGCCTTGGGCGATGTAGCGTGTCTTCAGCGTGGTGGTGCGCCCGCCTTGCACCAGCAGCCAGGGTTCCACGCGCTCCTGCCCGCCGATCAGTCCAGTCAGGTCCGAGCCCGCAATGTCGTCACCCACCACGGAGACAAACGCTGCCGAGGCTCCCAGCGCGATGAGGTTGCGCACCACATTGCCGGCGCCGCCGGGCATTGCCACTTCGCGCGTGACGGTGAGAATGGGCACCGGCGCCTCCGGGCTGACGCGGGTGACCTCGCCGTACACGTAACGGTCGAGCATCACATCGCCCACCACCAGTACGCTGGCGCGCGAGAAGCGTTTCACATAGGCACCCAGATCGGCTGTTGGCTCGGATTTACTCATGACAAACCGCTAACCCGGACGAAGGAGTATGGCAACGCCGTGAAAACGTAGTTATCCTCGATGTGATGACAGATCTCCCGGCTTTTCTCGATTCCACCCGCCCGGACGTGCCCGACCTGGCCGTACCGCGCGGCATCACCCCGTTTTATTTGCCACGCCAGCCGGTGCGCGGGCGGCTGGTCCGCCTCGGGCCGCTCGCCAACACGCTGCTCACCCGCCACGACCACGCGGTACCTGTGCGCACGCTCATGGGCGAGGCGCTGGCCCTGGCGGCGGCACTGGCCAGTGCGTTGAAATTCACAGGTTCCTTCAGCGTGCAGGCCCGGTCGGACGGTCCCGTCTCCCTGCTGATCGCCGATTGCACCGATGCCGGCGCGCTGCGCGGCTATGCCCGGGTGGATAAAACCGCCGAACTGCCGCCGGACGCCACCGCCGGGCAGTTGCTGGGCAAGGGCTACCTCGCCTTCACCGTGGACCAGGGGCTGGACCGCGAACCGCAGCAGGGCATCGTCTCGCTGGAGGGCGACTCGCTGGCGGACATGGCCGAGCATTATTTTGACCTCTCCGAACAGTTCCCCTGCAAGGTCTACCTGGCCGCCGCCGAGACACCGGCCGGCTGGCGCGCGGCGGCGCTGGTGGTGGAGCGCATCGCCGGCTCCGGCGGCCTCCCCACGGACGCTTCCGCCGAGGCGCAGGAGGAATCCTGGCGCACCGCCGTCATTCTGGCCGACACGGTCACCCCGGAAGAACTGCTCGACGATTCCCTCCCGCCCGAGCGCCTCCTTTACCGGCTGTTCCACGGCGAGGGCGTGGCGGTTGACCGCCCCCGCCCGCTGCGTTTTGGCTGCCGCTGCTCGCGGGCCAAACTGGGCGGCATACTGGAGGGATTCCCGCAGGACGACCTCGACCATATGGCGGTCGAGGGTGACATCATCATGACCTGCGAATTCTGCAATTACGACTTTCATTTCTCGCGCGAGTCGGTCACCGGCAAGCCTGGAGCAGCCTCATGAAACCCCAGTCGATGAAGCCCCAGCCTCTGAAAACCTGGTATTTTTCACCCTTCGCGTTGCTCGCCTTGGCCGCGTGCAGCTCACCGCCGCCGCCGCTGCAAACCTTCGCGCCGCTGGACTATTCCTACCTGCCGCCGCTGGTGCTGAAAGTCGCCAACCTGAACGTGACGAACAACTATGTACCCACACCCACCCAGGCGAACCTGATCGCCGAGGATCCGGCCTCGCCCATCACCACGCTGCAAGCCATGCTCAACCACCGCATCGTCGCCTCCGGCGCGCCGGGCAGCGCCACGGTGACCATCCAGAACGCCTCCATCGACCTGGTGGGCAACAATCTGGTCGGCAACATGATCGTGGGCGTGCATGTCGCCAGCCAGGACGGTCTTTCCACCGGCGATACCGAGGCGCAGGTTTCCGCCACCCAGACCGCGCCGGACTCGGACGCCTCGCAGAACGCCACGCAGGCCGCGCTGTATGGCCTGACCAAGCAGCTCATGGACGATATGAACGTGCAGTTGCAGTACCAGATGCAGCATAACCTCGGCAGCTGGATCTCCTGGTCCGGTGCGCCGGGCGCGGCACCGCTGGCGGCCGGGCCAACGGGCGCGCCGGGAGCCATCCAGGCCGCGCCGCTCGCGCCGCTGACACCCGCACCGGGCGCCCCGGCCACAGGTGCTGCCCCGCTACCGGGGCCCGCGACGCCGGTGAACACCAACCCGGCTGTGCCCAGCTACCTGCCCGGCGCCGGCCCCGCCGCGCTTGGCCAGGGGGCCCCGCAATGAGCCACCTCATCAAACTCCCCGCCGCCGGCGAGGCCGCGTGGGAGCCGGTACCGGCGGACAAGATCGTCACCGGCCAGCCGCAAACCCGCACCTGGGTGCTTTACGACAACCCGGGTGAAAAACTCTGCGCCGGCGAGTGGGAGGCCACCGTTGGCAAATGGCGCATCGCCTATGCCGAGTGGGAATATGTGCGCATGCTCTCCGGCCACTGCGTGCTCACTGGCGATGACGGCACCACCATCACCGCGGGCCCCGGTGATGCCTTCGTCATCGAGCCCGGCTTCACCGGCACCTGGGAAGTCACCGTGCCGATGCGCAAGCACTGGGTGATCCGCGAATAGGAGCCGCCCCGCGCGCTTGCTTACTTGACGCCGCCCTCGCCCCGGTCTAGACCGCGCCCTTCGTTAAACTCACCTTTTTCCTTCGGACATCATGGCCAATATCGCATCCGCCCAAAAACGCATTCGCCAAACCGTTAAGCGCACCGCGCGCAACAAGGCCCGCAAGTCACGCGTGCATGGCGCCATCCGCAAGGTTGAAGAAGCCGTCGCCGCTGGCAACAAGGAAGTGGCCCTGGCCGCCTTCCGTGCCGCGCAGCCCGAGCTGCAGCGCGCCGTCGGCAAGGGCGTGTTGAAAGCCAACACCGTCTCGCGCAAAATCTCCCGCCTCTCGGCTGCGGTCAAAGCGGTTTCCGCCGCCGCCTGAGCTGAGGCCGGGGTGGTGTAAAGCACCGTCCCATTTTTAAGATGTTGTAATGCCGGTGTAATCTCATTGTCATGAGCTTTACACCGGCATTGTTTTTGTGCCGGAACAATAAGTTCTGATGTTGCAACGTAAACGGCCGGTTAAGAATCTTCGGAATTTAAATCTCATTGATTTTGCAGCTAAAATATGAGGTTTCAGAGGTTTGTCCGGTGGGGCGAAACAATTGAGCGCTTGCGTACCGGGCCTCTTCTGACCTAAGCTCCATCCCTTACAAACGCCGTCACGGTTGTCTTATTTCTGGGAAGATTAAGCTTAATCTATGCTTTTTCACAACCAGAAAGCGATTCGGCGTGGCGGTAACAGGGTTGGAACGGGAAATTCGAATGAGCCTGGAGGTCGGTTCCATGCGTGACGGCGGCGTTGTGCTTAAGTCTTCGTCGCCCCACCAAGGCGAGGCCGGTCTCACGGAGCAGTGGGGCCGCGTGCGCGCCCGCTTGCAGGCTGAGGTTGGGGAGGTCGAGTACCGCACCTGGCTCAAGCAGGTGGCGCTGGCTGGCGTCGATGGCGACGAAGTTACTGTCATCCTGCCCACGCGCTTTCTGCGCGATTGGGTGAAAAAGGAATACGGTGAGCTGATCGCCAGCCTCTGGCAGACCGAAAATCCCGCCATCCGCAGTGTGGACATCCGCGCCCAGCCCGGCCGCGGCACCGCCCCCAACCTCGCCGAGCCGGTCCCCGTGGCCGCCGCCCCGGCGCCCGCCGCTATTCCGCGCGCGGACGTCATCGCCCCGCTCGACCAGCGCTTTACCTTCGACACGTTTGTTGTAGGCAAGCCCAACGAATTCGCTTACGCTTGCGCCCGCCGCGTGGCGGAATCCCCAGCCACCGCAGGGTTCAATCCGCTGTTCCTCTACGGCGGCGTCGGCCTCGGCAAAACGCATCTCATGCACGCCATCGCCTGGGAACTTTCCACCCAGCACAAGGGCGGCGGCCAGGTTTCCGTTGCCTATATGTCGGCGGAAAAATTCATGTACCGCTTCATCAACGCGCTGCGCTCGCAATCCACGCTCGAATTCAAAAACGAGCTGCGCGGCGTCGACGTGCTGATGATCGATGATCTGCAATTCCTCATCGGCAAGGACAACACGCAGGAAGAATTCTTCCACACCTTCAACGCCCTGGTCGACGCCGGCAAGCAGATCGTGGTCTCCGCCGACAAATCACCGTCGGATCTCTCCGGCCTCGACGACCGCCTGCGCACACGTCTAGGTTGTGGCATGGTGGCTGACCTTCACGCCACCACCTTCGAACTTCGCATTTCCATCCTGGAAGCCAAGGCCGAACGCGCCGGCGTCGATGTGCCCGGAAAAGTGCTGGAATTCCTCGCCCGCAAAATCACCTCCAACGTGCGTGAGCTGGAAGGCGCGCTCAACCGCCTCGTCGCCCATGCCAATCTGTTCAACCGGCAGATCACGCTGGAAGCCGCGCATGAAGTGCTGCACGATGTGTTGAAGGCGCATGACCGCAAAGTCTCGATCCAGGAAATCCAGAAAAAAGTCGCGGACCATTACAACATCCGCATCGCGGAAATGTCCTCCGCGCGGCGGGCCCGCAACATCGCCCGCCCGCGCCAGGTGGCCATGTTCCTGGCCAAGCAACTCACCAGCAAAAGCCTGCCGGACATTGGCCGCCACTTCGGCGACCGCGACCACACCACGGTCATGCACGCCGTCTCACGCGTCACCGAGCTGATGAGCCAGGACGCGGCATTCGGCGAGGACGTGGAATTGCTGCGGCGGATGCTGGAGAACTAGAAAGGGGTCACGGCGGCGCCCTGACCCCGATTAGTTAAGCAGAACGCCAAACTCATCCAGCGCGCCGCGCAGCTTCTCCACCAGTGGCGCATTATCCCCGCACAGAATGCGCCACTGCTTATGCGTGGCATCCGTCTCCGCCAGCTCAACATAGCGGTCGTAAAACCCATAGGGCTGCATCTCGCCGGTGGTGTAACCCTTCACCGCGCTCACCGGCAAAATCGCCGCGCGCAGCTTGCCGCCCTCGCTCACGCAAACAAACACCAGCCGCCGCGCGGTATCAAAGGCCAAGCCGATTCCCAGCGGCAAAAAACTCTTGTCCTGCTGGAACGGCATCTGCCGGGCCAGGCGGGCAAGCTCGCGCTCCATCTTACGCTGCTTGGAGCGGCGCGCGAACGCGAGACACCAATTGCCCATCGCCTCCCACGTCTGGGTCGGCAGTACGATAAATGCGCAGATGATTCCGGTTATGATCAAGGCAATAATTAGAACAGTCATGTCGTACCCACCTCATTTTAGAGTAAAAACAACTATAACGCCCCTAAGCACGTTCCCCCCCGCCGCGCTACGCCGGTTTTCCGCCGATCTGGAAGGCAAAATCGGAATACGCGTCCCGCCCCGTCAAACCGCCCGGAAAACAGCAAAAATCCCGCACCTTCCCTATCCCCAAAACCCTTGCTACTTTAAAGGGCGAATCGGTCTAAACAGCCGCCAAAAATCCGATTCACCGTCTGGAAGGGTATCATGAAGTTCAAGGCCGACCGCGCTACGCTGATGAAGTCGCTGGCCCATGTGCAAAACGTGGTCGAAAAGCGGAACACGATTCCCATCCTCGCCAACGTGCTGCTGGCCGTGCGGGACGGCAAACTGACCATTGCCGCGACTGACCTGGAAATCTCCCTGGTCGAGGAGGTTCCCGCCCAGACCACACGCAACGGCGCCATCACCGTGCCCGCCGCCACGCTGTACGAAATCGTGCGCCGCCAGCCGGACAACGCCGAGATCGAGCTGGACCACCCCGGCGGCGATGCCCAACTGGCCCTGCGCGCCGGCCGCTACGCCACCAGCCTGGTCGCCCTCAGCGTCGACGAATTCCCCAAACTGGATGCCGGCAAGCTCAGCCACCACTTCGTGCTCTCCGCCCAGGAGCTGCGCGGCCTGATCGACCGCACCAAATTCGCCATTTCCACCGAGGAAACGCGCTACTACCTCAATGGCATCTTCCTGCACGCGGCTGAAGGCGACTCCGGCCCCGTGCTGCGCACCGTCGCCACGGACGGCCATCGCTTGGCCCGTGTGGAAGAGCCCCTGCCGGAAGGCGCTGCGGGGATGCCCGGCGTCATCATTCCGCGCAAAACCGTCACCGAACTGCGCAAGCTGCTGGATGAAGTCTCCGGCGAGGTCGAAATTGCCCTCTCCGAGACGCGCATCCAGTTCACCATCGGCAACATGCGCCTCACCAGCAAGCTCATCGACGGCACTTTCCCCGACTACGACCGCGTGATTCCGCGCGGCAACGATAAAATCCTGCGCATCGACAAAAAAGATTTTAACGACGCCGTCGGGCGCGTCTCCGCCATCAGCGCGGAAAAGCACCGCCCGGTGAAACTCTCGCTGGCGAAAGACCTGCTGGTCATCTCCGCCGCCAGCGCGGAACAGGGCAGCGCCTCCGAGGAACTCGGCCCCGAACTGGTGGACTACCAGTCCGGCCCGTTGGAAATCGGCTTCCAGGCCCGCTACCTGAGCGACGTCACCGAGCAGATCAAAGGCAAGGTTGAATTCGTCTTCGCCGACGGCGCCGCACCAACTCTGGTGCGCGACCAGGACGACGCCTCCGCCGTCTACGTCCTCATGCCGATGCGGGTCTGATCACGACGCAGTTAACCCGCCTCACGCTTACGGACTTCCGCTCTTATCCCGCGCTGCGCTTTAACCCCGCAGCGCGGATTTGCGTTTTTGCGGGGCCAAACGGCGCCGGTAAAACCAACCTGCTGGAAGCCGCCTCGCTGCTGGTGCCCGGCAGGGGCCTGCGCGGCGCCAAATTCTCCGAACTCGCCCGCCGCGGCCCGGACGCCACCGCCACCTGGGCCGTTGCCGCGCAACTCTCCGGCGCGGAGGGTACATTCGAAATCGGTACCGGCACGGCGGAAAACGCACCCGATCGCCGCGTGTTCATGCTGGACGGCGCCAAGCCCCGCTCGCAATCGGAAGTCGCCGAGCGCCTCGCCGCCGTCTGGCTCACCCCGCAGATGGACCGGCTGTTCACCGACACCACCTCCGGCCGGCGCAAGTTCCTGGACCGCCTGGTCATCGCGCTGGAACCGCACCACGCCCGCGAAATCGCCGCTTTTGAATCCGCCTCCGCCCAGCGCAACCGCCTGCTGGCGGAAAACCCGGACCCCATCTGGCTGGACGGGCTGGAGGATTCCTGCGCCCGCCACGCCGTCGCCGCCACCGCCAGCCGCGCCGCCCTCATCGCCCAACTCAACGCCACCCTGGCCGCCGGTGCCGCCGCGCCGTTCCCGTTGGTGCGCCTCGGCCTTAACTGCGCCATCGCCGAAAAACTGCGCACCGCACCCGCCGTGGAGGTCGAGGACTCCCTGCGCGCCGCCTACAAAGCCGCCCGTTCGCAGGACACAGGGCAGCGCGGCACCTCGCTCGGCCCGCAAAAAACCGACCTGCTGATCACCGACGCCGCTTCCGCCCGCCCCGCCGCGCTGTCCTCCACCGGGCAGCAAAAAGCCATGCTCATTGGCATCGTGCTCGGCCACGCCGCCCTCATCGCCGCCACACGGGGCACCCCGCCGCTGCTGCTGCTCGACGAACCTCTGGTCCACCTCGATGCCGCCCATCGCGCAGCGCTCTTTGCCGCGGTGCAAACCCTCAACCTCGCCGCCTGGATCACCGGCACGGATGCCGAACCCTTCGCCGGCCTGCAAGCCGCCTGTTACAGCATCCATGAAGGCGTTATAGAAACTTTATGAGACTTCTTATCCTTGGCGACCTGCTGGGCCGCGCCGGCCGCGACGCCGCCATCAAAGCCATTCCGGAACTCCGCGCCCAGCTGAAACTCGACTTCGTGGCGGTGAACGCCGAAAACGCCAGCCACGGCTTCGGCCTGGGGCCGGACATGGCCGATGCCCTGTTCAAAGCTGGCGCCGATGTCATCACTCTGGGCAACCACGCCTGGGACCGCCGCGAAATCATCCCCTACATCGCCCAGGAAAAACGCCTGATCCGCCCGCTCAACTACCCGCCCGGCACCCCCGGCCAGGGCTCCGCGCTGGTTACCGTGGCCGACGGCCGCAAGGTGCTGGTCGCCCAGGCCATGGGAAGGTTGTTCATGGACCCGCTCAACTGCCCGTTCATGGCAATGGACGAACTGCTCACCCGCCACCGCCTGGGCAACAGCCTGCACGCCGTCATCCTGGACATCCACGCCGAGGCCACATCAGAGAAAATGGCGTTCGGTCACGCCTTCGACGGACGGGTCTCCGCCGTGGTCGGCACCCACACGCACATCCCCACCGCCGACCACCAGATTTTCCCGCGCGGCACCGCCTATTGCACGGACCTTGGCATGTGCGGCGATTATGATAGCGTGATCGGCATGAGCAAGGACGCCGCCATCGCCCGTTTCATCCGCAAAATGCCCGGTGACCGCCTGACCCCGGCCGAAGGCATCGCCACCGTCTGCGGCGCCTTTATCGAAACCGGGGAAGACGGCCTCGCCCTGCGCATCGAGCCGGTGCGCCTCGGCGGCCGGCTGCGCCCCGCCATGCCGGCGGTTTAACCCATGCGCACCGGCGTTGCCCTGCTTTGCCTGCTGCTCAGCCTCACCGCCTGTGACAGCTCTGGCTCCCACCGCGCCGGCCTCGCAGCGCAAGGCAAAACCGACCCCGCCGCCCCCCGGCAATCCACCCAGCAGATCAGCATCAACGCCCCGCCAGACAAAATCTGGGCGCTGCTGACCAACGTGCAGGCCTGGCCCAGCTGGGACTCCAGCATCCCCAGCACCAGCACCCCGCCCGATGTGCAAGACGGCACCCTGTTTTCCTACAATACCGACGGCATGAGCATCCACGCCGCCATCCGCGAATTTGTCCCGGATACGGCGCTGGCCTGGACCGGCGACGTGCTGAACTACCACGCCATCCAAACCTGGACCCTCGCCCCGCAACCGGACGGCACCACGCTGGTTACCACCAGCGAGTCCGCCGGCGGCTTCATGATCAGTTATTTCTTCTCGCAGCCGGAACTCGACCAATCCATCCACTTCTGGCTGCTCAACCTGAAAACCGCCGCGGAGAAACCGTAAACAAGCACGCGCCCGATCAGACTCCATTAACGCCGGCATGCGAGAACACCTTCCCGCGAGCCAATGAAGGACCCCATGTCGGCACTGATCCTGGAACTCAAACAAGGCGAATCGATAATCCTCAACGGCGCGGTCATCCGGTTCAAAACCCGCACGCGCCTAGAACTTAACACCCAGGCCCGCTTCCTCTTCGGCAAACAAATCATGGCCGCGCAGGACGCAATCATCCCCTCTCAGAAACCTTGTTAACGCGTTCGAAGGGCGCGGCCCTTCGTGGGGGTCCAGGGGGCAAAGCCCCTTGGCCTTACTTACCTCCCCAAAATTCAATCCCCGTCCAGCCGATTGAGGGCTTGGGCCGCGTCGGCGGCGAGGTGGACGTAGCCTTGGGTGGTGGGGTGGATGGTATCTTTGTAATCGGCTGGGTTGAGCACGGCTTGGTAGCTGCCCATTATTGGGTCCGCGGCAAAGTCCACCAGCGCGTCCGCTCCGGCGCGGTTGGCGCGGAGCATGGTGTTCAGGGTCAGGCGCTGGGTTTCATCGTCGCCGGGCGGGGTGCCGAACAGCCGGAGGCCGCCGCGTGGCAGGATGGTGGCGATGATGACTTTGGCTCCGGCGCGGTGGGCGTTCATCACGATCTTGCAAAGGTTATTGTAGATATCGGGTGCTTTTGCCTGGGCCACGAGGTCGTTGCTGCCGAGGTCGAGGAACACCACCCGGCGCGCGTTGCCGTTGAGGAAGCCGCGTTCAAAGAACACGAGGCTGGCCAGCGGGCGCATGGCGGCGGCGCTGATGCCGGCAATGCTGGCGTTGCTCAGCACGTAGGGCCGGTGGAGCAGGGGGAGCATCTGGCGGGGCCAGCTCAGGTTCAACTGGCTGCCGTGGCCTTCGCCGATGCTGTCACCAACAATATCGATGGTATCGCGCAGTTGCGGCGTCAGGCCAAAGGCGCGGTACGACGCCGCATTGGCGCGGGCCTGTTCGGCGGGGGTGAGCGCGCGGCTGTAGATCAGCAGTTCCGCGAGGTCGATATAGCCGAAGCTGGGCAAAAACTCCGAGCCGCCGATCATTCCGCCCGCCACGCGGGGGTTGAAATGCACCGGCGTCTGGGCGCGGAAATTATCCATCCATAGCGAGGTGCCGTCGCCGCCGGAAACATAGCCGGTGACAAACGGCGTTGCGGGCGCACGTGGCGAGGGCTTGGTGTTCAGCGCATGCAGCGCCACCAGGTCGTCAGCGGTGATCGTAACATAATAGGCTGAAGAGCTGCCGTAGCCCCAGCCGGTCGAATACTTCGCCGGCGGGTGCGCGTCCTCCAGAACGGAAATACTGGCGTTTTCCTCGAACCAGGCGCGGAATTCCACCACCGCCACCTGCGAGCTTGCCGTCAGCCCCCTCCAGGCGAGGCTTTTCGGCAGGATCATATTTTTAGCGATGCCCTGCATGGTCGAGCCGTCCAGCGCGATGCCGAGCCCGCTCCCCATGCTCACCCGCGGGGAAATATCCGGGCGGTTGGCCGGGTTGGGCTGGGTGGCGTCGTTATGTCCGCACTGGTCGTACAGGGTTTCCACCTGCACATAATCCGCCCCGTGCATGGCAGCCCGCAGCGCGCCCAGATCCAGCGCGCCCCGGTCCAGCGCGCCGCTTGGCAGGGCGAAAATATCCGCCGCCGCCTGGGTTTGTGGATTCACCACGCGCAGCAGCGGCCCGGTGTAGGCGGCGCGCAGTTTCCCGGTGCCGTAACACGCGGCGGGCAGGTCCCCACCGATCGCATCCACCGGATACGGCGAGGGCAGGGGGAACACCTGCCAGCCGCCGGGTGTGTTCTGGAATACCTGTTGCCCCGCCACCCAGAAATCGCCGGGCAGATAACCGGCGGCGGCGTTGTCACCGGGGCCGGGCGGGCGTTGCGTTACCGGCGCGGCGGCGGCCAGCCCTGGCAGCAGCACGGCCACGCCAACCAGTAACCGCCGCAACCTGTCAAAGCGTATCCCTCCGGCAGCGGCCGCCTTCTCTGATTTGGGGATTTTGGTAAGGTTCCGGGTATTGTAACCTGAGGGTGGAAAGTGTCCACAACCGAGATAATGGACACAAGTTTGCGGGCGAAGC
>Ga0182014_10004788_pt1 | contig 15319 bp, 12 predicted proteins | sample 612S2DmetaG_FD_120489 | JGI IMG/M metagenome (GOLD analysis project Ga0182014, IMG submission 120489) | Permafrost microbial communities from Stordalen Mire, Sweden - 612S2D metaG | ecosystem: Environmental > Terrestrial > Soil > Wetlands > Permafrost | place: Sweden: Stordalen | collected... | reverse complement strand
GCTCTCCGTCCACCAGCGTGATGCTGCCTTTGTACTCGCGATTCGCGATCACGGGCACACCGTTTAAACTTTGCCCCGCCAAAGTGCGGAAATCCATCTCGAAAGTTAGGCCCACTTCAGAGTTCGTGTAGACCACCGGTTTCGCTTTAAAGGTCAGCCCCAAATCTTCATAGCTGAACGAAGGGAACGGGGCCTGGAAGCTGCCATTCTTCAGCACCGACGCAATGGCCGGAGTATTAAAGACGGGCGCGAAGCTCGCGTTCAGAATGGGATAACGCGAGCCCATGCGAAAGGTTGCCTCGTTCCCCTGGGCTGCGCGCAGAGTCGCATGCTCCAGAGTTTTTACCCAACTTTCGTTCAGGGAGAGATCGGCGCTCAAGGTTCCCAAACTCAATCCCATCAAAGTCAGACCGCCTCCAAAAGTGGCCAGGGGTTGGCTGAAGATTGAGCCCTGCTGGCCCTGCAGTTGCGAGAGCAATCCGGCTATGCCTTGAGAACCGGCCTGGTTGATGCCGCCGCTGGAAATCAATTGATTGATCAAGCTCCCAATGTTCTGTCCGCCAAGCCCGGTCAGCGCAAGGATTGCGGCCGCGGGAATGTTGTACAACGTGAACTGGTTGGGGACATGGATGCCCATGTCCCGCGTTAACTGGTGATCGATGTCAAACACTTGTATATCCAGCATGACCTGCGGACGCGACGTCCCGAAGTTCTCCAACAATTCGGTCACCGCATCCAGCACACCGGTTGGCGCACGCACCGTAAGCAGTCCCGTCGTGAGCTGCAGGCTAACGAAGCGGATGTCGAAGACCGTACGCAGGAGAAGGTTGACCTCATTCAACTCCTGCGGCGTCATAGCTCCAGGCAGGTGAAACGTGCGCAGCCCCATGTGGTCGAATTGACGGTGGTTTTCGCTGATGTCGCGTGCCACGAAGACTTGTCTCTCCGACAAGGGCACCCAGAAAGTCGCAGTCACGTCACTAGCTGCTCGCATGGCCGTGTAGAAGTCGACGCTTTCAATGTCGAAATGGACTCGCCGCGAGATCACGGATTCGTCGAACTCAGCGCTGACGCCGAAAGCCGCAGCCACCTGCTCCAGCAGCGCGCGCGAGTCTCCACGAAAGTGGAATTCATGAACGACCGGACTGGGAACCACTCGTAGCTCCGGGGATTCGGCCACCACCAGCGGCGTCGGACTTATTTTCGGCGCCCATTCTGCCATCGAATCCCGCAACCGCTGCTGGGCAAATTCGTTTTCAGGATCAAGGTAGGAAGCGCTGCGAAACTCGGCCTGCGCCTCCACCTGCTTTCCATTCCCCAGATCCTGGTTGCCTCGCTGCAGGTGATCGAATACCAACTGCTGCCGAACCATGGCCAGCGCGGTAACGTACTCCACGTTCTTTGGAACCAGCCGCGCGGCGGTATCGAATTCCTCGTATGCCTCATCGAAGCGTTCGGCCTTTTGTAGTTTCAATGCCTTGGCAAAAGCCGCCTTGGACTTCTTCAGATCCGCCTTGGAGGGATTGCACGCGGGGTCGCTGGCCGCCGGAGGACAGGGCAGCAGGGCAAGATTTTGCGGCTCGTCGGCGGCGAGAGCCGCTGCCGCAAACGCCGCAATTGCTACGATCGACCACCCCCAACGCATGCGCATGCTCCGATTGTAACCGGGAATGTACGGTCCCGAACCATTTCCAGCAGGATTCTGAACCTCCCAGTTAACTCTTGAGAACGGATCAGGCGTCCGCTCTTGCAGGAAAAGCGGCGCTCACATCCCGACGACCAAACTGAGAACCGAGAACTGACAACTGATCGCTGTCTTTTCTTCTGAGAAACAAAATTGACCCGCTAAAGCCATCGATATCGATACGCCTACCTTTCCACCAAACGTCCCGAAATCCCCCGCCGCTTCCCGGTTGGAAAGTTTTAGAATTTTGGCGTATAAAAGTGAGTGGCGACGCGCGTGTATTCTCCCTTCGGTGCGGCCACAACTCATCGCATAGCTCAAGTGAGGAAGCATGTCCACTGTGACCACAGCGCACGGCCCTAAAGGTTTGGAAGGAGTGGTCGCCACCACCTCCAGCATCTGTTACATCGATGGAGACCTGGGCGTTCTCGCCTACCGTGGCATTGATATTCACGAACTGGCCGAGCATTCCACGTTCGAAGAAACCTGTTATCTCCTGTGGTCCGGCCGGCTCCCTTCACGCGCTGAACTCAACGAACTCCGCGACCGCCTGGCCGGAGAACGGAAGCTGGACCCGGCGATCATCAACCTGCTCAGGACCACGCCTACTCACGTTGTGCCCATGGATGTGTTGCGCACCGCCGTATCCGCGCTCTCGTTCTACGATGCGGAGGAGAAGAAGAACGATCACGACACCAATCTCCACAAGTCGATTCGCCTAACCTCGCAAATTGCCATGATCGTGGCCGCCTACGACCGCATTCGGAAAGGGAAGCCGGTGGTCGAGCCCGACCGGTCGCTTTCCCACGCCGCCAATTTTCTTCTGATGCTGAACGGCACCCCGCCCACGCCGACCGCCGAGCGCGCCCTCGACATCGCACTCATCCTGCACGCGGACCACGAGCTCAATGCCTCTACCTTCGCCGCGCGAGTCACCGCAGCCACTCTTTCGGATATGCATTCCGCCGTCACCTCTGCCATCGGTTGCCTGAAAGGCCCGCTCCACGGCGGAGCCAATGAGGCCGTGTTCAAAATCCTGCAAGCCATCGACAGCTCCGGTTCCGACCCGGTGGAGTACATCAAGAAAATGTTGGCGGAAAAGAAAAAGGTTCCCGGATTCGGGCATCGCGTCTACCACACCGAAGATCCGCGCGCCACGCATCTGCGGAAGATGTCGGAAGACCTCGGATACTCCAACGGGCAGGGCAAGTGGTTCGAAATGTCGCGTGCTATCGAAGAGTTTGTGAAGGCCGACAAGAAGCTCAACGCCAACGTCGATTTCTATTCCGCCTCGACCTACCACACGCTGGGAATCGACGTGGACCTGTTCACGCCGGTGTTCGCCGTCTCGCGAATCAGCGGATGGACCGCCCACGTAATCGAACAACTCGACGACAACCGCCTGATCCGCCCCCGCGCCGACTACATCGGCCCACCCTACCCGCAACACTGGCTGCCGCTGGAACAGCGATAGTCGTTGCCTCTTAGTGAGCCAGCCCAGCTTTTCCCGCCGCTTGATGCCATTTGATGTTTGAAGGTTAAGGTCTGGGCTATCCCTGCCGATAGGGTCATGGGGAGGCACGACATGAGTTCCCAAATACTCCGCCGCCGGAGGCGCGGTTCTTTCGTAACCTGCTCTATTGGCAAAGGGCGTGCGATAGTTACTTCGTCTGCAACATACCCCTGCAGATTTCTCATACGTTTCCGCGGAGCTGAGTCTTTCCAACTTACCTGCTAAAGGAGTATTGGCCATGATCGTCGAGAGGAGGAAGGTGCGGGCAGCAACGGGTGCGTCCTTGCTGTTTATTCTCGCCAGTTACGGAGTCTCGCAACAAACCGCGCCTCGGCAGGATGCGGGGACGACCACCGCGGATCTGGCTTCCATGGATCTGCAGCAGCTGATGGATATCAAGGTCACGACGGCATCTTTGTTTACCGACAAACTTTCCGAGGCCCCGGGCATTATGTCCGTGGTCACCAGCGACGAGCTCCGCCGCTTCGGGGGCATTACGCTCGGGGAGATACTGGATCGCGTCCCCGGTCTGACCCAATCCAGCCAGTATTTCACCGACCGCAGCCTGATTGCCGCCGATGGCGATCAAACCAAAACTTCTGGCGCGCATATCCTGTTCCTCATCAACGGGCGCCCCACTCGGGAAGTGATGGAAGGCGGAATTATTTCCGATCTCCTGGAATCCTTCCCGGTCGAGATCCTGGAGCGCATTGAAATTATTCGCGGACCCGGCTCAGTGCTCTATGGCTCGAATGCTTTTTCCGCCGTGGTCAACCTGATTACCCGCAAGGCGGAGGCAAACCAGGCCAGCGTCAAGAGCCTCGTCGGAGCCAATGGCGCGATGTCTTCGTCGGGACACTTTCTCTTCAAGCGCGGCGATTTCAGCATGGTTGGAGCTTCCCAGATTCATGACGCCCCCGACTGGCCGATCACTTATCTCGTGCCCCCTCCGCTCCAACACAACCCAGACGCTCCGCCGGAACCGCCCTTCCACGATTTAAGTGTGGTCGACCGCGGTACGGGCGACTATCTGGGTATCAACTATAAAGGATTAAGTTTCATGTCTGCCTTCACCGAGTGGCAATCCACGGCCTTCGTGCAAGGCGCTGTGGGGGAAACGCGCACCACGCGAGACTTCGCAGATCTGGGATACGAACACAAAGCCCGAGCCAATTGGGACATGCAATTCAACGGGACATACACGCGCACGACTTTTGTGACCTTCGACTACCCTTACACCGACAGGGATGCGAACGATTTTGTAGCCGAATGGACGAACCTGATTACACTCACACCCAAGGACCGATTGACGGTTGGCACCCTGTTCAACCGCATTGCGGGTACAGAAGTGGCCAGCATCGATCACAGTTTGCTCGTTGCCGGCGGCAACCGGCCTTCGGGTGGCTTCTACGCCCAACTCGATCACCAGTTGCTGCCCAATCTCAAACTGATCGGCGGTATCCAATGCAACAAATTCGCCGACATTCCGTTCTCAACCGTCCCCAGAACCGGCGTGATCTGGAGCCCGGCGCGCTGGGCCAGCATCAAGGCGCTTTATGGCCAGGCATTTCGGCCGCCCAGCATTGACGAAAGCTCGCTCAACCTGCCTGACATCAAGGGCAACCCCAACCTGCTCCCAGAAACCGTTGGCACCTTCGACCTGGGCCTGGACTTGCAGTTCGCTCATCTCCAACTCGCCACCGACTATTTCCACAGTCAACAAAGCCACAGCATCGTCACCGTCGGCCACGCTCCGATTCATTACGAAAACCTTGACGGGGTCACTTTCAACGGAGTGGAAGTCGAAGGCAAATACTATTTTCGCCGCGACTTCTTCGCGCAAGGCTCGATGCTCTATCAGACTAACCACGACCAGAACGGAGTCAGCAATGTCACGCCCATTCCTGATTTTGGGTTTAAGACTGGTTTGAGTTACGAGAGCAGTCGCGGGCTGGTCTTTGGCGTTTTTGACGTTTCCGACGGAAATCCCAAGCCTTACGCCTTCACCGTCAATCCCCTGACGGGCTGGCGCAACAGCCTTAACGCCGAACTGCGCCAGGATATTTCCAGGTATCTGCACATTTCCGAGGGAAACCGGGTTGCGATCGTTGCCCATGCCAACGATCTTTTGGACCAGGCGGTTTGGTTGCCGGGCTTCGGCTTTTCCAACATCGACAGCATTCCCGTGCAGCAGGGACGGACAATTTATGCGGGCCTGGAGTTCTCGCTCGGCAAGCGGTAAAAGCCACTGGCGGTCCCGATCACATTCAACTGCGGATTAACGCCCTTTCTGCGCTGCGATCAACCCATCCCGAAATCAGCGGACGGACCGCCCACGTAATCGAACAACTCGACGACACCGCCTGATCCGCCCCCGCGCGACCTCTCTTGGTGCGGGCGTAAAATAGAGATAGGAGTTCCATGCGCCGAGTCTATCTCGACAACAACGCGACCACACCAGTGCTGCCTGAAGTCTTCGAGGCCATGCGCCCGTACTTCGCGGAGCACTTTGGCAACGCGTCTTCCATCCATCATCATGGGCAGGAAACGCGCGCGGCGGTCGAGCGCGCGCGCGAATCGGTGGCGGCGCTGCTTGGGTGCCGGGCTTCCGAAATCGTCTTCACCAGCGGCGGCACGGAGGGTGACAATCTTGCTATCTCTGGCTTGACCCACGCCGGCGACCACGTAATCAGTTCGACCATCGAACATCATGCGGTGCTGAACTCGTGCAAGCACCTGGAAGCGATGGGATGCGAACTCACCTACGTTCCCGTGGATGGCCGTGGGCTGGTCGATCCCGATGACGTGCGCCGCGCTTTGCGTCCGCATACCAAACTCATCACCATCATGATGGCGAACAACGAGACCGGCGTCCTGCAGCCGGTCGAGGAGATTGGCAAGATCGCCGAAGAAGCTGACGTATATTTCCACACCGACGCGGTACAAGCGGCAGGGAAGGTGCCGATCGACGTAAAGCGTTTCGGAAGCGATCTGCTTTCGATATCCGGACACAAGATGCACGCGCCCCAGGGAGTGGGCGCGCTTTATGTGCGCAAGGGAACCATCCTTCACCCAATGTTCTATGGCGGAAGTCACGAGCGCTCCCGCCGCGCGGGCACGGAAAATGTTCCCGGAATCGTCGGTCTCGGCAAGGCAGCAGAGTTGGCGAAGGAAGCGTTGGAGCGAGGCGACCTCGAACGCATGTCGGCAATGCGCGATCGCATCGAACAGAAGATTCTCTCAGAAATAGAAGCCACAGGCGTAAACGGGGAAGGCGCTCCGCGCGTCCCGAACACCACCAACATTCATTTCGACTACATCGAAGGCGAAGCGTTGGTGATCGCGCTAGATCTGAAGGGGCTGGCAGTATCGACAGGAGCAGCATGTTCTTCAGGCGCGATCGAACCCTCCCACGTGCTAACAGCGATGGGCTTGCCACCCGAGATAGCCCGCGCCAGCCTCCGCTTCAGCCTGGGCAAACAAAACACGCCCGAAGACGTTGACTTCGCTCTGTCCTTACTGCCGCAAACTGTAGCCCGCCTGCGGGAACTGTCGCCGGTTTACAATAGAGCAGCTATTAGCTCCTAGCTCCTGGCTTCTAGCTTGGGGCCGTCGCTTTGATTCTCTCCCATCAACAAGCGTATTTTTGGGAAGTTGGAATTACGGGACTTTTTTGCTAGGAGCCAGAAGCTAGAAGCTATGCCTTCTAAGACCATCGCCGTAGCCATGTCAGGTGGAGTCGATTCCTCGACCGTCGCGGCCATGCTGCGCGCCGAAGGGCACGACGTCATCGGCCTGACCATGCAGCTTTGGAACCAGCGCCGCCTGGCTGGACACGCCGGCATGCCGGAGGCGGTTCACGGGCGCTGCTGCTCGCTCGACGATGTTTATGACGCGCGCCGCGTCGCTGAGACTTTGGGCATTCCTTACTACGTGGTGAATCACGAAGACCGTTTCGAGCGTGAGGTGGTACACCCTTTCGTCGAAGAGTACTTGTCTGGACGCACACCCATCCCTTGCAGCCTGTGCAACAACCATCTGAAGTTTGATCAGCTGTTGATCGTGGCGCAGCAGATTGGCGCAGACGCTCTGGCAACGGGCCACTACGCTCGGGTTGAATTCGATGAGAAGCGTGGCCGCTGGCTGCTGAAGCGTCCGGCGGATCGTGCGAAGGATCAGACTTATTTCCTCTTCGGCCTGACTCAGGATCAGCTCAGCCGCACCCGGTTTCCGCTCGGGGAAATGACCAAGCCGCAGGTTCGCGATCTGGCGCGCCAGCACGGGCTAGCGCTCGCCGCTAAGCCGGATTCGCAGGAGATATGCTTCGTTCCCGGAGGCGACTATAAGAAATTTCTCGACGCATATTTAGCGGAGCAGGGCGAATCTTTGCCTGATACCGCAGGCGAACTCGTGACCACGGACGGCGAGGTAATCGGCGAGCATAACGGCATTCACAACTTCACCGTTGGCCAGCGCAAGGGCCTCGGCGTCGCGACAGGCTCGCCGCTGTATGTCATCCAGATCAAAGGAGACCAGCGCCAAGTGGTCGTCGGAGATCAGCAAGATCTGTACTCGCGAACCCTCCGCGCGCGCCGGGTGAATCTGGTTGCGGTGGAGGATCTGGATGAGCCAATGCGGGTTCACGTGAAGATCCGGCATCGTCATGAGGGAGCTTCGGCTGTGGTTGCGAAGTCAGGCGATGACGAAGTGTTGGTGACATTCGACGAGCCGCAACGCGCGATCACGCCCGGTCAAGCGGCTGTGTTTTACGACGGCGATGTTGTCGTTGGCGGCGGCTGGATCGCGTAGCGTGTGTGGCAAGGAGTCGCCCGCCGCACATTCTTCAGATGAACATTTCGTCCTGGGGCACCGGAATCCCGTTGCGCCGCCGGCGTCTCGCCCCGATCAGGAATTCCAGCCCGGTTGTGATCCCCTGCACCAGCCCTGCGAGCTGCCGAACCGGGGAGATCACCGTGTTATGCACTAAATCCGTCGTGCTCTCCACGCGGTCCAAAGTGCGATTCAGCAGTTCGTCGGCGCGAATCACCTGCAACCGGGTACGATCGATGGCATCGCTCACCGTGGCATCGAGTCGCTCGACTTGACCGCGCACCATCGTGCTCGTCTCGCTGACATTCGCGACCAGGGTTTCGAGGTGCGGACGAAACTCCACCAGCATGGCGTGCACGATCTCGGCCGCGGGCAGAACCTTGGTCCGGACCTCAGTCGACAGGGCTTCCATGCGCGAAGCGCTTTGCCGGATGGCCAGATACATGGCCACCAGAATCCCGGCCTGTATTACCACGGCGGCGGCAGTAACGGCAATGAAGATCGGTAGATAGTCCATAGGCCTTCCTCCGCTTCACGCGTTCAATCAGCGTGGGCTGCAGAGAATTGCGGTATCACGGATTCTGCGGGCCAGGCTCTGAAGCTGTGGTTTCGTGATACGCCTGCTTTCCCGCTTCATAGGCGGAACGGAACTGCTCCTTCTGCTGATTCAATACTTCGCGGCCGCGGTCTGCCCAGCCGGCCGCCTGATCGCGAGCCTGGCGCGCGCGATCGCGAACGAAGTCGCGACCCTCTTCGGCTCGGGAGCGCAATGCCTCCCTGGTTTCGTCGCCGGAACGCGGGGCATACAGGACGCCGGCAATCGCACCGAAGCCCAGCCCTGCAAGAAACCAAAGAAAGCTATTACCATCTCTTTCTGACATAAATAAACCCTCCAACTCTCCTGACGCTAATCGGATGGTAGCACTCGCTATGGCGAATTACAATTCAGGCGCCGATGCAGGAGCGGCGCAACCGGCCGGGCTAATGCAGGCGCGGGCGTCCTCGCCCGTGTTGAATTCGCGACGGACTTGTACCAATGGCGACGACGCGAGACAATATCCGCTCAGGAGGCTTTCGTGTCCGACCGGAAATACCGCCAACACGGATATCAGGACAGCGGCGAGAAGCGGGAAAAACCGTCTGGGGAAAAGCCGGTCAAGAAAGAAACCTTCGGCCCGCGCGTGGTGCAGATGCCGGGCACGCATACAGTTTCTCGATGCGCGCAGTGCGGCACTCTTCTGACCTCCATGTCGGAACCGGTCGGGCAATGTCCGAAGTGCGGTTTCGAACTTCACTCCTGCCGCCAGTGTACCTATTTCGATACTTCGAGCCGCTTCGAATGTACGCAGCCCATCCCCGAGCGCATCGCGCGCAAGGATGAACGCAATCAATGTACGTTTTATTCCATGCGCGTTCGCGTGGAAAAGGAAACGTCCACGCCGACTTCGGCGCGTCCGACGGATGCGCGAGCGGCCTTCGAGAATCTCTTCAAGAAGTAGATTATGTAGCGCGGACTCTCCTGTCCGCGTGTGGACGCGACCAACCGTCTTGCCCGCTTTACAAGCTGTCATCCTGAGGCAGCGGAGTCCTTGGCAAAGCCAAGGACTCCCAACGAAGGATCTCTGCATTCCGCCTGGTTTGGCGGGGCTTCTTTGTTCTGTTGGCTGATGCCGGCGAACTCGAGGACGGTGCGGAGGTCGCGCCAGTTGCCTGCCAGGGCGCCGGGGATGGCGGCTTCGGCTTGCTGGATCAGTTCGCGTTCTTTCGGGTCGTCCGCGGATTGCCGATGGGCGGGAGCTTGGGTGGGGTTCTTTCGCTCCTCCGGAGCTGGATTGGTTTCTGCGTTTGTCCCACGGCTCGCGCCGTGGGCTGTGTTCTGTCGCCGCTTTGCGGCAGGGTCTTCGCTTTGGTTTTCTTGCGATTTGTTTTGCTCCGGTGCTACGGCCGGGGCTGGCGGGGCTTGGGCTTCGTATTGCGCGGTGGTTGCCTTGGCCTCGCGGACAGGAGTGTCCGCGCTACATGGATCTTGATTGCTCTCGCGGGCGAGGGCGCCCGCGCTACGTGAGTCTTGGTCGGGTTCGCGGGCGGGGGCGCCCGCGCCACACGAATCATGTATTGGCGGGCCTAGTTCGGGATGTTCGATTAAATATTGGCGGGCGTAGTTGGGGACTTCACGCACCATCGGTTGCTCGCTTTCTTCGTAGTAACAGTCGTCGAAGCGGGCTTCTTTTGCGTTCCTGGCAGCTATACGCAGGGCCTGGATGATTAGCCGGGCGCGGGTTGGGTCAAGGGTACCTTTGACCAGGCCGTCGACTACGAGCATGAGCGAAAACTGGATGGCCTCGGTGTCTTCGAGCAGGGCCATGGAGTGCAGTTGCATGTCGACGCGTTGTTGCACGCCTTTAATGACGCGGGTATGGAAATAGCAGAAGAACTCGCCGCGCAGGGCGGGTGAGCCGCAGCGCTGTCCGGTGACTTTGATGTGAGTGCAGTTGCGAACGTTGGGATGGGCTGGTAGGGGCATTGAACTACTCCTGAAAAAAAATCGCGTTTTCGCGTAAATCTATGAATCGATTGAGTTGAGTTGAAGACATGGCTGCCAGATCTATGGAAATAAACGGGTTACGGGCAAAATCCTGGGAACAAAGGGGTTGCGGGGTGATTGAAGGAGAAGCTGCCTGGCGGGTGGGCAGGGATGGTAACAACTTACAGGCTCCTTGATTATCGTGGTATATAGCTACTATATCTTATATCTTTAAGTGAAGTCAAGGAAATAATGAAGAAAATGTTTGGTGCGTCACGAGACGCCGCTAGCACACGGAACTGCAACTTCATGCACAATTGACAAACCGTCGGAAGGCGAACAAGATTGCGTGTACGCGCGTTCCCGGTTCCCCTTGGATCAGTTCATCTTCCTGGAGGTTGTCATGAAACGAATCGGAATCTTCGGTTTGATTCTCTGTGCGTGTTGCGTGTCCGTGGCATGGGGCCAGCAGCCCGCGTGCGGGCGCTACGCGCCGTGGGCCCAGTTCCACAGGTACAATATGAGGCGCTCGAACCCGTGCGAGAAGGTGCTTAACGTCCATAATGTTAGGGACCTCACTCTCAAGTGGACCTACGCCACCGGCAGCAACTTGATAGCGTCGTCGCCCGCAGTAGCTGATGGAGTGATTTATGTTGCGTCGAGCGGCATTACCGCCCTCAAAGCAAGCACGGGCGCAAAGCTGTGGTACAAAGACACCGGATATGCTGGGGAGTCGTCGCCCGCCGTGGTGGAGGGGGTGGTTTATGTCGGCTCGTTTGACGGCAACGTGTACGCGCTAAGCGCCCGCACAGGAGCCAAGTTATGGCGTTACCAAACCGGCGATCTCGTGTTTTGCCCACCAACAGCGGTAAACGGAGCTGTTTATTTCGGCTCTGATGATGGCAATGTGTATGCACTTGACGCCAAGACCGGTGCTCTTCGATGGAGTTACGCCACTGGCGGCTTAGTACGCTCTTCCCCAGCAGTGGTAAACGGTGTGGTTTATTTCGGTTCAACAGACGCCAAGGTCTACGCGCTTAACGCCGAAACCGGTGCGTTGCTATGGAGCTACGCCACCGGCGGGGAGATATTCATTTGTTCGCCTGCTGTAGCGGACGATGTGGTCTATGTGGGCTCAAGCGACAGCAACGTGTACGCGCTTAACGCCAGCACAGGAGCCAAGCTGTGGACCTACACCACCGGTGACGGCATACTAGGCTCTCCTGCGGTCGCGAATGGAGTCGTTCATGTTAGTTCGGCTGATGGCAACCTTTATGCGCTAAACGCCAGGTCCGGCGCGAAGATATGGAGCTACCCGGCGGTTGCCTACGGTTCATCGCCCGCAGTGGCGAATGGAGTGGTCTATATCGGCTCATTAAACTCTGCGGTGTACGCGTTGGCCGCCAGCAGCGGCGCTATGCTCTGGAACTTTTCCACCAGCAGCTATATTGACTACGCTTCGCCGGCTGTTGCCAACGGTGCTTTGTATATTGGTTCGGACGACGGCACCTTCTACGCCTTCGGCCTGAAGTGAAGGACGGGTCGGAGCAAGCAAGGGCCCTCTTGCAAAGGTCCCGGCCTGAAGATGCCTCACCCGGACGAACGTCTTCTGTCGCTAACGGGCGTTTCCGCTGGTTGAGAATTTTGCGGTGAGATGGCGATTTCATGGCAGGGATTTGGGCTGGCCGCGGAGCTTTGCTCCGCTGGGTTGGCCGGGTGCAGAGATTTTATCGACTGCCTGATCGGTTGATGCCGTCCACACGCGGACAGGAATGTCCGCGCTACATGATCTTCATCTTTGCAATCCCGCACGGGCGGGGGCGCCCGCGCCACACCTGCTTACGGCTTCTGGGTTGGACGGATCAGAATCTCGCTGACAAACGATTGCGGGGCTTGCGTTACCAGCATTGCCACCGCGTGGGCTACGTCTTCCGGCTGCAGCATTTTGGATTTGTCTTTTCCGGCGTGCGGGCTCAATTCGGTGTCCACCGAGCCGGGACAAATTACCGAGACTCGGATGTTGTGGGCACGCAGCTCTTCGGCGACGGAATAGCTCAGCCCGTTCAGGCCCCATTTCGACGCGGCGTAGGCCGCGCCATTGGGCAGGGCGTTCTTGCCGGCGAGCGAAGAGATGTTGATGATGTGTCCGCTGCGGGCGCGAATCATCATGGGAGCGAAAGCACGAATGCAGTAGAAGACTCCGCGCAAGTTGGTATTCAAGACCTGGTCCCAGGACTCAGGCGGCAGTTGGTGCAGAGGTCCCCCCAAGCCGCCTACGCCGGCATTGTTGACCAGAATGTCGAGCCGGCCCAGAGTCTGATCAAGATGCGCGGCGGCGGCCTCGATGGAGCGCAGGTCGGTCACGTCACAGGGCAGAACTTCGGCCCGCCCACCGGCCTTCGAGATTGCATTCGAGGTGGACTCCAGCGGTCCGCGGGTGCGTCCGCAGAGCACTACGGAGGCTCCCAAAGCGGCCAGTTTGGCGGCAATCGAGGCGCCGATGCCGCGCCCCGCGCCGGTGATCACTGCAACCTGTCCGGCCAGACCGGGCCTATTTTTCTCTGTTGCCGTCTCTTCCATAGGAGGCCTCCAGGCGTATGATGGTCAGTTCGCGCCGGACACAACCATAAGCGTGCCAAGTCCCATCTTACCGACGGGCGAGGGAGTCTGGAAAGTAAGCTTGCCTTACTCGGGGTACATACTTATAATCCGGCTCACCGGAAATAGTACCGTGGCCTGTTGAAGTTAACCGGCAGGCGATGGGTTTTCCGGGCCTGTCGCATGAGTGGAAGCTCATGCTTTCAGAAACCGGGTGTATGGCTTGGGTTACCCGGGTGAAGTGCCGTCTGATTTCCCGACAGTTCAAGGAGCCTTTTCAAAATGAAGACAAGTCTAGTGGCGATTGTGCTTACGCTTGCTGGGATAGCCTCGAGTCAGCAATCCGCGACGCAACCGCAAACCCCACCCGCGACGCCGGCGCAGGCGCAGGCGCAGCCTGCCGCAGCGCAACCACCGCAGAAAAAGGAAATTAAAGATCCGGCCGAGTACAACGCTTACGTCGGAGCGGTGCAGCAGACGACTCCCGCCGCCAAGATCAGCGGTCTGGAAGCGTTCCTCGTTCAATATCCCAACAGCGTGATGAAGGAAGATGCGCTGGAATTGCTCATGGGGACCTACCAGCAGGCAGGGAACCAGGCTAAGGTGGTTGACACCGCGAACCGGTTGTTGGCGGCGAACCCGAACAACGTTCGCGCGCTGGTGTTGCTTGCGTTTAACGAGCGCGCTCAACAGAAATGGGCGGATGCCCGGCAGCACGCCGAACGGGGCTTGCAGGCGCTTCCGAGCATGTCCAAGCCGGATGGGCTGTCGGACGCGGATTTCGACAAACAGAAGACCCAAATGGGCGGCCTGCTCGACAGCGTGGCGGGTTTCTCCGCGCTTCAGTTGAAGGACAATGCGGCCGCGGAGAAGTATCTGCGGGGGGCTGTGGATGCGGACCCGAGCAACGTAGAAAACGTTTATCCCTTGGCGCTGGCTAGTCTCACGGCTACGCCCGAGGATGACGTGAATGGGCTGTTCTTCATCGCGCGGGCCGCGAACCTGGTTAAGGATCCGGCGGGCAATGCTCAAATCGTAAAATTTGGCCATAGTAAATATGTGAAGTACCACGGCTCGGAGGAAGGATGGAACGAACTTCTGGCGCTAACTGCGACCACGCTGCTGCCGCCGGCAGGATTCACCATCAAGCAATATGTTCCTCCTACTCCGGCCGAGCAAGCCGCGGACCTGGTGAAGAGCAAGGCTCCGAAAGATATGAGTTTCGCCGAATGGGAATTGGTTCTTTCCGCCGGCGCTCAGGCCGACGCGGACAAAGTCTGGACGGCGATCAAAGGCGTGGCCTTGCAGATGGAAGGAACGGTGATCAAGGCGTCTCCGACCGAGTTGCAAATCGCGGCGAGCGAGGATGACATCAGCGCGAAGAGAGCCGACGTTGTGGTCACGATGGGTGGAACCATTCCCGCCAAGCTGATGCCGAAGGAGACATCTACCCTGGATTTCGAAGGGACTCCGGCATCCTACACGCCGAACCCGTTTGTCATGACCATGGAAAAGGGCGCATTGCTCACCAAGGCTCCGCCCAAGGCGCCGGTCCATCACCATCCCGCTCATTGAGCGACGTGGAGTCGGAATCGAGGAGGGCAGCAGCGCTTGGTTGCTGCCCTGTTTTATTGATTGGGGATTGCCGGAGAAATTCTCAGCGGACCGCTTTCTTTTCGTAAGCGGCGGGACGAGCGCTGCGCGGGGGGCGTTTGACCCCGGCCCGCAGCTGCCGTATATCAATCTTCAATTCGGAGATGGTGCGACTGAGAGTGTTGCGATGCATCCCCAGTTGGCGCGCGGCGCGGCACTGGTTTCCGTTGTTTTCCTGCAGCACGGTGAGGATAAAACGCTTCTTGAATTCCCGCACCGCTTCGGAATAAAGAATATTGCTTTTATACATCTGCAGGATAAGTGCTTCGAGCTGATCTCTCAAGGGGCGTCTCTCTTTCTTTGGAAAACCGCTCTTGAAAAGCTGCCAAGGGCGGTTTCCCGATTGCCCGATTCCGTTTCGACGGCGCAGAGTGCGGGCGGTTACTTGTGTTGCTGTTCTCGGCGCAGCAGATCGAGTCCCTGATAAAAGCGCGCCCGCAATTCCGACGGCGCCACCCAAATGGCGGCACGTCCGACCACCAGAAAATAGGGCGCGAGTTCCGAACCTTCCAGCCAG